>Ga0307372_10000826_pt1 | contig 54183 bp, 39 predicted proteins | sample OX1MG_FD_202533 | JGI IMG/M metagenome (GOLD analysis project Ga0307372, IMG submission 202533) | Soil microbial communities from Risofladan, Vaasa, Finland - OX-1 | ecosystem: Environmental > Terrestrial > Soil > Coastal area > Acid sulfate soil | place: Finland: Risofladan, Vaasa | collected...
CCGAGTCTGGCGCCGGATACTTCTTGAGCGATTGCGTTTTGCCCCACCATCAGCCTTTCCGACCTGCGGTCCTCTGGTTCTGCGCGCCCGTTCACCAGGGCATCGGTTAAAATCCGTGAACGGTTACAAACGATCGAACAAGCCGCCCAGCGCGCTTTGCAACGTGCTGTCGAGCGCGCCGAGGCGGCGGATCGAGCGAAAAGCGAGTTTCTCGCCAACATGAGTCACGAAATACGAACGCCGATGACGGCCATTTTGGGCTACGCCGAGATGCTGCTCGACGAAGCGGCTCGCGACGAAGACACGTTCGATCGGGAGAGTTCCGTCGAGGTATTGCGCACCATTCGGCGCAACGCCCACCACTTGCTGCAGATCATCAACGACATCTTGGATTTGTCGAAAATCGAGGCCGGCAAGCTCGAAATCGAGTGCATTGCCTGTTCTCCGCGGCGGCTGGTCGCCGAAGTCATGTCGCTGATGCGCGTCCGCGCAGAGGAAAAGGGACTGCAATTCAATAACGAATGGGTCGGTGCGATCCCCGACGCGATCAAAACCGACCCCACGCGCTTGCGGCAGATCTTAATCAACGTCGTGGGCAACGCCATCAAGTTCACCGAGGTCGGCGGCGTGCGATTGATCGCGAGCTTTCCGGCGGCGACCGACGATCCGCGGTTGCGTTTCGACGTGATCGACACGGGCATCGGCATGAGTTCCGATCAGGTGGCAAAGCTGTTCACTTCCTTCAACCAGGCCGACGGCTCGACGACGCGGCGGTTCGGCGGGACCGGCTTGGGTCTGGCCATCAGCAAGCGCATGGCGGAAATGCTCGGCGGCACGATTTCCGTCGAGAGCCAATTGGGGCGCGGCGCAACGGTGAGCGTCTGCATCGCCGCCGAACCGCTGACGGCTTCGGAAAGCAACGCCTTCTTGGGAGCCCTCGTCGAGCCGCAGAAACCGGCGGCCGAATCCGACAGCAAGGCGACGCTCGACTGCCGGATTCTGCTGGCCGAAGATGGTCTCGACAATCAACGCTTGGTGCGGCGGCTGTTGGAGAAAGCCGGAGCGCAGGTCGCGCTTGCCGAAAACGGCCAGGTCGCCGCGGAACTCGCGTGGCAAGAATTCGAGCGCGGCGCGCCGTTCGACGTGATCCTGATGGATATGCAGATGCCGATCCTCGACGGCTACCAGGCGACGCGCCGGCTGCGCGATCAAGGCTATCAGGGCTCGATTGTCGCCCTGACCGCCCACGCCATGTCGACCGATCGGCGGAAATGCCTGGAAGCCGGCTGCGACGATTTCGCCACGAAACCGATCGATCGAGCGGAGTTGTCGGCGGCGATCCGGCGGCAGTTGAGCCGCGCATCGACTGAGCGATAATCAAATTGATTCAGGCGCCGGCGAATGGCGCCTGATCTATTGGATGAACGTATCGAACGAGAATCCGGGATGCCAGCCGTCGGGGTGCTGCTCGCGATACGGCATTCCTTGCTCGAAAAGCTCTAGTGCCTCGCGAAAATGCGATTTCTCGTTGGGCGGCGCCAGTTCGATTGCCTTCTTCTGCGATTCGACCGCGCGATCGAAATCGCCGGCTTCTGCATAGGCGGCGGCGAGAATCGCTTCGCGGTCGGCGTTTGGATATCGTTTCAACTCAACCGCCTTCGTTGCATTCTCAACCGCCTTCGCGCCGTCGCGATAGCGAGCATCCGGGCAAGCTGCGCGAGTCCAAGCCAGGACGGCATAGAATCCGGACTGTCTTGGGCTCGACTCGATGCCTTTCTCCAAGTCTGAGATGGCATCGTCGTAACGCTCAAGGCCCAGCCATGCGATCGCGCGGCTGCCGCGCACATAGTCTCTAATCCACGGGTCGTCTGCGCTCAGTCGGACCGCCTCATTGAACTCCTTGACGGCCTGTTCCGAGTCCCCCTTCGCCAACCTTGCGCCAGCACGGCCGACCCAATCAAGACTGGCAAGCTCGGGCGAAGGATTGAGGCGAATCGCCTCGTCAAAGTCGGCGATCGCCCGATCGTATTCATCCTTGTTGAGCCACAAGCGGGCCCGCGCTTCAAACGATTGCCACCGGCTGGGGCTGAGCCGAATCGCGGAGGAATAATCCGCGATCGCTTGTTCGTCATCGCCCTTTTCGCGGAATGTGTTGGCGCGCAGCGCAAGATAATCCGGGTTATCGGGCGCGAGCCGGATCGCCTCGGCGTAATCGGCGATTGCCTTGTCGAATTCGCGGCGAATGTAGTAATTGATCCCCCGCTCTTTGTAAAGCTCCGCTTGCGACGGGTCGAGCCGAATGGCCTCGCTGAAATCGGCAATCGCCCCGGCGATTTGGCCGCCCTTCATGTTGCGCAATCGTCCACGGATGGCGTAATCCGCCGCCGTCGGATTTTGGCGAATGGCCTCGGTGAAGAACCGGATCGCCCGGTCGATCGGCATCGCGTCGCGCTGGCGAACCCAGCCTCGCCGGCCGATCTCCGAAACCCAATACCAACCGTCTCTGATTTCCTGGACCGCAAAGGTATCTCCGCGATGCAGCAATCCAACCACGCGCGTTCCGATCTTGAGCTCAGCTCGTTTTGCCACAACCGTAAGCCGAGAATACTTTTGGACGGGCTGACCAAGCGCCGAGCCAGTGAAAATGAGGAAGACTGCAGCGCCCAAGAAACTGCCCGCGCCCGCCCCGGCAGGGCGGGCCGTCTTCATCGCGAGGCAGGAGTGAGACCAAATGGACGTCATCGCTGGCAGCCCTCCTTTCTAAAACGCTTGATAAAGCCCCTCCCGTCAAAAGGGCTCCAAAAAAAAGCCAGATATAACGCGATGGGAGATAAGAGGAGGATCAAGCGCGAACCCGTTCTTACGCCCATGCGGGCGAGGCTCGCGGGTCGCAGGCATCAATGCCTGGGCTGTGTAAAGACGCCGGTTTCTACTCCACCGTGACGCTCTTCGCCAGATTGCGCGGCTTGTCGACGTCGCAGCCGCGCAACACGGCGATGTGGTAGGCCAGCAACTGCAGCGGAATGCTGGTCACGATCGGCTGCAAGAAATCTTCGGTCGAAGGGATCAGGATCACGTCGTCGGCCAATTCGGCGGCGCTCGTGCCGGCCTCGCAGGTAACGGCGATCACCGGTCCGCCGCGAGCTTTGATTTCCTCCATGTTCGACATCACTTTGTCGTACACCGGCCCCTGAGGGATCAAAAACACGCTGGGCGTACGCTCGTCGACCAGGGCGATCGGGCCGTGTTTCATCTCGGCCGCCGGGTAGCCCTCGGCGTGAATATAGCTGATCTCCTTGAGCTTGAGCGCCCCTTCCAACGCTGTGGGAAAGTTGAACTGTCGGCCCAGGTACAGGAAATTGTCGCACTCGTAGTATTTGGCCGCGATGCGCTCGACCTCGTCGTCGGTCTTGAGCGCCTGCGCGACCAGTTCGGGCAAACGCTGCAATTGCTCGATGACGTGCATCCCTTGGGCGTGGTTCAAATGCCGCAAGCGGCCGAAATACAAGGCCAGCATCGCCAACGTCGCGCATTGCGACGTAAACGCCTTGGTTGACGCCACGCCGATTTCCGGACCGGCATACAGGTAGATTCCGCCGTCGGCCGCTTGCGCGATGCTGCTGCCCACTACGTTGCAAATGGCCAGCGTCGGGTGCCCTTGCCGCTTCATCTCGCGCAGCGCCGCCAGCGTATCGGCCGTCTCGCCGCTCTGCGTAATGGCGAACACCAGCGTGTGGTTGTCGAGCGGCGGGTTGCGGTAACGCAACTCGCTGGCGTATTCGACCTCGACCGGAATCCGGGCGAACTGTTCGATCAAGTACTCGCCCACCATTGCCGCGTGCCAACTGGTGCCGCAGGCCGTCAGCAAAATGCGGTCGACCGATCGCAATTGCTGCGGCGTCAGGTTCAAGCCGCCAAAATGGGCCGTGGCGTCGTCAAGGCTCAACCGGCCGCGCATCGTGTTGCGCAGCGTGTCGGGCTGCTCGAAGATTTCCTTGAGCATGTAGTGCTCGTAGGGGCCGAGATCGACGTCCCCCGAGTCGAGGGCCAGTTCCTGTACGTGGTGCGCAATCTCGCCCTGGTCGCGGTGCATCACGCGCAGCGTATCGGCCGTCAGCACGGCCAGCTCGTGATCGGCCAGATAAACGATCTTGTCGGTAAAGCCGACCAGCGGCGAAGCGTCGCTGGCCAAGAAATGCTCGCCGGCGCCCACTCCGATCACCAACGGGCTGCCCAGCCGAGCGGCGATGATCACCTCGGGAAAATCGCGGAACACGACCGCCAGGCCGTACGTGCCTTGCAGCTTGGCCAAGGCCGCCTTCACGGCCGAGATCAGCGGCTCGTACCCCGACGCGGCCATGTCGCGACAATTCAATGCGCTCGGATCGCGCTCGCGTTGCTTTTCGAGCGAGCGGGCAATCAGATGGGCGATGACCTCGCTGTCGGTTGCCGAACGAAAAACGTAGCCTTGGCTCTCCAAGCGTCGCTTGAGCGGCTGGTAATTCTCGATGACGCCGTTATGGACCACCGCCAACAGCCCGTTGCCGCCAACGTGCGGGTGAGCATTTTCGTCGGTTGCCGCGCCGTGCGTCGCCCAGCGCGTATGCCCCAGCCCCGTCGTGCCGGCCAGATGAGCGTCCTTCAAGCAAGCCGCCAGGCGATCGATCCGGCCGGCCGCTTTGACAATCGCCAGCGGGGCGCCGGGCGCCGCCGTCACGATTCCCGAGCTGTCGTAGCCCCGGTACTCCAAGCGGCGCAGACCGCGGATCAGATAATCCGCAGCTTCCCGACGTCCGACATAACCGACAATTCCGCACATCGATCGGGTCTCCTGATGAGGCAGGCCACGGATTCGGGGGCATCCGCCCCGCAGAAGCTACCAAAAAAGCACGCTCTGTTACGAGAGAGGAATCCGCAGTTTGCCCAGTTTCACAAGGAACCCAATTATAGCTTTGCCGGCGGCTTGAGGTTCGCTTCGTCGTAGTTTCGAGGCGTAAGTCGTATGAATGATTGCGGTATTTTCGATTTAAATTCGCCTTCCTCGCGCCAAGTCGCCCGTGTATTCTATGCCTCGCGACTCGACGCGAATCGCCGAGCCTGCCGGACTAACGCCAGTAAGCCCAGCTTGCCGTTAGAAATTGCCTGAATCTTTACATTTTCGTAACCGTCAATCTTTGCCGTCTCGGGCGTCGATGATACGGCCTGCCATCGAACCCTATTTGCGTTACTCCGGCAACTCTGAGAGTACTATGCGTATTGAGGCTTGCTCTGATCGCGGGGATCCGAATCCAGCCTTACACTGCCCAGACCGATCGGGACAGGAACCGATGCGTTTCGCCTTCCTGGTCCATCCGCTGGGCGAGGAAACGAAAACGCTGTTCAAGCTCGACGCCAGCGGCTCTCTTCAGCGTTCGCAGGGCTGCGATCTGCTGAGCTTTTGCGGGCAGTTGCACCAGATGCTTGCCGCAGCCCGGCAAACATCGCCGCCGCCGCCGCCGCCGGCGGTGCGAGTGGTCGACGAACTGTCCGGGTTGATTTCTCGCGCTGGAACGAGCGCTGAAGGCCGGTTTTACGAGATTCCGCTGGATGCTTGGGAGATTCTCGACGACCCGGCGACGGCCGTCGCCTACATGGAACAGGCGGTCGATGCCGCGCAAGCCTGGGGCGCCAAGATCGTCGGCTTGGGTTCGATGACCGGCGTCGTCGGCGGGCACGGAGTCCACTTGGCTCAGCGAGGCCCACTGGCCGTGACCACGGGCAATAGCCTGACGGTCTTCGCCGCGTTGGAAAACCTGATTCACGTCTGCGCCGAGGCCGATCTTGATCTGGCGCGCGAAACTGTGGCCGTGATCGGCGTGCCCGGCAGCATCGCCGCGGCCGCCGCCAAGATGCTGGCGCCGCTGTGCGGCGAGTTGCTGCTCGTGGCTCGCACTGCCTCGGGCCGCGCGGCGCAATTGGCTGCGCAACTCGATTGCGAACTGCTCGTCGACGTCAACGCCGCGCTGGCCAGGGGCAGCGTCGTGCTCTCCGCGACTTCGTCGGGCAACTGCATCGATCAAAAGCGGCTGCTGCCTGGCAGCGTGGTGATCGACGTTGCGGTTCCGACGGACGTCGAAGGCGCCGCCCTGCTGCGCGACGATGTGTTGATTATTTCCGGGGGACTGACGCGCGTGCCGCAAACCATGCCGCTGGCGTCGAAGTTTCTCTGGTTCCATCAGGGCATGGTTCCCAGTTGCCTGGCCGAAACGATGGTGCTGGCCCTGGATCGGCGCACCGAGAGCTACTCGCTCGGCCGGCAACTCAGCGTCGCCGGCATTCGTGCGATCGGCGAGCGGGCCATCGCGCACGGCTTCGATTTCTCGCGATTGATCTCCTTCGGGCAGCCGCTCGACGACGCGGCGCTCGTCAAGTTTCGCAAAGTGCGGGTGCGTCAGCGGGGACGGGTTTCGAATGGCACGATTCCGGTCTGCGGATCGGCGCCCGCGGCCCGCGAACCACTGGCAGCCGACGCTCATCGCGCCGGCAAGCTGCACGCGCGCTATATCAACCCGGTGCTGATGGCGCTGGGCGGAAAGAGCGGCTTCGCCAAAACGTTCGTTCGCGGCGAAGGCGTGCGGCTGTGGGACGCCGACGGCAAAGAGTATCTCGATTTCGTCGCCGGGTTCGGCGCCATGAACTTAGGGCACAATCACCCGGCGGTCGTCGGCGCCTTGCAACGTGCGCTGGCGAACCAAGCGCCCGGCTTCGCACAAGCGTCGGTGAACCCGTACGCCGCCGCGCTGGCCGAAGAACTTGTTTCGGCGGCGCCGCCCGGTTTGGAAATGGCCTTTTTCGCCAACAGCGGCACGGAAGCGGTTGAAGCCGCGCTCAAACTGGCTCGGGCGGCCACCGGCCGAACGGGATTGCTGCACTGCGAGCGCTCCTATCACGGCAAGTCGTTCGGCGCGCTGTCGGTCACCGGCAATCGCAACTATCAGCGACCGTTCGGCCCGCTGGTGCCCGATTGTCAGGCGGTCGGCTATGGCGACCTGGAGGGACTCCAGCAGGCTTTGTCCACGCGACGCTTCGCCGCATTCGTGGTCGAACCAATTCAAGCCGAAGGCGGCATGTTTACTCCGCCGGCCGGATACCTGCGAGAGGCCAAGCGGCTTTGCCAGGCCGCCGGCACGCTGTTGATCGCCGACGAAGTGCAGACCGGCTTGGGACGCACGGGCGCCTTGTTCGCGTGCGATCGTGAAGGGGTCGAGCCCGACGTGATGACGCTGGCCAAATCGCTCGGCGGCGGCTTGATGCCGATCGGCGCCATGCTGGCACGCCGCGATCCGTGGCTGGCGGCCTATGGCACGGTGCAGACCTTCGCCTTGCACACCAGCACCTTCGGCGGCGGCAGCTTGGCTTGCGCCGCCGGTCTGGCGGCGCTCGAAACCTTGCAACACGAACGCCTGGTCGAAAACGCCGAAGCCCGCGGCCAGCAGCTCCGCACTGGGCTGGCCGAATTGTGCCGCGACAGCCGCTTGCTGCACGAGGTCCGCGGACAAGGCTTGTTGGTCGGGCTGGAATTCAAGCCGCTGCCTCCGGCAATCGCCGCTCATTGGAAATCGCTGGACGCCGGCGGATTGAACTCCTATCTGGTCTCGAACTTCGACCAGATTCTCGAAGGCATGCCGGCGCTGTACGCCATGCAGACCTTGCTGAACGATTACGGCATTTACACGCAGGTCACGCGGTCGAATCCACGCGTGCTGCGGATCCAGCCTCCGCTGACGATCCGCCGGGACGAAATCGACGTGTTCCTCACCGCCATGCGGCAGATCTGCGACGAGAGCGAATTCGTGCAGCGGCTGTTCGACGGCATCGTCGCCAAAACCACCCTCGGCAAACATCTGGGCGGGGAACGCGAGACGGTGGCGGCTTAGGCCACCGGCGAGACGGAGGCCTCTTCAAACTGCGAGCCGGAGGCGTCAGCCTCCGTGTCGTATCGCGACATCTTGGTGCCCGACCACCCGGAGGCTTACGCCTCCGGCTCGCCAACTGAGGTACTGCTGCGATCGCGAGATCATCAGCGATAATGCCGGACTTCCAGCTTGGGCAACGCTTGTTGCAATCGCTGGAGCCCCTCCTTGGTGATCGGCGTCCGCTCCAAATCGCCAAAGCGGACGAATCGCTTCAAACTCGCAAGTGCGCGTCGGTTTGGCCAGGGTTGCTGACCCTGCGAGAGAAAAGGGGACATTCTGGTTTATCGAGAAAATGTAGAATGTCCCCTTTTTGCTCTCGCGCTGAACCCGGGCGCGGTTCACCTGAATCCCTAGCCACACGCCCAGCACCGTGAAGGCCAAGAGCAAGGTCCTCAGCCGGAACTGCAGCCAGCGCCGGCCTCGCGTCGTTGTTCGCTGTCTAGGCTGCTCAGCCGTCATCGGATTATCAGCCTGTTTTTCAGACTGTTTCGTTCAAACGCTTGCCAATACCCTCGCGGCCTCGTCGCACAGCCGCTGCGCTTCAGCCGCCGTTTCCGCCTCGGCGATCGCCCGGACGACCGGTTCGGTGTTGCTGGCCCGCACCAAGAGCCACTTGCCGGGCCAATCGAGCCGCAGGCCGTCGAGCCGGTCGGCCTCGGCGTCGCGAAAATGCTCGGCCAAAGCCGTCAGGCCCGGCGCCACTTTGTGTTTGGCCAGCGAAATCTTTGTTTTCACGATTTCGTAGCGCGGCAACTTGTCGGCCAGCCGGCTGAGCGGCAATTCGCGGGCCGCCATCGCGTCGAGCACGAGCGCCATGCCGACGAAGCTATCGCGCACGTAGCCCACGCGCGGATCGATCACGCCCCCGTTGCCCTCGCCCCCCAGCACCGCCTTGTGGGCCTTCATGACTTCCACCACGTTCGCCTCGCCGACCGCCGAGCGGAAGAAGGGAACCTGGTAACGGTTCGCCAGGTCCTCGGTCATGCGGCTGGTCGAGCAGTTCGTGACCACCGGGCCGGGGTTGTTGCGCAACACGTGGTCGGCGCAGATTGCCAGCGTGTATTCTTCCCCCACATAGCGGCCGCGGTCGTCGATCAAAGCCAGCCGGTCGGCGTCGGGATCCTGGCAGAAACCGACTTCTGCGCCCGCGACCGTGACTTGCTCGAGCACGCTGGCCAGGTTTTCGGCGGTCGGCTCCGGCGTATGGGCGAACTGGCCGTCGGGTTCGCCGCCGACGAGCGTCAGTTGGCAGCCCAAGGCTTCGAGCAATCGCCGGCCGAGCAGGCTGCCCGAGCCGTGGTTCGCATCGAGCAACACCTTGAAGCGCCGGCGGCGGATCCGCTCGACGTCGATCGTCGCCAGCACTAATTCTAAGTGCCGCGCGTGTGGATCGTCGCAGACGGTCGCCCGGCCGATTTTGTCGTGCGTCGCCCAGCGGATGTCTCCGGCGCGATAGCGGGCGATGACCTCTTCGCCAGCCGCCGCCGAGATCACGCGGCCTTCGCCCGAAAACAGCTTCAGGCCGTTGTACTCGGGCGGATTGTGCGAGGCCGAAATCTGCACGCCGCCCGCCGCCGCAAGCTGGCGGACGAGCACGCCGGTGGTCGGCGTGGCGGCGATATCGGCGTCGACGCAATCGCGTCCCGCCGCCGCCAGCCCGGCCCGCACGGCATCGGCCAGCCAGCGGCCGGTCGCTCGCCCGTCGCGCGTGATCACAAGCGGCCCCGGCGTCAACGTGCTCGCGAAGGCGCACACATAGCGAATCGCCGTTTCCGGCGTCAGGCTTTCGCCAACGATGCCCCGCAGCCCCGAGACGCTGATAATTGGTTCGTTCATGGTTTGGCGTTTCGCAGGGCCCCGTCAAAATTTCCGACCTTCCATACTATAACGCGCGCCTCTCTCTGCCCCCGCAACAAAGCTTTAGCCCACGGCTAGAAAAATTGCGAGATTGTCGGGCGCCGACGTGTTATGATATCGACATGGAGACTGTCGCAGCCGCAAATTCGGAAGCCTCGATTTTGGCTCGCGTCATCGCGCCTGATGCGCCATCGCTGCCGCCCTCAGTGGCGGAGGAGCTGCTCAAGTGGCGTTTCCCCGACGCGGACGTTCGACGAATGAGCGAATTGGCGGCCAAGGCAAGAGAGGGCGTCCTTACGCGGGAAGAAGCCGTGGAAATCGAAGGCTATGAGCGCGTGAGCAGCTTCTTGGGCTTGGTGAAATCCAAGGCCCGGCGATCTCTGCAGAACAGACCGAGCCAGTAACTCATGGATCGGCTGCTCCGCATGCAAGTTTGGCAGAGGAGTGGATCACGTTGCGAGTACTGCCAGCTGCCTCAGGAGTTCACGGACGCAGGGCACGAAATCGACCACATCATCGCGGAAAAGCACCGCGGGGCGACAGAATTAGAAAACCTGGCGCTTGCGTGCTTCCACTGCAACAACCATAAAGGGCCGAATATAGCGGGCATTGATCCTGCTACCGGCCATGTAGCGCGAATTTTCCATCCACGGCAAGACCGGTGGGACGACCACTTCTCGTGGCATGGCGCCGTTCTCATGGGCCTTACGCCAATAGGCCGCGCGACGGTCGAAGTGCTGGCGATCAATATCCGTCACCGTGTCATGCACCGCCAGGCGCTCATCGACGAAGGCGTGTTCCCTTGAGGAAACGACGGTGTTTTGGCACGCAGGTCGCTGACACGCATGCGGAAAAGCACGATCACCCGCCGCTTGTTCGCCGCCTTCTCGCGCTATCGACCGCGCGTGTTGACGCTGGCCGTGCTGGCCGCGATCGCGGGATTGATCGTGCTGGCCAATTTGAGCGAAGAGTACAGCCCTCGAGCGGTGACGCGGATACCGCTTATGCCCGCCGATTTGCAGTTCGAAGTTGGCGAGCCAGGCACAGCCGGATTGGATTTCACAGGCGGCTATGTCAACATGTCCTACGGCTGGCCGCTCCTCTGGCGTCAGTATGTCGTCGGCCTCGGTTATTCGTTCGGCGTCGTCGGCGAGTTCTATAGCGCCAGCCGCCTGGCTGGCAATGTGGCGATCTGGCTGACCATGCTGGCCGTGTCGGTAGGATTGTGTGAGTGGCTCGCGCGTCGCTATCGGCCGCGCATCCGGTTCAGCCTGCGGACGATGCTGGCCTCGACGGGACTGATCGCCGCGCTTTTGGCCTTGATCGCCGCCGCCCGCAACCGCGCGAACGTCCAGGATCCGCTGATTGACGCGATCGAGGCGCACAGCGGCGAAGTCTGGGTCGTGCGCTGGGGCGAGCGCTGGGGGCCGAAATGGCTCGATCTTCTCGGCGCCGAGCGCTACCGCCGCTGCGTCGTCGGCTCGCGGTTGGATGCATGGGGCGCCGACGAAGAGGACGATCGCGAGGGGCGGCGGCTGCTCGGCGAGTTGAAACGCTTGCCCGACTTGCGATATCTCTCGTTGACGGTACGCCGGCTGACTCCGGAAATCGCCGCCTCGTTGGGCGAACTGCGGGAACTTGAAACTTTGCAGATCGCCGTTGGCGAGTTGGACGCCGACTCGGGCGAAATGCTTAGCCGCGCACTGGGGAGCATGCCGCGCCTGCGGACGCTTGATTTCGATGCGTATTGGAAGGAGACAGCGGCGCTTCGCAATTGCCTGGAGGCCATCGGCAAGCAGCAAAGGCTCGAGCGACTTCGCCTGAAGCGCGGCAGGATCGAGTCGCAGGAGCTTGCCCTGCTGGCCGGGCTCGGCAATTTGAAAGTGCTCGCATTAGAGGTGATTTCCTCCGGCCCCGAGCCATACTACGTCGCGCCGGACCCGCCGCTGCTTTCGCATCTGCCCGCCCTGCCGCGGCTTGAAACGCTCGACCTGGGCGGTTCGGCCGTATATGACCGCGATCTTCCTTTCATTGCCGCGCTCACGCGCCTGAAATCACTCCACCTCAATGACACTCACGTCACGGGGGCCGGACTGGCGGAACTGGCGCCGCTTGAATCGCTGGAAGAGTTGGCGATCGACGACGAAGCCGAATCGCAGGCGGGATTCGAAGCTTTGCGCAATTTCAAGCACTAAGGAAACTGCACATTAATTCGTTTGACGAGGAGGGGTGGCGGTCGCCGGACGCTCTCCGCGACGAACTCGCGAATCTTCCGGCCGACGAACTCGAAGGCTTTGTGCGGGCGCGGGAGGCGATGCGAAAGTCGAATCCCGAACTGGTCGTCGACGGCGTAGTCGAAACGGATCGTTGGCACGAATGGCGAATGGCCCCGAACAGCGAACGCAATATTGAGTTTTCGCTTGGCGTGAGTGTCCGGCAGGCGGTGCAAGCCTGGAAGGAAAAGCAAGCGGGGAAATAGCCGGTCGCCGCCTCTTCCCCGATCGCGCCTCAAACGGCACAATACACGGCGCGCTTGGTCGAAGCGTCTTGCCGGGCGAGGGCGCCCGGCCCTCCATGGCGCGCGGCTAGTTGCTCTTCGATAACCACGGTGGGTGCTCTTATGTCCAGTTCTCTCGATCCGGCGACTTCGACCCAACTGCTGGCGCGACTGGAAAAGGCCGTGTCGGAAAAAAAGCTGACCGAATCGGCGGCCAAGAATATTCGCGATTGGCTCACCGAGCCGCGCTATGCCGAATACGCAGGCCAAGTGGCCGAGCATATCGAACAGCGGAAGTGGAAGGAACTCGACGACGCCTTCTGGACGATCATCCCCTTCGGCACCGGCGGCCGCCGCGGCAAGATGTACCCGATCGGCTCGAACGCGATCAACGACCGCACGATCGGGGAAAGCGCCCAGGGGCTGGCCGAATACGTCAAGCGGCACGCCGGCGGCGCCGCGCTGTCGTGCGCCATCGCCTACGACACGCGGCATCGCTCGCGGCACTTCGCCGAACTGTGCAGCGAAGTCATGGTCGCCAACGGCTTCAAGGTCTATTTCCTCGACGGCTACCGCAGCACGCCCGAGCTGTCCGTCGCCGTGCGTCATAAGCAATGCTCGTGCGGGATCATGGTCACGGCCAGCCACAACCCGCCCAGCGACAACGCCGTGAAGGCCTATTGGTCGACCGGCGGGCAGTTGTTGCCGCCGCACGACCGCGGCGTGATCGATTGCGTAATGGCAGTCCAGGAAATCCGCCGCGCGCCGTTCGCCGAGGCCCTGAAGAAAGGCCAGGTCGAATACTGCCAGGACGACGTCGACGCCGCGTATCTGAAAAGCGTCGAAATGTATAGCTTCGCGGGCCCGAGAAACTTGAAGATCATCTATTCGCCGATGCACGGCGTCGGCGCTTCGAGCGTGTTGCCGGCGCTGAAGGCGGCCGGGTTCGAAGACGTCGAACTGTTCGGGCCGCACGCCGAGCCGAACGGCGATTTTCCCAACGTGCCCGACCACGTTTCCAATCCCGAAAACCCGGCTACGTTCGACGCGATCATCCTGCAGGCCCAAAAGACCGGCGCCGATCTGATTCTATCGAGCGACCCCGACGCCGACCGGCTCGGTTGCGCCGCCCCGTTGACGATCGGCGGCGAGTGGAAGACGTTCACCGGCAATCAGATCGGGGCCTTGCTCACCGAGTATTTGCTGGAAGGGCGAAAATACGCCGGCAATCTGACGCCGCGCGATTACGTGGTGAAAACGCTGGTCACGACCGAGATGATCCGCCGCATCGCCGATTCGTATGGCGTGAAGACTTACGGCGATTTGCAGGTCGGCTTCAAGTGGATCGGCGGCGTGATGGACGAGGTCGGCCCCGAGCACTTCTTGCTCGGCGCCGAAGAATCGCACGGCTTTTTGGTCGGCTGCTACGCCCGCGACAAGGACGCGGCCGTGGCGGCGATGTTGGTGGCGGAATTGGCCGCGCGGGCCAAAGCCGGCGGCCAGACGCTGCACCAAAAGCTCGACGCGCTGTTCTGGCAGCACGGCTGCCACGCCGAGCGGACGGTTTCGAAGACCATGCCCGGCAGCGAGGGCATGGCCCGCATGAGCAAGCTGATGGCCAGCGTTCGTTCGCAGCCGCCCAAGCAGTTGGCCGGCATCAAGGTCCGCGAAGCCCGCGATTACCAGAACCTCGTGGCCGTCAGCTCGCACGGCACGCGGCCGCTCGAGGGGCCAAAGGGGGACATGGTGATCTTGGACCTGGCGGCCGACGGCAATTACGTGGCCGTGCGTCCCTCGGGCACCGAACCGAAGGTAAAATTCTATATGTTCGCCTACGAGCCGCCCGAGCAGCTTGCCGATTTGGAGGCCACCAAGGCCGAGTTGGCCGCCCGGCTCGACCAGCTTCAACAAGATCTGTTCGCATTGGCGGATGCGGTGAAATAAGGTGGATTGAAGACTGAACAGAAGGCAACGAAGGAAACGAAGTAGGGGGAAACGGCGCAATGCGGCTTCCTTTAGCTTTGTTCGCTTCGTTTGCCTCTGTTTGAATCGAGAATCGTTTCTTCCAAACGCTCATGGCCACTGCCGCCCGCAAAACTTCCGCCCCGTCGGCCGATCCGTGGACCGAGTGGCCGGCGATTTGCATCCCCGCCGCAGCGGCCCGCAGCCTGGACGGCTTTCGCGATTGGGTTCACAGCGACGATTTTCCGCAACGAGGCCGCGTGTCGTTCATCAACGGGGAGATTCTGATCGACATGAGCCCGGATGAACTGGAAACGCACAACAAGGTCAAAACCGAGATCACGAGCGTCCTGCACCGACTGAGCCGTGAGTTGAATCTGGGCACTTTCTATTCCGACCGGACGCTGCTAACGAACGACGATGCGGATCTTTCCACGGAGCCCGACGGCCTGTTCGCCAGTTGGGACGCTTTCCGATCCGGCCGCTTGAAACGGGCGCCGCGAAAGGACCATCCGGACCAATACATCGAACTGCGCGGTTCGCCCGATTGCGTGATCGAGATCATCAGCCGCAGTTCGGTTGCCAAAGACGCCAAGCGCTTGCGGGACAGCTACCATCAAGCGGGAGTCGCCGAGTATTGGCTGATCAACGCACTGGAAAAGCAGATCGACTTTCAGGTTCTGACCTATCGCGCCTCAGGCTACGCTGCGGCAAAGAGCCGCCAAGGCTGGCGCCGCTCGCAGGTCTTTCGACACGACTTTCGCCTTCGTCGGCAGCGGGACGAGTTGGGCGATTGGCAATACCTCCTCGATTTCAAGCCGGTTTGACCGCCGCGCGTGGTTGAATTCGGTCGATCGCACTATTTCTCAACGCCCCGCCATGCACTTGAAGCCGCTCTATCGTACCGCTCTCGGACAGGCTTATTGCGCCGACAGCCTCCAGATGATGCCGCAACTGGAATCGGCCAGCGTCGATCTTGTCGTGACTTCCCCACCCTACGCGCTGCATTTCAAGAAAGAATACGGCAATGCAGACCAACATCAGTACGTTGATTGGTTTTTGCCGTTTGCTCGTGAAATCCGCCGGCTTCTGAAACCCGATGGAAGCTTTGTTCTGAACATCGGCGGTAGTTGGACGCCGGGAGCTCCGGTCCGTTCGCTGTATCATTTTCGGCTATTACTGGCCTTGTGCGACGAGATCGGCTTTCACTTGTGCCAAGAATTCTTTTGGTATAACCCTGCTAAGATGCCGGCGCCTGCGGAGTGGGTGAACGTTCGCCGCGTGCGCGCCAAGGATTCTGTCGAGTACGTGTTTTGGCTTTCGCCGTCGAAGTTCCCCAAAGCGGATAATTCGAGGGTGCTGCAAGCCTACAGCAAAGATATGGAGCGGCTGATCAAACGCGGGATCAAGCAAACCAAGCGTCCATCGGGGCATAACATCAAGGCGACATTCGCGACCGACAAGGGCGGTTCGATTCCGCCCAACCTGATCGAATGCGGAAACAACGAATCGAACAGCCGCTACATCAAGGAATCGAAACGGCAAGGGCAAAAGGTCCATCCGGCTCGCTTTCCTGCTGAGATCCCTCGTTTCTTCATCCAGTTCCTCACAGAATCGGGCGATTTGGTCCTCGATCCCTTTGCCGGTTCGAACACGACCGGCGCCGTTGCGGAGAGCCTCGGGCGCCGCTGGCTCTCGATCGAAAAAGATCGCGATTACGCGAGAGACTCGGAACTGCGCTTTCAGCAGCCTGAGGAATCGCTCGCTGGCAATGGCGAGCGTTTGCTGTTTGACATGTTCGAGTAGCCCAATCACGAAGCTCGGGAAGCTCGGTCACGAAAGCCGCCCCGGTTTCTGGCGATATTCGCTCGAAAGCAAGCCGGTCTGACCGTTTTTTTCGCCAACGCTGCTCTACCTCCGATTCAGCGGAAACGCTTAGAATACGCCCCGCACCGGGGCGGTTCATGGAGGAGCCCAAGAGATGTCGCAGGCGGCGTTCGTTCCGCGGATCAAGGCGAACAGCTATATCATCATTCCGGCCCGGCTGGCTTCGACCCGGCTGCCTCGCAAGCTGCTGTTGCGGGAGACGGGCAAAACGCTCATCCAGCACACTTACGAAGCGGCCTGCCGCGCGCGGCGGCCGAGCGGTATCTGCGTGGCGACCGATCACGATGAAATCCTGGGCGAAGTCCGCGCCTTCGGCGGCGAGGCGTGGCTGACCAGTCCCGATTGCGCCAGCGGAACCGATCGCGTGGCGGAAATCGCCCGGCGGCTGCCGCACGTCGATATCGTGGTCAACGTGCAAGGCGACGAGCCGGAACTGTCGGGCGAGGCGATCGATGCCGCGGTCGGTTTGCTCGAAGAGCGGCCCGAACTGGTGATGTCGACCTTGGCCACGCCGATCCGCGATCGCGAAAAGCTGCTCGATCCGAGTTGCGTGAAGGTCGTGTTCGACGCCCGCGGCCGCGCGCTCTATTTCAGCCGCTCACCCGTTCCGCATGCCCGCGAGTGGCGCGACGAGCTTCTCGACGACGATCCGCCGCACTTTTATCAGCACATCGGCTTATATGCCTATCGCCGCGAATTCTTGCTCTCGCTGGCTTCTTTACCCCCTTCGCCGCTGGAACAGCTCGAAAAACTGGAGCAGTTGCGCGTGCTCGAAGCGGGCTATTCGATCGCCGTGGCCGTCGTGCCGCAGGCGACGTTGGGCATCGACACGCCGCACGATTACCGGGCGTTTGTCGAACGCCAGCGCGATCGTTAAACTGGTCGTATGACCAAACACATTTTCGTGACCGGCGGCGTGGTAAGTTCTCTAGGCAAAGGGCTCACCAGCGCATCGATCGGCATGCTGCTCGAGCAGCGCGGGCTGCGCGTGCGGATGCAGAAGCTCGACCCTTACATCAACGTCGACCCCGGCACGATGAGCCCCTACCAGCACGGCGAAGTCTACGTGCTGGACGACGGCAGCGAGACCGATCTCGATCTGGGGCATTACGAGCGGTTCACGCACAGCCCGCTGACGCGCAACTCGAACTACACGACCGGCCAGATTTACCTGTCGGTCATCAACAAGGAGCGGCGCGGCGAATTTCTGGGCAAAACCGTGCAGGTGATCCCACACATCACCAACGAGATCAAGGACTGCATCCAGAAGCTGGCCGCCGAGAACGTCGACGTCGTGATTACCGAAATCGGCGGCACGGTGGGCGACATCGAAAGCCAGCCCTTTTTGGAGGCCATTCGCCAGTTCGCCCTCGACGTCGGCAAGGAAAACTGCCTTTACATCCATCTCACGTTGGTGCCCTATTTGAAAGCGGCCGGCGAGCTGAAAACCAAGCCGACGCAACACTCGGTCGGCCAGTTGCGCGAGATCGGCATTCAGCCCGATATTCTGATCTGCCGCACCGAGCGCAGCCTGAGCCGCGAGGACCGCGAAAAAATCCGGCTGTTCTGCAACGTGCCGATCGAGGCGGTGATCGAAGAAAAGGACAAGGATTTTTCGATCTACGAAGTGCCGCTGAGCCTGGTGGAAAACCGGCTGGATGAATTGATCGTCCGTCGGCTTGGCCTGCCTGCCGGCTCGTTGGATCTCGAAGATTGGCGCGAACTGCTGCACAAGCTGCGCAACCCCGAGCATGAAATCAGCATCGCCGTGGTCGGCAAATACGCCGAGCACCGCGACGCGTACAAGTCGATCTATGAGTCGCTCGACCACGCCGGCATCGCCAACCTGGCGCAGGTGCGCGTGCAGCGCATCCAAAGCGAAGAGGTCGAGCGCGAAGGGCCCGAACGGCTGCTTTCGGGCTACGACGGCCTGATCGTGCCGGGCGGCTTCGGCGAGCGGGGGATCGAAGGCAAGGTCGAATCGATCCGTTTCGCCCGCGAGCGCGAGATTCCCTTTTTGGGCATTTGTCTGGGCATGCAGTGCGCGGCAATTGACTTCGCCCGGCATGTCGTGGGGCTGGAAGGCGCGCATTCCACCGAATTCAACAAGGACACGCCGCACCCGGTGATCTGTTTGCTGGACGAGCAGCGCACGATCATCGACAAGGGGGGCACGATGCGGCTCGGGGCGCAGGAAGCCGTGCTCGACCCGACGAGCCGCGCGGCGGCCAGTTACCATTCGACAACGATCGAGGAGCGGCACCGACATCGGTACGAGTTCAACAATGTCTATCGCCAGCAGTTTCAGGCCAACGGGATGCTGGTGGCCGGCGCCAGCCCGGATGGCGCCTTGGTCGAGATTATCGAACTGCCGGCCCATCCCTGGTTCGTGGCGGTGCAGTTTCATCCCGAGTTCAAGAGCAAGCCGACCGCGGCCCATCCGCTGTTTACCGGGTTCGTAGCCGCGGCGATCGAACGCCGCGCGACGCGCACCGAACGCACCAAGGAAAAGGAGTTGGAGCCGGGCTGATATGTCGGAATCTGCTGCCGGCGGCGAAAAGCCGCGGATCATCGTCGACGAAGATTGGAAAAGCCAGGTCCAGGCCGAAAAAGAGGCCCTGGCCAAGCAGAAAGAGGCGGTTGCCGCTCAGCCGTTATCGCAGCAAGCTCAATCGCCGAGCGAGGAGGCTGCCCGCGGGCACGAGCCGTGGCCGCCCGCCACGCTGCCAGTGCTGATCACGACGCTCGCTACGCAAGCTTTGGCTTTGATGGGCCAGATTCCCCTGCCCGGTTCAGACAAGCCCGTCATGCACTTGGACGAAGCCAAGCATTTCATCGACCTGCTGGAAATGCTCGAAAAAAAGACCGCCGGCAACCGCACGGCCGAAGAAACGCAATTGCTCGAAAACGTGCTGCACGAACTGCGGCTGGGCTACGTGACGCTGAGCAAGAAGTGAGGCAAGGTTGATCGGTGCGTTTGCGTTTCAGGAGCAAAGGGACTTGAGAATGGCTAATTCCCGCGGGCCGAACGATCGTTCGCCGACCATCCACACATTCGACGTTTATCTCGTCGGGGTCGCGGAACTGACGGGCGAATTGGAGGATCGGCTGTTCGAGTCCGGCTGCGACGACGCCCTCTTGGCGATGAAAGAGGGCCGCGTTTACCTGACCTTCGACCGCGAGGCCGAGTCGCGAGAAGACGCCATCGAGAGCGCGCTACGAAACATTGCCAGCGCCGGGTATTCCTACGAGGAAATCCGGGTTCCGCAACCCGGTTAGGGCTTCAGCCCCTCAAAATAAAAAAGTCCATGCCCGGCCGAAGAAAAAGCAGAATTGGCTTCCTTGCCAATGGGTCCAATCCCTGGAATCTTGCTTCCCTACCGGGTGACATTAGGCGGGAGAAAGGCGCCCTTTCTCCGAACCGGGCATGGGCGCTGGCAGCTCGTCGAACTCCGCAGCTTTGTCTTGAATAGTTTCGTTTTTGAGTTTGAGGCGGCGGCTCCTGGGCGAGCGGTTGTTGGCACGTTGCACGCCAAGATCCCGCCGCATTCAACTCGATAAGCGGTCGAACAATTTCCGGAATTTCGGCATCCGTCCTTCGAGATAATCGTGCCACGCTTTGGGATTCCAAATCTCGACGCAGACCGCGGCTCCGATGATCGAGACCTCGCTGCCCGGCTCGGCGCGGAGAAACTCGCGAAAACCTTCGGGAACAATCAACCGGCCGCGCCCGGCGAACTGCACGGTGCGGTGCCGGGTCGAGAGCAGTCGTCCTAGCATCTGAACCTGCTCCAGTCGCCCTTCGAGCTTGCCGGCCCTCATTTTGGCCTGCACCAGCTCGACGCCTGCGTTCAGTTTGTCTTGCCACGTTTTCGCGTTCCACAAACTCAAGCATCCCGGTCGCTCCTTGGCCAAGATGCAATCCTCGTCCTCGCCCCCCAAGGCCGCTACCAGTTCGTTCGGAATCGACAGTCGGTAACGTTCGTCGAAGGTGCGCTGATACTCGCCGAGAATGAATTCCTGGGGGCCGGTCATGGAGCGTCGCGAGAGCGGACGGTTGGTTCCAGGCGTCTCCGTTCCCAGATCAGGTTTAATTTGCTTGCAATCGATGCTTTTGGGTCTTTTTCCCCTAAAAAACTGCTGTTTTACAGCGATTGGGGCTCAAATCCCATAAGGCGAAGTGTAGCAGCTCTGCCGATGAATGCAACGAGTTTGCAGGAAATTTTCTTAGCGGGGTTTGGGCCCTTTTGGGCGGGCGAGTTTTGCATGCCTGACAGTGGCCGCGCGGGCCGAACCGGCCCGCCCGACACGCTCAATTGCCCTTTTCGCGGCAACGGCGTTTTGGTATTTACGCCGCACCGGAGACAGCGGACGCGCCGTCGGAGAGGCGGCAGACGCACTGAGGCGCCGATTCTCGGCCCGCGCGGCGGCAAACGCGGGCCCTACACGTCAGTGGCGCCCCAGAGTCCGGCTCACTTCCTTGGGCTCGATGGAGAAGAGCGATGAAGCGGTTATTGTTCCGCTTGTCGGCCTTGATCGGCGTGTTGGCCGTCGGCACGGCGGCAATCGTGCAAGCGCAACGCAGTTTGTCTCGCGCCGAGGCCCAAGAGCCGCGAGCGCGGGTCGAACCCGTCGCCGCCAAATCAACCGTCAAGACGAAGAAGAACAGCCTCCGTACGGAAAAACCGGCCGGCGCCGCGCCGCAACGCCCCGCTGCCGATCCGTTTTTGCGCCGTCCCAGCGACGACCGGTACGCCGATCGCTACCGGGATGCGGCCGACTCGACCCCGCCAGAAGAATTCAACGCCGCTGAGGCGCCCCCAGGGCAAGCCGAACCGCCCGCTGACAATTTCCCCGACGCCGCAGCCGTGCGAGGCTTGGCCGATGCGCGACGAGCGCCAGCCGGCGAGGTGCGCAATCCGTTCGCCGGCGATTCAACAGCGGGCGGCGCGGCGAGCGGCCCGGCATTCGGCGCCGAAGGTGCAAAGGTGCAATTGGTCGCCGCTAACGAAGCCGAAGACCGCTACGCGCCAGGTTCCATTCGCGACGAACCGCCGCCGGCTCCGTTAAAGAATTCGAAAAAGAAGGTAACGAACAAAGTCGTCGCCGCGGAAGCGCCGAACGAACGTTCCCCGGCCGGCTTCTTCGGCGCCGAGCGCGACGACCGCCCGGGTAACGATCTGAGGGCCCCTGACGAACGCGAGCAGCTTGTCGAGGAATTGCCTGCGGCCGATGCGATTCCGGAACGGACGGCAAACGGCGGCTTTCGAACTTCTCGCCAATCGAGCGCCGAGCGGCCTTTGGCGGGAGGCGAATTGGCGGGCGACGAAGGTCGTGGAAAGCCGGGCGGCAAGCACTTAGAGGGCCCGCAGACTCCATCCTTGACGCTCGAAAAAATCGCGCCCGAGGAAATCCAAGTCGGCAAGCCGGCGATTTTCGAAATCCGCGTGCGCAATGCGGGCCAGGTCGCCGCTCAAGGAGTCGAAATCTACGAGCAAATTCCGCAAGGCACGCGGATGCTCAGCGCCGATCCGCCCGCCACGCAAGCCGAGGCGGGCGAAGTCGTGTGGGCGATCGGCGCCTTGCAGCCGGGCGAGGAAACCAAAGTCTCGCTGGAGGTCATGCCGCTCGCGGAAGGTGAGATCGGCAGCGTGGCCACGGTCCATTTCGCCAGCGAAGCCTCGGCCCGCACGATTTGCACTCGGCCCCAATTGACGCTCGACGTGCAAGCGCCGCGCGAAGTGCTGGTCGGCGAAGACGCCAAGCTTTCGATCACCGTCGCCAATCCCGGCACTGGGAAGGCGACCGACGTTGTGCTGTCGGAGAGCATTCCCGGTGCGTTCTCGCATCCGGCCGGTCCCGAGTTGGAATACGAAATCGGCGATCTCAAGCCGGGCGAAACGCGGAAGCTCGAGTTGACGCTCAAGGCGGTCCAGGGCGGAGCGGCCGTGAACCGTTTGCTGGCCCGCGCCGACGCTCAACTTACCGCCGAGCGAGAAACCGAACTCATGGTCGTGGCGCCGAAGCTCGAAGTCGCTCTCGAAGGCCCGAAGCGGCGCTACTTGGAGCGGCGGGCGACCTATACGATGCGGGTCAGCAACCCCGGCACGGCCCCGGCCAAGGAAGTCGAGTTGGTCGCGCACTTGCCCAAGGGGCTGGAATTCGTCGAGGCCAACAACGCGGGACATTACGATCCGCAAACCCAATCGGTGCATTGGCTGCTGGAAGAACTGCCGCCCAACCAGACAGGCCAAGTCACGCTGACCATGCTGCCGGTCGAACCGGGCGAACAAATGTTGCGTCTCGAAGGCACGGCCGAACGCGGCCTTTCGGCCGAACAGCAAGAGACGATCCAGATCGAAGGCGTGGCCGCGATTTTGTTCCAGGTGGTCGACGCGGCCGACCCGATCGAGGTCGGCGGAGAAACGACTTACGAAATCCGCGTCGTGAACCAAGGTTCGAAGGTCGCCACCAACATTCAACTGCGGGCCGAATTGCCGGCGGAATTGAAGCCCCTCGACGCCCAGGGCCCCGTGCGTTACTCCGTCGACGGTCAGGCCGTCGAGTTCGAACCGCTGGCTCGGCTGGCGCCCAAGGCCGACACCACCTATCGACTGCGCGTGCAAGGCTTGCGGCCGGGCGATCTGAGAGTGCAGATTCAGCTCAAGACCGACGAGATGGAAACGCCCGTCACCAAGGAAGAAAGCACCCGCGTGTATGCCGACGAGTGAGCGGTGAGGACACAACCCGGCTGCCGTTCCTCTTGGCGGGCGGCAGTGGGGCAGGTAGCCTAGTGGTTTGTTGATTACTAGTAGTCGGGTTGCCTGGCGGCAGCGGGGCTTTCCAGCGACCTGGGGCTTCGCCAAGGCTCGGCCCCAGCCACCCATCAAATCAAGTTTGATGGAACATTAGGCACAAACGCCGGCGCCTCACACTCTCCGTTTTTCCCTTACAATGTTGCTTCCCGCCCGCCAGCCTCCCTTGCCGCTGTTGATTACCGGCATCGCAGGAGTGGCCGGTTACAATGCGTTCGCCCATTCTCGCTCGCGCTATCCGGGCCAGGTCGTCGGCATTCGACAGGTCGATAACTTTCGCCTCTCGGGCGACGGCATCGTGGCTTGCAACGCCGAAGACCACGACGGCCTGAAGCGGCTGTTCGACGAGCATCAATTCGCCAGCGTGCTCGATTGCGCCGGCAATTGTGCCTTGCGGGCCTGCGAATTGGATCCCGAACTGGCCTGGCGAATCAACGTCGAGGGGGTTCGCAATCTGCTGAACGTGATCGGCTCGGCCGAGGTGCGGCTGGTTCACTTGTCGGTCGATCTCGTGTTCTCGGGAACCGCCGGCGGCGGGCACTTGGAAGACGATCCGACCGACCCGGTCACCGTGTACGGCAAAACGATGGTGGCGGCCGAGCAGTTGCTGCTGAGCGAAGCGCCCACGGCGTGCACCTTGCGCATCTCGCTGCCGATGGGCGTCAGCTCCAACGGCCACGCTGGGGCGATCGATTGGATTCAGTCTCGCTTCAAGAAGTCGAAGCCCGCCACGCTCTACTTCGACGAAATTCGCACGCCGACCTACACCGACTGCCTGAACGAGCTTTACGACGCGGTGCTGTCGCGGCCGTTGAGCGGGCTGTTTCATGCCGGCGCCCCCCGGCGGATGAGCTTGTACGAAATCGCGCAGGTCATCAACCGCGTCGGCGGCTACGCGCCCGAGCACCTGATGGGCTGCCCGCGACACGCCGCCGGGCCGATCCCGCCGCGGGCCGGCGACGTTTCGATGGATTCGAGCAAGCTGGCCGCGGCCCTCGGCTACCCGCCGTTCGATCCCTGGCCGTTCAACGAGGAATTCGTGCCCACGCACCGCGAGTGGCATTTCGAGCGCAAGCCGGGCGAACGCGGCTCGCTCGCGCTGTTGGCGGAGATTCTCTATCGCAATCCAGCTCGCCGAGACTGAATTCCCGCGGAGTCGCAGCCATGCCTGCTGAAGCGTCGGAAGAATTCATTCGCGCCATTCACGCGGCGCCGCTCGAACTGGTGCTGGCAGTCACGGGGGGCGGCAGCCGGGCGGTCTCGGCCTTGCTCGAAGTTCCCGGCGCTTCGCGCACCGTCCTCGAAGCGGTCGTACCCTATTCGGCCGCCGCCTTGACGGATTGGCTTGGCGCGACGCCCGAACATTTCTGCGACGATCGAACGGCCCGCGCCATGGCGATGGCGGCCTACCAGCGGGCGATTCGATTCGCCGAGCCGGCGAGTGCAACTTCGCCGCCGCGTGCGTTGGCGGGAGTGGGCTGCACCGCCAGTCTGGCCAGCGACCGGCCGAAGCGCGGCGCGCACCGGCTGCACGCGGCCTTGCAGACCGCATCGCTCACCCTGGTCGAATCGCTCGAACTGACCAAAGGACTCCGCAGCCGCTTGGAAGAAGAGCAGCTTGCGGCGGCGGTCGTGCTCAATCTGATCGCCGAAGCGTGCGGGCTCGACGAACGGCTCGATCTTTCCTTGACTCCCGCCGGGCAGATCGTCTCGGCTCGCGCCGAAGCCCCTCTGGCGTGGCAGGATTTATTAGCCGGTCGGATCGCTTGCGCCGACACACAAGGCGAGTTAATTCCGTTGCCTGGCGAAGCAGCGCAACGTCGGCGCCGCGTGATCTTCGCCGGCGCGTTCAATCCGTTGCACGATGGCCACCAGCGGATGGCCCGAGTCGCGGCCGAACGGCTGAAACTTCCGGTGGAATTCGAGATCTCCATCGTCAACGTCGACAAGCCGCCGCTCGACTTTCTGGAAATGCAGCGGCGGGCGGAGCAATTCGGCCCGAGCGAGAAACTTTGGTTCACCACGGCCGCGACCTTCGTGGAAAAAGCGGCGATCTTCGCACCGGTAACGTTTTTGGTCGGCGCCGACACGATCGCCCGCATCGCCGAGGCAAAATACTACGCCAGCGAAACGGCCTGCCGCGAAGCGATCGAACGGCTGGCCGCGCAGCAATGCCGGTTTCTGGTCTTCGGCCGCCAACTGGCCGGCGGCTACGCCGCGCTCGGCGACCTGGAGTTGCCCGAGGCGTTGCGGCGCCTTTGCGATGAAGTGCCCGAGGCGGCGTTTCGAGCCGACATATCGTCGACCGAACTTCGCCGGGCTTCGGCGCAAGATGATGATGCCTGACGCCGGAAGATCACGAAAACGCGAAAGGGCGAAAACACGAAAAGGCAAGACTGGTTAAAGGCAACAAAAAAAGCACCGCTGAAAGCCGTTTCTAGTTCGACTCTGGCCCGGTCCTTTCGTGTTTTCGCTCTTTCGCGTTTTCGTGATTCAAATGTCGGCTGCCATTGTCGGCGAGCAACTGTCTCATCACGCTTGACAGCTAGGATTCGTTCCCCAAGCCCAACACGCGTCGCATAGGCTACTTCGCCAGTTCCGCCGGCGCCGCCCACGTTCCGCTGAAGACGAATTCGGCCAGCTTCTTCCGCGGCCGCGGCGCCAAGTCGCGCTGGCGGTATTGCTCGGCGAGCACGCTCGGATCGGCAAGATAGCCGATCGCCAGAGCGGTCAGAGGCTGCACCTCTTCGGGAATGTTGTAAGTTTCGCGGGCCTTGTCGGGCAGAATGCCGATCATCTGATGCACGAACAGCCCGCGGACGGTCGCCTCGAACGTGAGCGTGGCGCTGGCCAGGCCGAGATCGTGGACGGAGGCGGCGTTCGGCTTGCCGTTGGCGGCGAAATTCAAAACGGTGCAGCCCAGCGCGAGCACCGGCGCCGCCTTTGTCCAGGGTTGATTCCCTTCAACGAGGCAGGCGTGCAGCCGCCCGAATTCGGCCGGGTTGGCTTTCGTCGCCACGATGTAGCGCCACGGCTGCTCGTTGTACGAAGAGGCCGACCAACGCGCCGCCTCGAAAATCGACCGTAAGTCGTCGTCCGACACAGCTCGGTCGGCAAACGCATAGGGGCTCCAGCGCCGCGCAATCAGTTCGTGAATCGGATGGTCGGGAGTCGCCTGCTTGTGAACGTTCATCTAAGTCGTCCTGCCTGCCTGGTTGACCTTGTTGCGGAGTTCTTCTCCCCAGCGCGGAAACAGATCGGTGTGGATGCCGAACTGATCGAGGGCCCGGCCGACCGATTGATCGATGATTTGCTCCAGCGTCGTGGGCCGGCAGTAAAAACTCGGCACGGGCGGAAAGATGGTTCCGCCGGCTTCGGTGATGGTCGCCATGTTGCGCAGGTGAATCAAGTTCAACGGCGCCTCGCGAACCATCAGCACCAAACGGCGGCGCTCTTTGAGCATCACGTCGGCGGCGCGCGTCAACAGCGACGAGGTTACGCCCGTCGCGATCTCGCCGACCGTCCGCATCGACGCCGGCGCGATGAGCATGCCGAGCGTCAGGAACGAACCCGACGAAATCGGGGCGCCCACATCCGCGACGTTGTAAACGTAGTCGGCCAGTCCGGCGAGATCCTCCTTGCTGAGATCCGTTTCGTAAGCGCGCGTCAGGTCCGCCGCGCGGCTGACGACTAGGTGCGTTTCGATGCCCAGAGCACGCAGCACTTCGAGCGCCCGCACGGCATACACGATTCCCGTGGCGCCGGAGACGCCGACGACCAGGCGTTCGTTCTGGGGTTCGTTCATGATGACACTTGGCATTCGGCGCCGGCTGGACTCCTGCGTCGCTTCCCATACGCATCGGCCGTCTTCAGCGCCGCCAGCACGGCCTGCGGCGAAACGTGGCATGGCTCGTGGTGCATCGTTTCGCCTTCCGCACAAGCGCGGCGGGCGACGATCCATAGGTCGTCATCGGTCACACCAGGCAAACCGATCTGGGCCAAGGTCGTGGGCAAACCGACCTTCTCGCAGAAGTTGTAAACTTCTTCGATCAACCTCTTCGGCCGGTCGGCAAGAAACAGCCCGGCCAGCACGCCGATGGCCACCTTCTCGCCGTGATAAAAATCGTGCGTGCCGGCCAGTTGCGTCAGCCCGTTGTGGATCGAATGGGCCGAGGCCAGGCCGCCGCACTCGAACCCCAGGCCGCTGTGCAGCGTGTTGGCTTCGACCACGTGCGACAACGCGGGCGTGACGACTTTCATCCGACAGGCCATCACCGCCGCTTCGCCGTATTCAAGGATCGTGTCGTAGCAGAGCCGAGCGATTGCGTAGCCCGCCAATGTGCCGACGCCGCCGCACTGGTTGGGCGCCTGGGCCTGCCGGCACGAATCGGCCTCGAACCAGGTCGACAGCGCGTCGCCCATGCCGGCCACCAGAAACCGCACCGGCGCCGCCGCAATGACCGAGGTATCCATCAGCACCAGGTCCGGATTGCGCGGCAGGAACTCGTAATGGGAAAACGCGCCCGCCGCGTCGTAGATCACGGCCACGGCGCTCGTCGGTGCATCGGTCGAGGCGATCGTCGGCACGATGGCCACGCGGGCTTTCGCCGCGTGTCCCACCGCTTTGGCCGCGTCGATCACCTTGCCGCCGCCCATGCCGATGACCACGTCGCAACCTTGGCCGAGCGCGATTTTTTCGAGGCGTTCGATCTCCGGCTCCGAGCATTCGCCGCCGAAGTGCTCGACGGCGACGCGGAACTTTTCTCGCCAGGCCGGCAGGCGTTCGGGAAGGATCGACCGCGCGGCCGAGCCGCCGGCGATCAGCAATGCGTGCCGGCCCAGCCGAGCGATCTCGTCGCCCAGCAACGCCAAAGCATTATCGGACTGGACATATCGCCCCGGAAAAACGGCCGTCTGCTGCATAGCGCCCTCCAAGTTCTTGCGGTCATTTTAGGGGACGGGCGGCAAAGGCGTAAGGCGCCTCGCATCCCTCTCCCTCTGGGAGAGGTTAGGCGAGGGCAAATCGAAACCCGGAAGCAGATTTTGATAACCGTGCCAGTGGAATCGCACTTAGATTACCGCCCGTCAAAACTTGCTCGCCGTGAATTGGGCAGGTACGATCGATCAAGCTTCGACGGCGGCGATATATGCCCCGCTCGTTTAATCCCCGCCTGCCTCGGGCCGTGCGCCCGCTGAGTTTTCCCATGTCTTTCAGGAAAGAAACCATGACGCTTGCCGAGCGTTTTCGATTGCAATTCGTTCTCGCGGCCCTGCTGTTGGCGCCGTGCGGCGCGCGGCCCGCAATGGGGGCCGACAAGCCGGCCAAAGAACCCCCCCCCGAAGCCGATTACTCGGGCGAGCTGCCGCGGATTCCGGCCGTCGAGCCGGCCGACGCCTTGAAGACGTTTCGCGTGCAGCCGGGCTTTCGCATCGAGCAGTTGGCCGCCGAGCCGCTGGTGAACGATCCGGTGGCGATGTGCTTCGACGAAGACGGCCGGCTGTATGTGGTCGAGATGCGCGGCTATTCCGAAGAGCCCGACGATCTGCTCAGCCAGGTGCGGTTGCTGGAAGACGTCGACGGCGACGGCCGCTTCGACAAGAGCACCGTGTTCGTCGACAAGCTCTCGTGGCCGACGGCCGTGATCTGCTACGGCGGCGGCGTGTTCATCGGCGACGCTCCTGACATTTTCTTTTGCAAAGATACCGATGGCGACGGCAAGGCCGACGTTCGCCAAAAGGCGTTCACCGGCTTCGGCAAGTCGAACGTGCAGGGGCTGTTGAACACGTTCGCCTGGGGCCTCGACAACCGCATTCACGGCGCCACGAGCAGTTCGGGCGGCCAGATCACGCCGGCCGACGACCCGCAGGCGGCGCCCGTCACGGTCAACGGCCGCGATTTCGCCTTCGACCCGCGCACGAAAGCGTTTGGCGTCACCAGCGGCGGCGCCCAGCACGGTATGAGCTTCGACGATTGGGGCCGCAAGTTCGTCTGCTCCAACAGCGATCACATTCAGCAGGTGATGTTCGAAGACCGCTACCTGGCCCGCAATCCGTATCTCAGTTCGCCCAGCCCGCGGATCAGCATCGCGGCCGACGGCCCGCAAGCTGAAGTCTATCGCGTCAGCCCCGTCGAGCCGTGGCGGATCGTGCGCACGCGGCTGCGAGCCTCGGGCGCCGTACCGGGCGTGGTCGAAGGGGGCGGCCGGCCGGCCGGTTACTTCACCGGCGCCACCGGCGTGACGATCTATCGCGGCGACGCCTGGCCGAAACAGCCGTATGAACTGGCCGTGGTCGGCGACGTGGGCAGCAACCTGGTGCATCGCAAAAAGCTGGAGCCCAACGGCCTGGAATTCATCGCCAGACGAATTGACGACAAGAGCGAGTTCGTGGCTTCGACCGACATCTGGTTCCGGCCAGCCCAGTTCGCCAACGCGCCCGACGGCACGCTCTATATCATGGACGTCTACCGCGAGGTGATCGAGCATCCGGCCAGCTTGCCGCCGGTCATCAAACGGCATCTCGACCTGACCAGCGGCCGCGATCGCGGGCGAATTTATCGCGTTGTACCCGATGGCTTCGAGCAGCGCAAGCCGCCGCGGCTGAGCGAGGCTTCGACCGCCAAGTTGGTCGCGACGCTCGAGCATCCCAACGCCTGGCATCGCGAGACGGCGGCCCGGCTGCTGTTCGAACGGCAAGACCGCGCGGCGATCGAGCCGCTGGAAAAACTTGCCGCTGAGTCGAAGTCGCCGCTCGGAAGGATGCACGCGCTGTATGCCTTGGCCGGCCTCGACGCCTTGCAGCCGGCGGTGGTTCTGCGGGCGCTTGATGATGAACAGCCCGGCGTGCGCGAACACGCAATCAAGCTGGCCGAGCGCGTCTTGGAATCCTCTCCCAAAGGGAGAGGGAGCAATTCCGCGGAAGTTCGCGAAAAACTGCTGGCCATGACCGACGACGAAGACCTTCGCGTGCGCTACCAATTGGCCTTTACGCTGGGCGAACTGAAAGACGCCGCCCGGCTCGAAGCGCTGGCCAAGCTGGCGCGGCGCGACGCGGGCGATCGCTGGATGCGGCTGGCGATCGAAAGTTCGCTGGCCCAAGGCGCCGGGCAGGTTTTCGCCGAATTGGCAGCCGATGAGAAGTTTCGCGGCAGTTCGGCCGGGCGAGTGCTACTGGCCGACCTGGCCCGCCAAACCGGCGCGTCGAATCGCCAGGCCGAGATCGCCGCCGTGCTCAAGGCGCTCGGCGGCGTTCCGGCCCAGGAACATGCCGCGGCCGCGGCCATCGTGCGCGGCTTGAGCGAGGGCCTCGCGCAGCGCGGCAGCCCCTTGAGCGAAGTGCTGGCTTCCGATCCTGGGGGCAAGGCCGCCCAGGTATTCGCAGAGCTATTGGTCGCAGCGCGCAAGGCCGCCGCCGACGCCGAGGCGCCTCTCGCCGCGCGCGTCCAGGCCGTGCAAACGCTCTCGCTCGGCGCCTTCGCCGACGGCCAGGAGATTCTGGCTGGATTGCTCGACAACCGGCAGCCGCAAGACGTGCAGGTGGCGGCCTTGGCGACGCTCGCTCGCTTCAGCGAGCCGGGCGTAGCCGAACTGGTGCTGGCGGCTTGGCCGACCTTGAGCCCGCGGCTGCGCGTGCAGGCCGCCGAAACGCTCTTTGCCCGGCCGGAACGCATTTTGGCGCTGCTCAAGGCGATCGCAGCCGGCGAGGTGAGCGCCGGCGACGTCGATCCCGCGCGGCTCAAGCAGCTCGCCGCGCACAAGAACGAGGAGATTCGCGCCCAGGCCGAAAAGTTGTTGGCCGGGCTCAAGCTCGGCCGCCGGCAGGACGTGGTCGATGCGCATCGCGAGGTGTTGGAAATGCCCAGCGACGCCGTGCGCGGCAAGCTGGCCTTCAAGAAGGTCTGCGCCGCCTGCCACAAGGTCGGCGACGTCGGCTACGAGATCGGCCCGAACCTGGCCACGATCCAATCTCGCGGCGCCGAAGCGATCTTGGTGAACATGCTCGACCCCAGCCGCGAGGTGAATCCCCAGTTCGTCAACTACACGCTCGTCACCGACGACGGCCGCACGATCACCGGCATGATCGCCGCCGAAACGGCCACCAGCGTCACGCTCAAGCGGGCCGAGAACGCCACCGACACGGTGCTGCGGATCGACATCGACGAACTGCGCGGCACTGGTCAATCGCTGATGCCCGAGGGGGTCGAGAAACAGCTCAACAAGCAAGAAATGGCTGATCTGATCGCATATTTACTGTCCTTGAAATGATTGACGGAAGAAGGGAACGCTAATTGGCGCTGATTCACGCTAATGCTTTTTCTTTGAGACAGTATTAAATTAATGTTGATTAGCGAAGATTAGCGTTCCCAAAATCTCGCAGCTCCAAACGCCCGTTTCCTCGCCCCCAGGCGCGTTCACAACAACGCGGAAATCATGAAATCGTTGATTCGCTTGCCGCTTGCGATGGCGCTGACGCTCTTCGCCCTCTTTCCAGTATCGGCTTTCGCCGAAGGCTGGAAAGCCGGCGCCGCCAAAACGGTCATCACGCCCGAAAAGCTGATGTGGATGTCGGGCTATGGGGCCCGCGACAAGCCGGCCGAAGGCAAGCTGATCGACCTGTGGGCCAAGGCGATCGTGCTGGAAGATCCGTCGGGCAAGCGCGCGGCGCTCGTCACGCTCGATCTGGTCGGCATCGATCGCGATCTGGGCTTGCGCATCCGCGACGGGCTCGACAAAAAGTACGGCCTGAAGCGCGAGCAGACAGCGTTGGCCTCTTCTCACACGCATTGCGGGCCGGTCGTCGGCGAAAACCTGATCGCCATGTACGCGATTGATGAAACCCAGCACAAGCTGGTGCGCGAATACGCGGCCTCGCTCGAACAAAAAGTAACGGCGCTGGTCGGCAAAGCCATCGAACGGCTGGCGCCGGCGACCATCGCCTGGGGCGCCGGCCAGGCGACGTTCGCCGTCAACCGCCGCAATAATAAAGAAACCGACGTCCCCCAGCTCCGCGAGCAAGGCCGCTTAGTCGGGCCGGTCGATTACGACGTGCCGGTGCTCTCGGTCCGCGACGGCGACGGCAAGTTGAAGGCGGTCGTGTTCGGCTACGCCTGCCACGCCACGGTAATGGGCTTTTATCAATGGTCGGGCGACTACCCTGGGTTTGCCCAGTTGGCCCTCGAAGAGTCGCATCCCGACGCCGTGGCCTTGTTCTGGGCCGGCTGCGGCGCCGATCAAAACCCGCTGCCGCGGAGAGAAGTCGAGCTATCCAAGCACTACGGCCAGGAGTTGGCCGACGCGGTCGACCGCACGCTGGCCGGCATCATGCGGCCGATCGAGGGCGACTTGGCCACGGCCTACGCCGAAATCGAACTGCCGTTCGAAAAGCTGCCGACGCAAGCCGAACTGGAACAGACGGCCGCGTCGGGCAACAAGTTCGAAGCGGGCCGGGCCAAACTGTTGCTCGGCAAAATCGCCGCCGGCAAACCGCTGCGGCCGACTTACCCGTATCCCGTGCAAACCTGGCGGCTGGGCGACGAGTTGCTGTTCGTCACGCTGGGCGGCGAAGTGGTGGTCGATTACGCCGTGCGGCTCAAGATCGAGTTGGGCCGCGAGCGGACCTGGGTGGCCGGCTACGCGAACGACGTGATGGCCTATATCCCTTCGCGTCGCGTGCTCACCGAAGGCGGTTACGAAGGCGGCGGCTCGATGGTCTACTACGGCCAGCCCTCGATCTGGGCGCCCCCGGTCGAGGAATTGATCGTCAAAGAGGTTCACCAGCAGGCCCAAGCGATCGGCGCCCAGTAGGGCAGGCATTCCTGCCTGCCTCGAAGACGCCTCGATCCAGGGTGGTTACGGGAAATGCATGCCCCTGGCCGACAAAACGTGCGGTGGCAATTCAGCCTTCGCTCCGTAATGGTCGTGATATCGATCATCGCGATCTACCTTGGATTTGAGCACTGGGGGCGTGGGAACGGATTTCCGGCGTTCATGTATGGCGCGGCGATCGTTGGTTTTATCCGTCGTAAAAGATGGACCTGCTTGGCGCCCTGCTCGGCGGTGCTAGCACCGGCAATAATGAGCAGCGTATGCTCCACCGCCCTGTACTTCGTTGCGGCGCCGTTTGCGCCTGTGCCTGAAAATACGGCTTTGTTTTGGGGGAACGGTATAAGCGGGCACATTGGACGAACGGGGCTTGTGACTGTCTGGGCGTTTCTTAACGGCGGAATCTTGGGGTTCACCCTTTGGCTGCTGACGAGACTTGCGCAGCAGGCGCGGCGACTTCAACGCAGGTGGCGCAAGAGATCGCCTGAACAAACGTCGTAAACCGTATCTGCGCGCCTTCGCGTGAGACTTTCGAATGCACTGCACGAACGGCGGCAATCTAATTCTCTCACCAGCTCGCGGCGGCGTTTTGAATCCGTGCGATCAGTGAAATCCGTGGTTTAAGTGCGTAGGGTGGGGGCGCAGCCCCATGCGCTATTCACGATGGTTTGCGCGTGGGGCTGCGCCCCACCCTACGTCTATTGCGCCGAGACGAGCTTGCGATCGCGAAACCAGAACGCCGCAAACACCAGAATCAGCGCCAGACAGGCCCATTGATAGCCGGTGAGCGAGAACCAGAGCCGCTCTTCGGGGCGGATGAACTCGGTGGCGAAGCGATAGACGAGATAGGCGATGATGTAAAGCTTGATGAGCTGCCCGCGAAACAGACCGCGGCGTTGCAATTGGTCGAGCACGATCGCGGCGCAAAAGTGAAAGGCCGCTTCATAGAGCTGCGTCGGATGCCGCGGACCGTCGCCGAAGTCGTAGCCCCACGGCAGCGAAGTGGGCGTGCCGTAGCAGCAGCCGGCCGAGAAGCAGGCCAGCCGGCCGACGGCCACAGCCGCCGCCACGGGCACGGCGAAGCTGTCGCCCGTCTTGACGCGAATCTCCAACGCCCACTTGGCCGTCTCGACGCCGAAGTAGCCGCCGAGTTGTCGAACCTGGATCGCTAAATTCCTGCGCTCAGCGGCGCCGAGGACCAGTCGAGCTGCAGGTTCCGCAGCGCGTGGCGCAGTAAGCCCAACTCCCACACCTGCACGACGCCGCCGCGGCAGATGACGATCAGCCGGCTACCGTCGCTGCTGAAGTGCAGTGCGAGCACGACCGTCGGTCGCGGGGTCGGCAAGGTGGCCAATTCCCGGTTGGTCTGCACGTCGACCAGTTGCACTTCACGCAATTCGTGAGCGATCGCCAGCATTTTGCCATCCGCGCTGTAGGCCGCCGGGCCGGGCAGTCCCGTCCGTTCGCGGGGACGGTCGATCGGGCCGGGGCGGGCCGTTTTCAAATCTTGCGACCAATAGCGCTTGGCATTTCCGGTCACCAGGCAGCGACCGTCGGGGCTGAAATCCAATTGAGCGTTGGGCTCGTGCAACGAACGGACCAGACGGCCCGTGGACACGCTCCAGAGTTTGATGCCCGACCCGAGCCAAGTGCCCGTGGCCACCCATTTCTCATCCGGCGAAACCTTCACCCAGTCCAAACAGCGGTCGTACTCCGGATCCGTTTCATCCGCAAGAACGAGCGGTTCGCCAGTTCCTTCCGCGCGGATCAAAACGGCGCGCCGCCGATTGCCCGCCGCGTTGCTCTCGATGATTGCCCAGCGCCGTCCGTCGCAGCGGGGGGCGAAACCGTCGATTGTCCACTCCGCCCCCGACGCGCCGCTGCGCAACGTTTCCATCGGACCCGCTCGCAACTCTTCATTCCCACCGGCGCCGACTCTCTCCAGCGGCCAGCGGAACAGCCCGGCGCCGCCGGCCGCACACAACGCCCCGCCTTCGGGAGCGAACGCCACGGCGGCCGTAGGCGCGGCGGATAACTCGGCCAACATTCGGCCGGTCGAGGCGTCGAACAAATAAACACCGTCCGTCGAAGCGAATGCCAGGCTCCGGCCGTCCGGGCTGACATCGACGCAACAGGGGCCGTTCCCCTGCCGAGTCCGCAACTCATACGTGTGGTACTCGCGGCTGCGCACGATCCGGCATACCGCGACGTTCGCTCCATCAACCGCAAAGCCAAGCCGCTGGTCCCCAGCGTCGAACCGGGGCTGGCAGGGGCCGGCGAACGTCTCGACCAGTTGTTGGCCCGTCTGCGAATCCGACACGCGCAGCGCATCGTCCCAGCCGGTGCTCGCCAGCAATCGGCCGTCGTGGCTGAAGGCGACGCAGATAGCCGCGGCCGTATGGCCGTCCAAAACCATCTCGGCCTGGTCGGATCGCTCGTCGCCGGGCTCCGCAACGCTCCACAGCGCGATGCGGCCATCGCCGCAGGCCGCGGCCAAGCGGCGGCCGTCATCGCTCCACGCCAGGCCGCGGATCGCGACCTCATCGACCGACTTGCGGCGCCGCAGCACCCAGCTTCGGGCAGGCGCGTCGATTTCCATGATTCGCACGTCGGGCTGCGTTTCGCCCGTGCGGCGGTTGAACCCGCACGAAATCGCCACGCGTCGGCCGGTCGAATCGAAGCAGAGGCAGTTGGGCACGACGCCATCGGATGGACGGAGGACTTTCGGCTCGGTTTGCCCGTCCAGGTCGTGCAACCAGAGGCTTCCGTCGTCGGCGCCGACGACGAGCATGCCTCGGTCGGGGTGAAAATCCCACACTTTGCCATGCAATTGCCGCGGGGCGGCCAGTCGGCCGGGCGCGCTCAAATCCCAGACTCGGATGTCGAAGCGTTCTTGATGCGGCGGATGGTTGCGGCTGGCCAGGAACCTCCCGTCGCGGCTGAACCCAACCGTCCAAGCGCGGCTGCCGGGACCTGGCGCCGCCATCAACTCCTGGTTATCAACGACGCGCCGGACGCTGAGATTGCCCTGCGCATCGGACAAGACATAACGCTCGAGCCGGGCGTCGAACGTGACGAACGTCATTTCTGCAGATTGGTTCGACCATTCCGTCTCCGACTGCAAGTCGTCCAGGGCCAGGCAGCCGATGGCTTCCTTGCGCAGATCGACCGACGGTTGAATCGCGGCCGCGCGCTGGAGCAACTTCAGTCCCCGCACGCGCCGTCCCGCTTGACCGTTCAAACGGCCCGCCTCGGCCTGGGCGCGGTACGATTCGCACAGTTGCTCCGCCCGACGCCGCTCGGCGCGCACGGCTTTCCGTTCGCTCGCCAGGGCCGCGTCGCGCTGGCCGCGCATCCAGAGAACCGCCATCGGACTGCCGACAGCAATCGCCAGCAGGGTGCAGGAAACAACGCCCGCCAGCAGCGCCCATGCCGGCTTGCGCCGGCACCAACGCCAGGAACGCTCGAGCGGACCGATGCGTCGCGCGGCGATCGGTTCACCGAGCAGGAACGATCGCAGGTCGTCGGCCAGCGCGGCGGCGCTGGCGTAGCGCTGTCGGGGCGCCTTTTCCAGGCACTTCAGGCAAATCGTTTCCAAATCGCGCGGCACGGCGGGCTGCCAGTGTCGGGGCGCCAACGGCGCCTGCGATTCCAACTGACGCAGCGTTTCCAGCGCGGCGGCCGACTCGAGCGGCGGCCGCCCCGTGAGCAACTCATAAAGGATGGCGCCGAGAGAGTAAATGTCGGCTGCGGGACCCACCTCGTGCCATCGGCCGGCGGCTTGCTCGGGAGCCATGTAGGCGGGCGTGCCCAGGATGGCGTCGCTGCGCGTGTGACGCACGTTGTCCACGAGACGCTTGGCCAGCCCGAAGTCGCCGATTTTCGGCGTTCCGTCGGGCGTGAGCAGCACGTTCGCCGGCTTCAGGTCGCGATGCACGATCCCGCACTGATGGGCGTAATGGATGGCGCGAGCCAGGGTTTCCACGACTTGCGCCGCCTCGCGCGGCGCCAAGGGCTGGCCCTGGAGCCGGACGGCCAGGTTGCCGCCGGCGACCAATTCCAACGCCAGGTACGGGCGGCCGCGGTACGCCCCCACCTCGTAGATTTGCACGATGTTCCCGTGCTGCAGGCAGGCGGCCGTTTCGGCCTCGGCGCGGAACCGCGCCAGCTCCGGCAGGCCCGCTTGCTCGCCGGCCAGGATCATCTTCAGCGCCACCATCCGGCCCAGCGCCACCTGCCGGGCCTGGTACACGACCCCCATGCCTCCGCGCCCGAGTTCGCCAAGGATTTCATAACCGGGTACTCGCGCGCGGCGACGCTCGTGGCGGCGGCCGCCGGACGTCGCTTCCGACGAGGCAGGCGCGGCCGGCGCCGGCGAGCTGGCGCGCGTCGTTTGTGCTGCGCCGGCAAGCGGCGCGTCGTCGCAGGCCGACGAAGGCCGCCGCGGCCAGACACGCTCGAGTTGTTCCAGACAACTCAAAGCCCGCTCCAAGCGAGGCCGCAACTCGGCAGGCGCCTCGGCCGAAGCCAGCTCGGCTGCCGTCCCCCGCGCCAAAGCTTCGTCGCAAGCCGCCAGCAACCGCGTAAATTGTTTTTCAACCGGCGGCCGCAGCTCGTCGTTCATCGCATCGCTTCCAATTCCTCGGCCAAACGCTCGACCGCCCGCTTCCATAAAACTCGTGCGCCGCTGGTCGAGAGCCTCAGCCGCCGCCCGATCTCCTGGAAGGTCAACTGCTGCTGGTGCCGCAGTTCGACGGCGCGGCGGAGCCGCTTGGGCAAGCGGGCCAAAGCTCGTTGTACTCGCTGGGCATCCTCCGTTTGCAGCGCCTGCCGGCTTGGCGTCGGATCGCGGCCGGCCAGCGCCAACCAGCCGCTCGCCGATGCGTTCTGGTCGAGCGCCACTTCGCGGTCGACTTGCCGCTTGGCGGCGCGGCGGAAATCGCGGTTGAAGTTGGCGAGATTGTGCAACAGCAACGTGCGCAGCCAGCGCAACAGATCGGCCTCTTTGTCGCCGGTAAAACCATCGAAACCACGTTGAGCATCCAAAAAAGTCTGCTGGACCACGTCCGACGCGCCGCCCTTGGCTTTCAGCTTCGGGTCGATCCGGCTGTTGGCGACGCGCAGCAGGTAGGGCCGGCAGGCCTGGAGCGACTCGCCCAGGGCCTCCCGCGACCCGGCACGCGCCGACAACAACCAGCGCAGGATGTTCGCACCACGATTGCTCATCCTGCCGGACCCTAAACCCGGAACCACGCGAAAAGCGCACGCGACGAAAGAGGATTTCCAGTGTAGGCACGCCGGGCAGGCGATTCAATCATTGGGTCGGAAATCTATAAAGGCCATTTCGCCAATGGCTTACGGCGCGACATTCGGCCCCGCGGCGCCAAATCGGCAGGTTTTCGTGTTTAAGGGGGGGGCAGCGAATCCCTGAGGACATGTCCGGCGGCGCCTTCCATCGTCGGGGGCTGCCGGCCGGATTTCCTTCGAGACCTTCTTCGGGAGACACGATCGATGAGCCAACCTGTCTTGTGTCACGGGCGTGTCTCGGGCGCCGGCAACGCGCGAATGCCTTCGGTCGATAAGGCTCCAGGCATGCACTTTGGGAGGCTGCTGGGCCTGCTCGGCGGCCGATGGCGACCGCGTCGGCTCCACGAACCGCAGATTCACCAGGCGGTGCGACGCCGGAAGCCGCAGCAACGAACGGCCGCGCTTCGCCGCGTCGAACTGCTGGAACTGCGCGCCGTTCTTTCCACGCTGAGCATCGACAGCACCGGTTCCCTGGCGTACTACGCAAGTGCCGGCATCGGCAGCGACTTGACCATTTCCTTGACCAATGGAACCTACACGTTCCACGACAGTGCCGAGCCCATCAATATCCTGGGGACCGGTTCGGGCGCATGGTCGGGGAGTGGAACAAACACCGCGAGCGGCCCAGCCTCCAGCCTTTCTCAAATCCTCGTGGCCGGCGGCGGCGAAAATGACGCCGTCAACATTGAATCTCTTGCGGTGCCCACGACCGTCACCGACAGCAGCGGGTTCTTCGACGCGATCAACGTGGGCGACAACGGCAGCCTGCAGGGCATCCAGGGCCAGCTCAACCTGGAAAATCCGCCGGCCTTCAACACGATCAATCTGGACGACAGCAGCGACACCACGGCCCGCACCGTTTCTCTGCAGAACACCCCCTCACCTTTGAGCGGTGACGCCGATCCGTGGGGCGCCGTCACCGGCTTGGCGCCGGCAGCCATCAACTACGAGTACCCCGACACCGCCAGCATCACCATTGACGGCGGCAACGGCGGCGACACGCTCAATGTCCTGCAAACCGGCGCCCCTACCAATCTTATTGGGGGCCACTACGCCACGATCAACGTGGGCAACAACGGCAGCGTGCAAGGGATTCAGGGCGCTCTCAACCTTGAAAATCCCCCGGCCTTCAACACGATCAATCTCAACGACACGAGCGATACCAGGACGCGAACGGTGATCGTCGGGAACACGTCCTCGCCGTTCAGCGGCGATTCCGACCCTTGGGGCGCAATCACCGGTCTGGCGCCGGCGGCCATCAAGTACGAGTACACGGACACCAGCCGTGTCACCGTCGACCTGCCCAACGCCTATTTCTTCAACGCGACCGGCGGCCAGGTCGGCAGCAGCATCACCGTCACTCCCAGGTCTGGATTGCTGTACAACATCAACGGCGATCCGAGTTTCGGCGCCCCCGGCAACAGCTTGACGGTGAGCAATGCCAACGGCACGGTCGTCGATCATCCCACCGGCGCCTACGCCGGCTATTTCACGTTCGAGGGTAGCTCCTCGGAGATCGTCTCTTACCGCGGCATCCAATCGCCCACGCCCATCGGCTTGCTGGTCGCCGGCAGCGACGCCGGCAGCAGCCCGGAAGTGAAGGTCTACAACGCGCAGACCGGCGACCAGAAGTTTGACTTGCACCCGTTCGATCCCAGCTTTCTCGGCGGCGTCCGCGTCGCCGTCGGCGACGTGAACGGCGACGGCATCCCCGACATCATCACCGCCCAAGGGCCTGGCAGCAATTCGTCGGGCGATTCGCTCGTGCAGGTCTTCGACGGCTTCACCGGCCAGCAGCTCGCCGGGCCGCTGGGGTGGTTCGATCCCTTCCCCGGTTTCCACGGCGGTTTGTACGTGACTTCGGCCGACCTCAACGGCGACGGTTACGCCGATCTGATCGTCGCCCAGGGCGCCGGGGGGCAGGGATGGGTCGATATCTTCAGCGGCAAAACGGGCGCACTGCTCGCCCAGTTCCAGCCCTACGGCTCAGGCTACACCGGCGGCGTGCGTCTGGCCGCTGGGCCGGTGGTCAACAGCAACGGCCAGATCCACCTGGGTCTGGTCACCGGCGAGGGGCCGGGCGGCGCGCCGCTGGTCGATGTCTTTGACGTTCCGGGCCTGCTGGCGGGCAACGATACGCCCGCCAGTTCGTTCGACGCTTTTGATCCCAGTTTCACCGGCGGGGTTTACGTGGCGACCGGCGCGATTCACGACCAGGGCCATCCGCCGGCCTCGATCATCGTCGGCGCGGGGGCCGGCGGCGAACCGCGGGTGAGCGTGTTCGACGGCACGGGCGCGCCGTTGCAGACTTTTCTGGCCTTCGATCCGGGCTTCCACGGCGGCGTGCGCGTGGCCGCGGCGGATGTCACCGGCTCGGGCCGATACGACATCGTGGCCGCCGAAGGGCCAGGGCCAGGCAGCTTGCCGCAGGTGCGGGCCTTCGACGGCGTGTCGTTGGACCAGATCGACCAGTTCTTCGCCTTTGCCGCCGATGATCGCGATGGCATGTTCCTGGCGGGCGGCGGACGCTGGGGCCTGGTCCACGAGGTCAGCCAGCCGGGCGCACATCCGCCCGTTGAACAGAAGTCGCCTCCGGCGGGGGGTGCCGCAGCGAGCGACTCGGGGAGCACCGGGGCCGTTGTTCCGGCCGTCAACGCGACTGATTCAATTTCGCCCGATGGCGTCAGCGACCCTGCCAACTCGTTGCCCGGCGCCGTAATGTCGGCCAGCACCAACCCGCCGGCTCGGTCCGCCAGCCCCGCCGCGTCGTACGTCGGCAGCGCGTTTCAGGACGTGCTCCACCACGCGCCGGACGCCTCGGCCCTGAGCTACTGGACCGCGCAGATCACCGACGGACTGATGCCGGCCCAGTTCGCCAGCGACTTGACGCACAGCGCTGAATTCTACTCGACGAACGTCATCGCCCCGGCCTACCAGACGTACCTGGGCCGCGCGCCCGACGCCGCCGGCATCGCTTACTGGACAAGGCAGATGCAACAGGGGATGAGCGACCAGCAAATCGAAGCCGATTTCATCGCTTCGCCCGAGTTCTACGCCCACGCCAGCGGCGCCAATTCCGGCTGGGTGAAGGCGATGTACCAAGTGGTTCTAGGACGGCCGGCGGACACGACGGGCATGAGCTACTGGCTAGCCGAACTGTCAGCGGGGGCGAGCCGCTCGAACATCGCCCTGGGCTTCGCGGCGAGCGGGGAGCGCGAGGCGCAAATGATTGAGGACGATTACTTCACCTATCTCGGCCGCGCCGCCAGTGCCGCGGAAGTGAGCTATTGGCTCGCGCAGTTCGGCGGCCGTGCGACGAACGAGGACATTCTGAGCGGGTTCATCGGGTCGAGCGAGTATGTCCGGTTGCACCCGAGCTAGCCTGGACGGGGGCTGACGACGCCTGACGGCCGGATTTCCTTCGAGACCTTCTTCGGGAGAGATGATCCATGAGGCAACCCGTTTTTTGTCGCCGCCGCGTCTCGCGAGCCGGCAAGGCGCTGATGTCTTCGAGGAAAAAGGCTCGACGCGTTCTGCTCGGGAGTCTGCTAGCCGTCTTCGGCGTGCAAACGTCGGCGCGCGCGGGAATCATCTTCGCCACGACCTTGCAGGACGACTCGATCGTCAGCATTGACACAAGCACGAATTCGGTGACCAAAATTGTCGACGCCTCTTCGCCCGACAGCATGATCTTTCTCAATCACGACACGATTCTCTACACCGACTACTTCGGCGGCAACCTGAGGAGCCTGAACCTGACGACCGGCTCCGACACGGTCCTGGTCAGCGGACTCTTGCGCCCGGTCGACCTCATCCTCGATCCCGGCGGCCGTAGCCTGCTCGTGACCGAGCAATTTGGCGACAAGATCGACCGGGTGGACCTCTCGACCAACACGCTGGCCACGTTCGCCGACACGGGCGCCAACCCCGGCGGCCTTGCCTACGACAGTTCGGGCAACCTCTTCGCCATTACGGACAGGTTCGGAACCATCTCGCAGCTCAACCCTACGACCGGCGCGACCCTCAAAATCGCCTCTCTTTCGTTTGGCACGGATGGTCTGACCTTCGACAGCTTCACCGGCAAACTCTACGCGACCGCCGAGGCTAGCGACGACGTGTGGAGCATCAATCCGACAAACTTGGCAGCTACGCTGCTCGTGAACGGCAGCATTCCTTCGCCGGATGGCATTACCTCCGATGGCCAGGGTAATCTCTTCATCGCGGGCTTGAATTCCAACCTCTTTCAATATGATCTCGTTGCCAAAACGCTCACCGAGGGCGCTGCCGTGCCCGGGCTCGATGATCCCGCGCCGGCCTCGGGCCCCGGATCGCTCGGCACCGTGCCGGAGCCGGCGAGCCTCACGCTGGTCGCCATGGGACTGCTGGGCCTGCTCGGCGGCAGATGGCGGCCGCGCCGGTTGCACAAATAAACGGACCTCGACGCGGCGCTCAGGGATCTTGATGCGGCGCTGCACATCAACCCGCGGTACGTCGACGCATAGCTGCAGCGAGCCGAGGCGCCCAGCGCAATGCCGAACCGTTCGCCGCGGCTCAAGCCGAGCGCCGCCTGCCGCCCTCGGCTGAGCAGCACGCCCGTGGCGACGGCGGCCAGCATGATCGCGGGATAGGTCCAAGTCATGCGCGTCATAGCTGCGTTACTGTACGGCGTCTTCGCCCGCGGAATGAATCGGTCACGTTGTAATTATTGTTCACGCGATGCGGGCGTGCGAGATGGTGCGAAAAAGACGACGCCCGATTTGCCGTAACGCGCGCCGGTCAGCGAATAGCGGGACCGCCGTTGCCGCGGCGGCTGACGCGAATGCCTACCAGTCCGGCCACCAGTATCGCCAGATAAAGTTGACCGAGGACCGCCTCCATGGCGGCCAAGATTCGCGTGAAAGGCGTGGCCGGCGTCAGATCGCCGTAGCCGGCCGTCGTCAAGGTGATGAAGCTGTAGTACGTCAGAGCCGAGCGGCGCCGCACGGGATCGGCCAGTTCCGCCGCCAACTCGCCTCTTCCGTGGAACGAATGGGCGTGAAGCGTTTCAATGATCGCGTAGAGCAGTCCGATGGCCAGACCAAGCAAAAGGTAGGCGCAAACCGCTCCGGCGACGTTATCGGCAGTGACTTCGTTGGTCACCAGATGCCGCATCACCATGACCGCCACGGCGGTAAAAAAGGCGGCGGACAGCCCGGACAGGATCAGCTCGAACGTCTCGCCTTCCTTGAAAATTACATAGCTGCTCCACATGGCGAACGTCAAGGGCAGACCGAGAGCCAATCCGACGTGCCGCTGCCAGCGGATACCCGAGATTGCGTAGATCGTGGCGATCTGCACGAAGGACCAGAACGTGAGATAGCACAATCGCGCCAGATCTTGACCCGCGGTCAACGGATGGATCACGATCAACGCCAGCAAGGCGACGAGCAGCAGCCGAAACTTCCAGACGCGGTGCAGAATCATGCGTCGTCGCCGCTTCCCACGCTCAGATCAAGCCACCGCAAGGGAGCCAATGTTCGGTCAAATCGTGCGCCGCCGCGCGTCGCCATTAACTTACCCGCTTCAGGGCGACGAGACCAGCTTTTTCGCCTTCGGGCGGTCGTCGAAAAATCAACAAAAAAGGCCGTCGCCGCCAAGGACACAAGCGCGTGGCTTGGCGACGACGGCCGTTAGCTATCGATTGACCGTCAAAGGTCTGGGTGTCTCGTCCGCTTTGGTCTTGGCGCAGCAGGACGCCAAGGGCCAATTGGTCAGCGGCGCCAAGCAGAGCGAATTACTCGCGGGGGCGGACGGCGCCGGTCAGGCCGCTGTAGTCGGCTCGATCGTCAGGATGCCACAAAGGGGCGCCCATCTGAATTCTGCGAGCCATGATTTCCAACTTCTCCGCGGAGCCGGCGGGCGCCTCGGTGGGGACAAACTCATCGCTCTCAACCGGAGCAAAGTCTTCGTCGTGCCCAAACTCTAGAATCGCATCAAAAACGTTCCGCATCTGTCTAACAACTCCGTACCACGAACAAACAACAACGCTTCCCTGGCGATCCGGGCCTCATCGCGGGCGCTTGAATCGGAAGGACGCTCGACGGGGTTTATACGTTAAGCGGTCACTTTTCCGATAAAATAAAACTCACCAGGGCATTCCAAAGACGCCACAACAGGGCGGCCGACGATTGACTGCAACCGGGCTGCCAACAAGGCGGGACGGCGTCTGTCAAAGCATCCCATTCTTATGAGCGAACGGCAAAAGTCAAGATAAATGAGCGTTTTTTAAGCTTTCGGGATTTTCTATCCATCAATTACCGCAAATACGAGCATCGGACGTTTCGATGAACTGGCTGCAACGCATCGTAGAATTATCGCCTCGCGCCCGAGGTTTTCACCTGATTACAGGGCAGATTCTTAATACGCTGCCTGACTTGAAAGAGTTCGAAGTCGGCTTGCTGCACCTGTTTATTCAGCACACTTCGGCCTCGCTGACCATTAACGAAAATGCCGATCCCGACGTGCCGCTCGATCTGGAAACTTCGTTCAACGCGATCGCTCCTGAGGATTTTCCCCATCGCCATACTTGCGAGGGGCCGGATGACATGCCGGCCCACGTCAAGGCGGCCTTGTTGGGCAGTTCCGTCAGCGTCCCGGTGCGCGAAGGGCGATTGTGCCTGGGCGTCTGGCAAGGCATCTACCTTTGCGAGCATCGCGACCGGGCCGGCGGGCGGCGAATCGTGGCCACGCTTTACGGCCAACGGCGCGAGTGAAGTAGACGCGGCATCCTGCCGCGTTGGCGTCAATAAGTCAGTTTTTGAAAAGCGGCAGAGATGCCGCTTTTACAAAACAAAGCGGCAGAGATGCCGCTTCTACCTTAGCTTGCCAGCCGCGTCAGATCGTCGACCCAGGCTTCGATCCACGTCGCCTGGTTCGCGTTGCGATCGATATGCACGAGCGCTTCCAGCGAACGATCGGCACAAGCCCCTGCGGCCTCTTGTCCGGCGGTCCAGCGACCGACGGTCTGCCGCACGCAAGCCCGCAATTCGGCGTCGTCCACGCTCAACGGCACGCCCGACAAGGCGCGCCAAATCTGGCGGTAGAATTCTACGACGAATCCGACCGCCAACCGGGCCCGAGCGCGGCGCGGCGGCGCTTCTTTGCCCGCCTCGTCGACAAAGGCGCTCACGAATTTCGCCAGTTGAACGCCGTCGAGAGTTGGCCCCGCGAGCCGTTCGAGCAGCTTGCCGCGAAAGCTCCACATTGCCGGCTCGCTCAATTCGCCGGCCCGGGCCAGGCTGCCTTCGCTGAAGGCCGCGACGCGCTCGGCCTCGCTCGCGTCGCCGACGAGACCTTGCTCGGCGAGCAGTTGGGCCAGCAGTTCGGGCGCCAGCGGCTGAAAGCGGATGATCTGCGCCCGTGAGCGAATGGTGGGCAGTTGCCGGTCGATGCTCGTGCCGATCAAGATCAGCACCGATTGCGGGGGCGGCTCTTCCAGGGTTTTGAGCAGGCAGTTCGCCCCTTCTTCGTTCAGGAAATCGGCGTCGCCGATGATTGCGATCCGCCGGCCGCCCATGAAGGGCTTCAAAGAAATATCGTGGCAAAGCCCCTCGTGCATCCGCCGCTCGCCGCTGCCGATCAACAAGGCGACCGGCATCTCGCTCCGTTCGCGCGGCTTAGCCACTTGCAGCAGATCGGGGTGCGTGCCGGCCAAGACTTGCGTGCAACTGGCGCACTGGCCGCACGGCTCGAGCTGCTCGGCCGGCCGCTCCTGGCAAAGCAGGCATTGGGCCAATCGCAGCGCAAAACCGCGCTTGCCGACCCCTTCGGGACCGACGAATAAAAACGTGCTGGCCAGCCGGCCGCGCGCAAGCGCACGGCGGAACTGCTCGACGATTTCATCGTGCCCGGCGATGCCTTGCCAGCTCATAGTCGCTCCGTCCGCGGCGAATTGATGGGCGAGTCGAGAGCGCGCTCGCTTAGAGCGCGCTGGGCGGCGGCGCGAATGTCGGTCTGCACGGCGTCGATGCTGCGTGCGGCGTCGATGACCACAATCCGTTCGGGGTTCCGCGCGGCTTCGGTCAGGTAGCCCGCGCGCAACGCGGCGCGAAACTCCGAGCCCTGTTGTTCCATGCGGTCCAGCGGCCGGTTCAGGCGGCTGGTGGCGACGTCGTCGGCCACGTCGAGCACGAAGGTCAGCGCCGGCTCGATGCCGACGGTCGCCGTGCGGCCGATCCGCCGCAGCTCTTCGATGTCGAGCCCGCCCGCGTAGCCCTGGTAAACCAGGTTCGCCAGCAAGTAACGATCGGAGACGACCGTTTTGCCGGCCGCCAGCGCCGGAGCAATCAGCTCTTCGACCAGTTGCGCACGGGCCGCCATATACAAGAACATTTCGCTGCGGCGGCCGATCGCAACCGGACCGCCATCGAGCAACAGCTTGCGGACCGCGTCGCCCAGCGACGTGCTGCCCGGATCGCGGCAAGCGACGACCTCGCGGCCCGAACTGCGCAGCCACTCGCAAAACAGCCGCTGCTGAGTCGTTTTGCCGCCGCCGTCAGGGCCATCGAAGGAGAAAAACATACACTATCCGCTGAGTTTGGCTCCGTCGATCAATACCGCTTCGACTTCGAGATCGCGGCCGAGCACGACGAGATCGGCGCGCTTGCCGACTTCGATGCTGCCGAGCTCGCCGTCCCAGCCGGCGATCTTGGCGGGTGTGAGCGAAGCCATCCGCACCACTTCCCACAACGGCCGCCCGGTCAGGGCCGCGAACGTTCGCACCATGTGATCCATGCCGCGCACGCTCGACGCCAAGGCCCGGCCGTCGGGCATCTTGCCGACGCCGTCGTGGCTGATGAACGGTTCGCCGTCCTGCTGGGGACCGAAGATATAGGAACCCTCGGGCAAATCCAAGGCGCGGTTGCAGTCGGTCGCCAGCGCCAGCCGCTCGGGCCCCTTGATCTTCCAAGCCAACAGCAGCAAATCGGCGGTCAAATGCTTTCCGTCGGCGATCACCTCGGTGGTCAGTTCGTCGAAGTACAACGTGGCTTCCAGCACCCCGCCTTGCATTGGGTAAGGCTGCTGCTGGCGGAGAATGACTTCGCCCGAGAGGACCAGATCGGCGTGCGGCATGCGCTAGATCGTACCGCTCGCCACACGCAGCGACAACGGGGGAAGAAAACGGGAGCCAGGAGAGAGACCGAAACCGCAAGTGGGGAACCAATTCGTTCGAAGGCTATGTTCCCTCTCCTTACTCCGTCCTGCTCGCTCCCTCATGGCTGACGCGCAGCACCTCGGCGCGAACTTGGGGCGCACGTGGCGCGACGGGCGCCGCGAATGCGTTCGACGCGGCAGGCCCGGATCGCACTCGCAACTCGCTGCGGGGCGCGGGGTACTTGGCGCGGCCGCCGGTCCACGTTGCTTGCTCGCTGGTCTGCGGCGGGGCGAAAAGCGGTCCCGTGGCATCGGAAGGCGACGGCGATTCTCCTTCGGCCGGCACGGACGGATCGTAGGGCATTCGCTTGCCGCCAGGCCAACGGGGGCTTGGACCGTTCGGCCGCGAGTTGTTCACCCCCGAACCATTCGCGCCCGAACCATTCGCGCCGGGACCGTTCGCGCCGGGACCGTTCGCGCCGGGACCGTTCGGCCCTGATCCGTTGGGCGTCGAAAGTGGGCCGCCCGGGCCCATCGCGTCGGAAGGCAATTCGCTGTTCTGGAAGACTTCGCCGGACTGGTTCATCGTCTGCGGGAAGGCGCCGCGGCTGGCGACTTCGGGCTTCGTGAAGCCGTAGTCGATGAATAGCGCCGCATCGCGTTCGCGAGCGCGCTTGCGAGCGTCGAAATAGGCCTTGGCCGGCCAGGGGCCTTCGGCCAGATAAACGCCGTTGTATTCCAGCAGCGAGTTTTTGCGGAAGTGGACCTGCAAGATGGCGACGTTGTAGTCGACCAAGGCGCGGAAGTAGGCGATTTCCGCGTCGGCCAGCCGCCGCTGGGCGTCGAGCAGCATGTCGAGCGTCACCGTTCCGGCCTCGTAACCGGCTTTGACGGCTTCGACCTGTTTGGCCGCGGCGACGCGACGGTTGAAGGTCGTTTGGCTCACCTGGTAGTTGCGGTCCAGGTCGCGGATCGAGTTGGTCAAGACGTGGACCAGTTCCAACTCCTGGTCTTGCAGCAAGGCCCGCGACTGGGCCAAGACCAGCTCCGCATTGCGAACGCCGGCCATCGCCAGACGGAAACCGATCGGCACGGTGAAGTTCAAGCCCAACTGCCATTCCTGATACTTGCCGCCCATTAACGTGTTCCAGGCGCCCGAGCCGCGGTTGCCCCCGGTGCCCACGGCATTGGCGTTGAAGGCCTGGCCGTTGTAATTCACCAGGTCGTTGCCGAAGCCGTACCAGCGATACAAGGCCTGCATGTCCAACCGCGGCATGAGATAGTTTCGCGACGCGAGCAGCTTCAACTCGTTTTGCTTGACGACCCATTTCTGGCGGCGGACTTCGACGCTGCGAGTCAGCGCCTCGGGCAAAATTTCGTTCCAATCGAATTGCACCTCGGCGGTCGTCGGCTCGTCGGCGGGACGAATCAAGCGGCCGTCGGTCGGCGCCAGTCCCATCATGTACCGCAAGCGGCTTTCGGCCGTGTACAGCAGGCCCAACGAGTTTTCGACCTGGGCGCGGAACAAGAAATACTGCTCGCGGGCCTGGGCCTCCTTTTCGGCTTCGCCCCCTCGGCTGCCGTTGACGTACAAGGCGTACACCTTGCGCCAGGTTTGCAGCGCGCTGTCGCGGCCGGCCTGCACGGCGGCCAGGTTGCGATAGTTGTAGTACAAGTCCCAATAGGCGCGTTCCAAGTCGCCGGTCATGTTGCGGACGCCGGCCTCGAAGTCGGCCAGCGTGATATCCACGTTGATGCGAGCGATCATCACGCCGTTGTACGTGCCGGGAATCGTATTGGGATTCAAGAACGAGGTGTTCGTCGCTTGGCCGGCGATCAAGCCGTTCGAGCTATTGGGGCCGGCGATGCGGTTGAACTCGGCGCCGGCGCCTTGCAATAGCGGATGCCGGAATTCAGCCTCGATGTCGGTGTTGAAAGCGCTGGGAAACTGGTTCGAACGATTGTTGTTCGCATTGTAAATCTGGTGGTTGCGCAGGAAGACGCGGCTGCCGTCGGCCGTGACCTTGCCGACTTCCTGTTGGTATTGGCCGTACGACTGCTGGAATACCGCGGGCGTGAAGCCCTGAAAGAACGTGTTCTGCGGATGATCGTTCTTCTGCCAAAAAAGCTGCGAGTTGTACTGCGCGTCGAACTGGCTCAAGGCCGCCTCGACGCCGCCGGTCGTGGCCGATTCCTGAATGGCCGGATTGTAGATCGTCTGGCTGGTTTGCGGCTGACCGAGCGATTGCCCGGCGATGTTCTGACCTTGTTGTTGCAGCAACTGGCCCGTGGGAGCAATCGTCTGGTTCACGGCCGGCAAACCCGGAGTGAACAACAACCCGCCCAAATTCCTGAGCACTTTGCTATTGGCCAGCGCCGTGCGCATCGCCTCTTCGAGCGTCAGGTCCCAGATTTCGCGGGCTTCAGGGTTGCTCAAGGTCAATGGCGCCTTGGCGTTCAGCACGTCGTCCAGGTGGACGTTCTCGATGTCGGGATACTCGATTTGCGTGGCCATGCCCTTGTAGTGCGACATATCCTTGTCGTCGAACAAGTAGATGGGCTTGCTCGGGGTGCATCCGGTAATGGCCGTCATGGCTGCTAGCATGACGGTCACAGTGGCTCGAAGTCGCCGGCTCATCGATGAGGCGTTCCTGATCCGGTGATTAGCTGCCGGGCGGCAACGCGTGCGCAGCCCGGACGTAATAATCGGCAACGCTTGTATCGACGGTATAATCCGCAAACTTGGAAGATTTTCCGATATCGGCAAGGTTCCGGCAGCTTCTCCATTTATCTCAAGGGAAGCAAGCCTCGCCAATTCGCCAAAATCCGAGCCGACGTAGGCTGGGCGAAAGCCGCACGCGCGAAGCGATTGCCGCGGAACAGGGCGACTCGGTCTGGATAGCGCGTGTGGCTGCGCCACACCCTACACGAAGCGCGGCTTGCGCTGAGAGATTGACGATTCTCGAGATGGAGAGCGACAACGTAGGGCTGGGCGAAAGCCCTCGTTGTTCTACACAAGTCGCATGTTAGCAGTTCGGACGTTGTGAGAGGGCGTGAATGCTGTGCTTTTTACATAGCCCAGGCATTTATGCCTGGGATCCGCGAGCCGTTTACCCCCCGCCCCCGATTGGCGCCTCGCGGCCGCCGTCGGCGGCCCCGAGGCGCCAATCGGGAAAAACGGGCGCACGTTGAACGAATTCCCAGGCATAAATGCCTGGGCTACGCAAAAGTCGTGGCCGAAGGCGATCCGGGAAATCCACCGGAAAAGTTGTGTAGAACAACGGGGCGAAAGCCCCACGCGCGAAGCGATTGCCGCGGGACAGGGCGACTCAGCCCTGGATAGCGCGTGTGGCTGCGCCACACCCTACACGAAGGGCGGGACCGCTCGGGGTTATTCCCGATGCTTGATAATGCCCGCACCCGATGAGGTCGGCTGTACGCGCGGCTGGTGCAGGATCTGCTTGCCGTCCTGATCGAAGATCGCAACGTGGCCGTCGCCGCGATGGCTTGCGCCCATGGTGACAAGCCGATGCCCTTCGTCGTTGTAGGTCGTAATGATGCCGTCGCCGTTGTCCGTCGCCGAAGCGACGACGAGCAAATCGCCGCCGGGTCCGGCCACGCTGACCATACCGACGTTCTTCGAGTGGCCCATGAAGGCCACCGGTTCGCCGCGGTCATTCACGGCCACGAACTTGCGAGCGTAAATCACCTCGGGGACGTTTTCATCTTTCTCGGGCGTGCCGGCGGCGATTCCGGTGACGGACAAAAGCACCAAAGCCAGCGTCAACGTCATCCACTTCCAGCGCCGGTTACTCTTCTCAATGGCGGCTAATCTTGCTTCGAACGATTGCACTTTCAAACCTCTCACGGTGTTTGGATTCACGTGCGGCATTCTATGCCAGAGCCTGTCCATCACAGCTTCAATCGGCGCCGCTCTGCCAATCCCTCGAGTCCGCCGCCGTGTTCAGGCTCATTTTAAAGGATTATCCAGATATCGAGAAGTGCAAGTGCTGCGCCACGACCAAAGCAGGCGATCGCTATCAACGACACAGGTTGAACTTAAGTGATTGGTATATAAACTGTTGCGATAACAAGCACGTGCTTTGGGCGACCTCAACGACGGGCTGTTGGACACTTTTTGACCACCCCGCTGTTCAAAACCTCGGCGCCGAGTGTAAATCGCTGCAGCTTTTCGAGCTTGGCGGGGCTGGCCTGCCATTTTCATTATGATTGCAAACTTGTCATTTTCGATCGTCTGACCTTGCCCTCGGCGAAGTTGCACGGTACTTATTCGCCGACTTTTCCCCTGCGGTCGAGCCTGTTTTTCCACCTCGACGACCGTGCATTCTTGTTTTCTCGACGGACGGATTCATGCGTCTCAGTCCCGCCTGCGCGGCCCTGGTGGCAGCGGCGCTGTGCTCGGCTTTGTCGAGCGCCGCGGGACAGACCGTATCCACGCCGAGACCGCCAGCTCGCGGCGCAGTTCCTCCTGCGGGCTCGGTCTCCGAATCGAGCGACGTCCCAACGGCAGCGGCCGGCGACGGCAATTCGGGCGACAAGCCACGCCTTTCCGTGGCGGCTCGGCAAGCCGAGCACAGACCTCCGCCAAATATCCGTTCGCTGATCGAGGAAGAGACGCCCGAGCAAGAAGAGTCGCCCGAACAAGAAGGCTACAATCGGCGATTGATGGAAACCGAGGCTGAACTAAGAAATTTGCGGCAGCGATTGCAATCGGGCGCGATCAGCGGCGGCATTCTCTTCCCTGGCCGCGATCCGAACAGCTATCAGCCTTTCGCTCCGCGAATTAGCGGACCGGGGGCCGGACCGGAAACGTTTCCCCACGTCTCGGTGAGCGGCTTCTTTCAGGCCGACACTGGTTTCTTCAATCAGGACGCGGCCAGCGTGGCGACGTTTGGCCACATTCAAAACGGGGCCGATTTTCGCCGCGCGCGATTGATTATGTTGGGTAGCGCCGCCGAGAATCTGAACTATCTGATGGAGATGGATTTCGCCCAGGCGGGCCATCCCACGTTCCGCGACGTCTGGGCGGAAGTCGACGATTTGCCGATCCTGGGAACGGTTCGCGCGGGTTACTTCAAGGCCCCGTTCTCGCTCGATGAACTCACCAGCGCCAGGCAATTGACCTTTCTGGAGCGTTCGCCCGTAACGAACGCTTTTGCTCCCTTCCGTCGCATGGGAGTCGCTGCGTTCAATCATAACGAGGCTGCGACCGCCACTTGGGCTGGCTCCGTTTCACGAACGCTGACCGATACGTATGGCGGCGACATCGGCAGCAGCGGCGGCTTCGCGGGAACCGGGCGCCTCACCGTTCTGCCGTATTACGACGAACCCTCGGGCGGCAGATACTACCTGCACCTCGGAGTCTCCTATGAAATCGCCTATCCGGGAAACAACACGTTCAGCTTTCGCACCATTCCGGGCGTATTCATCGGTTCGCAGCAAACGGGCGGAGCGACGGGCAACAGCGGCGTGACTCTGCCCGGACCACTGAACGGCGTGCCGTTTTTCGTCGACACCGGAAAGATTACGACGCAGGATTTCAGCTTATACGGCGCCGAAGCCGCCGGCTCCTGGGGTTCGCTTAATATTCAAGCGGAGTGGATGGCCACGACCGTCAACCAGATTCACAATCCCGCGGTCTTCATGCAAGGCGCCTATATCCAAGGCAGTTACTTCCTGACCGGCGAACATCGTCCCTATATCCGGCCCTCGGGAACGATCGGCTCCATCAAACCGATCGAGAATTTTTTCATCTTGGGTCGAGGACGCGGCTCGGGTTGGGGCGCGTGGGAAGTCGCCCAACGCGTCTCGTGGCTCGATCTCGACGACAAGAACATCAAAGGCGGGCGAATGATCGACTACACCGCGGGACTGAACTGGCATCTGCACGCTCACGTCAAACTGCAATTCAATTACATCATGGCGTGGGTGAACAACCCGGTGCATGGCCACAGCGAAACGAATATGTTCGCCACGCGGTTGCAGGGCCAGTTTTAGCGTTTTGCACGCGAGTTCGGCGCGATTTATCCGCCTCGCACCGCTGGCAGGCCACGCGCCAAAACGATAAGGTTGTTGGACGCCGTTCGACGCACGTCGCTGTCGCGCGACTTCGGGATTCAACGAGTTCGCACTGTTTCATGCCCGCCGATTTGCCCGCCGCCGAGTCTTTGCCCGCTGTCTTGCAGCAGCACCAAATCGATTTGCCCGCCGAGCAGATTTCGCTGCTTGAGAGCTACTGCCGGTTGCTTTGGGCCTGGAACGAGAAGATCAACCTGACTCGGCACACGGATTATGAAAAATTCGTGTCCCGCGACGTCGTCGATACGCTGGCCATCGCCCGGCATCTAGGGCCCAGCGAGCGGGTGCTCGACATTGGCTCGGGGGGAGGCGTGCCCGGCATCGTGCTGGCAATCGTGCGGCCCGATTTGTCGGTGACCTTGTCGGAATCGGTGGCCAAGAAAGCTCGCGTGCTGAGCGAAATCGTTCGCGACTTGGGCGTGAAGGTCGCGGCCGAACACTGCCGCGCCGAGGACGTTCTGGCCAGCCGGTCATTCGACAGCCTGGTCGCGCGTGCCGTAGCCCCGCTGCCGAAGCTGCTCGGCTGGCTGGCGCCGCACTGGGGCGCGTTCGACCGGCTGCTGGCCGTCAAAGGGCCGAGTTGGGTCGAGGAGCGTCACGAAGCTCGCGAACTAGGCCTGATGAAGCAGTTGCAGCTTCGCAAGCTCGAAACTTGGCCCTTGCCCGGCACGGATTCCGAGAGCGTATTGCTGGAAATCCGGCCGAAAGAGTAGGGCGTTTAGACGCTGTAGACAAAATGGTTGGACCAGTCGCCCGCGTCTGGCGCGGATTACCTTTGAAATCAGGGGGTAATCCTTTTTCTCAGGCAGTGCCGCAACGAGAGGACTGGTCCAATGAAAACAAGTTTACGT
>Ga0307372_10000829_pt1 | contig 54113 bp, 57 predicted proteins | sample OX1MG_FD_202533 | JGI IMG/M metagenome (GOLD analysis project Ga0307372, IMG submission 202533) | Soil microbial communities from Risofladan, Vaasa, Finland - OX-1 | ecosystem: Environmental > Terrestrial > Soil > Coastal area > Acid sulfate soil | place: Finland: Risofladan, Vaasa | collected...
GGACCGGTCATCGGGGCGGTTCGGGTCCAATCGGATCAGGAACCATCGGTGACAATCGCATGCCGAGGGTGTGCGAACTTCGAGCGAGGTGCAGGTCCGTCATGGCAGCGGTTTGTGAAATCTGTGGAAAACACCCGAGTTTTGGTATGAACGTGTCGCACTCGCACCGTCGTACCAAAAGACGCTGGAATCCCAATATCCAGCGTGTGCGCGCCGTCGTCAAAGGTTCGACCAAGCGCATCAACGTCTGCACCTCGTGCATTCGCGCCGGCAAGGTGACCAAGCCGCTTCGCCGTACCTTCATTACCCAGACGAACTCCTAACCGAACGGACTACTGACCGTCCCACGGTTGAACTTCAAGACGACCTGCTGCTGCCACTCGCTCTCAAAGGTATTCACCAATACCTTCTCCCGTGTGGCGACCCGATTTGGCTCGCTTTGGGCATCTTGGCTTCGTCTTCTATTAACGCACCCTTATTTCAATATCGGTGCGTTAATAGCACTCGACCAGCCACTGCCCTACTGAATCGCTCCGAGGTGATGCTCAAATCCCCTCGACTCAAGCGCCCCACCCTCGAATTCAACGAACGCCGGTCCGCTCGCCACGGTGCCGACACGGATTGGCGCGCCAAACCCGTTCGCGACGAACCTGTCTGTAATTGCGAAAACCTCCGACAAACTAAAGACGAGTTCATAGTCTTCGCCTCCCTCAAGCACATCTTTTCTCGTGGCCCCGTCGGCTGCCGGGAGTGATTCCAGCACGATCCGTAGCCCGGAACATTGTGCGAGAAGATGCACCGCGTTTGCGAGTCCGTCAGAACAATCAACCGCTGCATGCGCGCCGATAGCGCCGAGCAGGAGACCCTCGGCGGTACGCGCGACGGGCCTCCGATAGGCCTCGACACAAGGACTCGCTGCTGTTGGGTCTTTCCGTAGCTCGCGAAGTCCAGCACTTGAGGCTCCAAGTGGGCCAGTGACGTAGACAATGTCGCCGACTCGCGCTCCGCTTCGCCGGATCGGCTGATTCACACATTCGCCGAGTGCGGTGACCGAGATGACGAGCGTCGCGGAGTTGGTGAGGTCCCCGCCGACGATGTCACAGCCATAACGATTCGCCGCCTCCTCTGCGCCGCGCATGATTTCGCGGATCTCTGCTCCCGTTGCACCGGCGATCGCGACAACAATCGCCCTTGGTTCTCCGCCCATTGCAGCGATGTCGCTCACGTTGACGCTCACGGCCTTGAAGCCCATGTCAGCAAATGCACAGAACCGGCGATCGACATGCACGCCTTCGACGACAAGATCGGTCGAAATCAGTGGGCGCGACAACGCAGCGACAAGCGCCGCGTCGTCTCCCGCCCAGATCTGCCCGGGTGGAGCAGCCCCGTAGCGCGCGACAAGGTGGGCAAGCATGTCTCGCTCGCGTTCTGGACGATTCTGCACGCGACACAGGCTAATGGCCTACGTGGGTCGTTAGCCTGCGTCTTTCGGGGCGATTGGCGTCTGCGCCGGTCGATGGGCAACGATAAACACCATCTTCATCAGAGATGAACGCAGCGTCACTCGGGGGTAAACGCTCTTGTTATCGTATGGAGAGTGCCCGTGGGGGGCGAGGCGAGGCAAGCACATTCACAGCACCTACGACGAATCAACGCTCTATCAACATGGAGCGAGGAAAAGGATCACAAGATGCCGCCCACCAAACATCAACAACTTCTCGCATGGGTCGATGAGTTTGCGAAACTGACCCAGCCACGCGACATCCACTGGTGTGACGGATCGGCCGAGGAATACGACGAACTCTGTGATCTGCTCGTCAAGAACGGAACCTTCACCAAGCTCTCTGATGCAAAGCGTCCAAACAGCTACTGGGCACGCTCTGATACCCGAGACGTGGCCCGCGTTGAACAGCGCACCTATGTCTGCCCGGTCGACGAAGAAGATGCTGGACCAAACAACAACTGGATGGAACCAGATGAGATGCGCTCGATTCTCAATGGACTCTTTGAGGGCTCGATGCGCGGTCGGACGATGTACGTCGTTCCCTTCTCGATGGGCCCGCTTGGTTCACCGATCGCCAAGATCGGCGTCGAGATCACTGACTCTGCCTACGTCGCGGTGAGCATGAAGATCATGACCCGTATGGGCAACGCTATCCTTGAGACACTCGGTGAGAACGGAGAGTTCATCCCCTGTCTCCACTCGGTCGGCGCGCCGCTCGAAGATGGCGAAATCGACGTTCCCTGGCCGTGCAACCCGGACAACCTCTACATCTCGCACTTCCCGGAGACACGCGAGATCTGGTCGTTTGGCTCTGGTTATGGCGGCAACGCCCTGTTGGGAAAGAAATGCCTCGCCCTTCGTATCGCGTCTGCGCAGGCGCGCGACGAGGGATGGCTCGCAGAGCACATGTTGATCTTGAAGCTCACCTCGCCAAAGGGCGACGTTCGCTACATCACCGGCGCCTTTCCCTCAGCCTGTGGCAAGACGAATCTCGCGATGCTCGTGCCGACACTCCCGGAGTGGAAGGTCGAAACGATCGGCGACGACATCTGCTGGATGAAGATCGGCGCGGATGGCATGTTGCGCGCGATCAACCCAGAATATGGATTCTTCGGCGTTGCCCCTGGCACCAACATAGACACCAACCCGAACGCGATCCTGACACTTGGCGCGAACACGATCTTTACCAACACCGCGCTCACCGATGACGGCGATGTCTGGTGGGAGGGCCTCACCAAGGAGCTCCCTGATCACCTGACCGACTGGACTGGAGCGGACTGGACTCCTGAGTCAAAGACTCCAGCTGCGCATCCGAACTCCCGCTTCACCGCGTACGCGAGCCAGGACCCCGCGATTGCGCACGAGTGGGATGACCCCGAGGGTGTGCCGATCTCGGCGATCATGTTCGGAGGACGAAGGGCTACAACGATCCCACTCGTCAATGAGGCATTCGACTGGTCCCATGGCGTCTTTTTGGGGTCGATGATGTCCTCTGAAACCACCGCTGCTGCTGCTGGTGCAGTTGGCAATCTGAGGCGTGACCCCTTCGCGATGCTCCCCTTCTGTGGCTACAACATGGCCGATTACTGGGGACACTGGCTCTCATTTGCCGATCGTGTCGATGAGGACAAGCTTCCAAAGATCTTCTACGTCAACTGGTTCCGAAAGAGCGCAGAGGGTAAGTTCCTCTGGCCCGGTTTCGGAGAGAATTCGCGCGTGCTCGAGTGGATCTTCGAGCGCTGTGCAGGACGCGGCGAGGCAGTCGGCACTCCGATCGGCAACATCCCGGCGCCGGGTTCGATCAGCACGGAGGGTCTCGATGTCTCGCCTGATGACATGGCCGAGCTGTTGAAGATCAACGTCGAGGAGTGGAGGGCAGAGGTCCCACTGATCCGCGAATACTTCGACACCTTTGGAGCCCACGTTCCACAGACGGTGACCGACGAACTCAACGCCCTTGAGAACCGGCTCAACCAAGTCTCCTAAGCCAACGTTCTTGCGTCAGGCCACCGGGGTCAGTCCGCCCTTTGCCAGCAGGCGGATCTGGTCTAACGATGGCTCGATCCCAACGGTCAAGGATCGGTCGCCGCGAGGCGGCGCTCCCGGTCGTTCCAGCAGTCGGTAGATTTTCCTTCACAGCGCTGTCAATCACACCGCTTAGGAGATACATGGTTGATGACCTCATCAGTCCTTCGCGCATCGAGCCCGCGTATCTACTCGATGAGCGCGCGATGCTCGAGGGGTGGCTCGAGTTCCATCGCGAGACGCTTTTCTTAAAATGCGATGGTCTCGATGACAACGCGCGAAAGTCAAGGCCGATCGGCACCTCGAAGCTCTCGCTTCACGGCCTCGTACGCCACATGGCCGAGGTCGAGAGGAACTGGTTTTCGCGCGTACTCGCCAGCGATCCCTCTGTGCCCTCCATCTGGTTCGACCCCAGCCGCGAGGACAGCGAACTCGAGCCACTCGACAACGCGGTCTGGAGCGACGATCTCTTCGCGTGGCGCTCCGAGTGCGATACGAGCCGGAGGCTCGCAGGCGCTCGTTCGCTCGATGACACCGGCCTGCGACGCGGTCAGCCATGCTCTTTGCGGTGGATCTACACGCACATGATCGAGGAGTACGCGCGCCACAACGGTCACGCAGACCTGATCCGCGAGCTCATCGACGGGAGTGTGGGCTGGTAGGCCCATTCGCGCCGCCGCTATTGCGGCGAACGCGGTGCAATACGACTTGGTTTTGGTGAGATCTTCGCGTTGGTGACATAGATGAACAGACTCAGCAAGCAGGTCACCGCGACCACGCCGTCTCCGATCCTCATCGGGAATGGAACAAGCACGCCAAGCAACGAGGCGATCACCCAGATCAGCTGCAGCCTCGTCTCGATGCGCCCAAAGGTGCGACCAAGCAGTGCCGGAGGAACGTTGTGCTGCACAATCGAGTCAAGCGCTGCTCGCGCAGAGGTCGGTCCGATCCCAACGACAAAGGTCAACAAGATCTGGGACCACCGGCCATTGATGGCCCCCGCACCCAAGCCTCCAAGGGCAATCAGGCCAAGGGCGAAGATGATGATCTGCCGCTCGGTGAGCACCCTCCGAAGTCTCGGCACGATGATCGAGCCGATCAATGATCCCGCAGCGCTTGCAACAATAAACAATCCGAACCACCAGGTCGAAGCATGCGCGCGCCGCAGTGTAAACGCGAGGAAGAATGCAACAAAGCCAACCGAGGCGCGCGCAACTGACATTGCGTTCACCCCCGCGAGCACGCCACTGGGATAGATCGGCAGTCCAAGTCCCCTACGGGCTCTGGCGACCTCGTAATAGGTAGCGGGACGGTGTCGGTTTGGTCGCTTTCTCGAATACCCGGAGGCGTCTTTTGAGATCGTCACGCGGTGGGGCCGTGGAAGACGGAGTGCGCTGAATGTTCCAAGCAAAAAGACAATCGCCGCGAACCGGAGTACCCAGGGAGCACCGAGTTTCAAGAGTCCAAGCCCAAAGGGCATCATCGCAAAGCCTGCAAGTGATGCAAGCACCGCGAGCTTTGCGTTCGTCGACGCGAGATCGTCTTCGTCTGCGACCATCTCTGGCACTATCGCTGCTCGCGCGACGACATAGAGCTTGGCGAGCACAAGTACGACAAAAGCCTCGGGAAACAGCAGGAGATCACGGATGTTCGCGGCCATGCCGAGACAGATCAACGCGGAGCCGCCCATTGCGACCGCGACACTTGTACGTCGAGCCTGTTGGCCTCGATCGAGCAAAGGACTGAGCGCCGGGCCGACAAGCGCGAACGGAGCGATTGTCAGCACCAGATAGAGCAGCACTTTGCTTTTTGCAGCATTCGGCGAAATCGAAAAGAACAGCGATCCTGCAAGCGATATCGTGACCAGTCCACTCGCGCCAGCCTGGATGACATGGACAAGCGCGAAGCGGCCAAAGGGCTGGCTCTGGTCGAACAGTCCTGCAAGTGCGGATTTGATGAACTGCAGGATCTTCTGCTTGCGACTTGATCTTTGCATTTGTGGCCAATGTTAGAAGGTCGTTGTGGATTGGACCCGAGAGAGCGTCGATGTGACGCCATTCGGCATTCTTGACTACCTTTGTTGCACTGTCTTGGTGATAGAGCCTTCCCCCGAAGGAGTTCCGTGAGCGTTCGAGCATTCATCCTGATCGAGACCGAGGTCGGCATGGCCGACGTCGTTGCTAAAAGTGTCCGACAGATCTCTGGGGTCATCGCGGCTGACGATGTAACAGGACCCTACGACGTCATTGTTCAAGCAGAGGCATCAACGGTGCACGAACTTGGCAAGCTCGTCGTCAGTCGCGTGCAACTCATCGAGGGCATCACCAAGACACTCACCTGCCCGGTAATATCGCTCTAGAGATTATCCAGATCTCCAACGCGATGAACGCCAACGAACGTACCGTCTCGCTCGGCGAGGCCCATAACCTCTCCTTTGTCGACCGGCTCGGAGTCTGGTTGTCGAGCCACAAGATCTCGCGCGTCGTCGGTTCGTTTGACGGACGCCGCATCGGCGATTTCGGATCAGGATTTCGCGCCCGTACCTCCCGGCCATTTTTTGACAGAGCAGCACATGTCACCCTGCTCGACGTCAGCCTCGCACCGGAGCTGAAAGACCAGGCAAAGATCACGGCGATTGAGGGACAGCTTCCGGGTGCAATGGGACAGGTGACGAGCGAGAGCATCGACATCGCGCTATGTGTCTCGGTGCTCGAGCACCTGAGTGCGCCACAGCTGATGCTCGACGAGCTCTTCAGGGTTACTGCAAGGGGCGGCGTGTGCATCGTCAACGTACCGAACTGGTTGGGAAAGCGGCTTCTTGAATTTTCTGCCTTCCGTCTCGGATTGAGTCCTAAATTTGAGATGGATGACCACAAGATGTACTACTCCCCGCGTGACCTCTGGCCACTCCTCGTCAAGGCCGGATTTCTGCCAAGTGCGATCAAGATCCGCAGGCACAAACTGGCGAGCAATACCATCGCGATCGCAAAGAAGCCCTGAACAGCTCCGATGACCCGAGACCAGTCCAATACCGGCCAGCTCGCGTGAGCAGATTCAATCCGCCCAGGGAGTTGTCGCGGTGAACATCAAAAGCGAACAGCGCCAGCCCGAGCTTTTGCTACCCGACCACGACATCGACAGTCCCGAGGTCTCGATCGTTATCCCAGCCGTCAATGAACACCTCACGATCGAGGAGTTCGTAGTCTGGTGTCACGAGGGTCTCCTAGCAGCAGGCGTGCGCGGCGAGATCCTCATCGTCGACAGCTCAGACGATGCAACACCAGAGCTCGCGAGAGAGGCTGGCGCGAGAGTTCTCATCACCCCTCGACGGGGACTCGGACATGCCTATATCGACGCTGTTCCCTATATCCGCGGGCGATACATCATCATGGGAGATGCCGACTGCACCTATGACTTTCGCCTCATCAAGCCCTTCATCGAGGCATTTCGAGAGGGTCATGAGTACGTGATGGGATCGCGCTGGCTCGGCTCCATCGAAAAGGGCGCGATGCCAAAGCTGCATCAGTACTTTGGAACGCCGTTCACGACCTGGATCCTCAATCGTGTGTATCACTCGCGCTTTACCGATATTCATTGCGGCATGCGCGGCATCACCAGGGATGCGTTGCTGCGAATGGGGCTCACCTCACAGTCGTGGGAGTACGCATCGGAGATGGTGCTCAAATCCGTACAGATGGAACTTGACACGGTGGAGGTCCCGGTCGCGTTCTACAAGGACCGCAATGGACGGCTCTCTCATCACAAGCGATCCGGATGGTTCTCGCCATTCAAGGCAGCGTGGATCAACCTGCGCGCGATGTTCATCTACAAAGCAGAGTTCTTTGCACTCAAACCTGGCCTGTTCCTCTTTTTCCTCGGCCTGATCATCACCCTGCCGCTCAGCGTGGGGCCGATCCAGATTGGTCATGTCCAGTTCAATCTTTACTGGATGCTGCTCGGTGTGGCGATGAGTCTCGCAGGACTCAACATCTTCTTCTTTGGCTGTCTCGCCCAGATGTTCTGTGACTACTCCGGAGAGGCAAGGGCGCGTTGGCACCGGGTGTTCGACTACACCGGGGCGGCGATTGCCAGTCTGAGTGTCTTTGTTGTCGGCCTTGGACTCTGTCTCGCACTCTTTGTGACCTATGTCAGTAAAGACTTCACGCTCCCCCAGCCAACGGCCGCGATCGACCACCTTGGCGTCGTCGGTGTGCTGCTCGCGAGCATTGGCTTTTCCACCTTTTGCTTCACACTCGTAGTCCAAGCAACTGACGTCCGCTACGGACCGAGACCACAAAATGGCGCGGTGGCCTCAGACGGGTCGCGCAACTCCCCCATCGACCGGCCCTGACCCGCAGGAAAGACCAAGAGGCTGAAACACCCCTTACCGCGCGATGCACGCTGTCTCGAAACACCCAGGACCCACGGCGCGTTGGACATGGGGGCTTCTACGAAAGTCGAGCGACGGCTATCGCAGCTGCCAGGCAGATGATCGACCACGATGTCGCACGCAAGGTCCGCTCGAGTGGCGCCAGGAGCACGTTCTGATCAAGAGTCAAGTTCTGACCGTCAGACAGAGTAAGGATGCCCTCGACATTGGTCACATGGCGACGGATAAAACGGGCCGGGGTACTCAAGCTACGTTGCGCGAACGAAAGCGCTGCGGCGCCAATTGCAGCAATGACCGGTGCCAGTGCCAGGTGACCGGTCTCTCCGATATATCCAGTCAGCAACGGAAAGGCCCCCCAGGCCAAAGCGAAGGTCACATCGTTATGAACGGCACCGCCAAAGAGCTCGAGGTTGTAGGCAACAAGGATGAGTGGACCGATGCACATGAACGGGAGCAACAACCAACCGATCTGGTGAATACCGACAACGCCGAGAATGAGTGCTCCGAGAATCCCGAGCAACGCAACTACGACCAGGACAACAGATGGGATCTGTGTGCGAAGCGGTCGCCCATGAAGCTCGTCGAGCGCGTGCGCACTGAGTCCGACAGCGAGAAAGAACGCCAGCACCGAGTAGAGCAACCGTGAGAGTTCCACACGCGGAGCGAGTGATGCGCCAATCACCACGTAGGACAAAAACCAGGCCGTATACGGCGGGTGCAAGAGCGTCCACCAGTCGCGAAAGAATCCCGATCGCGCGGCATAATACGCGGGACGAACCTTTCGTTCCCGATCACGCGCCCTTTGCGCGCGAGGCTCTGAGTATCTTTCGTCGGCTGATTGTGGTGCAGCTTCCTCATCCATTGCTTCGCGTTCCCCACATCACGAGTCCGCCTCCGAGACTCATGATCTGAGTACCGATGTCTTCGAATCCAGCCTGTTGCCAAGCATCGATCGTCCAGGAGAGCGGATAGCGACGGTAATGATTTGAAATGCTTGGACCGAGGAATCTTCCGACAACGAACCACGCCCGGCCGCCGGTCACCCATCCAGCAATCGGTAGCACAATACGGGTAAAGCCCCACCACCAAAAGCGCCAGAACCGGCTCGGGGGGAGGAAGAATTCGAGACTTGCCGCGGTCCCGCCCGGCTTTATCACCCGGGCCATTTCATTGAGCGCGGACTGCGGATCGTCAACGTAACGGAGCAGGTAGGTAAAGGTCAGAGCATCGAACTGCGAATCTGCAAAAGGGAGTTGCTGTCCGCGTCCGATGACGAGATGGATGCGATCACCCATGCCCGCCAAATCAACATTGTGCTTGCCCTGGATCAGCATGTCCTCCGTGAGATCGATGCCGACGATCTGAGCATCCGTTCGGTCTGCAAGCTGTAGCGAGACCCCGGCGGGCCCACAGGCAACATCGAGGACACTTTTCGCGTCCGCAGGAACAATGCGATCGATCATGGCCCTTCGCCAACGGCGGTTCTGGCCCATCGAGAGCAACTCCGCCAGCATGTCGTATCGTTGTGGAAGAGGCGTGAAGAGGCGTTGGGCAAACCGGTCACTGTCGCCTGCAAGTCGAGCGCCCACGGACTCCCTTCAAGGACTTAGGATGTCTCAATATACCTGAGCACCTGATGAGCACAGTGTGAAATCCGACCGCTTCGATGTCATTGTCATCGGCGCAGGACCTGCGGGCAGCTTTGCTGCGCTGACGTTGGCTAGGGGTGGCGCTCGGGTGGCGCTGTTGGACAAGGCAGTCTTTCCCCGAGACAAGGCGTGTGGCGATCTTGTCGGCCCACGGGGTCTCCAACTGCTATCTGACGCTCAACTCTCGCCCCCGGAGGGACTCAGTGTTGGTGACATGCTGGTCATCGGGCCCACCGATCGACGCGTCCGACTGCCCTCTGCGGCTGGCCAAAGCTATCCCGGACACGGAATCTCCGTCTCGCGTTCGGTGTTCGATGCGTTCTTGCAAAGAGCAGCTCTCGATGCCGGGGCGGTCTCGATTACCGGGAGAGCAGAGACCCCATTGGAAGACAGCGGGAGACTTGACGGATACCGCACCTCAAACGGCGAAGAGCTGCGTGGAGACTTTGTGATCGGTGCTGACGGCGCGACCAGCCACGTGGCATCGACCGCGGGTCTTGTCGATACCGAAAAGGTCCTGTGGGGTTTCGCAGTTCGCGCATATCTTGACCAAAGCGTCAATCTCCCGGTGATCGTGCTCTTCGAATCGCGCCACTGGCGTGCGTTCCCGGGTTATGGCTGGATCTTTCCTACCGTTGACGGCGGAGCAAACATTGGGCTTGGAATTGCCACGCGCGCCGACCGTACAGCTGGCGCTGGAGCGGTCCAGATGTTTCCTGCCTTCCTCGCTCACCTGCGCGCGATAGGACTCATCGATCCAGGCACACCCGAGCCGACGCGACGACTTGGGGGGTGGCTCAAAATGGGAATGATCGGCACGACACCGGGTCGTGACCGGACCCTCCTGGTCGGCGACGCTGCCGGATTGGTGAACCCACTTCAGGGTGAGGGCATTGCTCATGCAATGACAAGCGGGCGCGATGCAGCAGCTGCGATCCTTCACGCACCGGGCGACCCGGTCGGTCAGTACCGGGCAATGCTTGCCAGAACACACCTTCCCTATGCGCGCATAGCCGCAGCGGCACATGCTGCACTCGTGGGCCGACCGATTGCGGTAGCTGCCCTCGGTCGTGCGCTCACCCTGCCTGGCATTGAATCCGCGTTCGCAGGAGGCTGGGCGATCTTCTGGAACGAACTTCTCGACGGAGCGCCAAGAGACTGGTCACGGACCGTAGCTGCCACCTCGACTGGCGTGGGCCGGTTGCTTACCGCCCGTTCATCCACGAATCGGTGGTTCTCCGAGGTGCTGTCCACAAACCAGGCAATAATTCCTTCATCATCACAATGATTCTCCAGTTCGACGCACCGGTTTAGGACGCACAGCAGCGTTGTTGAGAACGCTGTTGGGCATAAGAGGTTCTAAATCGACAGGGCGTTTCACATCAGGAGCCGAGCACCTGCTCAAAGGCACCCGCGATCGTGCGGTAGCCGGCGAGATTCGGATGGATATCTCGACTTTGCGGGGATCGAATCGGACACATCCACGTCAGTTTGCAGATCGAAACAACGTCGGTGGGCAGCGCCTTGCCGCCGTAATGGGCCACGGGAAGCGCCGTATTCGTGTGAAAGCCCGATGCCGCGTTGGCTGTCGATACGGCGAAGGCTCGGTAAGTGTTCGCAAGCTCGGCGTTAAAGAGATTGGTAGCAGCGAGTGAGGCCAGAGCTAGCTTCAGACCTTGAGTGCCGCCGGGAGCGTACGCCAGTCCGAGAAATGGATCGTAATAGTTCATCGCAACGACGCGAGCTCGTGGGTCGGTCCGATGCAACGAAGCAACGAGCGAACGCAAGATCACAACGAGATTTCTCTCTGTCGCAACGTTGTTCTTCTCAAGACAGGTGATGCTCACCTGAGACGCGGAGACGCAGCGCAAGAGATCGTTCATGCCGATGTCGATCGTGACGAGAGCGACTTGGCCCGGGTGACGGGACAGGTAGGTCTCCGCGGCAACGAGTTGGGAGTGTGCAGCAAATTCTCCCGAGTAAAGACGCGCGCATTGGTTCCGCGCGGGTGCACCGAGCATCGACGCTGCGGTCTCGCCGGGACACCCGAGGTCGACCAGTCTGAGCCCTCGCACGCTCGCCACGTCCGCCGCATAGCTCCCTGGGTAACCATGGTCGCGGTAACCCGAACTCAGGTCGATCGGCGGCAGGCTTGTTCCAAAAGTCGGTTGATAGCCCGCAGCAAGTGAGTCGCCGAGCGCGAGCAAGACCTTCGGTGAAACGGCTGCCGCCGTTCGATGCGTCGGCCACAGTACGGCCAGTGTGCTGACCAGCAACACCACGGCCACGCTCCACCCGGCGGCGCATCGGAGCAAGGTTGGTTGCCGAGCGGACGAGGCAGTCATGTGTCCTTCCTAGCATTCGTTCTGTCGCAAAAAAGCAAAGAAACCATTAGGGGTTCACGTGGCTCTGTTGATCGACCATGAACGACGACAACGCAAGTCCACTGCGAACGCGCGATCGACTCCCATGTGCGATTGGGCGCCGTGGTGAGTGCTGCAATGGCCCGCGCACCCGCGTCGAGCGCCAGGCCTCTCCCACGACCTCCCCTATCTCGCTCGGACTCTCCCAAGGTCTGTCGATGCGAGCCATTGCCTGAGGGATCGATCGGGCTCCTTCGACGGTCACGAGGGAGGGACGCGAACCACCGGTAGCGGCCCCATTAGGCGTGTGCGGTGATGAGCGCACGGATTCCGACGCCCATCAAGAACAGCCCGCCGTATCCATAGAGCAGGTAGCGACGCGCAAAGAGCTGGCGCCGATAGGCAAAGAGGAACCCGACAAGCACAATTGCAAAGAATCCGTAGAACGGATGGAACGCGAGCGGCTTCGCGTGTTCACCCTCGACGAGACCAAGACCGGATGCAACCTGGACAAAGATCGCTGCCTCGACGAAAAAGGTGAACCACCACAGCGCCCTCGTGCGCAGCCTCTCGCGATAGTTGGCAACGAGTGCCCAGATTCCCGCGAGACCATTGCCGGTGATGACGAGGTAGCCCCACACCTGATGGAAACTCAACAACGCGCCAAGATGCGCGTTTGGATCTGTCGCAAGAAGGTGCATCATCACCCAGAGAGAATAGGGCCAGAAAGACTAAGGAAAGATGAAATCGGAGACCGGCTCAGCGTCGGTGTAGGCACCATATCCATCGCGCTCGAGTTCATCTGCGAGCTCAAGTCCACCGGACTTGACGATCATGCCGTTCACATAGATATGCACGGCATCGGGGTGGAGTTCATCGAGCAGGCGTCGATAGTGCGTGATCGCGAGTACTCCGACTGCCTGGGTTCCAGGTTCCGGTGCATGTGCCTGGCGCTCGACCCGACGTGCAACGTCTCTCAGGGCATCGACGTCAAGGCCGGAGTCAAGTTCATCGAGAAGCGCTATCCGTGGCTGCAAGATCGCCAGCTGAAGCGTTTCGAGCCGCTTCTTCTCGCCGCCCGAAGCATCGACATTGACTGCGCGCGACAGCATCGCCTCTGGAACACCGATTGCAAGTGCCTCTTTGTGAAGTCGAGCAAGCAGCGATGCGTCCTCTGCCTCCACGACGCGTCCTTGCGCGAGAAGCGCCTCTCGCAACAAAGAGAGCAATGGCACGCCCGGGATCTCCATCGGGCTCTGTGATGCGAGGAACAGTCCAGCGCCAGCTCGTTCGTAGGTGCCAAGTGGGACCAGGTCAATCCCATCGAGCGAAATCGTGCCGCTCGTCACCGCAAAGGCGCGATTTCCCATCAAGACATTGGCAAGCGAAGACTTCCCGGAACCATTGGGCCCCATGATCGCGTGAATCTCACCTGAACAGATCTCGAGGTCGATGCCCTTGAGGATCTCTTTCGCGCCGATCGCGGCGTGAAGATCTTCAATGCGCAGCGTGCTCATGAGACTTTCACCAGAACCCTTCCATCTTCGATGACGACCTCATAGACCGGAACTGGCTGGGTTGCCGGGAATGACACCGGCTGGCCGGTATTGAGCGAAAACATGCTGCCGTGCTTCCAGCATTCAATGAGGCACTCATCGAGCTCGACCTCACCCTCTGAGAGCGCGAAGTCCTCGTGGCTACATACATCAAAGATCGCTTTGAATCCATCGTTGCACCTGACCAGACAGACCGGCCCGATCTCGAGCATGAACCGTCTCGCCTCACCGAGTTTGATCTCATCTGCCGAACACAGATCCACAAATCCGGGCTCACTCATGACGCGATCTGCGCATAGGTTGATTCGCCGAGGCGAAATTCGACGTCTCTTCGGATAAAGGTTGCACATCCTGGATTGTTCACCTTTGACAAAAGATCATCAAAGAATCCGAGCAGGATGAGTCGCTCCGCGACCTCCGGCGGAATGCCGCGCGATTCAAGATAGAAGCGCTGCTCTGGATCGATCGGTCCAACAGCCGAGGCATGACTGCAGTGCACGTCGTTCTCCTCGATATCGAGATTGGGTACCGAGTCGGCATGTGCGCCCTCGCTCAAGACAAGATTGCGATTCGTCTGGGAGGCGTCGGAGCGTCGTGCGCCCTTTCGCATGTGAATCAATCCCGAGTAAACCGAGCGTGCCTGATCAGCCACCGCGCCCTTGAAGACCAACTCGCTCTTGGTCCGGCCAACGATATGGTCCTGGAAGGTACGGAACTCCTGCACCTGGGTTGCAATGCCGAGATAGGCAGCAAACAGTCGGCTCTCTCCGCCCTCTCCGACAAGTGCGGCCCTTGAGTAAAGCCGCGAGTAATCCGCCCCAAGCGATGCTGCGAACGCGCTGATGGTTGCGTCTCTGCCGACCTCGGCGAGCTGATAGCCGAGCAGCCACGATCGATCACCGAGCTGTTGGACGAGGTCAAACCGAAGATGCGCAGAATCTCCAACAAAGGTTTCGATGACGGGGACATGGAGAAGCCTTGCGTCAGGAGAGGTCTCAAAGACAACGATGGAGGCCTCTGCGAAGACACCAAGACGCACGAGAAGACGCGCGTAGGAAAGTCCATCAGCTGCACCCTCAGACAGTTCCGAGATCACCACGATCGGAAGATCGAACGCGACGTTCGCGGGGACATCGATCACCGTTGCCTCCGGAGCAAAGGCGTCATTGAGCACGCCGAACGGCTCGTCGACAAGACAGAGCAATGAACCGAACCGATCGATTGGCGCGTCAAAGTCTGCGATCGAGCGAATCGTGATCCCCGATTGTCTGATCTCGTCGCCGAGTTCTACCGAGACAAGCACACCGTCAAGCACATGCGCGAGCGCTCCGTAACTCCCAAAATCGGCGAGGAATGCACGTGCGTGCGCGCTGATCTCGGGAGTCTTGCCTGTCGGTGGCGAGACAGAACCATACGTTGTGAGATCGAGTTCATCGATACGGCTATAGCGCCAGTCCTCGACACTTGAGATCGCCGCGGATACCTCGCCAAGGCGAGCCAGTGCTGTTTTTCGATACTGCGCGATCCAGGTTGAACCGCCGAGGGCCTCGACGGCCTCGACGGAAAACTGCTTGTCCGACAAATTCATTGATCTCTCTTTGGATTGTTCTTGCGAAAGAGACGACGGAACCCGCGCGCATATTGCACGTTCTCCTCTTCGTCTCGAGAAGCCTGTACCTCTTCGCGCGCCGAAGCGACGACAGCATTCACGATGTCCTCTGCCTCGTCGAGTAGTTCAGCGACATGTTCTCCCTCAGGCTCATCTTCGATCGGTGGCTCGATCAGGCTTCCGTGTGTCCAGCCCGCGTCTGCAAGACGACGGACATAGGACGGGCAGTTCTCAGGACAGCGCCATGGGGCCTCGGGAGCTAGATCGAGAATGCATAGCCGCGCAACCTCGCCGCTGCCATACGTCCTCGATTGATAGTTCTTGCATTCCTCGCGCATCGGCATGTGTGCCGGACCTCCTCAGTGCCGCCGACTCTTGGTCAAAGGCAGAGACTCAGCCTACCGACCCTTCCATCTGCAGCTCGATCAGTCGGCTCCACTCGACGGCATATTCCATCGGAAGCGTCTTCGTGATCGGCTCGATAAAGCCGTTCACGATCATTGAGGTCGCCTGCGTCTCGGAAAGTCCACGGCTCATGAGGTAAAAGAGTTGGTCGTCTCCGACCTTCGAAACTGTCGCCTCGTGACCAATCTGGGCGTCGCGCTCGTTGACCTCCATATAGGGCTTGGTCTCAGAGGTTGACTCCTCGTCAAGGATCAACGCGTCACAGCGCACGAATGACTTCGCGCCCTTGGCGCCCTCATCCACGTGAACCTTGCCACGATAGGTGGTGATCCCGCCATCTTTGGAGATCGACTTCGAGATGATCGTCGACGTTGTCTCCGGTGCAAAGTGCACCATCTTCGCGCCGGTGTCCTGGATCTGACCGGCTCCTGCGTAGGCAACCGAGAGAACTTCGCCAGAGGCCTTTGGTCCCATCAGATAGACCGATGGATACTTCATCGTCAGTCGCGAACCAATGTTGCCGTCGATCCACTCGACGTGAGCCTCTGCCTCTGCCCGTGCGCGCTTGGTGACGAGGTTGTAGACGTTGTTCGACCAGTTCTGGATCGTCGTGTAGGTGATCCGACTTCCCGGAAGAGCCACGAGCTCGACGACGGCCGAGTGCAACGAGTCAGTTGAATACACCGGCGCAGAGCATCCCTCGACATAGTGAACCTGTGAGCCCTCATCGGCGATGATCAGCGTGCGCTCGAACTGTCCCATGTTCTCGGCGTTGATGCGGAAATATGCCTGAAGGGGCATGTCAACCTTGACGCCAGGTGGGATGTAGATAAACGAACCACCCGACCACACCGCTGAGTTGAGTGCTGCGAACTTGTTGTCATTTGGTGGAATGATCTTGCCGAACCACTTGCGGACAATCTCTGGATACTCGCGCACCGCAGTATCCATGTCACTGAACAGAACGCCGAGCTTCTCGAGGTCCTCGCGGTTTCGGTGATAGACGACCTCGGACTCGTACTGTGCAGTCACGCCAGCAAGATATTTCCGCTCAGCTTCGGGGATGCCGAGCTTCTCATAGGTGTTCTTCACCGATTCGGGAAGCTCTTCCCATGCGTCAACGACGCCGACAGTTGGCTTGATGTAGTAGTAGATGTTCTCGAAGTCGAGTCCGGGCATCTTCTCTCCGAACCAGGGAAGCATCGGCTTCTCGCGAAAACGCCGGTAGGCGTCCAGGCGAAACTTCAGCATCCACTCGGGTTCCTTCTTGATCTTTGACATCTCGCGAATGATCTCTTCGTTGAGACCCTTGCGAGGCTTGAAGACATAGTCCTCTTCATCGCTCCATCCGAGCGAATACTTTCCGAGATCAAGTTCCTTTGTCACGCGAGAACTCCCTAAAGTTGAGGAGGCATCGGCACACAGCCGAATTTCTCCTATCTCCATAGTATCAATTCCACCCCCGCATCATCGCCCTAATGCCAGCGCCACGAGAGCATGGCTGCGAGGGTCGACTGGTCTAGCCTTTTCGCGGGTTGTGCGAGCCTAACGAGCGGGAGAGACGGGGCTCTCGGTGCTTTGAATGCAATTTCTAAAGATGTTCGAGGAGAGGTTATGAGTTTTAGCGAGTCCTTTGTCAAAGAGTCGATCGAGATCCTTGGGACCCTTGACAAGGAATCGATCGAACGATGCGTCCAGGGGCTAGCCACTGTGCGAAGCCAGGGCGGACGGCTGTTCATCCTTGGCGTCGGCGGGTCTGCGGGCCATGCCTCTCACGCTGTGAATGATTTTCGCAAAATTTGCGGATTCGAGGCCTATACGCCAACAGACAATGTCTCCGAGCTGACGGCACGCACGAATGACGAGGGCTGGGAAAACACCTTCTCGAAGTGGTTGATTGGATCAAGACTGCGCGCGGATGACGGCCTTCTCATCTTCTCGGTCGGTGGCGGCGATGAGGAGAAGAACGTGTCGACCAACATCGTGCGCGCGATCCAGCTCGCAAAAGAACGCGGTGCCTCAATCTATGGCGTGCTCGGTAGAGACGGCGGCTATACGAGGCATCACGCAGATGCCTGCGTGATCGTTCCTCCACTCTTTCCAGAACATGTCACTCCCCACACCGAAGGCCTTGCCGCGGTGATCTGGCACCTGTTTGTCTCCCACCCACTGCTCGCAAAGATTCCCACACGCTAGGAGTCGATCGGGGCCTGAGACGAGTTACTTGAAGATCACGTCGTAGCCGTAGTTTGGCAGCTTTGGCAGGGGAATTACCGTTCCGTTCAGAGTGATTGCCTTCAGGTTCGGTGGGTTGCCAATCACGATCACGAGATGCCCGCTCGTTGACAGCGAATAAGAATTGACGCCAGATCGTCCGATTGTGGACATTGCCAGCCACTTGGTACCAGTCGCTTGACGTTCAAATCCGAGCCAGCAGGGACCTGTCGCATCGACCTTGACTCGATAGCCTCCAGACGGTGCGCTGTAGGTCGCGCTCGACGCGGTTGAACTGACGAGCTGTGTCTTGGCCGCTTGGGTGTTTGACCCAGTATGGGTTGTCGCCGGTTGAGAGGTCCCGACGGTGGTTGAAGTCGTGGGAACCGCGGGAGCACCGATACGTGGGTGCGTGTGAATGTAATAGATGACCCCGCCCCCGATGACAACGAGAAGGAGAACAACTGCAGCGACAAGCGGGATTGCCCCCTTTGCTCGCTCGCCGGGAATGCGGAAATGCTCTCCACCGCTTGTTTTGGCAGGACGCTTTGGGCGCCGCTCATAGATCGGTGGAACTGGAGGTTTTACGGGCGTGATGGAAAGATCGCCAAAGACCAGACGTCCCTCGTTATTTACACGTCGATCATCGGTAATCCCAATCTCCGCTTGCTCGTTGATTGCCTCTCGTTCAATCGGTACAGACGAGGTCGGAATCGTCTCGTGAGATTCAGTCTGAGGATGGTCGACACCTCGAGTATTTTGCTTTGCCGAGCGTTCGACGATCTCCCGGATCGAACCGAGACGTTGCCGGTGCCAAGAGATCGAGCGTTCAACTGAGTTCGCACGACTGAATCGGAGCGCGATGAGCCCGATGATGACCATCACTACCGCGATGAGCACCAGCTTCACCAGCATCTCGCACCTACCTCAGATTGTTCCTACACAAGCTTCAAAGAAATTCTACAGAATGTCGAACCACATCGTCACGTACGCAGCCCATATCTGGGACGGAGATGGTCCGCGAGTTCTACGCGTCGTGGATTTTCACGGTCTCTCCCAGAGAGCACCGGATCGCTGATCCGCCAATCCGCGCTGATCTCAGGATCGTCCCAAGCAACGCCGAGTTCGTCATTCGGATTGTAATAGCCATCGACCAGATAGGTCAGTGTCATATCGGTCAGCGAGGAGAAACCATGTGCAACTCCTGGAGGAATAAACAGACCCTTTTCATTCTCATCGCCAATCTCAATCATCTGGGTCTTGCCTTCAGATGGAGAACCAACGCGAAGATCATGGAGGATTACCTGTGCTCGTCCCTTGGTTACAAACCAGTAGTCCGCCTGGTGAAGGTGATAGTGAAGACCGACCACCGCTCCCCCGTCGCGATCCGAGCGGTTCCCCTGCACCATCTCACGCCCGAGTGGAAACCACGATCGGCGATAGGACTCGATGAAACGACCCCTCGCGTCCGCGTGAATTGCCGGCTCGACAACGACGACGTCAACAATTTCGTCAGAAATCGAGATATTTGCCACGTACTACTCCCTTTCCAGCATCATCTTGACCCATAACACTAGTCAGGCAAGCTGGTAACTCCCTGCTCGTGTCCGTGCGAGTACTCCCTCTGTGACGAGTCTCTCAGCAATTCTCTGTGCACGTTCTGGCTCTTCGGGCCATCCAGCGGCGTCTGCGAGGCCCTCTGGGGAGATCGGACCCAGGCATGCGCTTCGCACAAGACGCCCGCGGCCCTGGCGGTCAGAACCTGAAAAGGTCGACTGGCGTGGCCCCTTCACCGATACAGAAGAGGCAGGATCTATAAGTAATAGTCCTGCACTGAGTTCGTCTTGGCGCCATTTGCACCTCGCGGGAAACAACGGACATATCGCGCATTGAGGAGCGCGTGCGCGACAGACAAGGCTGCCAAAGTCCATGAGCGCAAGATTCCAGTCGCGAGAAACTTGTCGATCGACCAATTCATCCGCGAGCTCTTGGGTTTGTATTGGCGAAGCGTCTCGGCCAATCAGCGCTCTGGCAAGAACTCGCTTGATATTGGTATCGACAACGCCTGCTTGCTCATCAAAGGCAAAGGCGCGCACTGCGCGCGCAGTGTAGGGGCCGACGCCGGGAAGCTTGAGCAATTGATCGAGGTCCGATGGCACACTCCCGCCATGTTGTTCGCAGATGATCCGCGCGCACTTATGCAACGCAACTGCTCTGCGGTTATATCCAAGACCAACCCAGAGCGCAACGACCTCTGCCTGTGATGCATCGGCACATGACTGTGGAGTCGGAAATCGATCTGCCATCGAGACAAAGCGCTGTGCAACGCGCGCTACTTGAGTCTGGGCGAGCATGAACTCTGCAATCAGAGTGAGCCATGGATCTCTTGTCTGTCGCCACGCAAACTCGTCGCGTTCAATACGTAGCTCGGACCACGCGCCAAGAACACCTTCAATAAATTCCGACCTGCGATGAGACCCGACAAGGCTGGTCATGATGTTGCGATGGCCGTCGAACTAGACCTCGTGCGGAGGACGTGTCGAGAACGCGAGAATCCAGCTGTCATTGGTCTCGCCATCGATCACCAGACGCCACGTGTAGCGACTACCTGGTGCAAGTGGAAGAGGCCCGAAGTTCAATGCGAGCGAAACATCAATTGGACTTCCTGGAGGTATTGAATCGGGACGCGACACCGTGAAGTCTCCGCGCACCTCGATCGGCTGAAGACCATCGGGCGTCTCGGCCATCACCGGCTGTCCATCCGTATCGACCAAGAACAGCTCCCAGTGATGTGGACGTTCGGCGTCGTTCCAGTCGACGTCGACCTTCATCGCTACCGCGGACGGAGTTGGATCAGGACCGATCAAGCTCCATCCGCCACCGAGCACATACAGCTTGCCGTCGGCCACCTGGGCAGAGTCACAGAGCAACATGGTTACACGCATACCCAGCACGCTAATAGGAATCGCGGGGTGCAATTTTGTCGAGTTATCCCACCGACACGAATAAGGTGGAACCGTGATCGAACTCGGCCTGCGAAATGACGTCTACCGGCGGCCACTCTCTACCGCGCTTGAACGTCTCGGGCTCAAGGAGGGCTGGCGCTGTGTCGACGTCGGCGCCGGGGCTGGCGATGTATCGGTTGCACTTGCCGCAATGGTCGGTATCACCGGACGCATCTATGCGGTCGACTCTGACCCACATGCCTGTGACGAGGTGGCACGTGCCGCGGCTTCAGCTGGCGAGGCACAGGTCTTTGCACTCACCCAGTCCGGCGAAGACCTCCGCCTTCCCGAGACCGTGGACCTCGCGTTCTGCCGCTTCCTCTTGATGCATGTCATCGAACCTGTCGAAGTCTTGAGAAAGATGACAGAGGCGCTCCGTCCGGGAGGATTCCTCGTCGCACAGGAGCCGATCACCTCAGCTGGTCGGATAGCGGGCGTCGCGATGTCAATGCCGAGAGCGAGACATCCCGACATTGGCTCTTTGCTTCCAGGACTCATTGTCGAACTCGGACTCGAACTTCTTGATGCATGGGCCGAGGCACCGGCTGGTGCGGGTCCTGGAGCGGTCGCGGACTATCTCGAGGAACTCACCGAGGTCAATCCGGGAAACGATTCAATTGTGCTCCCACCACTCGTCACGGTGATCGGACGAAAGAGCGAAGCTGGCGGTTGATGGAATCCCGGCAATGACCTCATTGCGCGCGGTCTTTCTCGATCGCGACGGTGTCATCAATGCACTGTATGTTGATCCTTTGACCGGTCAACCCGAGAGTCCGCTCTCCGTCGCAGATGTGATGCTCAAAGAGGGAGTATGTCGTGAGATCCTAAGACTTCGCGATGTCGGATATCTGCTCGTTGGAGTGACCAATCAGCCGTCGGCAGCAAAGGGCCGCGTTTCCCTGGAACTCCAAGAGGCGATCCACGCGCGAGTGCTTGACCTACTCAAGACATGCGGCGTCATCCTCGACACATGGAAAATCTGTCCACATCATCCCGAAGGCACGGTCAAAGAACTCGCGGTTGTCTGTACATGTCGCAAACCCAAACCCGGAATGCTCCTCGACGCGGCAGCAGAGCTCGGCATCGACATCGCGTCATCGTGGATGATCGGTGACAGTGACTCAGATGTCGAGGCCGGGAGCGCCGCGGGAACCCGCACCGCACTGATTGGAGTGCGAGAATCGCATAAACGATCACTCTCTCTATCTGCAACCGTCACCTGCGAAAGCCTTGAAGCAGCCGTCGACGCAATCATCTTGGACAGAAACGCCTGAATTTTTCCTCGATAACGACAAGCGGTATTTCACACAGGATGTACCCCTGAGGTGCATAAACAGGTTGTTCATGTGAAATTTCTAGAAGAGCCATTCTGAACTCGCCGACTATGCTTTCGCGCATGTCAGGCGCGCAACTGAAGACCAAGATCTTTGCGGATGGCGCAGATATAAAAGGAATCCTCGAACTCGCCGCGGACTCTCGGATCATGGGTTTCACTACCAATCCGACCCTGATGCGACAGGCCGGTGTCGTTGACTACACAGAGTTCGCCGCCGAGCTTCTCCTCCGTGTCGTGGATCGACCGATCTCGTTCGAGGTCTTCGCCGATGAGCCCGAGGAGATGCATCGGCAGGCAAAGGTCATCTCTTCCTGGGCCGAAAATGTCTACGTCAAAATTCCCGTCAGCACGACTCGGGGTGTATCACTGATTCCCCTTGTACGCGATCTCTCCTTGGAGGGCGTGAAGGTGAACGTCACCGCAGTCTTTACCCTCGAGCAGGTCGAGGCGGCAACCAACGCATTGAGAGACGGCGCTTCGTCCTATATCTCGATCTTTGCAGGGCGGATCGCGGACACCGGGGTCGATCCACTTCCGGTCATGTCAGCGGCACTCGAGATCATGAAGTCGTCCCCTCGCGCCGAGTGCATCTGGGCATCACCGAGAGAGGTCCTGAATCTTCTCCAGGCAGACAGCGTTGGCTGTCACATCATCACGATGACACGCGACCTACTCAACAAACTCGACGCGATCGGGAAAGACCTCAGTCAATATTCCCTCGAGACCGTACAGATGTTTTTCCGCGACGCGACCGCAGCGAAGTACGAGCTCTAGGAATGAGTGTCATCGTCGCGAAAGCGCCACTACGCATTCCGCTTGGCGGAGGTGGAACGGATCTTCCTTCGTATTATCGCGAACATGAGGGCTTTCTGGTTGCGGGCGCGATCGATCGATACGTCTACATCCTGATCCACGCGACCTTCAACCGCACCTTTCAACTGAAATACTCCCAACACGAAGTGGTCGATTCGCCCGCATCGATACAGCACCCGATCTTTCGCGAGGCATTGACGCGCTATTGGGATGGAGATCCCATCGAGATCACCTCGATCGCAGATGTCCCAGCGGGTACGGGCATGGGATCATCGGGATCATTCACCGTTGCTCTCCTAAAGGCTCTTGCTCAGTGCCGACACGTCTCGACAACGCCGGCTCAGCTCGCTGAACAGGCATGCGAAATCGAGATCGATTTCTTGAAAGAGCCAGTGGGAAAACAGGATCCCTATGTCGCGGCCCACGGCGGGATCTGCGCCTACACCTTTCACCGCGACGGAGGTGTCACGGTAGAGCCACTCAGCCTGAGCGGATCGACACACGAGCGGCTGCGAAATCAGATGCTGCTGTTTTACACGGGGAGGACCCGCTCGGCATCGAGCGTTCTTGTGAACCAGCGTGAAAGATCCCTCGCCGGTGACCAAGAGATGATCGAAAACCTGCATCGCACGAAAGAGATGGGCTACAAGAGTCGCCAGCTTCTTGAAAGCGGAGATCTCGAAAGCTACGCGAAGCTCATGAACGAGCATTGGCAGAACAAACGCAACCGTTCGGATGGCGTCGCCAATGAACACATCGACCATCTCTATGAGACCGCTATGGAGAACGGCGCAATAGGAGCAAAGTTGATTGGCGCCGGCGGAGGAGGGTTTCTCCTTGTCTATTCTGCCGTGCCTTCACTGACTCGCGAGGCAATGGCCGAAGAGGCAGCCACCGAGCAACCGTTCGAGTTCGAATTCGGCGGTGCCTCGGCGCAGGGGCTGGTCTAGTGCAACATGCTTTGTCCATGAACGCCTGTCCGCGTTAGCCGCCAGCAGTGCTTCCACCGGTCTGCATCCTCGCGGGAGGCCTCGGAACACGCCTTGGAGATGTCGGGAGGTCAACTCCAAAGGCGCTGCTCGAGGTCGCCGGTGAACCGTTTCTCGTTCACCAGATCCGCCTGCTCGCGAAACACGGAGCGGAACGGATCGTATTGTGTGTCGGACATCTCGGTGAACAGGTCGAGGCGCGAATCGGTCCCTCTCAAGACGGCGTCACCATTGTCTATAGCTACGACTCGGATGAACTCGACGGGACACTTGGTGCCATCCGAAGGGCTCGCGCTCATCTCGGGAAACGCTTCCTCGTAACCTATTGCGATACCTACCTTGAAATTGACTACGCCGACTTCGCGAGGTCCTGGCAGAAGAGCAACAAGAGCGCTGGGATGTGCGTTCTCTTCAATGCGAACAAGTGGGATCTCTCAAACGTCAACTTCCAAAACGGTGAGATCGTCGCGTACGACAAGTTCGCACCGACCGATGAGATGCTTTGGATCGACTACGGCCTCTCTGCGTTCGAATCACATGCGCTTGACCTCGTTGGTCCGGAGATAACCGACCTTGCAATCCTTTTCCACGAGCTTTCTCTCAATGGAGAGCTATTTGGATACGAGGCAACCGAACGCTTCCACGAGATCGGAACTCCCGAGTCTCTTCAAGAGACGAGCCGTTATCTTCGCGAGAGGTTGGGTCGATGAGTCCTCAATGCGCTTGCTGAGCCTCGCTCAGACCCCGCATCGCTGACTCACGCAGCGCGTCGAGGCTTGACCAGGAACTTTTCCATCCGAGGCTTCGGATCTTTTCGGAGGAGAACCGGACTATCGGAACATCACCCTTCCAGCCGCGAGGTTCCGATCCATAGATGATTTCGACATTGTGCAGACCCATGACGTCGATGACGAGTTCTGCAATCTCTCTGACGGTGACGTACTCGTCCGTGCCGACGTTGTAGACGTCAAATGGACTCTGACGCCTGGACTTTATGAGGAAGACGGCATCGAGTACATCTGCAACATGCACGTAGGACTTGCTCTGGGAACCATCACCCATAACGACAAGTCTTGTCGGGTCCAAGAGAAGTTTGCGGACGAAGTCATAGACGATCCCATGCGTCTGACGGGGTCCGATCACGTTCGCAAAACGAAACGCAACACCCTCGATATCGAACATGTGGCAATAGGCGCTCACGATCGCCTCGCCAGCGAGTTTGCTCGCGCCATAGGTCGAGACAGGTTGGAGCGGGCCATAGGTCTCGTCGATTTCCTTGGTGCCAAGATCTCCATAGACACCACTGCCAGAGGTGTAGGTGACCCTCGAGACACCGGTCAATCTCGCCGCCTCGAGCACCTGGTGAACGAGAAAGGTGCCGAGACGAAAATCAACTAAGGGGTCGTCTACCGCTGCCGCGATATCTGCATTGGCGGCGAGCTGGATGAGGTGGTCCGATCCGCGCATTGTCTCGATGAGTCGTTCGGAGTCCTCAATATTGCCCTCGACAATCGTTAAACGTCTGTCGTCGACAAACGCGTCAAGATGCCAGCGATGTCCGGAGAGAAAGTTGTCATAGACCACGACACCTGCATCGGACTCCTGATCAAGTAACCGCGCAACGAGGTTGCTGCCGATAAAACCTGCACCACCGGCGATGAAATACCTGCTCATACACGTTGTCTTTCTAGGTGTTGATATCTCTTCTGAAACTTCGAGAAAAGACCAGGAGGGAAACAATCATGAACTGAAACACTACTCAAGCAACTTCAGACCGACACGAGTCAGCCCTTCCGCCTTCTCAGACCGGCTATACGCGAGATCGAAGTGGTCTTCCCTGTTGGCTCTTGAGCATCGACCGCTGCTGCACCCTGGAGATCGGCAATGACCGCCTCGAGGTTCCGGATGTGGACATCCTTCGGGGCGACGACCTCCTCTTCGATCCTTTCGAGTCGCTTGATGTATTCGGCCTTCAGGGCGACCTCGAGCTCAAGTGAGCGCATCTCAATCTCTCGCACCTCGTCAGTCGCCCTCATCGCTGCAATCTGTGCCTCGAGTTCACCGACCTTTGCCCGCAGCTGTGCGAGCTCATCTTCACTCAATGACATCACCCTCTCTCATCGCGCGCACCAGAACCGCGCTCTTGCTCGATTGAACTGACGAGGGCAAGGTATTGCACCGATGATGCACCTCTTCGTTGCCCACCAACGGTGACGCTCAGCTCGTTACGCTCGACCGAATTCAGCGTCAAGAGCGTGGCGGCTGGAATGCAATTGGTATCGATCGCGTCGAACTCTCTTGACTCGCGCTCACGACAATCGACGACAAGGTCATACCCCGAAGCGTTATTCGCGAGGTGATCACCGACGCAGAGGCGCTCGCCTGATTCGACCGGACCGATCCCAAGAGCACAGAATCTTTGGTTATCGACCACGCGCGCCTCGGAAAAGATGGCGACCTGGCAGCGTCCATCCGCCTGGAGCGACGACAACAGGCCAACTGCGACCGACAGAGAATCAACCACGGCGAGGACGCGCACCGGTGAGCCCATCGCCCGCCAAACTGCCTCATCAATCGTGTGGGGGTCATCTGGATCAAAGACAACATGTGATTGAAGCCGATCACTCCATCGCTTGACAAAGGCTGACTGGTTTTTCTCGAACAGGAAAAGGCGATACGAGGAGTTGGTGCTCGCGGATTCGAGGTGGCGCAGGTATGAGCGCGGCTGGTACCAGACCTCTCCGCCGGCCTCGATGAGTCGCAGGCAAAAATCCGTATCCTCGTAATAGGCGGGGTAATACCTCTCTGCATCCATCCCGCCAATTGCGATCCAGCTTGACCTACGCACCAAAAGCGACGTCCCCGAGCAGTGCTCGACCTTGCGTTCGTAGTCATACTGCCGACTCTCTCCAGGAAGGCCACGTCCGATCTTCACCGTCGATCCATCGGCCCAGATGACACTTCCCGCCTCCTGGATCGAACCATCGGGAAACAGTGTGGTCGATCCGACAGCGGCCGCGAGTGGTCGGCGTCGCGCGAGGTCAACGAGTGGCAATAACCAGTTCTCCGTGATCTCCGCATCGTCATTTAGCAGAACGACAAATTCGCCTCGCGCACGATTCACACCGAGATTGACCGCTCCGCCGTAGCCGACATTGACCCGAGTGGTGATCGTATGGATACCGGCAGTCTGTAAGTCGATGAACTCACGAAGTTGTTCATCGGGCTCATTGAGGATCAACACGACCTCATAGGCGATGTCATGAATATGGGTAACGACCGATTCGAGACAGGCGCGGATGTGTGGCGCCGAGCGCCAGGCAATGATGATCAATGAGACAAGTGGTTGATCCTCCGTGACGACCGTGATTGGAGTGCTCATCGAGACAGCAACAGGGTCAGCTCTCGCGCTTTGGCCGCGCTCGCAGACGCTGCATCAATACGCGAAGTGACCTGCCCTTCAAGAGTGCAGTCAATTTAAGGAGAACGCGATAACTGCGCTGGCTCTGGATTCGCACAAGCTCAGCCCCGGTACGATCAAGATCTACCTTGGTCTTCTCGTATTCGCGAGCGAGTTCGTTCCAACGACGATCGAGATCGTCGGCTCGTCGTTTTTCATGCCAGAGTGCAACATCGAGCTCGGTAATTCGCTTGTCTTTCGTTCGGTGGATCTCGTCAACCTCGTCACCAAAGTGAGCGATTTCAAGGTTTCGCATCTTTTCGATCTCAAGAAGTTCTCTCATCCGCAGCTCGAAGTCCTCCGCGCCTCTGCTCTGGTCAACCATGTTGAGCGTCACCTTGAGCAACATCAACCGGGGACCTGTTGAGCAATCGGTCGATGATCTCAGGCCAGATCTGATGTTCGCGAACGCGGTCAAACTCCTCACACTGAATCTTGAGGAGATCCCGCTCACGCTGCCAGAGCGACTCATCACTCAAGAGTGAAACGATACGTTCGGCGAAGCGAGTCGCGTCTTCGGTGACGTATAGGAATGAGGGATACCCGAAGTTATCCTTTGCCTCATCAGAGAGAGAGCCACTCACAGGCACTCCCTCTGCACCAACTGGCGTCGAAACCGTCGGTACACCGCACTGCAGTGCCTCAATCGTCTTGTTCTTCACTCCGGCTCCGTAGCGGTTTGGTACAACAATTACCCGCGCGCAGGCATAAACCGAATCAAGGTCTTCAACGCGCCCGAGGAAGACGATCGACTCACACGAGAACCGAAGCACCTCAGCCGGTGCACTTCCACCGGTAACCCTGAGCTTTGCGCTTCCAAGACGCGCAAGCACACGCGGCCAGACCTCGCGAGCAAACCACTGCATGCCATCGACATTCGGCGACTTAGGTCCCGACGACCAGCTGGCGACAAAGACCACGCCTTCGCGCTCGGTAAATCCCGCTTCGGTCCAGTGCACCGATTTCAAGAGCGGACTGTTGACTGAGCAATTGCCGCTCGCAAATGGACGAAGAAGGTCGGCCTCCTCGTCCGAGACAAAGACGAGTTCATCTACCTCTGATGCGATCTCCGCTTCGAGCTTTTTCATTTTCGTTGTTTCAATCGCGAGACGCGGACGCTCTAAATCGCTACAGAATGCGAGCTGACGCTCAAGCCGCCGATAGAAAAGCGCCTCAGCGTCATAGACGATTGGCACCTCAGGAAGAAAGGTCCGCAAGGTCTCAATGACGTACTCATAGTTGTGAGGACGCGAGATCACCACGGCGTCATAGCGCGTGTGCTGCGAGGCCATCTGGCCAAGATGTTTCTCAAGATCGTCGGCGATGATTTCAAGGGGAACCGAACCAGTCCAGGGGCGAATAGCGCCAAGGTCGTTCGTAGCGTGGCGATGATCAAGGGTCGGGAAGAACGAAACCTCGACCGATGGCACCGATTGAATCTGCGCGATCGTCTCCAAAAGACGTGGGTACCCAGCGCCAAGTGCCTCTTCGGGAACGACGTCGTCGACCAACAAGATCCGCCGAGTGCAAACAGATCGATTCTCCATGCTCATATCGCTCCAGGATCCATCCGTCGCGCGCGCGAGAGAATAGAGAGCGCCATCTTACGATTCACCTCGTCGAACATCTCGCCACCGTGGCGGATCGCCCCTTTCCCTTCCACGGCTGTCGCGTGATCAAGCGCTGCGAGCATCTCGCTCGCGCGCGAAATCTCCGCCTCGGTTGGTGAATAGACAGCATTGAGCACCGGGATCTGCTCGGGATGAATTGCCCACTTTCCATCAAATCCAAGCGCTCGCGTCCTTCTCGCGAGCTCACCAAGCCGATCAAGGTCACCGAGTCCAAGATATGGCCCGTCAATGACAAAGAGCCCATGGGTTCTTGCCGCAATCAACAAGGCCATGTGGACCGAGTGGTAGTGATCTCCCGGGTATCCATCGACATCGTCACCGACGACTTTGATCGGAATTCCGAGCGAGGCGGCAAGATCCCCCGGGCCAAAGGCGATTGCCTCAAGTCGGGGCGAGGCGCCAGCAATTGTTGCGACGTTGGCGATCCCATGCGCGGTCTCGATCAGTGCCTCGATCCCGACGTGGCCGACATCGAGGCCGGCGCCCTGTTCGACCTGGGTGAGGATCAGATCAAGCGCCGCGATCTCGGTCGAGCGTTCGGTCTTTGCCAGGACGACTAGGTCCAACCGACTCCCGGCCGCTCCAACAACCTCGGTGACATCATTGACTGTGTGAGGACTTGAGAACGCGTTCAGTCGAACTCCGACGATCTTGTCTCCCCAGTCCGATTCGCGAATCGCGCGCACGACTTTTTCTCGCGCGCTTCGCTTCTCACTTGGTGCTACTGCATCTTCAAGGTCAAGCAGCACCATGTCCGCGTCAAGTCTCGCAGCCTTGTCGAGGAACCGGTCGCTTGAACCTGGGACCGCGAGGACAGATCGGCGTGGATGGGTTCGACTGTGATCAGACATCGGTCGCTCCTAACTGACCGTCGGAAGTGGCGAAACCAGATCGGCAGGGATGACCTGTTCGGTGATGAGCCGCTCAAAGCGACGCGCATCACCGGCAACATAGCTGCGACACAGCGGGAGACCTTCGACATAACACGAGGTGTAGGCGCGCCAGGTCGGATTGAGCAGGAATTCAATCGACTTCGCGGCGCGCAACCTTGGCTGGAGGCCAAAAAACGCCATCTCGTCGATAACGGTTTCAGGATCAGCATGGTCTTCATGCAGACGGAATGCCGCGTTCGCGCGCACCCCAGAGAGGACATCGCCGGCCTCTGCTACGACCGCGATCACCTCTTCGTCGTAATTGATGCCAAGAGGGCGGAGGTGTTCGGCGATCAGCGCCTCTGGTCGCGTGCCCATGACCACGTCGAGTCCAAGATCGGCGAGTCCCTCGGCGATCAGGCACTGTGGCGTACCCACGAGCGCGATCGACTCCTCGAGGTGATGACGCATCCGCACGAGGCCCGCCTCTTTTCGAGAATGTTCGGTGTGATGTCCGGGATAGGCCTCGTGTGCAACAAGGCGCGCAAGTGAGATCGACAGGACCGGAAGGTCAAGGTTGATCGCGACACGCGAACGGAGTCCACCGAGGTAGTAGTTGAACCCGCTCCATGGTTCATTCTTTACATATTCAAAGGTGATGCTCTCACCCTCTGGGAGACCAAACATTGAGTCTGTTCTCGCGCGGAGATCCTCACACAATGACGCGACCGCAGGTTCAAGTTTTGCCGGGTCGATCGCCTGTGCCTCGCGCCACGCGATCAGGCGGTCACGAAGCGGGCCCGAACCTGGCATGACCAAATCAAGGTTCCGATGGGCTTCGAGGATCTGCTCCTCCGGGACGCGCTTTGGTCGCACGCCATAGCAGGCCTCAACCTCATCGGCATATCCGACCGACTCGCGAGCAAGCACCCGCGTCGTCATCTCGATACCGACGAGCTGTGAGCGGAGATACGTTCGTCGTTCAGGGGTATCTGGCCCGGCGTCACCTCCTTCACCAACACCTTCGAGTGGACTGCCCGCATCGATTGCACCAAGGAGGGCCCGCGCGTCATGGCGCAGCATCTCAGGAGCAAGCACTGGCTCGGCGGCAACCCGGCTCGCGATCTCAGGTGGCCCGTAGTACGAATCGACGAACCCATCGATGTGGCGACCAACGCGAAGTCCGAGCTCGAGGTATTGCGCGATCAGACTGGTCTCACCCATCCGTGTCCCACACCCCTTCACCCTGCCAAGTCGCGCCCGCGCTCAAAGGTTAGAGGATCTCCCACCAACAGGCGCCTTTGCTAGCGCGTCACCCCAAAGCCAGAGAGCAGCTCCTCTGGAACTGGACATCTCAGATGCGAGACCGAGGGACTCTTGTGAAAGACCACCGCTGGCATCTGAACTCCTCGCGCGGTGACGTAGCGATCAACCAGATCTGGCCCAATGACATATTTGTCGTGAAAGATCCGCTCTATCGAATGCTCATGGACGTCCACTGAGGGCTTTTCATCAAAGTATCCGTCAAGCGGTGCTCCCGCGACACTTTGTCCCCGCTCCCACCCTCGGTCTTGGTCCTTGGCCTCGAGCGTGTGACCAAGATCTTGCATCGCGCCAAACAGAGCATCTGGCAACACACGACCAACCCCGGCAAGAACGACGACGGGAAGCTCTTGTTCGCGCGCCTGTACAACAAGACGAGAGGCGGCTTTGCTCACCAAAAGACCATCGCGGCTGGCAGCGAGTGCCTCGATGACAACGAGCGTTGCGTCGCGAAATGCGAGTTCGCTCTCTGTCACCTGATAGGCCTCGACCGGAGCGACTGAATCTGTGAAAAAGCGCATTCCAAGGCGCAGGCTGCGTCCATCGCCGACGAGCCGAACCGGAAGATCGACCCGATCGTGGAGCGCGCGCACAATCTGGCGCGAACTCTCAGCTACCACGCGATCCTGAGCGCTTGGCAGCGAAAAGAGCTCATCGATGCTTGCGTCCTGTTCCAGCTGATCGACAAGGGTGACCGCACAGTGGTGAAGATCGTGTGAATCGATCAGCTGGGCACACGTCCACCAGAGCGCGCCTACATGGGGATGAAACTCGAGCAACCTGCGACACGATGCAACAAGCGCGCGACGATCATCTGAGAGCCCCGCGAGCGCGTAGGCGGCCTCGCAGGCAAATTCAGTCGATTCGATCTCACCGGCACGGGCGATCGAGCGCAGTCGTTCGATTGCATGCATGAGGCCAACGCTAACGAAAACGTCGGGCGAGCAAACACCTGGCCAGTTCAGCCGATAATGCCGCCCTTGGTCATGGCGAGAACGTCAAGCGCTCGGTCGACCTCGTCTTCTCCAAGAAGACCCATCTCAAGGACCACCGTACGCAGGTCCTTGTCCTCCGCGAGCGCAGCCTTGACGACCTTGGCGGCATTTTCGTATCCGATGTAGGGGTTCAGCGAGGTCGCGATCGATGGTGACGAGAGCGCGTAGTTCTTGCACCGTTCGACATCTGCCTCGATCCCGTCGACGCACTTGTCTGCAAGCGCGCGGCTCACCGACGCGATCAGACGGATCGACTCAAGGAGATTGCGTCCGATGACTGGCAACATGACGTTCAATTCAAAGTTTCCGGCAGATCCCCCAAAGGCGACCGCGGCATCGTTTCCGATCACCTGCGCAACGACCTGGCAGACCGCCTCTGGTACAACGGGGTTGACCTTGCCCGGCATGATCGACGAGCCAGGCTGAAGATCGGGAAGATGGATCTCGCCAAGCCCGCAACGTGGGCCAGATGACATCCAGCGAAGATCGTTGGCGATCTTGTAGAGCGAGAGCGCAATCGTGCGCAACATCCCCGATGCCTCGACGAGCGCGTCGCGGGCTCCCTGTGCCTCAAAGTGATCGCGCGCCTCGCTCAGGTCAAGACCGGTGCGCGCTCTCAGCCCGGCGATGACCTTTGGTGCAAAGTCATGAGGTGCATTGATCCCCGTGCCAACAGCCGTACCGCCAAGTGGCAGCTCACCGATGCGGCCAAGACTCGATTCAAGGCGCTCGATGCCATGTTCGACCGCTGCACCATATCCACCAAACTCCTGGCCAAGTGTGACGGGAGTCGCGTCCATGAGATGTGTGCGGCCTGATTTCACAACCTCTTTCCACAGCTCGGACTTTGTGCGGAGTGCAACTGCGAGATGACCAAGTGCAGGGATGAGGTCACCGGTGATCTCGCGCGCGCAGGCAAGGTGAATCGCCGAGGGGAAGACATCGTTTGATGACTGGGCTGCGTTGACCTCGTCGTTCGCCCTGACCGCTCGCCCGAGACGCTCTCCTGCGAGATGGGCGAGCACCTCGTTCATGTTCATGTTCGTCGAGGTTCCCGATCCCGTCTGGTAGACGTCGATTGGAAACTCCTCTGCCCACATTCCCGCCGCCACCTCATCAGCGGCATGGACGATCGCCTCGGCGACATCAGATTCCACGAGTCCAAGTTCGCTCGACACCTTGGCGGCCTCTGCCTTGATCATCGCAAGCGCAGCAATCAGCGACGGCTCGACGGTGCGCCCCGAGATCGGGAAATTCTCAACCGCCCGCTGGGTCTGGGCTCCCCACCTTGCGCTCGCTGGAACATGCACATCTCCCATGGAATCGTGTTCAATGCGGAATTCTCCGTCGAGATTCGGGGTGCTTTCTTGAGATTTCGCCATCGCCGGTTCCTTTCACCTGCTCGAGAGCTTGAAGCGCCTGCTCGCGACTTACGCTACCCGTAAGGCCGCGAGCAGGCGAAAGGGGAACCGCCTTGCTTTGGAGACCTTCGGCCGATACGGTCGGCGCCACAGTGGTATGCATCACCCATCACTCCTTGGTGCGGCCAGCTCCGCAGGGTTTTACTCGGCGGCCGTCAAAGTTGCTCGTCCTCGTCCTCGTCATCGGCGCGCTCGGGGTTATGCCGCGAACTGCCGCGCATGCCCAGGACATTACGACGCTCAAGGCAAAGGCAGCCGCGATCGCTGCCAAGGTCGACGCAATGAACGTCAGGCTTGGGATTCTCTCCGAGGAGTACAACCAGGCACTCATCGAGAAAGATCTCCTTACGGCCAAGATCGCCGATGCAAGGCTTGAGATCAGCCAACTACAACACTCGGTCACCAAAGACCGCGCCGCGATCGCTCGAGAGGCAATCAACACCTACGTCGAGGGGGGTTCCCAGACAGGAGCCCTTCCCGGAGGGAACCCGAACTCGCTTCCACTTCGACAGACCTACCTCGAAGTCGCGGCTGGAGATCTCAACGCCTCGATCAGCGCGCTTGAGGCAAACCAGCATCGCCTCGCGATGAGACAACTCACACTCGAAATCTCGGTGGCCGAGGGCGCAAAGACAGGCGCCGCGCTCGCAGGTTCGCGAGGTTCGGCATCGGTCATTCAGGCTCAACTGAGCACTGCGCTCTCGAGTGTCAACGGCCAACTCGCCCCTCTCCTCGCCGCCCAAGAGGCCCTTCAACAGGCCGCCGCTGCGAAGGCGGCGGCAACGAGCGCAGCAGCAGCCCAGGTCCAGCTCGCGGGAGCGAAGAGTTCAGAGGCCGTGACGACAGCAGTCGTCACCACCACCTCGAGCAACGCAGGACTCGCCGCGATCGCGGCAGCACGCACCCAGATCGGCGTTCCCTACGTCTGGGGCGGCGCGACTCCAGGGTCGGGGTTTGACTGTTCAGGGCTGACGATGTGGGCATGGGGCAAAGCGGGGATCAACCTGCCACACAGCGCCCAGGCGCAATATGACTCGATTCCCCATGTCTCGCTCTCGGCACTTGAGCCGGGCGACCTCGTCTTCTATGCCTCGGGTGGGTACATCTATCACGTGGTGATGTACATCGGACAGAACGAGGCGATCCAGGCGATCACCTACGGCCAGCCAGCGGCGATCACTCCGCTATCGGGTGGCGCCTATGGCGCCGGGCAGCCCTGAGACAAAAATCGTTCTGGCAGTAGCCGACTCGCGTTCCTTCATCTACAGTTCACATTTCAGACACAATCATGAAACGCTCCAATGAGAGGCTCATGGCCGTGTAGAGGGACCGGTGCAAGCCATCGGAGAGTAAGAGGCGCTATCCGCAATGCCAGCAATGGCAACGGGTGGCGTCACCGAGAACGACGAGACCCGTAGGAGAGGTACGTGAGCTACCAAGCTGAGTACATCTGGCTCGATGGAACAAAGCCATCAGCCCAACTTCGCTGTAAGACGAGAGTCATTGCCGATAACAAGGAGCCGGGAATCTGGGGCTTTGACGGTTCGAGCACCAATCAGGCACCCGGAAGCAATTCGGACTGCGTGTTGCGGCCGGTGTTCACCTGCCACGACCCCATCCGCGGCGGAAAGAACATCCTGGTGATGTGTGAGGTTCTGCTGCCGGACTTCACCTCGCACGCCACCAACACCCGCGCGGCCTGCGTCGCTGCTGCGGAGAAGTACGCGAAAGACGAGCCGATGTTCGGTATCGAGCAGGAGTACACCTTCTTCCAGGATGGTCGTCCACTCGGATGGCCAGAGGTTGGCTACCCAGCCCCTCAGGGTCCTTACTACTGCAGCGTCGGTGCCGACCTCGCTGTTGGCCGCGAGATCATCGAGCGCCATACGCAGGCCTGCATCGATGCCGGTCTCAAGATCGAGGGAACGAACGCCGAAGTCATGAAGGGCCAGTGGGAGTTCCAGATTGGAATCTGCACGGTCCCAGAGATCGGTGATCACCTCTGGATGGGCCGCTGGCTGCTCGCACGTATCGCCGAGGACTACGGCGTCCAGGTGAGTTATGACGCAAAGCCAATCAAGGGTGACTGGAATGGCGCCGGAGCACACACCAACTTCTCCACCAAGGCAATGCGCGAGGGTTGGGAGCCGATCATCGCTGCCTGCGAGGCACTTGGAACCAAGATCGAGGAGCACATCGCCGTCTATGGCGATGGAATCAAGGACCGGCTCACCGGTGCGCACGAGACCGCCCCATGGCACACCTACAGCTACGGAACCTCTGACCGTGGTGCTTCGGTACGCATTCCATGGCAGGTCGGAGTCGACAAGAAGGGCTGGATCGAAGACCGTCGACCCAACGCGAACATCGACCCCTACGTCGTCGCTGGTCTTATCATCGAGACCATCTGCGGAGCTGCAGCGAAGTAAGTCTCTTTCCGGCCCCTTCGCGCGCTCACAGAACCCCTGTCATAGGCAGGGGTTCTGTCGTTCCCGGGAACAGTTCCCAGCCGCTCAACACCGCCGCTCGAACCAGAATCAGGTTCGCCGCGTTCGGTTGTTGCGTACTACCTTGATTTTGACAAGGAACTGTCAAACCTCACTTTGAAATGGCCCCAGCAGGCTTGTGGGCAAAAGGAGCATCATGCGTTTTGCAACGATCAGAACCGCATCGGGAACACAGGCAGTCCGCGACGAGGGAGACCAGCTTGTTGGACTCAACTTTGCAGACGTCGGTGAACTCCTGGCCGCTGGTGACCTCGGACGGACCGCTCGGGAGGAATCCGGAGCGACTTTTTCAAAACAGGGTGCTGATTTTGCAACGCTTGTCTCGCGTCCTTCAAAGATCATCTGCGTCGGCCTGAACTACCGAAGTCACATCCTCGAAAGGGGCCAGGAGCTCCCGAACTTTCCGACGCTGTTCGCAAAGTTCACCAGTGCACTGATCGGAGCGAACGACGCAATAGTTCTGCCAAAAAACTCAAGCTGTCCCGACTGGGAGGTCGAACTCGGCGTCGTGATTGGAAAGCCGGCGCGCCATGTCGATGCAAAGGGAGCCCGAGCCGCGATCGGGGGGCTGTGCACACTCAACGACGTCACGATGCGCGACTGGCAACGGAGGACCCTGCAGTGGCTACAGGGCAAGACCTTCGAGAAGACGACCCCGGTCGGACCATTTCTCGTCACCCCTGATGAGGTCGACTACGGACTTGATCTTGAGGTGCGCTGTGAGATCGACGATCGGGTGATGCAGATCGATCGAACCAGTGAGCTTGTCTTCAATCCAATCGATATCGTCTCCTACATCAGCGAGATCACCACGTTGATGCCCGGCGACATCATTGCGACAGGAACCACCGGTGGTGTCGGTGACGCACAGGTCCCACCGCACTACCTGGCGCCGGGAACAAAGGTGCGCACCGTTGTCGAAGGACTCGGTGAATGCATCAACATCTGCGTCGCTGAATAGTTGGCCGACATTCGTGGCGTTGGTCGCACCATGATCAGAGGTTGATACGACCTTCTGAATGACGAGTGACAGCGCTCAACCCGGTGGCCACGCGAGAAATCTGCCGCCGAGGAGATGCAGGTGGAGATGCGCAACCGAGTTCCCCGCGTCCTCTCCAACATTGAAGGTCAATCGGTATCCGTTCACGGCAATCCCCTCTTGACGGGCAATGGTCTTTGCTGCAAGGAACATTGCGATCAACTCTGGCTGATCATCAAGTTCTAGGGTGCACGCATCGATGATGTGGCGTCTCGGCACAATCAGCACATGTGTCGGAGCGACCGGCGCGATGTCGCGAAACCCAACAACGACATCATCTTCATAGACCCTGGTGCTCGGAATTGTCCCGGCGATAATCTTGCAGAACAGACAGTCGATCTCGGTATCCATATGGGGACAATGCTAGGCACGATGTTCCGCAGCTGCCGAAATTCACGCCGCTCGTCTTCAAATACAATCATCCGGGCCGACGTCCCCAATTCAATGGTTGCTCGCGTGATTGGCAATGACCGCGAGGGGAAGAGCTCCATCTTGATGTATGCCATAGGCATTGGATTTGCCCTCCTCAGCCCGTGGATCTCCTATGGCATCTACGGGCTGGTATCGGTCATCTGGCTCGTTCCTGAGCGTCGACTCGTCTGAGCAGCACTCGCAACGGCGCCAGGGTTCGTCTGATCAATGAGCAGCGATTGGCTCAAGTTGCGGGGGAACCACCAGGCGCATCGCAACCTCGTTTGCAAGCAGACGACCACGGAGGGTGAGTGTGGCGCGTTCTCCTGCATGTTCCATCAGGCCATCGTCAAAGACGCTTTCATCGACCAGGGATGGCGAAACGCCAAGATTGGTCCTCAATCGCAGCGCGAGGAGTTCTTCTGCTCGTTCGGATTCGCCGAGTCGCTCGCTCCGCGCCGTCGCGTTGCCTGTGGAGAAGATCGCCTCTACATAACGATCAATCGAAAAGACATTGGCGCTGCGTTCGCCAGACAGATGGCTATGTGCTGAACATCCAACTCCGCGGTATTCGCCTCCGAGCCAGCACGAGAGGTTGTGGCGACATTCAGCTCCTGGTTTTGCCCAGTTCGAAATCTCGTACCACCGGTAACCGTGAGCGCTGAGGACCCTCTCCGCGCACTCATATCGTTCAGCGAGTAGGTCATCATCAGGGTGACGCTCGGGTGAACGCGCGAGTGGCGTACCAGATTCAATGGTGAGGGCATAGGCGCTGATGTGGCTCGGGTGCGGATCAAAGTCGAGTACCTCTAGAAGCCCCTCGGTAAAATCGTCTGCACTCTCGCCCGCACCGCCAAAGACGAGGTCGATGTTGTAGTTGGCGATCTGTGCATCCGCTATTGCGCCAAGCGCTCTCTCGATCGATCCCTCGTGATAGGTCCGACCGAGACCCTTGAGCACATGAGGCTTGGTCGACTGCACGCCAAGTGAGATGCGATTCACTCCTGCCCGGGCGATCCCGGCAAGGAACTGCGCATCGGTTGATTCTGGGTTGCACTCGAGCGTGATCTCGGCTGTCGAAGCTGGCATTGCGTGATCGAGCACACGGGTGACCTGTTCAACACTCAAAAGAGACGGAGTGCCGCCGCCAAAAAATACGGTCTCGGGAACTCGCCATCCATTACCAGCTCGTGCCTGGTCAATCTCGAGACAGAGTGCTCTGACGTAGTGGTCAATGAGATCTTCGCGATCGGTCCAGGTTGCAAACGCGCAGTAGTCACAGCGTGTCGTGCAAAACGGAACATGGACATAGAGCCCAAACCCGCCTGCGATTGCGGTGGGATCTGGAGATAGCCCTTCGTTGAGGTCCATCTCAATGCAATCCGATGACACCCGAGCGCAGCGCACTCAGCAGTGTCGCTGCTGCGATCGCGGCCGTCTCGACTCTCAAGATGTTGGGACCAAGTCCAACAGACTGCGCGTGCTCTGGCAGTTCATCTTGATCAAAGCCTCCCTCTGGTCCGATGATCACACAGCGAATCGTTGCATCAAACGTCACGCCACCAGGTTCAGCAAAGACGGTGTGCTCGGGCGCGGCTCTGAGAAATTGCTCGAGCGTCTGTGGCTCAAAGACCAGTGGAAGGTTGAGTCGTCGCGACTGCGAACAGGCCTCCCTCGCAACTCTGTTGAGATGGTCCCTGCGGCGCTGACGATCTTTGTCATCGAGTCGCACCACCGTGCGTTTCGTGATGAGCGGAACAATGCGATCGATTCCAAGTTCGGTCAATTTCTGCACGACAAGATCGAGGCGGTCGCCCTTTGGCATCGCGAAGCCAACAGTCAATTCAACTTGCTCGCCGGCGCTCACAGAGTAGATTGCCCCGAGGTCGAAGAGAAATTCCTCTGAAGCTACAACCGCTCCTCGCGAGCGACGCTGTGATCTTGGCAGCGAGGTGATCACTGCCTTTCGCCACGACCCTATGCCATCTGACAGGGCGAAGTGCTGACCGACCCTTGGTCGCAAGACATCGAGGAGGTGGTGCATGTCCTCGTTGCGAATGACCGGGTGTTCAAGATCATCGACAAAAAAGAGCGCCTCGGCGTGCCGGAGTATCTCGTCACGCGAGACCCCGTCGCGCTTTGGCGAACCCATCAGGAGAAGGTGGATTTAATACGTGTGAAGAGCCCGTTCTCGTGAACCGGCTCTCCGCGCATAAGGGCAAGGTCGCGCAGAAGCTGTTCCTGTTCCTTGTTGAGACTCACCGGGGTATCAACCTCGATGCGGATGTGCAGGTCTCCCCTTCCCCTCGCGCGAAGATACGGCACTCCCTTACCGCGAAGGCGAACCGTCTTGCCCGTCTGGGTGCCTGGCGCGATTTCGATCTTCTCCTCGCCATCGAGGGTGTCGACCATCATCTCGGCTCCAAGTGCCGCCTGGGTGAATGCGACATGCAGCGTCATCAAGAGATCTGCCGCATTACGTTCATAACGATCACTCGCAAGGACACGCAGGTGCACATAGAGATCACCAGAGATCCCTCCGCGCGCCGGCGCTGCCCCTGATCCGGTGATTCTGAGCGTCGTTCCCGCATCAACGCCTGCAGGCACCTCGACGGTGACGTTGCGCTCTTCGGTCCTTCTCCCCTCGCCACGGCAGTCCAGACAGGGCTTTTCGATGATCTCGCCAATCCCGCGGCACGTCGCGCACGGCGAGGTCGTGACGACCTGACCGAGTATGGACTGGCGCACTCTACGCACCTGTCCCTGGCCATCGCAGTCACGACAGCGCGTCGGTGTCGTGCCCGGAGCAGCACCGGTTGCCGCGCACGTCGAACAGCCAACCTGGCCACGGTAGGTAACGGATCTCTCAACACCAAACACAGCCTCTTCAAAGGTGATTTCGAGCACCACCTCAACGTCATCTCCTCGGCGCGGGCCGTTCTGATGCATGCCCCCGCCGAACCCTCCGCCACCAAAGAATGCGCCGAACAGGTCGCCGAACCCTCCGCCGAATCCGTCTGCCGGACCGCCCTGGCGTGGACCATCGGCACCGAACGTGTCATAGCGTCGTCGACGCTCTGGATCGCTCAGCGTCTCATAGGCGACAGACACCTCTTTGAACTTCGCCTCGTCCTCGGCACTGCCACCATTGACATCCGGGTGGAGCTTTCGCGCGAGCTGTCGGTAGGCGCGTTTGATTTCATCATCGGTCGCGTTTTTTGAGACGCCAAGCAGTACGTAGTAATCCGTTGCCATTGCCTTATTCTCCTGCGAGCTGTTGACCGAGTCGCTGGCTGACAACTGCTACCGCGGCGAGCGCCTGTGAGTAGTTCATCCGGGTTGGACCGAGCACGCCGATGGTTCCAACAACCTCTTCACCGACATGATAAGGCGCAACCACAAGCGAGCACTCGGCGAGCGACTTCATCTCGTTCTCTGCGCCGATCGAGACGGTATTGCCCTTCGCGACAACCTCGCTCAAAAGCGTCACCACGACAAGCGATTCTTCAAGGATCGCAAGGATCTGACGAACCGTGTCAACGGTTGCGAACTGATTCGCCATGTTCGCTGCACCGCCGATGTAGACCTCACCCTGTTCAGTGCTCTGGGTGCGTTCCTGATTCAGAGCATCGACACACGAAGAGATGATTTCGTCGATACTCGCTGAGCCAGACGACTCTGGCGGAGTGAGTGCCGAAAGCATCTGGCCGGCAAAATGGTGACGAAAAATCGTATTCGCGCTCTCGATGTCATCATCGGGAAGGCTCGCTTCGACCTCAAAGACCTGCTTGTCGACCACACCGTTCGAGAGAACGACAACCACCATCACCGTCGACGCTGCGAGTCGCGTGAGAAGCGCGGAACGGATCAGCAGTGTCTCATGTGGCGGACCGACGACCAGGGCCGCATAGTCGGTCAATGTCGAGAGAAATCGCGAGGTGTCGCGCAACATCGAATCGAGCTCGCCATGGGCTCTCGTGAAGAACTCCGAGACCTGTTCCGCGCGGAGAGGATCGAGCCCATCTCGCGCACCAAGATGATCGACAAAGAACCGATAACCAAGGTCGGTTGGCACACGTCCAGCGCTCGTATGAGGATGCGTGAGATAGCCCTCGCGTTCAAGTGCAGCCATCTCGGCCCGAACCGTCGCAGCAGAGACATCAATCGTCTGGTCCCGCACGACATGCTGGGATCCGACCGGCTCGCCGGTTTCGATGTGTTCAGAGACGATCTTTCGAAGGATCGCGGACTTTCTCGCGTCAAGCATTTGGTTCTTGGCTACCTCGACCTCGCATGGCGCTTTGGCGGGTGCCCAAGCGATAGTGCAATCATTAGCACTCGATTCTAGTGAGTGCTTAGGACGAGCCGTCCCCATCCCCCAGATGAGGACGGACCGTTGAACTGCCCTGTTGCTCGTTCCCCCGTGCGATTCGGTCTCGAGAGACCGCCGCGACCCTCGAGGGACCAAGCGCCCAGCGCAGCACCTTGCCAAACGCAACTGCCCCAAGGCGCCTCGGAATGGCCTTGAGACGACTCCATCGATCAAGTCCAAGGAGCTCTCTCGCAAAGTCTGGCAAAAGATCAATCGCTGCGCCGACGACAATGTGGTGCGCGAGGTTGCTGGCCTTTGTCATCACATATCCCTGACCGGTCAAGACCGAGGTCGAACGGAGAAAATGCACCGCTTCGAGCGCCTCGGGGGTTACCCGGAGTTCAGCTTGCATCGAGGCAAAATAGTGCTCGACCTCGTCAGTCGACCGTGGCACGTAGCTCGCGCCGAGACGCATCGGAACCGTTGCAACATCGTCGAAATAACGGTCTTGCATCGCTTTGTTAATCCGATGTGGGCCGTAACGCTGATACGAGCGCAGGAAGTGGCGCACCTCGGTGATGTGTACCCAGGTGACGAGATCAGGGTCGCTCGCAGAGTAGGGAACCCCCTCTGACGTCGCACCTTTGACGTGCCCATGAACGGCCAGTACCTCAGTGATGAGCTGTTCGACAAACGGAGTCGGGCCAAAGGTCGTACCGGCGACAAATCGGGCAGTACGAATCAGTCGTCCCGTTGGGTCGTTCTTGTAGTTCGAATGCTGGGCAACTCCCGCCATCGCGCGCGGATGAAGCGTCTGGAGCATGAGCGCAGCAAAGCCTCCGTAGAGCATCGCGGCAAGATCACCGTGGACGATCCATGCTGGTGAGTCCTGTCCCAAAAGCCCCGGGTCACCAGCGGGTTCGTAGTATTGCTCGAGATCCTCTGCTGTCCCTCCAACCGCCGCCTGGACGCTGCTCTCGATACGCGATCTGAGCCAGCCTTCCGGCCGCTTTGCGAGGGTGCGCACTCCTGTCTGATCAAGCGCCGTCACGACAATCTCTTCTCAATCGTCAAGACGCAGTGCAGAGACAAACGCCTCCTGAGGAATCTCGACACGACCGATCGACTTCATCCGCTTTTTCCCCTCTTTTTGCTTCTCGAGCAGTTTGCGCTTTCTCGTGATGTCTCCGCCATAACACTTTGCAAGAACATCCTTGCGTTTCGCCTTGACGGTCTCGCGCGCAATGATCCGTCCTCCGATTGCTGCCTGAATCGGAACATCAAACATCTGTCTTGGGATCAGCTCCTTGAGTTTTGACGCCATCTTCCTTCCGTACTCATCTGCCTTTGACCGATGGACGATCGAGGAGAACGCGTCTACTGGCTCGCTGTTCAACAAGATATCGACACGCACGAGATCTGCCGATGCAAGTCCAGCTGGCTCATAATCAAGACTTGCGTATCCCTTCGTGCGGCTTTTGAGCTGGTCAAAAAAGTCAATCACGATCTCTGCAAGCGGAATGGTGTAGACAAGCTCGATCCGTGAGGCGGAGAGATACTGCAGTTTCTCCTGCACTCCCCGTCGGCTCTGACACAGATCAAGAATTGTCCCCGTGTATTCGGCTGGGGTGACGATCGTGACACGAAGCAGGGGCTCTTCGATGTGGTCAATCTGCTGAGGAGTGGGAAGCGCGGAGGGATTGTCGATGACCTTTGCCGTCCGATCGGTCAGGTGCGCGACATACGCAACTGATGGACTCGTCGCGATCATCGAGAGGTTGAACTCTCGTTCGAGTCGCTCGCGCACGATCTCCATGTGCAAAAGACCGAGAAAGCCACAGCGGAATCCAAATCCGAGGGCGAGGGATGTCTCGGGTGCGAACGAGATACTTGCGTCATTGAGCTGGAGCCGCTCGAGGGCCTCGCGGAGCTCGGGATACTGGTCGCCATCGACGGGATAGAGCCCGCAGAAGACCATCGGCTTTGGATCCCGATAGCCCGGCAGCGGTTCGCGCGCTGGCCGCTGGGCGTCGGTGACCGTCTCGCCGACACGTGCCTCCCCGACGTTGCGCACTCCTGCGACGAGGTATCCAACCTCACCTGGACCGAGTTCATCCATTGACCGCTCGACGGGCGTGCGGATACCGATGTCCTCGACCTCGTGGATGGTTCCGGCCTGGGAGAATCTGATCTTGGCGCCCTTCTTGATCGCTCCGTCAACCACGCGTATTGCACTGACGACTCCACGAAACTGGTCGTAGTACGAGTCAAAGATCAGCGCACGCAGGGGAAGCGCTCTTTCAGCGTGAGGCGCCGGGATACGGGCGACAATCTCATCGAGAAGTTCAGGAACACCGACACCGGTCTTTGCAGAGATCCTCAGTACGGTATCCCTTGGAATCCCAAGCACCGTCTCGATCTCTTCGGCATAGCGCTCGGGATCTGCTGCGGGAAGGTCGATCTTGTTCAAAGCCGCGACGATCTCGAGATCTTTCTCGAGCGCGAGATAGCAGTTCGCAAGGGTCTGTGCCTCGATGCCCTGTGAGGCATCGACGAGGAGGACGACGCCCTCGCAGGCTGCAAGGGACCTGCTCACCTCGTAGCCAAAGTCAACATGGCCAGGCGTGTCGATAAGGTGCAGCGTGTAATCACGCCAGTTGACACGCACATTCTGTGCCTTGATCGTGATTCCCCGCTCGCGCTCGATGTCCATCGAATCGAGGTACTGAGCACGCATATCGCGGGGGTCGACCGCTCCGGTCAGCTCCAGAATGCGGTCAGACAGCGTCGATTTCCCATGATCTACGTGGCTGATAATCGAGAAATTCCGAATATGGGAGGGGTCGATCACACCCTCCATCGTGCCACTGAATTGCACATCCCTCGATTCGGGCTAGTCCGAAGACGCTCTCGTAGCGGGCAGGACAGCTCTCCCCTGCTACGATGGAGCCTTCATTCACCGGTTGTTTTGAGGGATTCCATGGCAAACATCAAGAGTCAGATCAAGCGCATCAAACAGAACGAGGTTCGTCGCGAGCGCAACCGCGCCGTACGAAGTGAGATCAAGACCCGCACCAAGAACGCGCTCGCCGCTATCGAGGTCGGAGCGGAGAACGGCGCGGAGACTCTGAAGGTCGCCATCCGGAGAATCGACAAGGCTGCGGCGAAGGGCGTCATCCACCCGAACCAGGCTGCACGACGCAAGTCGCGTCTCATGCGCCAGTCAAAAGAGTCCTAACCAGAACTCTGGTTTCCCACATCTGGCTCGATCAGTTTCAGCCCGGTAGAACGATCGGGAGTTTTTTCGGAGTGCTCTCTCCGGTGAGGGCACTCAACATCTGAACATCGCTCCCCTCCATAGTCATCGCCCAGGCACCGACCCCTGCGATGTGAAACACCTGGGCGAGCGCCGTCTTGAGCGCCAATGAGACTGGGTTGTCGTACCAATCCTGATGCCAGCCATCGCTCGCTCGGAAAACGGTATAGGGCGTCGCGGAGGCAACATCCCAAAGCGCAGGTCGTCCAGCAGCCAGCACGTCGCTGTAGAGCCTTGCGCTTGGGGCATCACTGACAAGTGTCGATCCGGGCCGGTTTGTCCTCGTTGCAAAGTTCAGACCGTAAAACGGTAGACCGAGGATGATCTTGTCTACGGACACCAATGCGCGATATTGCAAAAGTGTCTGGACCGCGCTCCATCCGAGCTTGGTGCTTCCAAGCGGACTATTCGCGGACGAATGTTTCCCGTTCTGCATCGCGTAGGCCATCACAAAGATCTGATCGACAGAGCGTGAGAGTTTCGCGACATCAAAGAAATCCGAAGCGCTTGCCGCAGACTGTGGATAGGTATCGACCATTAACTCCATCTGAGGATGCGCGGATTTCAATGCCCGAGAAAAATCACGTACAAAGTTCGCGTAACCTGCTCGATCGCTCACTGCCCTGCCCTCGATATCAAGGTTGATCCCGTCAAAGCCATAGGTGCTGACAAGCGCATAGAGATTTTGCTCGAGCTTTGGTGCAAGTGACGCCGCGTGAACTCCAAGCGAATGAATAATCACCGGATCAATTGTCTGGACACTCAGTAGAACTCGATCGCCATTCGCGTGAGCAAGCTGCATGAACGTGCCAAATGATGGCAACGAGAGGCCCGCCATCGCATTCGAGCAGCCAGTCGTCGATGTAATGATCGAAGCGTCCTTGCCGACACAGACGGTCGAATAGATCAGCTCTGAGGTACTGGTGATGTCGGCAGAGCTCTGGCCGGCAGCGGCAAGCGCAGGCACTGTCCAGTACGGAACAAAGCCAACAACCAGGTGGTGACTAAGCGGTCGGACAAAGAGCCTCGACGGAGTAACTGGAGCACTCGCTCCCTCATGAGTTGGCAGCATCACGTTGACAAGCTGTTTTGCGCGCGCAATGCCGACTCGCTCTTTAGCCGAAAGCACTGCATTTCTGGCCCGTTCAGCTTTAGCGGCGATCTGGGCGGGGGTAAGCGTCGGTCCGCTTATTGTCGTCACAAACCGGATACCGATACCGATAATAATGACCAGGAGAACGACGACAACTCGGCGCCGTTGGTACTTGTTCACCCGATGAGCGTACCTGCCTGATGACCCATAACGGGGATCGCTAAGATCAAAACGCTTCATGTGTCGAGCCTCATCGCACTGCCAATGGCAACATCACTCGCAACAGCGAGACCCAAGAGAGAAACTTCATGACGACCACGACCAATGTCCGCGTACGTTTTGCTCCATCGCCAACAGGGTTCTTTCACGTCGGCGGTGCAAGGACGGCTCTGTACAACTGGCTGGTCGCACGCCAGAACAACGGCAGCTTTCTCCTTCGCATCGAAGACACCGATCGCGACCGCAGCGAGGACCAGTGGACTGAAGGAATTGTCAACGCGCTCTCATGGCTCGGAATCACCTGGGACGAGGGACCTTTCCATCAGTCCGAGCGCCACGCTCTCTACAACGATGCCATAACAAGGCTCATTGCCAATGGGCACGTCTACGCCTGTAACTGCACCCGAGAGGAAATAGACGCGCGCATCAAGGCGCGTCAGACTCCCGGATACGACGGATTTTGCCGTGACCGGAACCTCGAGCCCGGCCCGGGAAAGGCCCTGCGCTTTCGGGTTCCAGATTCAGGGACCACCACCGTGCATGACCTCGTGCGCGGCGATGTCGAGTTCGCCAACTCAACCATCGAGGACTTCGTCATCGTCAAGTCCAATGGCGACCCGCTCTACGTGCTCGCGGTTGTCGTCGATGACATCGATATGGCGATAACCCATGTCATCCGTGCGGAGGAGCATCTTCCAACGACTCCCAAGGCAATCTTGATCTGGCACGCCCTTGGAGATATCCCATTGCCAGCATTTGCGCACCTTCCAGTCCTCGTCAACGAAAAGCGCCAAAAGCTTTCAAAGCGGAGAGACCGAGTTGCCGTCGAGGACTACCGGGATCTCGGCTACCTCCCAGAGGCAATCATCAACTATCTCTGTCTTCTTGGATGGGCTCCAAATGATGGGCGAGAACTCCTTACCGTTGAAGAGATGATCTTGGAGTTCAGACTTGAAGAGGTGAACAAGTCTCCGGCCTTCTTTGATGAAAAGAGACTCGACCACTTCAACGGTCTCTACATCCGCGCGCTGGCAGCCGATGAGTTTGTCAGACGAGCGATGCCATTTATCTCAAATGACCAGGTCCCGTGGACGAAGAACCAATTCGACCAAGAACAGTTCTTCGCGCTCGCGCCACTCATTCAAGAACGCATAACTACCCTTGGCGAGATTCCGAACTACATCAAGTTCCTCTTTTCCGATCCCTATGTCATTGAAGAGGCAGTATTTGAAAAGGCAATACTCAAAGATGAAACTGGCGTAGAGATTCTTCGTGCCGCACGATCTGCTTTTGCCGACGCTGCATTTGATCATGAACCATTAAAGGACATCCTGATCTCGATTGGCGAGCAATTCGACAAGAAGTTGTCAAAGACACAAGCACCTATTCGAGTTGCAACAATGGGATCTCCCGTTGGTCTTCCACTCTTTGAATCGCTTGTCGTGCTCGGCAGGTCAAAGGTTCTGGCACGTATCGATGATGCGATCTTGATCGCCGAGAGATCAAGGTAAGCGTCGTTTGTTTCTCTTCGCTCCAATCAAGTGGGCAATCAAAATCCTCGGCCTACTGATCACAGCCGTAGTTGTCTACCTCCTCGTCACTGGAGTTCAGGTTGTACTCGCCGAGAACTCGATCGGAATCGGCTCGTCGTCGACGCAAAAAGTTGATGCGATTATCGTCCTTGTACCAGAACAATCCGTATCAGTCCCTACCCCTGATCTCGTAGCTCGACTTCAAGAGACGCTTCTGCTGCTCCAGAATCGAGTTGCAAGTCATGTCATCCTTGTCTCAACCCAGAAAACTGGGCTTACGTCATCGATTCACAGCTCTCGATCCCCATCGTTCAACGCTGGTTTGGTATCGGCAAGGACATGGCTTATCGCCCATGGCATTCCGAATTCCGATGTTGTCGGCACATTCAACGGCGCCACCTACGATGCCCTGCACTCTGCTGCCCGTAGTATTTCAAGTGCGAACCAAGTCGCTATAGTCACCGACGCAATCGATCGCCTTTGGGTCTCTCACACTGCGAAAGCTGTGGGACTCAACGTTGGGAACGTCTACGCTGCAATTGGATCTCAGGGACTCTTCACCAGCGAGCTCGACGCTCTTTGGATTCAAGATTCTGGGGTCGCGACCGGTCGGATTATCGGTTTCAGCCACACGAACTGGCTGACGGGGTAAAAGAACAAACGTCGACTTTCCTTCCGGCTAGTCGAAAAGCCCTCTGATCTAGTGCTGATACAATCTGCAACGCTCATTCGGGGGTGGTGTAATCGGCAACACAGCAGGTTCTGGACCTGTTATTGAGGGTTCGAGTCCTTCCCCCCGAGCAGACTTCCCCCCGAGCAGACTTCCCCCCGAGCAATTGTGATGTAGGAGGGTTTCGCGGACAAGCGAGCCCTCAGACATATCCATCGAATGCCAAGATTGGTGATAAGAACCGACTCATATATTCATTGTCCTTCGCTTCCGCTAACATGTAGAGCCGCCCATTACGAACAACCTTCCAAAGAGTTCGCTCGCAATGTACGACGCGGCCCCATCGTCTAGAGGCCTAGGACACCACCCTCTCAAGGTGGAGGCACGGGTTCGAATCCCGTTGGGGCTACCACATAGCCTGCACCCCGTAAGTGTCCGTAAGAAACTCCATACGGACACTTATTCCAATAAATGTCCGTATAATGAAATCTACGGTCACTTAGGGGGTCTTAATGTCAATCAAATGTGGCTACAAAAACTGCCAGCACACCCTTCTTATACCTGGTCAGTGCGGCAATCGATTATGTCCACGAAACGCGGAGCGAAGTGCTGCCCTTGAAACAATCGTTCGTCCTGTTCGAAGAGAAGCTAACTCGAGGACCCTTGAAGTCGACGAGCTTTTTGAGGATTTAGGTAGCGAAGGTCCTCTGGAAGGACTCGGAGCAGTACTGAAAAAACGTGTCCTTTGGCCAGGTGGGTCTCATGGCACTCGAACTGACCGAACTGGCTATTCCTATGAAATTTTCATCCCTCCATTCATCTCCTCCTCCGAAGTTGTGCTCCCGAGCAATGTGACGGCAAAGTGTGAGGCGGCGGCGATCGCCGTCGTCAAATTAAATCAAGAAGAAGGGACGAAAAATCTTGAGGCAGTAGCTGCCTCGATGCTCCGGTCGGAAAGCGTTGCGTCAAGCCGTATTGAAGGACTGCGGGTATCTCATCGCGGGGTTGCAGAAGCAATGATCGTTGCGAAGCCGCGTTACGGACAGCAAGTAGCCGTCGAGGTTGCCAAAAACGTCTCGGCTATGACGACCGCTCTTGAGATGGGGAACTCAACAAGCGAGATGACCGTCGGCATGATTTGTTCTGTTCACGAGGCCCTTCTTGCCGGCACGCCAGACGACGAGATAGCCGGCCAACTTCGCACGAAACAGAACTGGATCGGCGGCCCGTCAAGGTACGGACCTCGGGGGGCTCTCTACGTTCCACCCCCTCCCGCACTCGTGCCCGAATTGCTGCAAGACCTCGTCCGGTTCATGAGTCGCGACGATCTGTCTCCGATCGCTCAGGCGGCAATTGTTCACGCACAGTTCGAAGCAATCCATCCCTTCGACGATGGCAATGGTCGCACCGGGCGTTGCCTCATACATATTGTCTTGCGTCGTCGCGGACTTGCTCCGAGCGTCACGCCACCCATATCTGCGGCCTTGATGGTCAATCGGGACGAGTATTTCGCGCGCCTTGCCGATTATCAACAACGTGGTGATGCTGCCGTCTGGATTCGTGAATTTGCAATCGCCACCGCCGAGGCTGTTGAGGGCGCGCGGGGTTTGGCGAAAGAACTACTCGAAACGAGCGAAAGGTGGCGTACCGCAGCGGGCAACCCTCGTCGTGATTCAATCGCTGATCGTCTTTTACAATCTCTCCCTGCAACTCCCTTAGTGTCGGCTGAATCGGTAGCGGAGTTATTCGGGGTAGATCAGAACGTCGCGCGACGCGGGCTTAATCAACTTCAAGAGGTCGGCATCTTGCGACCAGTGAGAAACCAGGGAAGAAACCGAGTTTGGGCAGCAGACGATATTTTCGATCTTCTCGATGAATTTGAACATCGCCTCACCAATGGCAAAGGCCCTACTCGATAGCCTGTCGCTCGACATACCACGCACAGGTCAAGAGGTCATAGGCCTCTTCGGCAGAGTCTGCCTCTGTGATCCGACCATCCTGCGCGAGTCGCTCAAGGGCCTTGGTGAACTGCCCTTCGCGGTACTCCGCGTTCGCAAGGCGAACCTCTTCCATCTCGACACCCTGTTGACGATGAAGATGGGTGAGTGCCGGAGTGCCGTCTGGGTGGTGTTCCGTGATGTGACGGAAGATCCCTCCGTCATTGACTGACGAATGCTGCGCAGGATCACCGATTACACGCAACAATGCACCACGTTCCTCGGCGATGCTCGAGAGTGCTACGAAGTCCTTCGTTGACAACAGACTCGCCTCGTCGACGAGCAACACCACCATCACGATCGGGAGCGGAAGCGGAAGCGGAAGCACGAGATAGATCAAGAAGAAGAAGAAGAAGAAGAAGAAGAAGAAGAAGAAGAAGATGATGATGATGATGACCAGGTAGGGCTCTGCCATGGCTGGCGGCTGCTAAGCCGTGGGCGGGTAGGCGAAGCCTGGTAAGACTGGTACGCGGTAAGTCACCGTTCTAGTGAGTTAGTGCTTGCTTGGGTAACACAGCGGAAAGTCATCATTCTAGTGACTTTCCGCTATACTCCTTAGCAAGGAGACCGCTATGACCCGACAACTGGAGTTGATCGACACCCTGATAGCGGACGGCCGCGACGAGTTCACCTTCGACGAGGCCAAGGCCGCCCTGGGGGTGTCCACCCCTGCCACGGCGAACGCCCTTCGGCAGCTGGCCGCAAAAGGCCTGGTAGACCGCCTCACCCGAGGTCACTACGCCATCCGGCCCCTCGGGTCGCTGGGAACCTCTGCCGCAACGGAGAGCCTCAGCTTGGCTGTCGGGGCAGCCTTCGAGGGGAAGGAGCATCGGATCGCCTACCTGAGCGCACTGAGTGAACTCGGGCTGGTCAGCCACCCAGTTCGGACGGTGTTCGTCGCCTGCACCCAGCAGGTCCGGTTCACCGCGGTCAGCAAGCGGCCGCTCCGCTCCATCGTCGAGATGCCCGAGACGATCCACCTTGAGGCGGAAGCCATCGGGCGGTCCTGGCGATCCAACTTGGAGAGGGCTCTCTTCGAGAGTGCACTCCGAGTCGACCTCACTGGTGGTGTCGAACGCCTCGCCGAGGCGCTCGCTGCAGGATCGCGCGACGCGGATCCGACACGAATCACGCGCATGGCCAAGGCGTTCCATGCGCGAGGCAAAGCAGCAGAGCGGCGCCTGGCATCGCTCGCGCACGCGCTCAACCTTCCGCTTTCGTTGGACCCAGTCGTCGGCAAGCGACAACCGGTGATTCAACTCGATCCGAGAGATGACCGAGTTGAATGGATCGATGGTAGGTACCGCGTCGAGTGGAACACGACGATCGACGAGTTGCAAGCGATCGTGGAGAACTGACGGTGCTCACCCGCCACGCCATTACACGCCGAGCCGACGAGGACGGAGTGGATGCCGCCGTCGTGGAGCAGGACTACGTCCTCGCCCACATCGTTGCTCAACTCCACCGACTGCAGCTTCCGGATGGAGGTCGCCTGGTTTTCAAAGGTGGAACTTCGCTGCGGCTTGTCCACATCGACAACTACCGATACTCCGCTGACCTCGACTTCACCCTGATCAATGGGAGCGTCGAAGCTGCTACCGCGGCGATGGCTGATGTTCTTGCGGCGGCGCTCGAACACGCCGGAATGCCGATGTTGGAACTGACAGAAGGCGACAGTCCAGCGATTTCGTACGTCGGACCACTTAAGGCAGCCAAGCCGCGGCGGATCAAGCTGGACCTCTCGGACTCCGAGGTGGTCGAGTCCGTTGAGCAGCGCACGATCCTCCCGGACGTCTGGCCCGACCTTCCCGACGAAGTCCCCTTCGACGTCTATCCCATCGAGGAGATCACAGCGGAGAAGCTGCGCTGCATCATCCAGCGCGTGCAGTGCCGAGACATCTACGACATCTTCCGGCTCGTGGAGGATGTGGGAGTAGGCCTCGCAGAGGTACGCCCACTCTTCGAACGCAAGACGGAGGCGAAGGGAATCGATCCGGCATCGTTCGAGGAGCGATTCGAAGACCGTCTCGACCGATACAAGATTCGGTGGGAGACGGAGATGCCCGAGCATCTTGCAGATCCGCCGCGTTTCGACGACGTCGTTCGCGTCGTGCGCCGGCATCTGCGTGGTGCAGGACTGATCGGGGGCTGAGAGCTATATCGGGCATCCACGGGTGACCTCTCAGTCTTTTAAGTGCTCTCGAATCTGGCTACTACCAGCCAATTTATGATTCAGCTCACTTTGACCTGCGAAAGGTGCTCGACAATGATCGGGCACGTTTGTGGGATTTTTGTGGGATGGATTCGTTAACCAAGAGTCCGCGCCGAATTCGGAGGCAATCAAACGAGCAGCGCACGAGTTTCTAGGAGAAGTTCGGCAAATCACTTGGCCTGTAGCAAAATGATACTGGCCAACGCTGCAAGACTATGACCCAGTGACGAGCATCACCTCTTTCGTGCTGAGTGACAATATCAAACTGGCAGATTGGATCCGCGAGCGCCTCAGCGCGCCAGAGCTTCACGTGGTGACGTCTGTAGTCCCAAGTGGATTCGCGGCCTACGCCAGAATTCTTCACCCGATACAGGTACCGCGAGACGGACACGCATTGGTACGATGGGCAGACATATCGCGATGGAGTGGCGTTGCTCTTCATCCTCGCGTACAGTGGCACGAGATCGCTCTACCTCAATCGATCCCATCTGCTAATCCTCCATGGACAAGCCAGGGTCCTCGGCAAGGATCCCTTTTTATTCCTGACGCCATCGCGTTGACAGAAGATCTGGCTCCCTTTACCTCGATGCCAAAGACGTGTTGTTTCTGCGTGTGGAATGGGTTCGGAGACAGTGGGTCAGCAATGTACACGCGACCCGGAACTCCCAGTCTAAAAAGGACAAAATCACGCGAGACGAGACGATTAGTGAAACTTCCGTGGCGAGACTACGAACTCTTTGAAGGTCCCCTTTCTGAAGCGATCATTTCAATGGCCGCGAACTACCCGAATCAACAGACGCCGAACCTTTGGTGGCCCAAAGATCACACATGGTGTGTCGCAAGTGAGATAGATCTGCCGTGGACCTACGTCGGCGGATCAACGGGCCTGATCACCCGTCTTCTCGACGACACACGACTTGAGGCGGTCGTGACCGAACCAGACGACCCCATTTGGATCGACGTCAAGGATTGGCTGACTGATCTCATCGAGCAAGCCGCTGGCGAGGTCTTGTCGAGCGGCTCAGCACGTCTCGACTTAGCGGCGGGAACCGTCACTATCCAATGGGAGCCACATGGCCGTCGCGGGGAAGGAGTAGTCGTCACGCGTTCGGAAAGGTCAGGCGGCTGGAGCGGCAGCAATGGACCGATCGACACGCGTGATCCCGATGAACGGAAACGTTTGGTCGAATCGCGAATCCACCAGGCCGTCCTCTCGCTAGTCGAAGTGTGATCTGGTAGAGACAA
>Ga0307372_10000830_pt1 | contig 54039 bp, 39 predicted proteins | sample OX1MG_FD_202533 | JGI IMG/M metagenome (GOLD analysis project Ga0307372, IMG submission 202533) | Soil microbial communities from Risofladan, Vaasa, Finland - OX-1 | ecosystem: Environmental > Terrestrial > Soil > Coastal area > Acid sulfate soil | place: Finland: Risofladan, Vaasa | collected...
CGCGGCCAGGACCGCACGGGCACTGGTGGTGCCGGGTACTACCTGTCTCCGGCGGAGCGTGGCGGGGAGCCGCCAGGGATCTGGACCGGCAAAGGAGTACCGGAGCTGGGCTTACGTCCTGGCGGCGTCGTGGACCGGGCGGTGTTCGAGCCGCTGTACGGCCAGCACCTGGACCCGCGTGACCCGGCCGGCCAGGTCCGGCTGGGCCGGGCTCCCGGCAGGTACCGCGCGGCGGAGGAGATCTACGCGGCGCTGCTGGCGGCGGAGCCGCACGCCACCGCTGAGCGTCGTGACCAGCTGATGGTGGAGGCCAAAGCCCGGGTCCGGACCCCGGACCTGTACTGGGACGCGACGTTCAGCGTGTCGAAGTCGGTGTCGCTGTTCCACGCCAGCGCGCTGGCGAACGCGGTCGCCGCGGCGCAAGCGGGAGATCTGGCGGCTGCCGCAACCTGGCAGGAGGTGGCCGACGGCATCTGGGCTGCGGTCATGGAAGGCAACGCCGCCGGGCTCGACTACCTGCAGCACGAAGCCGGGCAGACCCGCGCCGGGTATCACCCGGGTGGGCGATGGGAGGACGCACGCGAGTGGGTGATCGCCTCGTTCCGCCAGCACACCAGCCGGGACGGCGACCCCCAGCTGCACGTCCACAACCTGATCCTGCACAAGGTCAAGCGGGAGAGCGACGGGCAGTGGCGGGCGCTGGACTCGATGTCGCTGTACCGGCAGCGGCCGGCCGCCTCGGCGATCGCGACGCTGGCGATGGAGAACGCGCTGACCCGCCGGTTCGGCGTCGGATGGGTGCCGCGCCGTGACGGGCACGGGCGCGAGATCGCCGACGTGCACCAGGCACTGATGGACATGTTCTCCTCGCGCCGGCGCAGCATTGGCCCGCTCACCGGGCGCCTGGCGCAGGCGTATGAGGCGCAGTTCGGGCGCGTCCCGGACGCGCGGGCGCTGACAAGCCTGCGCCAGTGGGCCAACCACGCCACCCGGCGCGGCAAGGACAGCGAGCCGCTCGATTTGGCGGCGCTGGTGCGCCGCTGGTCGGCGCAGGCCAGCGCCAGCGAAGCAGGCGCACTCGAACCGTTGGCGCCAGCCGTGCTGCGCGGCGCCTCGCCCCCGGCGCAAGCGCCGGGCCAGGACCCTGCCACACCTGACGCCGAGCCCGCCGCGCCGGAGCCCTCACCCGCCCGCGCCCAGGCAGCTCCCGGCCCACTCACCGACGCGCAGGCGCAACGCCTCATCCAGGAGGCGGTCGCCGCTGTCCAGGCAGCCCAGCCCACATGGACCGAAGCCGACCTGATCCGCCACCTCGGCGAGCGCCTGCCCGCTGAGGTTCCGGCCATGTCCCACCACGACGCGGCCACCCTGCTCCCGGCCCTGGCGCGCCGCGCGCTCGCTGCCGAAGCGGTCATGCTTTCAGCCCCGGAATGGCCGCGGGTCCCGGACAGCTTGCGCCGCGCCAGCGGAGAGAGCCTCTACATCCCGCACGGCGCGGCCCGATACACCACTGGCGCGCAACTTGACCTAGAAGAACGCCTCCTCGTCCAGGCGCAGGAGACCGGCGCGCCGCGCCTGGAGCCCGCCACCGTGGCGCTATTTCTCGGCGCGGAACAGGCGCACCTGGAAGCGCAACTCCAGGCGCAAGACACCGGCCCCGGCGCCATCACCCAGTCCACGGGGTGCGGGCTGCGCCTGGACCAGGCCGTCGCCGCATACCGTCTGCTCACCTCGGTCCGCCGCGCCGAGGTGATGGCTGGGCCGGCCGGGTCCGGCAAGACCCGCACCGTCGCCGAGATGGCCCGCGTCTGGCGTGAGTCCGGCATGGGCGAGGTGATCGGCCTGACCACGTCGCAGACCGCCGCGAACGTACTCAACGAAGCAGGCGTCACCCGCGCTTACAACACCGCCCGCTTCCTGGGCCACCTCAAAGACCGCCGCGAAGCACGCGGTGCCCTGCCTGTCACGCCCGGCTCGCTGCTGATCCTCGACGAGGCCAGCATGATGTCGCTCGCCGACATGGCCGCGATCCTCAACCTCGCGCACCACCACGACTGCAAGGTCGTCATCACCGGCGACCACGAGCAACTCGCCGCCGTCGAGGGCGGCGGCGCGATGATGATGCTCGCCCGCCGCCAGGGCTACGTTCAGCTCACCGAGCCCCAGCGGTTCACCCACGAATGGGAACGCGACGCAACCCTGCGGCTGCGCACCGGCGACGTCACCGTCCTGGCCGAATACGAAGAGCACGGACGGCTGCGCGGCGGCACCCCCGACGAGGCCACCGAACAGGCCTACCGCGGCTGGCTGGCCGACTTCCTGGACGGCAAGGACACCCTGCTGATGGCCCGCACCGAGGACCAGGCCCGCGAACTGTCCCGCCGTGCCCGCGACGACCTCATCCGCTACGGCCTGGTCTCTGCCGGCCCGCACCTGTCCCTGGCCTGCGGCGAACGCGCCAGCGCCGGCGACCTGGTCATGGCCCGCCGCAACATCCGCACCGCCCACCCAGGCCGGGAGCTGACCAACCGGGATGTCCTCCAGATCACCAGCACGGCGGCTGACCTGGGCGGGCTACGCGCCGAGGTGCGCCGCCTGCTGGGCCGCGATCCGGCCACCGGCGAAGCCCGCTGGTCGGAACCGTTCCAGGTGCCCAAACGCTACCTCGCCGACCACGCCTGCCTGGCGTATGCGACCACGCAGCACGCCGCGCTCGGCCGCACCGTGGACACCGCCCACGTCCTGGTCGACGGGCTCGGCGGCCGGCAGGGCCTGTATGTGGCGATGAGCCGCGGCCGCGACGCCAACTACGCCTACTGCATCACCCAGTACCCGCGCCTGGCCGACATCCGCGAAGGCACCCGCCCCGCCCCCGAACTCGACCGCGCCCGCCGACTCGCCCGCGAACGCGCAGGCCTGCCCACCCCGCAGACCGCCGGCGGCGGCGACGAGATGCCCGTTCTTGACCCGGTCACGGTGCTGGCGGGAGTGCTGGCCCGCGACGGCAGCGAGCTATCAGCCACCGAAACCCTCGAACGTGAACTGTCCAACGCCGACCACATCGGCGTCCTCGGCGGGATCTGGGACGACCTCACCCGCCGCGCCCAGCACACCCGGTTCGAGCAGGCACTCCGCGACGCCCTGCCGACCGAACTCGCCGAGCAAGCCCTCGCCGATCCGGCCTGCACCTGGCTGTGGCGCACCCTCCGCGAAGCCGAAACCGCCGGACTGGACGGCACCCAGGTTCTGCGCCAGGCCATCGCCGTACGCGGCATGGACGGCGCCCGCGACCCCGCCCGGGTCCTCGATGCCCGGATCCGCCGCAGGCTCGGCAGCATCCAGCCGCAGCCGCCCGGCCCCTTCGCCAGCCGGGTCCTGGGCACCAGCGACCCTGACCTGGCCCGCTACCTGCGCGAACTCGCCGAAGCCATGGACGAGCGGACCCGTCGGCTCGGCGAACACGCCGCACAGACGCAGCCGTTGTGGGCGATCCAGGGCCTCGGCCCGCTCCCACCCGACGCGGCGGCACGGGCGGACTGGGAACACCGCGCGGGCGTGGTGGCCACCTACCGGGAACGGTACGGGTACGCACATCCGGCCGACCCGATCGGACCCGCGCCCGGCCGGACCAGCCCCGAAGCCCGCGCCGCCTGGCACGCCGCGCTGGCCGCGCTCGGCCGGGTCGACGGCATCGACCTCCGCAACTGCACTGACGGGGACCTGTGGCTGCGGCGCGGCACCTACGAACGCGAGACCGCCTGGGCGCCACCCCACGTCGCCGAGGAACTGCGGCTGATGCGGGTGGCGCAGCGCGACGCCCACGTCAAGGCGGTCCGGGCCGAGCATGAGGCGCACGCCGCCACCGATGAGGAGACGGCGGGGCGGCACCGGCGGCTCGCACAGGTGTGGCGGGCGCTGGAAGCCAAGGCGGCGCGGGAGGCGGACCTGTTCACCGCGGTGCAGGAGACCCGGCGCCAGTGGGAAGCGGTCACCGAGTCCACCCGGCGGATCGCGATCGCCGCCGACCTGGAGTTGCGCCGTCGGCACCCCGGCATGGTCATCGCAACGCTCCGGCCACACCCCGCCGAGGCAGACGGCCTCCCGCGACAGGAGGCTCCCGCGCCGGGCGCAGGTAAAGAGGTATGGGTGCAGCTCACCCTCGACGGCTCGGCGCACCTGCTCCCCGGCCCTATACCCCGCCAGCAGCAGAACGAGCTAGCGTCCAGCAGGCAGCGCGAGACCGCCGGCCAGCTGGTGCTTGGCCTGACCCCTGAGGCTGCGCATGAGGGCATCCCGGAACAGGTGCTGCGGATCCGGGACAACGCCAAGACCGTCCAGGCCAAGCTGGACGAACTGGCGAACACACCCCTGCCCGGAGCCGAGGAAGACGACCTGTCACCCGGACTCGCCTGGCCGGCCCAATCCAAGCGGGAACGGGCAGCGGTCCTCCAGCCGCCCAAGCCCGAACTCGTCCCATCGGCCCAGGTCGTGGAGCGCTACCAGGCAGCCTAGGCAGATGCCGGGCCCGGCGAACCGGAACGAGGCTGACCAGTGACAGAGGAGCGGCTCACAATAGGCACCGTGACCGGATACTTGTCATCGGACTCAGGGTCTGCATTCGCCCGGATTGGCGGGACGTTACCAGCCGCCATCGCCCGGCCCCATCACCAGGTCGAAGTCGTGCTCGCGCAGAGCATGGTCGAGATGGGCACACGCGGGCGCGTCTGGCAAGCCTGGCGATGGGTACTCAGCGGCGACCAGCCCACCACACCGGTGACGCTCGACCCTGCTCCGGGCCAGACCCCGTCGCGTGAGCAGATCCTGGCCGAAGCCGACGCCGACCCCGTCGGTTCCACCGCCCCACCTGGCGTGCCGACCGACTACTGCGATCAGATCGGCGAAGTCCGTCGCCTGCTGCGCTGGCTGGTGGGCGAGTCCGACGAGATCCCCGTGGAGGGCGACAACCGCGGCCAGCTCGTCGGCGCGAGCGGCGACTACGCCAGAACAGACGACGAGATGCGGCGGGTCCGGGACCAGGCGATACGCGGACTGGAAACCTTCGACCTCCCTGAGCCGATGGACCCAGCCGACGCCAGCCACCCCTGGCGCTGGGACCCGGCGTGGATGAACGCCGCCTGGCTGCGAGGCGTCCGCGACCTACTGAACTGGGCTCTCGGCGACGAGTACGTCTCGCCGCTGCGCAACCAGTTCATGGTCCGGCCACCGCTGGACTATCTGGCCATCGAGGAAGGAGCCGCTGAGGAGATAGCTCGGCAAGGACGGCCAGGTGGTGAGCCGGTCGATCCCGATGACCGCCCGCCGCAATACGGAGAGGCCATCCAGGCAACGATCTGCTGGCTCCGCGGTGAAGCCACTACGCCACCCGTGGACCACCACGGCTGCGGCCCCTACGCCTCCTGTCCGGATGGAGATTCGCACTGAACCAGGCAGTGCGTACGACCGCCCGGCCCACACTGGCCAAGATCAAGACCCTTGAAGTTGTTCCCAGATCGCGCCCCGGCACTGAAGACAGGCGCAGCCTGAGATGACCTGTCCAGACGGATATGTACCTGTATAACCGCCGATGTAATGGGTCGGTCGGCGCAAGTGGGCTACCAGTAGTGACTTCAGTCCCAGAACGAAGGACCTCCGAGACTACGTCACGCTCATGAGCGGTCTCAGGCTGATACTGAGAAGGTCTGAGTGGCGGGCTCGTCCGGTTATGACGGCTAGCCAGGGACGCGTGCTTGACACGGCCCGCGCCAAGGTGAACTGGCTTCGAGCACGTCGCTGCCAGTGGCGGGGGTGCCGGCGTGAAGAGAGGCAGGGGACACACTGAGGTTCCTGAGTGGCGCCGGGCCGCCGCTGAGCGCCTCGATCGTTTGCTAGCCCTCCCGATGCTTGTGCTCACCTTGATCTTCATCGTCGCCTTGGTGCTTCCGGTGCTGAATCCGCACCTGTCACCTCAGGTGCGTGCGGCCTTGGCAGCAATCGATCTTGGTATCTGGGCGGCGTTCCTCGTTGAATACCTGGCACGGCTGTTCGTCGCACCGGATCGACTGGCCTTCCTGCGGCATAACATCTTCGACCTGCTGATCGTTGTCATTCCTGTGCTGCGTCCGCTCAGAGCCCTGCGGTCGATCCGGCTCATCCGGGTGGCCAGGCTCGGTCTCCTGACGTCGGCATCGGGACGCGCTGTAACCGAGAGCCGCTTGCGTCTCGCCAGCCGTGCGGCATTGATGGCGGTGGGCACTGCCGGAATCCTCATCTTCGCCGCCGCGGTAATGGAACTCGACGTGGAGCGCACCGCGGCGAGGGCAACTATCACCACCTTCCCTGACGCACTGTGGTGGGCGGTATCCACAGTGACGACGGTTGGGTATGGAGACCACTTTCCGGTGACTGCGGCCGGGCGTGCGGTCGGGGTGGTGCTCATGTTCGCTGGTGTTGGCCTACTCGGCGTCATCACCGCCTCTGTCGCAGCCTGGTTCGTCACCTTTGGCCGCGAAGAGCATGAGAAGCAGCAAGCTGCAGCCCTGTCGGATCTTGCGGCCAAGGTTGCCGCTCTGCGGGAGGCTGTCTCGGCCCTGTCTTCGCGGCGCACCCCGCATACGGCTCAGCGCAAGGGCCGCCGTGGCTCGGGTCCTGGAGTCCCGACTTCCAGACACCCACCGCACCATCGTGGGACCAGTACGTCCGCTAGGGACTCTCGAACTGACCGCAGCTGAGTCTGAGTCAGCTATATCCCACGCTCACGCTGCTGCTCTGGATGCAGGGATAGTGGAGCGCCGACAGAGACCTTAGGGCGTGGGCTGAGCGAGCGCCATCAGGGCTGTGCCATAACGTACAAGGTCAAACCCGTGCGCACCTGCATGCAGGTCTCGCGCCACGCCCAGGACGGCCTTCACAACCGGCTGGGCCAGGAGTGTGCCCGATGGCGCATATAGGCGGTACCGCATCGGTACTATTCCGGTCAGTGCCCAGCGGAGCATGCCGCGGGCGGCCCAGGCTTCGGCGCTGCTGCCTTCCACAAGGGGTACTTCGGCGTAGTCCTCGAACCCGTGCAGTATGCCTGTTACGAGCAGGTCGCATTGTGAGGCGATCAGGAGTTCGTCCAGCTCCCACCCGACCCGTGCGCCTGCGTCGGTCAGCGCATCGGCGAGTGTGCGGAGCTGGCCGTAAGGGACGCAGAACAATGGTGTTGTGCCGTTCTCCCAGCCGAGCGCAGTCCCATGGCTGACAGAGAGCATCTGCGCAAGCCGCCGCCGGGGCAGGCCAGCGGAGCGCCTGGCTGCCCTGATGACAGCTGCGCCGATCACGCCTGGACGGGAAGCTGGAATGACGATGCCGGGTGGGCCGGTGACGTGGGCGGTGCAGCTGATGGTCATGACGACCTCGCATCCTTCGCGCCTGGAACCAGCGGCGACGCGCCGTACTGGCCGGCATCGCCAGGAAGCTGTGCGTACAGGCCGAGCAGCCGGCGGGCCAGGGCGGCGCACAGGCCAGAGGGCTGGCAGGTTAGGCAGGCTGCCCGTTCCTGCTGCCGGATTCCGGCCCGCAGGACCGCGAGCGGAACCACGAACACGATGATGAGTAAGAGGCCTAAACCAGCGAGCATGAGTTCCATGCCAGGCAGCATGCGACGCACTGTGTGGACGCCGTCACCGCGTGGCTGGACCCGGCCGAGACGTCCCGGCTATGGTGTTCCCGTCCTAGACGTCCCGCCGACCCGGTCTGGTCCATGCCGAACGAACGGTTGCGCGCCGCGCTGCTTGAGCGCGGGATCACCCCCGCCGACTTGGGCGAGGAGCTCGGCGTGGACCACAAGACGGTCGAGCGCTGGGTGGCTGGACGTACCCCGTACCGGAAGCATCGTTATGGGGTCGCTGCCCGCTTGGGCGTGGATGAGGCGTACCTGTGGCCAGACGCGCTGTCGCACGATCAGGTCGCTGCGGCATCCCAGAGCGAGGTCCTGGCCATTTACCCGCACCGTTCGGTCGTTCCGCGCGATGCCTGGGAACGCCTGTTCACATCCGCCGAACAAGACATCGGGGTGCTGGTGTACTCCGGGCTGTTCCTGGCCGAAGACGCGGTCTTGCAGAAGATCCTGGCGGATAAGGCTGGCGACGGGGTGCGGGTCCGTATCCTGCTCGGTGACCCGGATAGCGCGCAGGTGGCCGAACGCGGCGCGGATGAGGGTGTCGGCGACGCGCAGGCCGCCAAGATCCGCAACGCCTTGGTGATGATGCGCAACCTGCGCCGGGTGGATGGCGCGGAGTTCCGGTTCCACCGGACGGTGCTGTACAACTCGATCTACCGTGGCGACGACCAGCTGCTGGTCAACACCCATGTGTTCGGCATCCCTGCCGCCCAGGCCCCGGTGTGGCATCTGCGCAAGCTCGCCGGCGGCGAGATCGCCTCCATTTATTTGGAGAGTTTCGAACGGGTGTGGGAGTCGGCCACGCCGGTCCCGGAGGGCTAGCCGGTGGCGCGCAGGATCGACTATCACCACGACCCGGACGCCCCGCCCGCGAACAGCATCGTCCCGTCGGTCAACGTGGCGGTCACCAACGACGCGGGTGAGCTGCTGCTGATCCGCCGCTCCGACAACGGCAACTGGGCACTGCCCGGCGGTGGCGTGGACCTCGGCGAGTCCCTCGCCCAGGCCGCGGTACGCGAGACCCGCGAGGAGACCGGCATCGACTGCGAGGTCAGCGGGCTGTCGGGCATCTACACCGACCCCGGCCACGTCATCTTGTACACCAGCAACGGCGAGGTCCGGCAGGAGTTCTCGATCGTCCTGATCGCTCGCGCCGTCGGTGGCTCCCCAACCCCGAGCAGCGAAACGTCTGACGTCCGCTGGGTCCCGCTCGCCACCGCCGGCTCGCTGCAGATGGACCCCTCGATGCGGTTTCGCGTCGGCCATGTCGCTGAGCATCGCGACCAGCCTTACCTCGGCTAGCATCCTGCTGTCCGCGGCGGTCGTTCACAGATTCATGCGGGTGGCAGTGAGGAAACCGCTGCTGGCTGAGTCCGGCACCGGCCGGCCGTAGGAAGAGCCGACGGCGGCGAGTGGGTGGAACTGCGTCCGCCAGCCGTGGCTGGTGAGCCAGCCGGGGGCGTCCGCGAGCCCGCCTTTCCACAGCTCGGCGTACTGCCGCATCGCAGGTACCTGTGCCGACCGGGCGGTGAGCGTATCCCGGCCGGCTGGGTTGTGCTCGAACGCGAGCCGGCTGCCCGGTGCCGACAGGCTGGTGACGGCGGTCAGCAGTCTCTCGGCCTCAGCGGGCGTGAGGTAGATGAGCAGTCCTTCGGTCAGCCACGCGACCGGGCAGTCGGGGTCGAAGCCAGCTACGGTCAGCCGGGCCGGCCAGCCGGTGCGCAGGTCGGCGGGCACGGTGACACGATCACAGCGTGGTGCCGCGTCCCGCGCGGCCAGCACCGGTTCCTTGAAGGCCTGGACCTCGGGCAGATCCAGCTTGTACAGGCGGGCCCCGTCCGGCCAGGCCAAACGGAACGCGCGGGTGTCCAGGCCCGCGGCGAGCAGTACCACCTGCCCGCACCCGGCCGGCGCCGCCGCGGTCAGGTAGTCGTCGTAGAACCTGGTCCGGATCACGGCGTGGGAGTAGAACGCCGCACCGAAGGCGGCCAGTGGGCCGAGCGCCGCTCGTTGCTCTGCGGTCCGTGGGTCCTCGGGGCAGGCGCCGGGAGCGGCGTCCACGAACGCTTGCGCGTATGGGTCGTCGAACAGCCGGTCGTTCCGCTGGCTTTCGCGTGCCCGGACCCGGGCGACCCCCAGCGCTGTCTTCCCGACACCCCGCAGCGGCCCTGATGTGCCCACGCTCAGCCTCCCGTGCATCGTTGCGGGCCCTGGCCGTTGTCAGGCTACGAGCGGTTCGGATGCGTGGGCAGCAAGCTTGCAGGCGACGCGGGCGACGGCGCCGGCCAGATGCGGTCCCGACCGGGTGATCGAGCGGGTCACCAGATGGCCGGGCCCGTAGCGGGTGACGATCTCCGCCAGCCGCTCCTCAACCAGAGTCGCCTTGCCGTCAGGGCTGGTGGTCATGTCGCAGTAGATCAGGGCGCCGGTGAGATCACCGCGCACCGGCTGGAACTCGCGGAGCAGTTGCCCGGCGAGGCCTCGTTCCTCAGCCTCGATGATCGCGCACGAATGATGGGCGACCAGGCGGCACAACACGTCACCGGCCTGCTCCACGTCACGCAGGTAGCGGGCGCCGTCGAGTGGATGGAAACCGGTCCGGGCCAGACCGGGTGCGTACCCGATGTCGTGCAGCCAGGCGGCGGCTTCCAGCAGGCCGGCGTTCTCTAGGAGGGGGGCGAGGCTGCGGGCGCGTGCGGCGACGCCCTGGGTGTGCGCCCAGCGGCGGGGCAGCGTTCTGGCGAGGTGGTGGTGAGCGGCGTCCGCGGCCCAGCCCGGTAGGTCCATGGATTCCACCGTATGCAGCTGGGGCTGGACGTTCACGGACGCCAATGGATCATCTCGGGACGTCTGCGGGCGTCTTGCCGCTGAGAGCCGGGGCCGGGTGGTTCTGGCCAATGGCCCTGACCAGGGTGTGACTGGCTGGCCAGCATAGAGCCATGCGTTCTGCCGCAGGGGTTTACTGCCTCGTCACCGGGATGCTCATGGTGGTCTGGTGGGTCACGCCCTGCTCGCGCTGACCGCCGCTGCCATCAGCGGGTTGCTCGTCATGTGACACCGCGCCGGGCTGCGCCTGGCGGGCCTGGGCGATGCGGCGGGCGGCGCCGTCCGGGTCGGCAGCCGGGTGAATCGTGTACACGGGCCGGCCACGGCGAAGGCGGCCAGCAGGCCACCAGAACATGCCGCACGCGTATCCGATCACGTCCCCGGCGTGAGGCATCAGCACCCCGTCCTGGTGGCCGAAGCTCATGCCTGCGGTGCGGATGCCCTGCTCGGCGAGGGGTCCGTGCAGGCTGGTCAGCGCCTGGCTGGGGGTCACGCCAGCCACCTGGGCCGGCCGGAGGGCTTGCGGCCTGCCCCGGCCAGGAACCTGGCTCGCGCCGAGGCGGGTCGCGTCGTGGTGTCCGGGCGCCATGCCCAGACATCCACCAGCCCGGGCGGGATGAGGGTCAGGCCGTCGAACCAGGCCCGGATCTCGTCGGCCGTGCGGCCGGCCACTGGCGTGGTGCCCGAGTAGGCGTCCTGGAGGCGCCGGATCAGCTCCGGGTCGGTGCCCGTCGAAGTCCCGGCGCTGATGAGCAGGTAGCTGCCGGGGGGCATCCACTCCCGGAACGTGGCCACCGCCGCGTCCGCCTGCGCCGGTGCCAGGAAGTGGAGTACCGACACCAGCAGAACGCAGACCGGTGCCGCGCAGTCGATCCGGGTCGTGAGCGCCGGATCCGCTAACAGGTCCTCGTGGTCGCGGATGTCGGCCCCGACCACGCTCACCTTGTCATCGACTGCCAGGAGTGCGCGGGCGTGGGCGAGCACCACCGGGTCACGGTCGAGGTAGACCACGCGTGCGTCCGGGTTCACCGCCCGGGCGATCTCGTGCACGTTCGGGCTGGCCGGAAGCCCAGAACCCACATCCAGGAACTGGCTGACGCCCTTGCGCGCGACATAACGGACGGCGCGGGCCAGGAACGCGCGGTTCGCGTGGGCGATCTCGGCGACCTCGGGGAACTCTTCCAGCACCGTGTCAGCGGCCGCCCGGTCAACGGCGAAATGGTCCTTGCCGTCCAGCCAGTAGTCATACATCCGCGCGATGTTCGGCCGGGCGCCTGCAGCGGGATCCGCAGGGCCCCGGACTCCGCCGGACGCGGGGGCGAGGGCGTCCCGCAGCTCGTCCAGGTCGGGCGTGACGACCGTGTGCGGATTCAGACGCCAGACCCGGCTGCGGGCCACGTACCGTGGCTGGTCGCGGCCTTCTTCCCGCCAGATCTGGTAGGCCGGGAAGTCCGCCCGCACCATGGCCAGGTCATCACTCACCGCTGGCACCTCCGTCCGGTCATCGCTCGCTGCCGCCCCGCCCGGGACCAGCCCTGGGTGCAGTGCGGTCCCGGGCAGGACAGGATCAGGCTCGCGGGGAAGCGTGGAACGCCGGTACCCAAGCGAGGGACGACTAGGGACGTCTTGCGTTAGAGTCGGAGCTGACCTCGTGGGTACCGGAGGCACCGGATGTGAACGAGACCTTGTGCCGAGCACTCCTGCGGGCGCGCCTGACCGAAGAAGACGTCGCCACCCGGCTGCAGGTCGACCCGAAGACCGTGCGGCGATGGCTGGAAGGCCGCCTGCCCTACTTACGCCACCGCTGGGCGCTCGCCACCCTGCTCGGCGTCGACGAAACCGACCTGTGGCCGCAACTCCGTGCCGCCCATACGCGCCCCGCCGAGGTCCGTGCCATCTATCCCCGCCTCAACGCGGTACCCCGGGAGGTCTGGCTGGGCCTGTTCACCTCGGCAAAGCAGGAGATAGACGTCCTGACCGTTGGCGAGATGCCCTTCGCCAGGAACCCGGCCATCATGGCTGTGCTCGCCAGCAGGGTCCACGCGGGTGTGAGAGTGCGGATTTGCCTCGCCGGGACGCGCGAGCTGCGGGCAGGACCCGACGCCAGGACCGCCAATGCCGACACCGGGCACGCTGCAGTCTGCGCGCCGTTACGCCAGATCAGCGGTGTGCATATCCGGCAGTATCAGGCCGCCACGTACCACTCGATCTACCGCGTCGATGACCAGCTCCTGGTCAGCCAGCACGCCTACGGCATCCCGCTGCAGCAGGCACCCGTCCTCCGGCTCCAGCACGCGGAAAGCGCCACCATGGCGCCCGTGTACCTCGCAGAGTTCGAGCGCATATGGTCAGAATCCAGCCCGGCACAGTAGCGGAGACGTGGCGAAGCGCCGAGAGCCGTCAAATCTGCACGGTCGGTTCTCGCGGATGCCGACGGGGCGCGGATGTGTTTCCCGGCAGGTAGCGCGACTGGGTCAAGCTGCAGTTCCTCCCCGGGCGGCAGGCTGGCTGTGGCTTGCGACGCACCCCTTTCCCGTTGTCGACTGCGCTGCCGTAGGCCAAGCCTGCAGTAAGCCATCAGGCAGTGAGGCCGGGCGGCAGCGGCCATGATGCCCGGGTATGGACGGCGGCTTCACTGGTCAAGCACATATCATGCCGTTTGCCGGGTGACCTGGCCTCGCTTGCTGTCAACGTTGAAGGCGGCAAGGAAGCCGAACTCGCGTTCGTGGCGGGCGGGTGTCGCGGGAGATACTGGTGTGACGCGGCGTGGGGACCATGATGACGGGTAGACGACCGCTGCCGAAGCGGCTGCTTGCTTCTATCGTGCTCCTGGGCGTCGGTGCCGTCTTTGCTGTACTGGCCGCGTTCTTCGCCGTCAAGGGCGTGCAGTGGGCCAATGAGTTCAGCGGCGTGGCTGGCCTCTTCGTTGCACTGGCGGCGTTGTTCAGTCCGCTGGCAGGCAGGATGTTTGTCTGGCTGCAGCAGGGCTCTGCCGAGCTGGCCACCATTTCCCCGGATCAGGCCGCCAAAGACCTGGCCTTCGCGCTCGCCATTCAGTGGTCTGAGCAGGAAGAACTCAGGAGGGTCAATAACCCGTGGCCCTTGCCTGTTCGCTGGCAGGTGACCGAACAGGCGCGCGCCGCCATGCAGGGTGTCAGCTGGCCGGATGTGGGCAAGCCCGGCCACTCAGTGACACCATCTACCCTGCAGAGCTCGTTCGATGAGGTCCAGGACCTGCTGACATTGCGTCTCCCCCGGCAGCGACTGGTCATCCTGGGCGGAGTTGGCTCCGGCAAGACCATGCTGGCGATCCACCTGGCTCGCAAGCTGTTGTCCCCGCGGACTCCAGATGATCCGGTTCCTGTGCTGCTGACCGTGGCGACCTGGCGGCCCCGCCGGCAGACGCTCGTCGACTTCGCCGCCAGCCAGCTCACGCGTGACTATCCCGGCCTGGGCGCGCTCGTCCGCTATGGCGGTGGCCAGCAGGCGAGCATGGGCTACGCGCTGCTCACCACCCGCAGGTTGCTGCTGATCATCGATGGCCTGGACGAGATGCCGGCGGGTTACCGCGTCAACGCCGTGCGCGGGATCAGCATGATGCCTGCGGACATGCCGCTTATCGTGACCAGCCGCACCGCTGAATACGTGCAGGCCATCCAGAAGGTCGGGCGAGGGCTGCCACAGGCGGCCGTGGTGGAGTTGATGCCGCTTCGCCCGGGCGACATCCGGGCGTATCTGATCAAGGCGACGGCGCCACCTGAGAGCCGGTGGCAGCCAGTACTGGACCATCTCACCCAGCACAGGCACGGGCAGCTGGCAGCGGTACTTCAGACACCACTGATGATCTGGCTGACCCGCACCATCTATGCCGAGGCGGAAACCACGCCGGGGGAGCTGATCCCGCTCGCCCTCGATGGCGGCCGGGAAGCCATCGAGCGGCACCTGATGAGCAAGCTGGTTCGCGCCGTCTACACGCCCGGCGACTTCTCATCCACCCTGGCCCCCAAGTGGAAGCCCGAATCTGCCGAAGCGTGGCTGCGGTTCGTCGCCCGTCACCTGCAAGCAGAAAACACGCCCAACTTCGGCTGGTGGGACCTCAACAGACGCGCCCCGCGGATCGTGCATGGCATCATCGGCGGCATCCCGATCGGCGCTCCGATCGCCCTGGTCGTGGGCCTCGCGGTAGGAGTATCGAGCGGGCCGGTGACCGGCCTGATAGGTGGCCTGATCGCGGGAGCTGCGGTCAGCGTGCTGGCTGGACTTCCCGGCGGCCTCAGCTCATGGCGGCAGATGACGCCAACCAGAGTGGAAGTCCGCATCCGGGGAAACGCCGGCCGCCTCACGGGCAGGCTCGGGCTCGGGCTGCTCTTCGGTTTCGGCCTCGGCGCGGTCATCGGCTTGCCGGTCGTCTTCCTGTACGGCATTCGTTACGGCGTACTCGTCGCCCTAGCGCTCGGCCCGGCCATCGGTTCAGCCCTGAGTCTCAGGCAGTTGTTCCATGCCAGCAGCGACATCAACGCCGCGGTCAGCCCCGCATCCACCGTGCACGACGACACAATGTCAGCGATCGTCCAGACCTCGATGGGCTGCATTGGCCTGGGCCTGGGGGCCGGCATCGCCCTCTATGTCACCGTCAAATTCGGAGCAGCCACGGGCATCGTGATCGGCGTCGCCTACGGCGTGGCATACGGCATCACCTTTGCCATCGGCTACCGCTCGTCCGGCCTCGCCACACCCGCCTTCATGCCCTTCATGATCGCCCGCACCTGGCTGGCCGTGCAGCGGAAGCTCCCCTGGGCACTCTTGCCATTCCTCGAAGATGCTCACCAGCGCGGCGTGCTCCGCCAGCAAGGCGCGGTTTATCAGTTCCGGCATGTCACCCTGCAGACATATCTTGTCGGCGGGGACGACGGCTATGCACCGCACCCGGAGACGCGCACTCCCGAGGCGACTGCTCCCTCGCTGCCGAGCGCTTGAACGCACCGCCGCCACCGATCGTCACGGTCGTCCAGGATGCCTACCTCCTCGTTCTGTTTCTTCGGCCGTCTCAGGGCTCCGGTCGATCTGCAGGTGCGGTATGACTTGGAGGCTGGGAAAGACTTGCTGTCGGCGGCTTACCGTAGGGCTGGTGGCGATCAATCTTGAGGGCTCGTGGATAGATGGCAGGCGATCACGACATTGATCTGACCGGCGCGCGGGTGCTGGTCACCGGCGGAACCAGTGGGCTGGGGCTGGCCATGGCCAGCGCGCTCGCGCGGGCCGGGGCAGCCGTCGTGCTGACCAGCAGGTCAGCCGACCGCGCTGTCGCTGCGGCGGCCCGGTTGCCGAACACGACCGGTATCGCCGCCGACGTGCGGGATGAGAGGTCCGTGTCCGGCGCGGTGGAGCAGGTGTGGTCGCGGCTGGGTGGCCTGGACATGCTGGTGAACAACGCGGGCCTGGGGATGATCACGGTCAACCCGCGTTTCATGACGCAGCCGCAGGGGTTCTGGCAGGTTCCGCCGGGTGGGTTCCGGGCGGTGCTGGACACCAATCTCACCGGGTATTTCCTGATGGCCAGGGAGGTCACTCCGCGGATGCTGGCTGCGGGCAGTGGGCGGATCGTGAACATCTCGGTGAACCATGCGACCATGAACCGGCGTGGTTTTGTGCCGTATGGGCCTTCCCGCGCCGGGGCGGAGGCGCTGTCGCGGATCATGGCGGCCGACCTGGCCGGGACCGCGGTCACGGTCAACCTGCTGCTGCCGGGTGGTGCTACCGAGACCGGCATGCTGCCACCAGCCGTTGACCGCCCGCCGCAGCTCACTGTGCTGGACCCGGCGGTGATGGGCCCGCCCATTGTCTGGCTCGCCTCACCGTACGCCGTCGGCGTGCACGACCAGCGGATCATCGCCACCAGCTTCGGTGAATGGCTTCGCAGCCGCGCCGCTCCACCACCAGGCCAGGCATGACGGACAGGTCCTGCCGCGTCCGGCAGGAGCTGGCCGGGGCCTTTGAAAGACGCAGAACGCCTTGCGGTCGGTGCTGATGTGTCCATGGGTTGGGCTGGGCGGCCGGTCTGACCGATGCGGTCACGTGCGAGGCCCGCGGGACCAGGTTGGCTGGGTCAGAGGCTTCCTGGGCGCGGCGGCGTGCCGGCCCGCCCGCGCTCAGCATGCTGGCAGCGGGCGGTTTCGAGGTACATCTGCTCGGCGAGGGCGGGCAGGAGCCGGGTTTGCCATTCGGCCCGGCTGGCCAGCAGGGATGGTTTGCGGTGTTCGGTGAGGTAGAGGGCGGACCACAGTTCCATGAGCCAGTCGAGCCCGTACAGGCACAACGGGTGCTGGTCCCAGCAGGGGCCGAGGGCGGCGGCGAGGTGGCCGTATCCGGGGCGGTAGATCTGGTCGACCCAGGCGCGCAGCCGGGTGAGCGCTTCGTCCCGGGCCTGTCCTTGCAGTTTCCACCAGCGTGGTGCTGGCGCGGGCCGGTAGGCGCCAGCGTCGGGTTCCCCGTCCTCCTCGCTGGTCAGCGTGTCCGCGATGCCGGTGATCCGTGCGGTGAGCGCGGCGACTTCCTCGTCGAGCTCGTCGAGTGAGCCGAGGATGGCGGCCTGCCGTTCAGCGGTCACGCGCATGTCCTCGACCTGCTCGCCGGTGTGCGCGAGAAGCGCGGCGAGGTCGGCGAGCCGGGCGGCGATCTTCCGGTAGTGCGCGGCTTCCCGCTCGTCCAGGACTGTCAGGCGTTCTGCCTGCTGGGTGATCTGCAGCAGCGCTGCGGTGATCACGTCACCCTTGTCGCCGGCCGGTGTGCTCACTGTGGCTCACTGCCAGGGGTAGCGCCAGGGGCCGTCCGGTCCCGGGTCATCAGGGGGCGTGTCCGGCCTGGTGTCCCATCCTGGCCAGTCCTCGCCTGGCAGTGGCACGACGATGTCTTGCACCATCCCGGGTTCGCGGATCTGGCTCAGCGCGGCGGTAACCTCACCGTCGTGCCGGGCTGCCTTGTAGGCGCGGTCGTGCCAGGCCATCGGCAGCCGGGCGATCACCGGGGACATCCCGCCCCGCACGACCAGCGCGTACCGGCCTGGCAGCTGCCGGATCATCTCTGGTGTCATGACCGGGTGGCGCATGTAGTAGTCGTGGTGGTCGTGGTGCCGCCCAACCCCGCTGCGGACCTCCCGCATGGCGGTTGTCCCGCACAGCCGCGACGCAGCGTCCAGGGTGGCGGTGTCGGAGATGCCGGGCAGCCAGATCTTGGCGCTGGAGATGTCCATGATGACGCGGGCGCCGTTGGCGCCCCACCGGCCGCGCAACTGGGCTTCCCCATGGGCAACGGTGATGATCTGGATGCCCTTGCCGCCAGAATCGGCCAGCCAGGACGGCACCGGGACCGGGCAGATCTGGGTGACCTCGTCCAGGGCCATCAGCAGCGGCGGGTCGAGCCGCCCACCGGGCAGCATGCTGCCGGCCAGCGCGGCGATGTAGTGGATCTCGCTGGCCAGGCAGGCGAACAGCGGCGCGACGGGGGCGTCGTCGCCGCGGGTCTCGGCGATCAGGTACAAGGTTCCGGCCTCCCGCAAGAACTCCGGGATGTCCAGTGACTGGCCCTCATCGGGCAGGACGGCTGCCGCCAGGGACGGGTCGGCCAGGAACGCCAGCGCCCGGCTCATGGTCATCCGGACGGTGGAGATGGTCTTGTTCGCCTCGCCGCGCATCTCGGTCAGCTGGTCGGCCAGGTGGCGGGCGGCACCGGGCGTGGAGAGGAGAATGTCTTCGGGCTCTTCGGGGCGAGTACCGGACACCCAGCGGGCGACGTGGCGCAGGTCCAGGCCGGCCAGGGCGGCGGCGTGGAAGTAACCACGCAGGTAGTCCGAGGCTTTGGCGGCCCAGAAGCTGGCGTCCTCGACCCCTTTCTGGCTGACCGAGCTGGCGAACGCGTCCGCACGGCGGATCGCGACCGCTGGGTCCTGGCAGCCATCGAGCGGATTCCACCGGAACGTGGACGCCACCCCGCCGACACCCTGCGGGTTGAACACGTGGACCGGGCCGCGGCGGGCGCGCACCGCGCTCGTCAGGGCGAACACGTCGTGCTTGGTGGTGGTCGAGATGACCGGGCCGGGGTAGTGCAGGACGACGCGGGCGAGCCAGCCGGTCTTACCGCCACGCGGAGGGCTGAAGATGACTGCGTGCTCATCCAGTGGCATGCGTAACGCGTGCCGCAAGTGAGCGCGGCCGACCAGGATCGAGTACTGCGTGGCTGATCCGAGCAGGCGCTGCGCGAAACTCAGGGACGGCCGGGTACGGCGGCTGTTGCGAAGCGCGGCCAATCGGCCCCACCGCCACCATAGTTCGGCGATCGTGGCATGCCCCTTGCCGGGATGTAGGCGCAGGCGGAGCCGGATGCGCAGGTGGCGGACCCGGTGGCGGGGGAGGCGCCGCCCGTGCAGGAACGCCCACTTGATGGCGATCAGAACCAGCCCGGCGGCGGCGATGTACAGGGGGATCTTCGTCATGGCCGGGCCTCCGTTTCGGGGTGGTGGTTGTTCTGGCCTTGCAGGGTCTGGACGTGGGCTTTGAGGACACGGCGGGCGGTGCCCTGATGCAGGTCGACTTCGGCGCCGATCTCACTGGCGATGCGGGCGACCTGGCTGAGCGGCAGGCGGTGCAGGTCGTGGCGCTGGCTGGCGAGCGCGATCAGCAGGTCCTGCTTGCGTGGCTTGCCATTACTGCGACGGCGCGGCAGGTGTGCCGGTGGTGGGGCTGGTGGCAGGGCCAGCGGTTCAGCCTGGCCAGGTTGGCTGGTGACGGCCTTGCGGCCGGGGGCGACCGGGCATTCTTCGACGACCCAGCGGCGGAACCCGTTCAGCGTGCTGGCCGGTGCCAGGCTCAGGCGGAGCAGCCACAGCAGGCAGGATCCGACGACGGCCAGTGGCGTGACCTCCTCCCCAGCCAGCGCCTGCCCGGTGGCCTGCATGCGGGCCAGCGCCCAGGCCCGGACCACGCCGATCAGTGTGTCGCTGGCCAATGCGTACACAGCGGCAGGCATCACCCAGATAGCCACATCCCGCCAGCCCCGCCCGGCAGCCATCGCGTTCATCGCCAGCGAGATCGCCACGCACGCCACGTTCAGCGCCCGGGGCCGCAGTGCGCGCCTGCCGTGCAGGGCCAGCGCGATGCCTAACGCAGCGAAGATGAGCGCGCCCGCGTCTGGGATGCCGGCCTCCAGGGCGGCGACGGCGGGGGTGTGGCGGGCGGAGTAGACCATGACGTACTGGGCGTCCCAGCTCACGACCGCTGCCGCGGACGCCAGGACGGCAAGGGAGGCCATCGCCCCGCGCAGCCAGGTTCGTCCCCCGTCGGTGCCCGCCGTAGGTGCGGCGTTCGTGGCGTTGGCGGTGCTCACGGTGTCGGCCGCCCTGACCGTGGCCGAGGGAGGGGCCAGGCGCCACTGGTCGTCATGCGCGGTTGCCATCGGCGCGTTCCTCCTCTGCGGCGGGCCGGGCCTCGGTCACCATCGCGCCGATGTCCGCCAGGGTCGGCAGCGCCGCATCAAGCGCCTCGTTGAGGACCCGGCTGATCCGCGTCCTTTGCAGGGCGGCTGTCGCCCGCAACCTGCGGTCCACACCGGGCCGTAGTCGTGTCGTGATCTTCCTCGTGTCTGACATCGGCTCCTGCCTCCTGGCCGCCGGTGCGGCGGGCTAAGGTCTGGTAGAGCTTATTTAAATCAGATGGCTAAAGGATGTCAAACTGGCTTGCCGGTGACAGGAAGACTGGGCTTCTGGCAAACTGATGTAGCTCAGACAGCGAAGGAGACAGTGTGTCGCCCAGGAGCCGGGCCAGCGGTGCGGGCAATGTCCCCGAGCGCCGGGATGTGTACGAGCGTCTCGCCGATGAGCTGCGGCAGGCGATCGTTTCCGGCCAGTACCAGCCGGGAGACCGGCTGCCGTCCACGCTGGACCTGATGGCGCGCACCGGGGTCGCCAACCTCACCGTCCGGGGTGCCTACCGGATGCTGATCGAGGAAGGCCTGGTCGAGCCGGTCAGCAAACGCGGCTTCTACGTCCGCCGCCCCAACGCGATGACCTGGCGGATGAACCCCGCACCCGGCACCCGCCGCGCCGGCCCGGAGTTGCTTGATGGCTGGACTGCTGACGTCGAGGCCGCAGGGCTGGCGTCGCGGGAAGAGATCACCGTCGCCATCGAAGACGCCGCTGTCCCGATCCTCGGCGTAGCGCTTGGTGAGCGGCTCGGCCTGCCGGAAGGCTCACGTGTGCTGGTGCGCCGCGCAGTGCGCTACGTTGGCCCGGTCGGCGAAAGCTCGGCTGCAACCCCGGACTCGCTAGCGGATGAGTATTACCCGTACGACCTGGTCCGTGACACGGCCCTGGCGTCCCCGGCACCGGCCAGCCCGATGGCGGTCCTGGCGGAGGCCGGCCACAAATTGCGCGGGCACCGCGACGAACTGCGGCCACGCCTGGCATCGACCGAGGAGCGCCGACTGCTCAGCCTTCCCCAGGTCTCGGTCGTGCTGGAACTGGCCCGGACCGCCCATGACGCCGACCGCAAGCCAGTCGTCGTCCTGCACCAGATCCGTCGCGGCGACGGCGCCACCTTCTCTTACGAGACCAGCTACCCCGGCAGGTGAGACTCCGGGCCGGGAGCCTTCGTCCTGAGCACTTGACTTGCGGTCACTATCTTATTTAAATCAGATGGTGATAGTGTTGCCGCCCCGGGAACTGGGCAGGGAGGCGGTGCCCTGTGACCGCCGCGATCCATCTTGCCAATCCGGCTGTGGATACCCAGAGTGACAGCCTGGGTTTGTCCACAGCAACTCCTCCATCAAAGTTGGGTTGCCTGGCCAGCTGCCATGCTCCCGATGACCATGAGCGCGAAAGGCAGGACTGACATGACCTTGATCAGCAGGAGCAGGCAGCAGTTAGCGGCGGCCGAGGGCCTGCCGGGCATCCTGGACGCGGCGTATGGCGCGTTTGAGGACATGCTGACGGTCATCGAGTGCTGGGAGGACCCCGCCCAGTGCATGTTCGTCACCTTCGTCGCGGCTGGCATGATCGCCGCGAACGGCCGTGACGCGGTCCTGCGGGCGCCGTCGGTGCCAGATCACCGGCTGAATCCGGTGGCGGGGGAGGACGCCCACGACGGCGAGTCTGCTGAGGACGACGCCCGTCAGCTCGCCGCGTTGAGTGGCGTGATTGCTGATCGCCTGTCCGAGGTCGCCGGGACCGCAGCGGAACTCCGCGACCGGATCGCGTGCGAGGAAGCGGCCAGGTCCGCGCGGAACATCAGTGCCCTGTTCAGCGGGACTGTGACGTGACCGGCCGGGCGAGGTTCGGGGAGTTCCTCGACGCCGCCTGGCGGCACCTGGACCCGGCCAGCGGCCCCGGCGCGGTAGCCACGGCAGGCGATGATGTCGGGGAGGTCAGCCGCAGTCTGCTGCGTCTGGGTACCGTCATGAGCCGCTACGTGCGGGACATCACCGCGGCGATCGACAGCCTGCCCGCTGGCCACCGGCCGCCGTTGAGCACCTGGGTGCGGGCCAGCATCGAGGCGCGCGAGGCGCTGGCCACCTCGGCTTCGTTCTTACAGCAGTACGGCGGTGGTGGCGGCCGGTGGCCCGGCACGGTTCCGCTCAGCCCGCTCGCACGGCGGCTGGATGGGGTGACGGTGTCGCTGGGCGCCGGGCGTGATCGATCCTGGTGGCATATTCGCGACGCGCCGGGCGAGGTGCTCGATCCGGGCTGGGCTGGTGGCCATGATCTTTCCTGCGGCCGTTTCTTCCCCCTCGTCCCGGCCGCGGAATGGGCAGGTCATGTCCATGCAGCCCGCCGCCTGGCCGGAGCCGGATCCGCGGATCGCCGCGGCGATCGGGGCGATGTACGGTTCCCGGAAGACGGAGCGGCCGCTGGCGGTGGAGATCCGGGACCGGCTGGGCCAGTGGCTGGCTGATGAGGATTTCGCGGCCGCGTTCGGGGTCCGGGGCAGGCCGGGCTGGGCGCCGTCGCGGCTGGCGCTGGTGACCGTGCTGCAGCGGGCGGAGAAGCTGACCGACCGGGCAGCGGCCGACGAGGTGCGGACCCGGCTGGACTGGAAGTACCTGCTGGGACTTTCCCTGGACGATCCGGGGTTCGATCACACGGTGCTGGCGGAGTTCCGGGGCAAGGTGGCCGGGGCGGGTCTGGAGCACATGGTGCTGGACGCGCTGCTGGCGAAGCTAGCCGCCGATGGCCTGGTCAAGGCAGGCGGGAAGCAGCGCACCGACTCCACGCACGTGATCGCCGCGGTGGCTGCGCTGAACCGGCTGGAGCTGGCCGGGGAAAGCGTGCGGGCGGCGGTGGAGGCCCTGGCGGCGGCGCACCCGGCCTGGCTGGAGCAGCGGATCTGCGTGCCGGACTGGACCCGCCGCTACGGGACGCCGATGACCTCCTGGCGGCCCCCGGCGTCACAGGCGAAGCAAGACGAGCTGGCCATCGCCTACGCCCGCGACGGGTATGCGCTGCTGAAAGCCATCTACGATGAGTCCTCCCCGGCCTGGCTGCGCGAGCTGCCCGCGGTGGACGTGCTGCGCCGGGTGCTGGTGCAGAACTACACCCGCACCATCACCGGGAACGGGCGGGAGGTGATCAAGCGGCGGGAGAAGGAGCCTGAAGGTGACGGTCTCCCGCCCGGCCATACCCGGATCGCCTCTCCCTATGATCTGGATGCCCGGTGGGGCGTCAAGCGGGATACCTTCTGGCTCGGGTACAAGCTGCACGTCTCCGAGACCTGCGACGGCGAGCCGCGGTGCGGCTGCCCTGCCGCGGGTGACGGCGGGACCGGCCGCCGCGGCCATGACAAGGACTGCCCGGCCCCGGCGTTCCCGAACCTGATCACGCACGTGGCCACCACCGACGCCACGGTGACCGATAACCAGATGACCGGCGCCATCGATGACGGGCTGGCGGGAAAGGGCCTGGCCCCCGGGCGGCATTACCTCGATCCGGGGTACCTCAGCGCGGCCCTGCTGGTCTCCGAGGCCGCCAGGCACGGCATCGCGCTGACCGGGCCGCTGCTGGCGGACACCTCCGCCCAGGCCCGGGCGGGCAACGGCTACGCCCGCGCTGACTTCACCACCGACTACGACGCCCGGGCCGTCACCTGCCCGCAAGGAAAGACATCGGTGTCCTGGACGCCGTGCGCCCAGCGCGGCAAAGACGCGATCGTCGCCAAGTTCTCCGCCGGCGACTGCGGTCCCTGCCCGGCCCGCGGCCTGTGCACCAGCAGCGGCAGGAAACGACGGCAGCTCACCGTGCTGCCCCGGGACCTGGCCGAAGCCCAGGCCGCCGCCCGCGCCGCGGAAACCACGATCCCGTTCCAGGCTGACTACGCCCGCCGCGCGGGCGTCGAAGGCACCATGCACCAGGCCGCCAGCCACGGCGCCCGCCGCGCCCGCTACCGCGGCCTGCCCAAAACCCGCCTCGACCACGCATACATGGCCTGCGCGCTCAACCTCCTCCGCCTGCACGCCTACTGGACCGGCACCCCGCTAGACCGGCGCCGGACCAGCCACCTGGCCCGCCTCGAACTCAGCCTCGCCGCATAGAACCTAAATAGGCCACCAGGATCGTGATCTGCTGCAAACCCACTTTGCGCCGGGTAAGAACGGTGGGCGGGAGCATCGTTCTGAATGGTCGTCGGTCATTGTCTCGCCGCTGGTCACCCGGGCGTGCCTGGCCGAGATTGGCGCGCTGGGGCGGGAGGTGGCACGGCAGGGCGCGGACTTCGCGCTGTCGCCATCGGCGAGGGCAGAGCGCACCGGGGAGGCGCGGCGCAGGCTGAACGCGGCCTGCCAGTGGCTGTGGGTGGCGCACGCCTCTGCCCAGGCCGCCCACCAGCACGAACCCGTGATGGCCGCCGACCGCGAACTGCTGCACGCTGTGCCGGTGAACGGTTTGCCGCCACGGCGTCTGCCAGAGGGCAGTGAGGCGGTGGATGAGCTGTGTGTGGGAGTGGTTGATTGCGCTGAGCGGGTGCGTCACGGTGCCTGGGGTTTGACTGAGCAGGCAGCTTGGTCGCCGGGGATGAGTCTGGCGTCGTTGCGGCAGGTGGCCGCGGCCAGTACGGCGACCAGTCACCATTGCCAGGTCCTACTCCACGCGTTGGCTGCCCGGACAGCACAACTGGGGCAGGATGGCGTCGCTGCGGATCTGTCCGCGGCGGCGGAGGTGGCGGGGCGTGCGCGGGACAGATGGCTGCGGGCTGGCCAGGCGCTGAGACGGATCATGACCGACACCTCGGCCTATGTGTCCCACGCAGCCACCGAGACTGGTGATCTCGCGTGGTGGACCGGGCGGCTCGCCTACGCCGATCCTGGGTGGCGGCCCGCTTGCGGGCCTGGTCATCCGGCCCGTATGCCGGGGGACCTTGCTGGGGAGCTGGAGCAGGTGCCTCGGGTCGTAGCGGCTGTACATTACGCGTGCGAGACCCTGGCTGTGCTCGCCCAGGCAGACCAGGAGCAGATCAGTACCGGCGCTGGCGCGGGGCGGATACTCGTCCCGACCCGGACCCTCCCGGACGGGTTCGACGTCCCGCGCCCCTTTGCCCGGGCGCCAGACGATCGCGTCGACTACCTGGTCGATCGCTATCACGAGGCGGGGCAAGCGAGCCGGCAGGCGACTGCGGCGGTCGGCAAGGCCGCCGCCGTCACGCGAGCGCCGAGCCGTCTACTCACTACCGCCCGAGGGGCCATCGCCGCTGCATCTGACGGCGGCCCAGTCGCTCTGTCTGATGGCGACAGCATTGCGGCGAGGGCGGCTGTCGAGCCGGACATGATGCCTGAGGCGGGGGAGGGGCCTGGGCCTGTGGAGCGGACGCTGGTGGACCTCGGCGTGACGCATCCCGAGTTGCTCCGGCACGGGGCCGAGATCGACCAAGCGGGCGAACACCTGATCATCCGCGCCGCTGCGGAACTCGGGCCTGAGCACAAGCGGCTTGACGCCGCCGTGTTGAGCAGGTCCACGGGTACCGCCGCGCTGGTCAACCACGCTCTTCTATCCGGCGACCCGCGCGCCGCGTCGTTACTCCGCGCGCCGACATCAGCCCAGCCTGAGCGGGAGCCGGAACCTTGACCCGGGAGAGTTCGGATGTCGCAGAGTTCTGGCTAGTGTTGTTCGAGGCGATGGCCTCGGATCGTAACTCCTTGCTCCGCTATGGCCTCCTGCCAGCCTTGCATCGTTCCGATCCGCTCAGGATGCTCATAGAGGCCGGCGCGAATCTCGGCGCGCGTTAGCTTCGCATAAAGCGAGCGGCGGAGGTCGTCACGGCCTAGGAACTCCTCCTTGCGGTGCAGCAAGGGTGGATTGTCGGCGCGACTGTAGTCGCGCCAGTCGACTGTTAGTTTCCTCAGGTTGACGGTGACAGCGGCTGCGAGTGTGGGATGCGCATCGCGGTCGAACCTCGGGTAGGAGAGGTAGGAAACCTGGGGTTGTGTCACTGAGAGCTTGATCATGTTGGCTTCATCGACGGTCCCGGACAGGACCCGCGCGCAGCCTTCGTAGACCTGGAGGAGCGGAGGCAGTTCGGCGAGTGCACTTCGGTGGACGTAGAGCGCGCTTGGTGTCTGTTTGCCGATGGCGGAGCTTCGGGCGGAGACGTAGATCATTGTCGGATTACCGCTGGCGAAGAGAAGCCGGTCGGCTTGTAGACATGCATCCTGGTAAGTGCCAAAAAGTGCCTTGATGTCTCCTGCCAGCGTCCTGGTGAGCTGGCTGAACTTGGGCCGCCGCCCGAACCGGGAAAGCGCAATGTAGATCAGCAGTTCCGAGCGGCGCTGCCTGGTGACTTGCTCCCAGTAGGCGTCGTCGGTTACCTGCCGGATGAGCCGCAGGCCCCTGCCCAGGCTTCCGAATGTCGCCTTGATGGCTAGTTCCTGCTCGCTGGCGAGTTCATTGGGGCGGGGTGGGCGGGCGTGGGCGGTCACGAAGTCGAAGAGCGGTGCCAGAAGCTCGCGGTGGGCCTCGTAGGCGGTGTGAGGGTCGATGCGGACGCGGGGGCGGTAGGTGTAGACCCGGTTCGCGAGGAACTGCTGAGCAGCGGATGGGTCGCGGAAGACGTAGAAGATGCCAGGCGCAGCTGCTAGGGGCTGGAGACCGAGGGTCTGCTCGATCCAGGCTGACAGCTCGGGCTGTTCGTAGAACTTCTGGAAGGTTTGCGTCCGGGTGATGAGCCCGTCGCCGAGAGGGCGCCCGGCCAAGTCCCGGGCATCCCATACGAGCCTGGCTGAGACGATGAGCAGACTCTGGGCGAGGGCCCATGCGGACTTGAGGACCTCGGCGCGCTCGGTGGGGTTCTCGATGACGTTGATGACGTAGCCGAGATTGACGACATCGGCCAGGCGGCGCTCGGCATGGGGCCGATGGGTGGGATCCCAGCCAGAAGCGGCGTATCCGAGCGCGGAGAGGTGGCGGATGTCGTCCCCGCGGCCACACCCATAGTCGAAGACCGATTGCGTTGGATTGATGAGCTCGTCGGCGAGGGCGGTTGCCAGGGGGCGGGACAGCGCAGTCCGTGACATGGCTGTTTTGTGCCGGGCAACGGTCGCGGTCATGCCGTGGGCGGCTCGTCAATGGCGACGCTGGCAAATCCCGCGATGTCGGTGACTTGAGGATCACCGAATAGATAGCCGATGCCGCGGTGCAGGTGGAGGCGGAACTGCTGTGCGAGGGTCTCTTCGTCGAGTTCCAGTCCGTCTTGGTGGCAGCGGTATCGCATTAGTGCCCACAGTTCGTCGCCGTGATTGCCCGCGAACACTCGCCAGGTCATCTCCACGTTGCTGTCTAGCACCAATCTGGCGGCAGGGGGGGCAGTTGGCTCAGCCAACGACCGGCACAGGGCCCACCTGCATAGCACGTTCCAGTGCGCGATGTTGGTGCGGCGTTTGAGGGTGATGAGCTGGTCGCGGGCGCTCTGCGAGAGGCGGATGTGCTCTAGTGGCATGGCTTAACCCCAGAAGTAGCCGCGTTTGACGCTGGTCGCGTTGGTCGCCGGATCGAATTCCAGTCGGTAGGCCTGTCCCACATGACGGCGTAGCCGCTTGTAGGAGCTCTCGTCAATCTCGGTGTCCGTAGACAGCAGGATCACCTGGTGGCTCGCATAGGGGAAATAGCGATCAAGGAGATGGCCCCGGTGTGAGCCGTCCAAACGGCCAAGGGGGGTGTCGATCACGACTGGGAGCGGCTGGCCGGCCGCCCTGGCCAGGCCCCACAGCAGCGCTACTGCAAGCAGCTGACGCTCGCCTGCCGATAGCTCCTGTGCGGGGAGCGGCCGACCGCCCGGTCCTCTGAGTTCCACGGTGTGCGAGTCGGCGTCGATCGCGATGCCGGTGATCAGTGATTGTTTGCGGAGGAGCTGGCCGAGGGCTTCAAGAACGAGGTCGCCGATGCGGGTGAGGTGCTGACGTGCTGCGGCTGCGCGAAGGGTCTCAAGAGTGACGCGGACCCGGTCGATGTGATCGACGAGCCGCCGGGCATCGTCGGCGGCCAGGTTGGCATGCGCGGCATTGTCCATGGCCGCTTCATAGGCGGTGTCTGCTCGTGCACGTTCATGGCTGATCGAGGCAAGCTGTTCTTCGGCTCGTGCCAGGGCTGCATGTGATTTGACGACCTCAGCGGCAGCGGCGTCGCGTTCCTTGTGCAAGGGAGCTAGCGATTCGGGGTTGGGGATGGCGGCCAGCAGTCGTTCCGCTTCCTCCTGGTCACTCTGGATGGAGCGTCGTCGGTCAATCAGTGCACGTATCCGGTCCTGGGTGGCTGGCAGTGCCATCGTTGCGAGGAACTCGATGGCGCTTGGGTCCTTGAGGCCAGTGATCTCCGGCACGTTGGTGGAGGTACGCCGCTGGTCACGGTCCGTTGCTAGGAAGCCTTCCAGGGCTGTGAGCGCGCGTTCCGAGACGTTTGTCTTGCGAAGCTCATCCAAGATGACTTGGTCGCGGGTCGTGACGACGTCCACCACGACACGTTCACGGGCGGCTGCCGCTTCCAGCCGGGCCTGGGCCGCTAGTCCGGACATCAGGTCAGCAGCCTGCAGGAGCGGGGCCGCGCCAGACAGTTCATCGCGGAGATCGTCTTCCGCGCGTGCTAGCTCACCGCGGAGCATGATGCGTCTGGTCTCGGCAGCCTCATGCTGATCAAGCAGTTCGCCACCCGCTGACCGGTAGCGTTCTGTCAGTTCAAAGAGCTTCTTCTGCGCCCGTTCAACGTCGACTCGGGCTGCAGCAACTGCGGCCGACGCCGATTCTTCTGCTTGGCGGATAGCGGTAACCGCCTGCTGCCGTTCTTCGACCGCCTCCCGCAAGTTATCGGGAATCTGCTGGACACGGTGCCGTCGTCGGAGCACCGAAAGGTCAGTGGCAAGACGCTGAACGAGGTCTAGGCCTAGCAGAGCGTCCAGGGCGGATCCCAGCACCTGCCGTGAGCGCTCCAGGTCGGCCAGTGCCTCGATCTGCTCACCGTCGAAGAAGAACAATCCGGCGATGCCGCGAGGCAGGAAGGTTTCGACGTGCTCGCTCCACGTCGAAGTGAGGGCTCTGTCAGCGTGGCCATCGACCTCGACCTCCAAGTGTTCCTTGACGGCAGCGCCGGCGCTGCGCCACGCGCGGCTGATTCGGTACTGCCGTTCGGCACCCTGCTGGTGAGCGCGGAACATCAGCTCGACGGAGGCGCCTTCGCGGGCTGGCACGCCGTGATGGATCAGCCCGGTGAGGTAGCTCTCATAACTGCCCGACCGCCTGCCAGAGGGCTGGGCGAGGGCACCGTAAAGTGCCAGGTGGATCGCCTCGAGCATGGTGGTCTTACCCGCGCCGTTGAGGCCGCCGATGAGCACGACCGGCTTGCCCGGCTCAGTCGGGGCCAGCGTGATGGCCTGGCGGCCAGCGAATGTTCCAACGTTGCGCAGGACCAGCTCGTCGAGGATCACGGAGCCACTTCGCTTCCGACGCGACGGACGTAGCCGTCGGCAATGTCGAGCGGATCTGGTTCCTCACTGGCGGCTGCGCCCGTCCGGGTAAGCGTGGTGCGCCGGTAGTGGGCGCGCGCCGTGGCATCGGCCTCGTCGTCGTAGAAGCCGCGCCGCAATGCCTTCTCCAGTGACTCGAAGAGCCCCGCCCGGCGCGCCTGAGCCCGGTGACGTTGCTCGATATCCAGAAGCTCCCGCACCAGCTCAAAGTGCAGCCTGTCGCCGCCGGTCAGCTCACGGAGCACCTCCACTGTCTGCGGGCCCAGTGGCAGGTGCTCGTCAAGAGGAGAACCAGGGTAGGGCTCACCCAGGGCTGCTCCGTAGATCTTGGGCAGGCGGTCCTCGAACTCGTGCTTCTCGACCACCCACAGGCGCCGGATCTCCTCCAGCTCGGCCAGGGTGACCAGCTCCAGTCCGCGGACATAGTCAGGGCCGTTCTCGCGGATCCAGGCCTGGGCATCAAGGAGCCGCCGCAGCCAGTCCTCCCGGGCCTGCTGTGTGTAGGGGCCAGGGATCGGCCGGTCATGGAAGAGCTGCACCGAACCGTTCATGCGCCGGAAATCACGCAGGTGCCGGTCATCGGCCACGTCAAGGGCATTCCGCAGTTCCAGGAGTGGCAGCATCCACTCCTTCTCCTCGTCGTTCTGAATCATGGCCGACATTGACTTGTCCTGATCGACCAGCGTGCACGTCCAGCAGCCGAAGCGGCTGTCGCCGCAACTCGGCGTGCTGGCGTCCACCACTAGGGGGCACTCACCATCCGGTGACGCGCCCTGGTACATGGTCAGCAGTTCCTTGTTGGAATACCCCCATGGGTTGGGGCGCTGCATCAGGAAGGTCCAGACGTCGTCGTTGGACCAGTTCTCCACCGGTGAGTAGACGAGGCAGTTCGGCAGCGACTCATTTGGGCTCAGGAGGTCCCGGACGCGCCGTGACTCCAGTTCTGTCATCCGGTGGGAGCGCCCCGAGCTTTCGGCCTTGCGAGTACCCAGCACCAGAATGGCTTCGCCGTGCGAGCGCACCATGTCCCGGATGAAGCTGTTCGACGGCTTGATCTTCAGCCGCTCGGTGCACCACCGGAACTTGTGCCGGGGCGCAGGATAGCCGCGGCCGATGAGGTTCACCCAGAACGTGTCGGTGGTCGCCGGCGTCAGACGATGCGGAGTGATCGGCAGTCCCTGGCGAGCCGCGGACTCTTTCATCACGTCAAGCGAATGAGTCACCCAGGCAGCTACCACAGGGTTCTCGACCAGCGTGTCGGTGCTGATCACATGGACCGGCTTGCGCCGCTGCTCTACGGGTAGACCCGCGAGTGCGGACCAGACGAGCTGCAGCACGGCAGTGGAGTCCTTGCCGCCTGAGTAACCAACAACCCAGGGCACACCATCTGCGAGATAGAGCCGCTGAGTCTGTGCGATCAGCGCCTCAACCGTGGCTGCGAACCCCGAGCCGTCGAAGGCAGACCGAGGCCGGATCGGCAAGTTGCGGGTCACGTCTCTCCTCGTTGGAAGGCGTCGTCAGCCCGCTGCTCTTCGGGAGGCAGCGGCAACCCCAGGACTGTGCGGATGGCGGCAGTCGTGAGCAGGACGTTGGACGTCGTCTTGGACACTCGGCCACCTAGCGTGGCACGACCTTCCCAGGCTGGGTTGGCCCGGTGCCAATCGATACTCGAAAGTTTGCAGAGCTTGCGTTCCCAGCTGTCTGGGGTCTTGCGGGTTCGTAGCAGGCTGTTGCCGACCTTCCCGAGCGCATGCAGGACGATGCCGTGGCTGTGAATGAAGTCGCGCCGGATCTCACCCGCGCTCACCTCCCTGGCGCGGACCTGGTGCCACTCGGGGAAGTAGTTTGCAGCGATCTCCCAGTAGCTAGCTGCAAGATCCACCCGCCGCTCCAGCGACAGCGACTCGATACCGTCGAGCAGAGCCTTGTTGGCACTATGCAGCGCAGACAAGGTGAACAGCTTGCGCGAGCGCGAAGCCAGATTGCTGGTCTCGGTGTCCGTCAGATCAGTGAAGAAGGTCGAGCGGAAGACCACCAGCCGGGTGATCGCCGACATCTCATCACGATGGTCATAGAGCACGCTGATGGACCTAGCCGGTCGGATCGCATAGCGGTTCAGGTCAGCGAACATCTGCTGGCAGCGGTCCAGGCCCGAATCAAGGAACATGACGATCGCGATGCTCTCGTCACCGAGCTCTGGGCTCTCAGCCAGAGCCTGCTGTATCCCCGCTCTACGGTGCTGTCCATCGTTGATCACAAACTTGGCTGACATCGGGATCGTCAGCGTCCCAACACGCTCACCTGGCCCACCGCCCTGCTGATATGGCTCGAACTGAACCTCCGCGTCGATCGATGCGGTGAGAGCCGAGAAGACATAGCTCGTCGGGTTGCCGAGGATGTACCGTGCGATCTCTGGCACACGGGCTTTGTTCAGTGTCCGCTGAGCCCGCATCTCCGGGAGGAGTTCCTCTTCGTCGAAGAGGAAGAGCCGGGGGATCAGCCGTAGCGGGCACATCGTCACGTAGTACTCGCGTCCGGCCTGAACCCCGCGGATCGCCGGGAAGACGTACTCGTAGCCCCCAGTCCGGGAGGGTTTGGGAGCTATCTGGGTCATCTGCGTCGACCTAGCCACACTAGTATCGAACCACGGAGATGTTCGGAACGCAAGCTCCGTACATGATCCGGTGCGTCTCCGAACAGTTGCCTGTTGGCGGGCGTACAGTTCAGCTCATGACGGTAGCGGCCTCCTCTGACACACGGCCATCCAAAGGTGAAGAAGCATGGTCAGCTCGTCCCGTGTACCTCGACTGCAATGCGACTACGCCTGTCGACCCGCAGGTTCAGGATGAGGTGCTCCGGTACATGGCTGAGGAGTTCGGGAACGCGGGCAGCCGAACCCACAGCTACGGCCAGGTGGCTAAAGAACGCGTCAACCTAGCCCGTGAGCAGGTGTCCGAAGTCGTAGCCGCCAAGCCAGACGAAGTGATCTTCACCAGCGGCGCAACCGAAAGCAACAACATTGCCATCCTGGGTCTCGCCGCGCACGGCGAGCGGACCGGGCGTCGACACATCGTCAGCACCCAAATCGAGCACAAGGCCGTGCTAGAGCCGCTGGAAGCGCTAGTCCAGCAAGGCTTCGAGGTGACGCTCTTGCCACCTACTTCAGGTGGCTGGGTAGAACCCCAGGAAGTGGCTCGGGCGCTCAGGCGTGACACGCTCCTGGTCTCAGTCATGGCCGTCAACAACGAGACAGGTGTGATCCAGCCGCTAGAGGACATTGCTGTCGCTCTTGGCGAACATGACGCCTTCTTCCACGTAGATGGCGCACAGGCCTTCGGCAAGCTGATCGAGCCACTCCGAAACTCCCGCGTCGACTTGCTTAGCCTCTCCGGCCACAAGATCTATGCCCCCAAGGGCATTGGGGCTCTCATAGCCCGACGGCGCGGGTATCGACGACCGCCCATCCAGCCTCTCATGCACGGTGGCGGCCAAGAGCGGGGGCTTCGACCGGGGACGCTTCCCGTCCCCCTCATCGCCGGACTAGGTCTCGCCTCATCCCTGGCATTGGAGGAATGCGTTGACCGTGCTTCTTACTGCGTTGATTACAAGTCCAAGCTACTGAAGGTGCTCACGGCATTGGGCGTCAACTTCAACGGTGACCCACTACGCGTGGTTCCGCATGCTGTCAACTTCTCCGTGCCGGGAGTGGATTCCGAAGCCGCCATCGTTGCTTTGAGGGAGGTTGTAGCTATCTCGAATGGATCAGCCTGTACATCCCAGAGCTATCAGCCGAGCCACGTGCTTACGGCGATGAGGCTACCGGAAGAGCAGGTCGCGGGCGCCCTGCGTCTGTCCTGGAGTCACTTGACGCCGCAGGTCGATTGGACGGTCTTGGCTGACCGTTTGACCCGACTGAGGTCAGCATCGACCCAGCTCTGATTCTCCAAGTGCGACCACACCGAGTTCCGGCCTGACAATATTACCTGGAAGGGCGCGGATTCCTGAGCCCTCGTCGTACTGCTCTTGTCGGTGGCTTCTGGTAGGGATAGGAATGTGCCAGCTCACCCGCGAGTGTGCACGCGGTCACCCGAGGCTGGATGCCGACCTTACTATAGGAAGCTACGAAGCGACGGAGAGGTATCGTCGTGCCCGATGATCTGCTGGACGATGCGCGCCCGCAACTAAGCTGGGCAGACGCGTTCCCCTGGATCGAGGCCGCCGCAGCCGACCCCGGCAACACGACTGAAGGTGCGTTGGCGTGGTGGCGGGAGCCGATAGACGCGAGCGGGCCCCAACGCCGGGCTGAGCGGCTCGCGGACCTGTCCGACCTCGCGCTGGAGCGGCTGACGCGATGGACCATCGGGCAGATCTTCCCAGCCCTCCCCGCTGGGGCCGTCCTGCATTTCCTTCCGATGACCAACCGGGCCAAGAACGCACTAGCCCGCTTCGGTTACAGGACCGCCGGCGACCTTCAGGGACTGGAACTCGCAGACCTGCTCGACCTGCCGCAGGTCGGGATCGGCACCGTCGATTCGGTTCTCCAGGCGCTTGCGGACGCCTCGACGCTGGAATCGGTGGCTCTGCCGCCTCATCCGACTGGGCATGGCGAGCCCGTCCGCAATATGAGTGATCACGGAGGTGAGCTGGCGAAACGCGCCGGGCCCTTTGCTGAAGATCTTCGGTCGGTGGCCAGCTGGTACGCCGCGCTTGGGTTGCCTGTCCGCCCGATCCTGGGTATCCCCTTGCCACCGGGTAGCCCGCCCGAGGTGATCAAGGCGCGGCAGCGACTGGATGTGATCACCGCTGATGACCTCCTTAGCCCGGACCAAGCAGGGCTGGACGCGGCCGAATTGCTGCAGCGCACGGTGAGCGGGCTGGATGAGCGTGTCCGGCACATCCTCGCAAGGCGGTTGTTTGCTGACCACCCCGAGACGCTTGATGAACTGGGCCAGGACCTCGGCCTGACCCGGGAGCGTGTCCGGCAGATTGAGGCCAAGGCACGGGCCGAGATGGTCGAGGCCCTGGAGCCCGGCGAGCCGCTGGGTACCGTCAGCGCGGCCATCCGGGAGCTGGTCGGCACAGTCTTGCCGCTAGCCGACTTGCTCGCGCTGATGCCTGCATTGGCCTGCCCGGTAGAGGCCATGGACCAGCCAGCCTGGCGCGTCCTGGATCGCCTCGATGACGCCTATGAAATCGAGGGCGGCTGGTGCGCCGCGCCGACGGTCCTGAGCGCCCAGACTGAGACACTGACGAGGTTGCAGGAGCTGGCGAACCGGCACGGCGTTGCCAGCATTACCGACCTTGGCCCGATGAACGCAAACCAGCCCGAAGATTCTGCCCTCTCCAGCTTGCGGGACTGGTTGAGTTACTGCGGCTGCGTAGTGGACGGGGATCATGTCTTCTCCCGCCTTCAGTCGATTGGTGACCGCGCTGCTGCGATCTTGTCCGTCTCCGGCTCACCGATGTCGTCCCAGGAAATCCTGGACCGCCTCGGCGTCGAGAGGAGCTTGAGTTCGCTCAGGAATGCCATGGGATCCGACGACCGGTTTGCGCGAGTGGACCGGGACAGGTGGGCTTTGGCTGAGTGGGGACTGGAGTCTTACACCGGCATCAGGGCAGTGGTTCGCGACGAGGTGGCCCGTGAGGGCGGCCAGATCCCGATGGACACTCTGATCGAGCGAATCACCGGAAGGTACAGCGTCTCGGCCAGCAGCGTGATCGCCTACGCCAGCGCGCCCCCCTTCGAAGCCAGCGAGGGCATCGTGCGCCTCGCGGCGGACGACCATTACGTCCGGAAAGGGCCGGAGCGAACCAGGCGGCTATACCGGCGCACGGATGGCTGGCTCTACCGGGTTACGGTCACTAAGGATCACCTGCGCGGCAGCGGGTCCACGGCCCCAGTAGCTGTCGCGGCCATACTCGGTCTCAAGCCTGGCCAGATCCGGCAGCTGGACTCACCGCTCGGACCGCAGACGGTTAACTGGACTGGCAACCAACCCGCCTTCGGCACCATCCGCCGGTTCCTGGTCGACAGCGACATCGAGACTGGCAGCGAGATCTTCTTGGTAATCGGCGATGACGGTACATTCGGGATGGAGCCCGTCGGTCCTGGCGGCGCAGACGCGCTGGAGCGCGCGCTGCTGCTCACCGGGTTCGCAGGAGCGGCGGCGCGCCAGCAGCCGCGTGCCGCGCTCGCTGCGGCGATCGGGCTGCCCGAGGATTCGCCCTCAGCCAGTGTGATCGGTGGCTACCGGGAGCGGGGAGACAGCGACATCGCCGACCTGCTGCTCGCGGCCCGGAATGAGCTGGAGGCTCCGCACGGGACAGGTGAGCCAGCCCGGTCCCCAGACATCGACGAGATCCTGGATCTGCTATGACCGGCGGTGGTGCTGCAGCTTCAGGTCTTCGGTCCCTTAACATCGCCAGCCGGTACCGGAGCGACCGTGAAGACGTGGTCGCGGACTTCTACGTGCCGGCGCTCTCGGTGTCTGTCAGCTACAGCCGCGCAGTCGGGTATTTCACGTCCACCAGCCTGGCACTGTTCGCCCGGGGCATCCGGGGTTTCGCTGACCGCGGCGGCACTATGCGCTTGGTGGCATCGCCTCACCTGACCGCCGACGACATCACCGACATCGAGCGCGGGTACGACATCCGGAAGGTGATCGAGCGGGTCACCCTCCGCGAACTCGAGGCCGAGGACCGCGAGGCGATCCTGAATGGGCTCGGCCTGGTCGGCCGGCTGATCGCCGAGCAGCGGCTGGACATCAAGCTCGCGTTCGTCGTGCAGCAGGGCCGGATAGGCATCTACCACGAGAAGGTCGGGATCTTCCGTGACGGCACCGGCGACCTTGTCTCCTTCACCGGCAGCTCCAATGAGACGCTCGGCGGGCTGCTGGCGAACTTCGAGTCAGTCCGGGTCTTCCGCGGCTGGCTGCCGGTTGAAGGCCCCTGGGCTCTGGAGATCGAGGGGGACTTTGAGGATCTGTGGAACGACAGGACGGCCACCCTGCGCGTGGAGCCGTTCCCGGAGGTCGCCCGTAAGCGGCTGATCGAGATCGCTGACAGCCGCCCCGGGGCTGAGCTGCTGGGGCATGACGATGTGCTCGCCCCGCTGAGCGTCGAGACTGGGCGAGCCGCCAGGCTAGCGATACCCGCTGACATTGCCGTGCGTGACTACCAACGCAAAGCAGTCGAGGCCTGGCTCGGCCACCAGGGCCGGGGCATATTGAAGATGGCCACGGGCACGGGCAAGACCAAGACCGCGATGTTTGCAGCCTGCCAGCTCGCGCGAGCGCTGGCCGCCCGGGAGCAGCCGCTCGTGCTGCTGGTCATCGTGCCGTTCCAGCATCTGGTCGATCAGTGGATACCTGAGGTCGAGTCGTTCGGCGTCAGGCCGGTTGCCGTCTACGAATCCAGCCAGCGCTGGCTTCCCGTGGTGGAGGATCAGCTCGCCGAAGCCCGACTCGGCCAGCGGCCCGTGGTCGCCATGGTCGCGACGAACGCCTCGTTCGCCGGGGATCGTTTCCAGTCGGTGCTGGCCCGGGTCACCCAGCCGCTTATGATCATCGCCGACGAGGCTCACAATCTCGGCTCGTCGGTGTATCGCTCGTCCCTGCCGCCGAACGCCACCTACCGGCTCGCGCTGTCGGCGACGCCGGAGCGCTGGTTCGACGATCTAGGCACAGATGCGCTGATGGAATATTTCGGCCCGGTTGTCTTCGAGCTTGGCCTCGGCCAGGCCATTGAGATGGGCGCATTGTGCAGGTACCGCTATCTTCCACGCCTCGTCGAACTGACAGATGCCGAGAATGAGCTCTATGTCGAACTGACCGCCCAGATCGCCAGCCGGTTGGCCTCAGGCGAGAATCTTGACGACGACTCCGATTCCCCGATCGGCTTCCTGCTCCGGCGCCGCGCGGCTGTCCTTGGCCACGCGGAAGGCAAGCTGGCACAGTTGCGTGACGACATGCAGGCACGTCGCGACGCGTGGTACCAACTCGTCTACTGCGCCGAGGGCAGCAAGCCCGCCGAAACCGGTGAACCCCCAGGACCGCCACAGATATCCCAAGTCATCGATCTGATCGGGAACCATCTCCATCTCACCGCCCACTCCTATGTCGCAGAGACCACAAGAGCTGACCGGCAAGTACTGCTCCGGCGCTTCGGGACCGGCGATGACCTTCGTGTGCTGGTCGCCATGCGCTGCCTCGATGAGGGCGTGGATATACCAGACGCGCGAGTCGCCTATCTCCTAGCCAGCAGCAGCAACCCCCGCCAGTTCATCCAGCGGCGCGGACGAATCCTGCGCCCAGCCCCGGGCAAGGACCTGGCGGAGATCATCGACTACCTGGCGGTCCCCCAGTCTGGCACCCCGCTGAACTTCGATGTCGAGCGGAGCCTGCTCACCCGCGAACTGGAGCGGGCCAACGAGTTCGGCAAGCTGGCCGAGAACTACGAGACTACCCTTGCGCTTCTCGGCCCGCTGAAGGAGAAGTACCAGCTGATGCATCTTTAGGTGGGAATATGGCACAGGAAGAAGAAGGGGCAGGGATGACAGTTCCCAAGCGGACCGAGCGGGACGTCCTGCAAGAACTGACCGCCGAGCAACAGCAGTTCCTCAAGCGCGTGCTAGAACTTGAGCGGGCCAAGCTGCATGTCAAGGCGGCCGACCTAACCGAGGACCTGCTTAGCACCGTGAAGGCGATCCTGCCGTGAGAATCAACTCGATCAATCTCACCAACTTCCGCCAGTTCAGTGGTACTCAGACTTTCGAACTGCAGTCCACCTCGCTCAAGCCCGTCACGCTCATCTTCGGCGCAAACGGTGCTGGGAAGACCACGCTGCTCAATGCCTTCACCTGGGCTCTTTATGGGTCAATGTCAGATGACGTTGAAGAGCAGCATCGCATGGTCACCGACATCGTCTGGCGCAGCCTACCGGTTGGGGGGGCAGTCGACCTGGCGGTCGAGCTGACCTTCGATCACGAGGGGCATGATTACCGCCTGCGCCGGAGCGCGCAAGTCCGCAAGCAGTCAGACGAGCAGCAGAAGCCCTCAGCTGAGGTCAAGTTGTGGCAGACCATGGCTGACGGTTCCTCCGAGGAGATCGGCGCACCCCAGGAGCGGATCTACAGCATCTTGCCAAAAGGAGTCAGCCGGTTCTTCTTCTTCAACGGCGAGCGCATCGAGAAGCTGGTGCAGAGGGGCGCCTACGCTGAGGTCCAGCAGGACATCAAGACGCTGCTGGACCTTGAGCAGGTCGAACGCGCGCTTGAACACCTGCCTAAGGTGGACCGCCGCCTGACGGCCGACCTCAGAAAACACGGAGGCGAGCGAGTCAGCGAGATCCAGACCGCTATCGACGACCTTTCCGATCGCGAAACCAGCAGCCGTGATGATCTGGCAGTGCTTGAGGGCGACTTTGCGACGCTGACCGAGGAGCGCGACAGTGTCACTGAGCTGCTGCGCCAGCATGCCGGTTCGGCCGCTATACAGAAAGAGCGGGACCGGGTCGCGGCGGAACTCGACGAAGCGCGGACTCAGCGCGACACCGCGATAACTGAACGGGCATCGCTGGTTGCGTCCCGCGGCTTCCTGGCCTTCACCGACGAACTAGCAGCCAAGACCGCGGAGATGGCCGCAGGCCTCTACCAGAAGGGCGCCCTGCCAGCCCCCTTGAAGCGGGAGTTCGTCGATCAACTGCTAGATGACGGCCGCTGCATTTGCGACACACCGCTCATCCCAGATACCCATCCATGGCATCAGGTCACCGAATGGCGCCAACGCGCGGGGCTGCAAATGGTCGAAACTGCCTGGCAGCAGCTCAGCGGCCAGATCACGCAACTCTCCAGCGCCCGGCAAGAACTGCGCGACCTACTGCAGGCAGCCGTCAAGCGCATTACCACCGAACGTGATCGTGTGACCCGGCTTGAGGAGACTAAGTCCGAGCTGGACGGACAGCTGAAAGACAGTCGGCTGGAGGATGTCCAGAAGCTCGAGAGCAAGCGCCGGGACCTCGAAACACGGATCGGTGCCAAGCGTGAGCGAATGGGTGCGCTCCGGAGTGCTATCGAGCAGATACAGCGTGAGATCGAGCAGAAGAAGGCGGAGCGAAGCAAGGCGGAAGTAAAAGACGAACTTGCGGCCAAGGCGCGAGCGCGCTCCGACCTCGTCCAGGCGGTCCGCCGTGCGCTTGACGAGATACTGACGATTCGCAAAGAAGACATGCGGAACCGGCTCGATGCGAAGCTGAAGGACGTCTTTGCCAAGATCACGATAAAGCCATACGTGCCCCGGCTCAGCGCAGACTTCGAGTTGGCCCTCTACCAGGACGTGGACGGTGTCGAGCTTGCCGTACCCAAGTCAACGGGCGAGAACCAGATCCTCAGCCTGTCCTTTGTCGCGGCAGTGTCGGAACTGGCCCGCGAGACCCGGGCCGAGCGCCGGGCCGGAGGCGAGCTATCCGCCGACGCCGGCACCTACCCGATTGTCATGGACGCAGCGTTCGGCTCGCTAGACCAGAATTACCAACGTGAGGTATCCCGGGCGCTCGCACAGATGGCGCCGCAACTAGTCGTCCTCGTCTCCAAGAGCCAAGGGCTAGGGGATGTCGTCGGTGAGCTTCAGCCCTACATCAGCCACCTCGGTGTCATCGTCACCCATACGACCAGCGCCGCTGACGCGTCAGAGAACATCGAGCTCGACGGGTACACCCATCCATACATACACGCATCGGCCGAAACAGACCACGCGGAACTGAAGGTAATCAAGTGAGCATGCCAGCCGGGGAGGTCCGGGTCCGCCGCCCACAGCAGTACGAAGCGCTCATGCAAGAACTGAGGGACGAGGCAACATTCGCCACTTACCGCGACATCTTGCTGTTCGCGGCCGCCGTGGGCGCCTATGCGAAACGACGAGTGGCCTTCACAAGCAGCGGCGAGCCGATCCGCTACGAGACGCTGAAGGAGCCGATGTTCTCCGAGACCCTCATCAACATGATCGCGGCAAACGAGGTCCCCGACGATCCGGAGATCATGGACAGCACCAGGGCTGGCGAGCGTGTGCGCATCTTCGAGGAATACGCCACCGGCGGGCTCGAATATATCCAGGAGCAGGTCAACGTACGCCACGAGCCAGCGAACCTGGTTGTCATCAGCCTTGTCACCGAGGCCTTGGCCCGCAGCGGTGCTGCCGAGGCGGTATCGGTAGATGAGTTGCTGCGTGGGGTGAGTTGGTAACCTCGGGCCATCGTGATCTATTCCACCACGAACGGTGTTTCAGGCGGGGGGTTAGCCTCTTGATGTCCCTGCGGGATGGATGGCGGGCGACGTCCCTGGTGGTCTGATCGGCGAGGTTTGTGCCACAGGTGCCAGCGACCTGGCCGCTCCACTGGCACCGTCGCGGCGCCCCCCGGCATAAGCGCGCCAACCCGGTCACGGCAGATCACCTGGGCGCCCGGGTGGGCCTTGAGCCAATGTGCCAGCGGCTCGGCCTCGCGTCCGGGCAGGATGTCGATCGGCCGGCCGGTGGCGGCACAACCAGGACAGTGGCGTAGACATTCTCTCGGTGCAGCGCGAGGTCATCGACACCCAGCACCTCCGGCGCCGCAGTGATCTCGGGTTCGGGCAGGTCGATGACCAGCCGCAGCAGCACGTTATGGTGCACTGCGATGCCCAGCGCGGTGGCCAGCCGCATCCTGGCCCGCCCGGCCAGTTTCAGTGCAATAGGGGACCGTGAACCCGGCCAGCGGCTAGCTCCGGCGCTGGTACCGGCTATTAGCCCGTCCGCCTGCCCGGCGATGGTGACCATCCTGCATTCCGGGTTGATGCGCAAGAACCTCCGCACGGCCGGTGAATCAGCACTGTGCGACCCCGATCCCGGATGATGCCCACTACCAGCGGGGACCGCTCGAACTCCACCACCAGGTCTCCGAACGACTCGCCTGGACCCCCTGGTTCATCCACAAGGACGAAACCCTCCCTTCCGCGAGCCAGTCCAGCGAGTCGAGCACGTCCTGTGGCGCTCTCTCACGCCCATAGTCCAACGACACGCCCACGCCACTCATCATGCCGGAACTGCCCCCAGGACCCTACCGGCCGCAACAGGAGGCGAACGTTGCCAGTCACGGCACTAGTATGTCCATACATCACCTCCAATTTATCGAATGCATAACACGTTCTGCCGGCCATCTCATCGAGGGGGCTGTATGAAGGATGCGACCGAGCCGCCACGAGAGACGTTGCTGCGTGAGCTAGCTCAGTCACTCCCCTCGGAGTCCCTGACGGTCTTCGCAAGTGATAGCAGTCGCCCAGATGTCATAGTGACCGATGAGACCTACGGGCTCATCGTTATTGACATTGACACGGCCGGGCATGATCCGACGTCTCGCGCGCCGATCGCCCGGCTGAATCAGAAGATGGCTGATCTTAGGACAGAGATACCCGCTGTTGAGCGGGTGCGCCCGCATCGCCTCGTGCTCTACAGCACTCATCAGGGCTCGCTCATCGACCCGGTGGAGAGCGCAGCTCCGCGAGCACTCGGACTTGTGGACATCGAGCGTGGGGATTGGCTGAAGAAACTCGAATCACGTCCGCTTGATCCTGCAGACCTCAGCGAGCTGCGGTCCGCGTTGGCGCCCGCACTCTGCTTTGAGATTCGCGCCCGCCGTGGCGTCGTCGATCCGGGCCAGGTGGAGCGGCGTCAGCACCAGCTCATGCTGGATGCCCAGCAGGCCGCTGCCGCCACGGTGCCGGTGGACGATGTGCTACTGCTCACCGGCCCGCCTGGCAGCGGGAAGACCCTGGTCTTGGCTGGCCGGGCCAAGTACCTGGCCGCTCGGCACCCGGACTGGCGGATCGTCATCCTCTGCTACAACAACGCGCTCCCGCCCTACCTCCGTCAGCTGGTGGACGGATACCCGAACGTTGAGGTAACCACGTTCGGCAAGTTCACGCATGGCGAGGGCCACTACATCGCGATGGACAACGACGAGAAGGCGGCGGACCACCTATCCCGCGCGCGGCGCAAGGGCATCAGTCAGACAGTGGATGCCCTGCTCGTCGACGAAGGGCAAGACTTCCGCGACGCCTGGATCAGCTTCGTGATCGAGACGCTGCGCAAGGGGCGCGGCGGCATCGTGATCGCGGGCGACGAACGGCAGGCCCTATACCGGAGCGCGCCGCCATCGCAAGCGCTCGGAAGCCGACAGGTCTCTCGGCTGACGCTGGAGCGCTCGTACAGGAGCACCCGGCAGATCCTCGAGGTCGCCTCCACCGCCCAGCCCAAGCACGAGCCGCTCCGGTGGGACCAGGCCCTGGACGGGCACCCGGTCGACCTGATCTGGGCCGCGTCGTGGAACGAGCAGGCCACAGCGGCAGCGTGGGAAATCCGTCAGCTGATCGACAGCGGCGAGCGCCAGCCTGAAGACATCGCCGTCCTCGTCACCCAGCGGATCGGGACGGTTAGGCGCCTGACGGCGGCCTTTGCGGATGCGGACATTCCGCACCGCGTCATAGACCATACAAACACCGATTCCTTCGACGCGCTCTCACCCGAAGTCAAGATTATGACCGTGCACGGGGCGAAAGGCTATGAATTTGATGTTGTCGTGCTATTCGGCCTGGAGGCGCTCCCCGATCCCCTGGCCCCCGGCCATTCTGACCAGGATGGGGGGCAGCGGGGTAACGTGGCGTTCGTAGGGATGACCAGGGCCCGTGACCTGCTCCTGGTGACGTGGACCCGGACTAATGCCCATCTTGACCGCCTGAGCCTGTGCCCCAGTGTCAGCTCATGCACATGGCCCGACGACTACGAGGTGTGAATGTGGCCGAGTTGAAGGTGATGGGCGATTACCAGGGACCCGGCGAGGAGAAGACGGCCAGAGCGCTCGCCCGCAATCTCCCCGATTCCTGGTACGTATTCGCGGGCCGCAAGCTGAGTGGCCCGCGCAGGGATGACCTGGATCTCGTGGTGGTCGGAGATCGCACCATCTTCGTCCTGGACGAAAAGGCCTGGGGACCGCGCATCGAGCTCGGTGACCAGGTCTGGAAGGTGAAGCGCGGCGAGCGCAGGAACCCCCTGGACCGCGCGAATCACCTGGCGCGCGTCCTGGCCGGGCAGCTGCAAGGCCGGGTGTCTGGCTATAAGGCGGCGGTGCGCGGCCGCAGGATTGTCCAGGCGGGCATCGTCTTGTCCTATGACAACGTCGAGCTGGTCTTCGGCCCCAGTTACGACGACGGCGATGTGGTGGTCACGCTCAGCGCGGCGCCGCAATGGCTGCTGGACCACGACGCCAGGGAAGGCGATGGGCTCCAATCGGTGCGGGCTGCCGTCATCGACTTCCTAGCTGGCTTGCCGAAGCGGGACTCGATGCCAGAGAAAATCGGGCCGTACCGCGTGATTCAGGAACTCGAGCCGATCGAGATGGCTCGTTGCTTCTACGCCAAGGACGACGATCACCCCATCTTCTTGCGCTGCTACCCCATGGCTGTCTGGGGATCCGAGGCATCCGCAAACCCTGCAGTAGAGCGAGAGCGGCTGGCCCTCAAGCGCCTCGATGAACGAGATCGCGCCTGGCAGATCCATCCGAGCTTTCCCGACGAGGTCCGGCAGTGGCTCGTCGTGCCTGTCGTCCCGCCCTGGGGCAAGAACCTGTCAGTCTCCCTCAGGATCAAGGACCCGGCGCGCGATGGTGGCCGCCTTCCGCAGCAGGTAGCAATCGAGGTCGTGACCGACGCCTTCCGGGGCCTCGCCGAAGTCCACCAGGCTGGGCTGATCCACCGCGGACTGGACCCCACGCGGGTCTTCCTCGGACGGGGTCTGCGCGTTAAATTCAGCGACTTTTACTTCGCGCGGGCATCCGGAGAGCAGACGATCATCCCAGATGTCACCGGTGACGCGGATCCCAGCGTTCTGTACCGCGCGCCAGAATGCCAGGCTAGCCTCACGCAGGCCCGGAGCACCTCAGATGTCTACTCGCTCGCGCTGGCGCTGAGCGGCTGGGTGCTCGACAGCATGCCCGCCGAGCCTCAGGCGGACGCGGTGCGGGAGACGATCCGCCAGGAACCCCTGATCGGCCCTGTGCTCGCGGACTGCCTGAATCCTGACTACCGGCAGCGGCCGGAAGCAGCGCGCGCCGCCGAGCTGATCGAGCAGGCGGTCATCGCCGCCGCCCCGAAGCCGCCGCTCATGAAGCAGTCGGACGACGCTGACCAGTTCCGCGAGGAAGGCGTCGTCGGCGGGCGATTCGAAATCCGCAAGAGCCTGGGCGAGGGAGGATTCGCCCGTACCTGGCTGGCGTGGGATCGCCAGACCGGGGCGGAGAGGGTCATCAAGCAGTTCCGCGATGCCGACGCGGCGAGCGCTGTCCGGAAAGAGTTTGAGGCTGCGGACAATATCCGGCATGACCGGTGTGCCGCCGCTTACGACCTCAGCACGGGTAATCCCGGTTACCTGGTGCTGGAGTACGTCCCCGGAGCCAACCTCCGGAAGTACGCAGCCGACAATCCCGTCGGTCCCGAGATCTACCGGGCCATTGGCCTAGATATCCTGGAGGCACTGGCCTACCTGCATGACAAAGGCCTCGTGCACCGGGACGTCACTCCCACCAACGTGATCGTCACTCCCGAGGGCCGCGCGAAGCTCATCGATTTCGGTGTCACCGGCCTGCTGCAGGCCACTACCGTCGCCGGCACGCCACCGTTCATGTCCCCTGAGATTCCGGCTAGGAAGGGGGCCACGGCCAGCAGCGACCTCTACGGCTTCGCGGTCACGATGATCCACTCAATGCTGGGCCGCTATCCCTACGCCGGCGACCCGACCCGCAGGGACGATGACCGCGAACAGCTGCAGTACCCGACCGAGGACGAGGGCAAGAACTGGGGACATCTCGGCTCGGCGATGCTTGACCTACTGTATGCGGCCGCAGACGCTGACCCGGCGAACCGCCCAGACTCAGCCAGGGAACTCCAGTCCAAGCTGGACGAGCTCCGGCTCATCGAGGACATTTCCGAGACGCTCGGCGAGCCGCTGGTCAACCCGTCGGTCGACAGCCTTCGCGGCCTGTACCGGGCCAGCTCACTGGGCAATACCGGCAACCGAGGCCTGGACGACGAGTTTGCCCGGGAAACGTACGTGGACACCCTGCTCGACAGGGAGCTGCTGCCCGCGATCCTCAAAGGCGAGAAGCGGCTGGTGCTGCTCACCGGCAACCCCGGCGATGGGAAGACCTCGTTCCTTGTGCAGGTCGGCGAGAAGCTTCGCGCAAACGGCGCCGAGGAGATCAGCCATAACGCCGCGGGCTGGCGACTACGGCTGAGCGGTCACGTCTTCGTGGCCGTCTACGACGCAAGCGAATCGCATGAGGGGAAGACATCCGACGACCTCATGCAGGACGCCCTGACCCCCGCGGCCGGCGAGGACCCGCAGCGGCGCACGGTGCTGCTCGCCATCAACGACGGGCGCCTGCTGCAGTTCTTCACGGACTACGAAGACCTCTACGAGGATATGGCCAGCGAGATCCGCCGCCAGATGAACGGAAAGGACCCAGATGACCCGAGCATCGTCCTCGTCGACCTCAAGCGGCGAACGCTGGCCCCCCGGCCCAATGGCGCGCCAAGCCTCGCGGGCCAGATCCTGGATACCTTCACCGACGAGGCGCGCTGGGCCATCTGCACCGGATGCCTGTCCAGGGACCTGTGCCCCATACGCCAGAACGCGCTAGTGCTGCGCGGCCCGGCGCGCTCGGCCGTCGAGGAGCTGATCGCTACGTCGTACCTGCGGCGGCAGCGCCGGGCCACATTCCGGGACGTGCGCTCCGCGCTGGCGTGGCTGATCACCGGCGACCGGTCCTGCGTGGACGTGCACACGGCGCGGGAGAACGAAATGAACCTGCGCCGCGCGGATGACGCCCTCGTGGAGGACCTCGCCTTTGACGCGCGCTCCGCTGACTACCTCGTACGAGAGTGGGCCGACCTGGACCCGGCCAATACCGCCGCGCCGGCCGCTGAGCGGGGCGCCCGCGCCGACCAGCAGATCGTGGCCGACCCCACCATGTTCAGTGGCCGCGATCGTGAGCGGATTCAGCGCCAGCTCTACTTCGGTACCTGGAGTGCCCCCGGGCTGGATCGCGGGACCGTCCGGGTCTACAGGTACTTTGACCTGTTCAACGGCGTGCTTATGGACAACACGGACGAACTGCTCACGGGACTCCGTCAGCGGATGCTGCTGGGGCTGAGCCGGCTGCTCGGTGCCCCTGGGTACCGGGGAGCCGACCTCGCGGTGGCGGACCAGGTGGTCGGCGGCACCTGGGCCGTGCTCAAGGAGATCCCAGCCGACGGCTTCTCCCTCGAACCGGTGCAGCACTCATCGTCCTACATCGAGTCGCGCCCGGACGCCCTCCTGCTCCGCTATTCGAGCGGGCACTCTCTCACGCTGACGCTGGACACCTTCGAGCTGGTGCTCCGGGTCGCGGATGGCGACCTCATCGGCGACAGCGCGGCGGACTCCGTGCGCCAGGAGATTGAGACCTTCGCGGCCGCCTTGCGCCGCAGTCCAGCCGTCGCCGTCAGCATTGTCAACCCGGCGGGAACGGCACGACGGGCCGAGGTCGCCGCCGACCGACGGATTGTCTTGGAGCGTTCGTGACCATCGTCATCCCCAGAGACCTGCGCAGCTTTGCGTTCACCGAGCTCACCCTGGTGGATCTCAACGACGTAGATATCGACCGCCTGCTTCCGCAGCTCTGGGAGCTGATCGTCAAGCAGGGGCGCCAGTCAAACCCGCTGAAAGACGCGGACGACTACAAGCATTATCTTGACGCGCTCGCGGCTGATGAGCGCATGGTGGGGTTCGAAGACGAGCAGGGCAAGAGGGTGCTCGATGGCTGGCTACGGTCCTCTGTCGTCCGGATCGGCGCTAAAGGGCGGACCAAGGCGGGCACGCAGATGGCCTATATCCAGCCGCTGACGATCGCCAGCTACCGGGCCGGCCTTCCCAAGGTCCGCCGCAACCGCAACGCGGATACGCTCATCTATCGCCTGCTCATCGATGAGATGCGGCTACGAGGGTGGGAGCCGCCGCAGAAACCGCTGCGCCAGGCTTTGCAGAAGGCTGTGGGCGCCGGGGTCGACATCAGCGTCGACGGGCAGTGGCAGCCCAGGTATAACGGTCACGAAGAGATAGACGTTAACGCGCTTCTCTCACTCTACTTCCTCGAAGAATTCACTATGGGGGGAGTCAGGAAAGATCCGGGCTTCGCACCCGTCGACAGCGCCGTCCCGTCCGCCACTCGCGGCCTGGCGAATGACCTGCTTGACTACCTAACCACCTATGGCGGCCAGCTGCCTCCCGCGGCCTTCGTCGACCGGTTCGCCGCGCTGATATCCCTGCGCCTGTTCCAGCTGCCGCTCCGCATCGCGCGGGCCTCACGGCACGTCATCACCACGGGCCAGAAGTCCTCGGACATGCAGGATGAGGACGTGCCCAATCCGCTGGCGCTGTACTGCGACTTCACGCGGATCCGCGGGTCCGCGTCGGACGAACTCGCCCGCCAGTGCGTTCAGCGTGACATGGAGATCACGCGCGGTTTCCTGTCCGACCGGCTGCTGCTGCGTTCGCTCCGCGAGGCAATGGGGTCTCTGAAGCAGAAGGGCGAGGAGATCAAGGGCCTCCCGATGCCGGACCGGCTGATAGCCATGATCGCCGAGAAAGAGAATCTTCGAGTCGGCGCATACGCGGACTATCAGATGGATCTGATCGAGAAAGAAACGCACGCGGATGCCAGCGGCACCGCCGAAGACCTAGCCTTTATCTCCGAAGTCAAGAACTCCGAGGCGTTGGCCGTTGATCAGCTCGCCGCACTCCTCGTGGAGGCCCTGTCCGGGGTGGGCCTGAAGAACCAGGTCAAATGGTTCTGGAACACGGGCGGCATCCAGAAGCCTTATGGCCTGCTCATGGGCTCGGTGAAGTCGCGCCGTTCCTGGCGGTACGCGCCGTCCGACGACCTGCTCAACGCGATCCTGCTGGTGTGCTTCACACGGCCGCAGGATCAGCGCCCTAAGACGCGCATGCCCATTAAGGATCTTCTAGACATCCTGGACAAACGATTCGGCATCCTCATCGATCGTCCGCCAGCCGACTTCGATAGCGCCGATAACCGCGCTGCGGCGGCACACAACTTTGAGGCATTCAAGCGCAGGCTGCGGCTGCTCGGCTGCTTCGACGGTTTGAGCGATGACTTCTCCGCCCAGTACGTCAGCAATCCCGTGGAGACGGCATGAACCCAGAGCTGCCTGCGGCGTTGATCACGCGCATCGCCGATCACCTTGAGGTCCTAGACCAACGTCCGCCTGGGCACTGCGTACGGGTCGACGACTTGACCAGGGCTGACGCCTGCGCGGTCGCGGACGAGCTCTCTCGCCGCACCGCGAAGGCTGATGTGCATGTGCTGTCCGGGTCCGCGGCGCAGCACCAAGCCGAGATCAACGTCGACCGGGCGATCGAGTTGCGCAACCGGAAGGAGCGCCCGCTCCTGCTGCTCATCCCGGCAGGGACCGGTCTTTCTGCCAGCTCGCTGGACAACTCCTTCGAGCCGCTGCCACTGATTGGCGTGCTCGGGGAGGTCAGCGCGGAAATTGAGAAGGAGTTGGCCACCACGCCGGTAGGCACGCTGGTCACCAGCGTGCGGCGGGCCCTGGGGCGCGCCCGCCAGGCGGAACCCTGGGCCCGGTTCCTGGGAACGGTCTGCGTCGATCCCACCACGGCCACGGCCGGGCGCCAGCTCTGGCAGGTCGGCCTCGTCCCTGATCTCGGGGACGTGGACATCGAGCCGAGGCTCCGGCGCAATGCCAAGGCCGTGGCCGCGATCGCGCGGCCGTCCCGCCCCACTGCCCGGGTCATTGACCGGCTCATGGACGCTGAGGTGACGAGCAGCGCATTCCGGCAGCGGCTTCAGGTGTTCCTCGAGCAGCAAGCAGCTGGCGGGCTCGCAGATCCGGTGAGCTGGACGCGGGCCATCGGCGAGCGCTACGCCCGCGAGCTGACCTTCGAGCAATGGCCAACGACGTCGGCACAGGATGCCGACCTGACACGGATCAAGGTCGCCCCGTTCCTGCGCCCCAACGGCAGCGTTGATCCCCAGTGCAAGCTCAGGCTGGAGGATGACGGCCAGCTGTACTGCGAAGTCGCCCCGGAGCAGCCCGGCCGGGTGGTCGTGAAATGGACAACCGAGCCAGCCAGGTCGTCGGCGGTTGATTCCTGGAGGGTCGAGGTGCTGCCTCCCGCTGACCTGCGCTCGGCCGACACGTCGCCCATCGCGAATACTAAGGTCAAGGGCGACAAACGGCGGGCCACGCTGCGGGTGGATGTCAGCGAGGACGACCTCGCGACCTGTACGCTCTTCGTCGTCCGGCTGCGGGCTCTTGACGCCGACGGCAACGATCTTCACCTGAAGGAGGAGACGGCCGCCGAGGCCGAGAGCGATCAGTTCGAGGTCAGGCTCACCGATTACACGCCGCCTGATTCTGCCCGCACGGCTGGCGCGGTCTCACTGCCGGTCGCGGTCCTCAGCATCGCGATTGATGCCGGGGGCGACCTTATCGAGGGCACGCCTGCCTGGGACCAGGCCGGGCAGGCGTTCGACGTCCGCATCGGAAACCGCCGCGCCCTAGTGCGTGCGTCCCGGTTCCTGCGAGATCTGCAGCAGACGATGACTAAGGCGCCTGGTGAGCCGCTGGCCTTCGCCGCGTACTCACCGCTCGGCGAGGCGATCCCCGCTGCGGATGTGGAGAAGCGCCCGCTCTCGCTGCCGGCAGCCCTGGCCGAACGCAGGAAGAAGCTGCTCGCCGCCCTCGCCGCTCCCCCCCAGCGAGATACCGTCGAGATCCTGGACTGGAGCGACGATCTCCGGGACCAGGCCCGTAACTTCGTTCAGAGCTATCGCCGGGCGCTTATCGCCGATAATCTCGGCCCCGAGACGCGCTTCGCGCTCCTCGCCATGGACACGTTGTCCGTCCGGGTCGCGACCTCGGACGAGGAGGTGAGCGGCCTTGTGCTGCTCCCCACGCACCCTCTGCGACTGGCTTGGATGGCGGCACACGACCAGCTCATCCGCGGCTGGGCCAACAAGGTCGCGCATGCGGGCAAGTCGAAGACGGAGCGATCCCAGCAGGTCGATCTCGCCATGGCGTCCCGGCTCTCACCCGCCAACATGCCGTTCATCGTGCTGGCACCGAATGGGAAGCCGCTGGTCTACGCCGAGGAGCTCACCTACGGCGCCGCCCTGTACCTGCCGCCGGACACCCCGGAGCCGCAGTCAGCGGCGGGCATCATCTGCCGGGCTATCGACATCACCCGTGCGAACCCCGAGCTGTGGGTCTCCGCGCAGGCGCTGACCGAGCGGTTCGGCAGCTACCGGGAAGCCCATCCAGGTACCGGGACGCTGCGCGTCATGGCGCTCAACCCAGGCACCGGCTCACTGCTGGAGCAATCGCTGCGCCGGCTGGCCCTGCGCCAGGAAGCGGCCAGCGACGACGAGCCGCTCCCCGATGACCCCCAGCGGCTCGAGGTCATCGCCTACACCGACCACCGCTCTTACACCGATCCGGTCGGCGACTTGCGCCAGCTGCAGCGAGCCATCGCGGCTGGCGAGGCGCGCCGGGACGCTGCTACCCACCTGACCCCCCCGCTGGGCCTGGCCGTCCGTGACCTGAGCCTGGCCAGCAAGGATCACGAGGGACACCATCTGGCCGTGGTCCAGGACATTGCGCGCTCACGGGTGACGAGCCCGGAAGCGGAGAGCGGCCCTCGCGCCAGTGCCACCACCGCGTTTGATGACCTGCTGACGCCACTTGTGCCTACACGTGCACGGGACGGCTCCGCGAGCTGGTATGTGACGCCCGCGCTTAAGCCGCGGGCACCAGGGCGCCTGGAATCCGACATCGCCGACGCGCACCGGGCGCACCAGGCGGCGGTGGCAGCCGAGCTAGGGCTGCCGACGGACACGCCGGCCCTCGAGATCAGCCTGGATTCGGCTGACTTGGACAGGTTCCAGTCGGCGCATGAGCGCGCCGACTGGGTCATCACTCTTGACCGGGGAATCGGCCCGGAGATCTTCGAGGAGGAAGCCCCGAAAAAGATGGCAGGCACGCGCTATCTGCTCGACTACACACCGGACTTCCTCGAGGGACTCGGCAAGAAGATCACCGTCACCACGATTCACCACGGCGAGGTGCGGCGCGTCCTCAGCGAGGCCATGCTGGCCCTGGACCTCACACAGGACGAGGAATCCGTATCGCGCGTGCTGACCCATCTCTCGCTCGTCTCGGGTCGGCTGGCGCTCCGCCTGCTCCGCAACACCTCGCTGTCAGTTGAGGCAGCGAGCCTGGCCGCCGTGATGGCGCACCTAGAGAAGCGAGGGCAGCTCGATGACCGCATCGTGGTGCCCGTCGATGCCCACGCCGAGATCTTCGGTGCGCGCCCGCGCACCGGAGAGGAACCGGCCCGCCGCTGCGATCTGCTGCTGGTCCAGGTCACCCAGCGCTCGCTGCGCATCGAGTGTGTCGAGGTGAAGGGTCGGCGCGCCGCCCAGCTGCCGGCTAGCCTCGCCGACGACATCGTCGATCAGCTGGACCTGACAGAGCGGCTCCTGCAGCGGCTGTTCTTTGCCACCGACCCGCCGCGAATCGACGCTGCCCTGCAGCGTGCCCGGCTGACCGGGCTGCTGCACTACTATGCAGACCGGTCCGCCCGTTACGGGCACATCACGGTGGACAAGCTCCCGGAGGTCCACCGGAACATCGACCGGGTGGAGGAATCCGCCGTAGCGGAGATCACCAAGACTGGTTACGTCATTAGCTCTGATGGCACTTCCGGATTCCCGGCCAAGCACCGCGAAGTGCCTATCCGGGTGCTAACCGCCAAGGATCTCGGCGAAGCCGGCTTCACCACCATCAGCCGCCCGGCGGCACCGGTACCGGATAGTCCGGAGAGCGCCGGGCCTTCGCCCGTGACGACACCGGATGCCGCCGCGTCGTCGGCCAGCGGCGTGACCGAGAACGAGGCGCCATCCGAGCCGTCACCCCAGGAGGACACGTCCGTCGTTAAGCCCCCTGTCGGCAGCGGCGCAGACCACCACGAAACCCCGCAGCAGCAGCCCGCGACCGCCGCGAGCGAGGTCAGCGTCGAGCTCGGCGCCGACGGCAACGGGACGCCGGTGGTGTGGAACGTCAGTACTAAGGGCAGCCCGCACGCCTTCATCCTGGGAATCCCGGGCCAGGGCAAGTCGGTGACCACCCGCCGCATCATCCGGGAGTTCGCTCGTCAGTCGCTGCCCTCTCTGGTCCTGGACTTCCACGGTGACATGGCCGCTGAGCCACCCGCTGGCGCTCAGGTCATTGACGCGGCTCATGGCCTGCAGTTCAGTCCCTTCGAGCTGCCCTCGACGGACCCGCTAGTAGTCAACTCGACCGCATGGGAAGTGTCCGAGATCGTGGCGCACGTCTGCGACCTCGGTGAAATCCAGCGCAGTCACGTCTATGACGGGCTGCGCGGGGCCTACACGACCGTCCAGAGGGTACCCACCATGACTCAGTTCGCGGAGGCGGTGGAGCAGGTAGAGCGCCAGGCCCGCGGCCGGAACGCCCGGGACCGCATCCGCCCGCTGACAGACTTCGGGCTTTTCGCCGACAACCCCACCGGGACATTCGTGGACTCGTGGAGGAACGGCGCCGTCGTAGACCTGAGTCATCTCACCCTAGAAACCGTCCAGCTCGCCGCCGCTGCATTCATCCTGCGCAAGGTATACCGCGAGATGTTCCGCTGGGAGCAGTCAGGCGTCCTCCGGCTGGCCACCGTCCTGGACGAGGCACACCGGCTCGCCCGTGACGTGACCCTGCCGAAGCTAATGAAGGAAGGCCGCAAGTACGGCGTATCGGTCGTTGTAGCAAGCCAAGGCATGGCCGATTTCCACCGCGATGTCATTGGCAACGTCGGCACGAAGGTCGTCTTCCGCACGAACTTCCCAGAATCCAAAGCAACCGCTGGCTTCCTGCGCGGCCGTGACGGCCAGGACCTGAGCCAACAGATAGAGCAGCTCGCGGTCGGATCAGCCTACGTGTCCACCCCCGACCACGTAAACACGCGAAAGGTATATATGCATCCATAGAGGACTGCCTCAATTTCTTGGGGTTGTGTCCCGACCCCACCTGCGGCGACCCTAGCTACACGTCATCCGTCGGCCTCGTCGCATCCCTGCGCGCAAGCGAGCCGTCGTCCACGGCAACCGCCGATGTCCGCATCGCGATGACGTGGCCGGGGAACAAGATCAAAGTGAGTGGCAGATTGAGTGGCAAACGGTGCTTGCGGGGGCCTGTCTGCGGCCTGCGGACGCTAGTCTGTGCTCGTGTTCTGCCTGGTCAGGCGTTCTACCTGCGGTTACAGAATCGACCAGCCATCTATGGTAAGGAGAAGGTCTACGGTTCGATTCCGTAAGGGGGCTCCAGGTTATGAGAACTTTTCGAATATAGAACCGGGCACCCCGCCTCTGCGGGTGGCATTTTGAGTGGCACATGCCATAGAG
>Ga0307372_10000831_pt1 | contig 54038 bp, 58 predicted proteins | sample OX1MG_FD_202533 | JGI IMG/M metagenome (GOLD analysis project Ga0307372, IMG submission 202533) | Soil microbial communities from Risofladan, Vaasa, Finland - OX-1 | ecosystem: Environmental > Terrestrial > Soil > Coastal area > Acid sulfate soil | place: Finland: Risofladan, Vaasa | collected...
TGAGCAGGGCGGCGGTGAACGAAAACGGCAGCCACTCCCGCAGCCCGGGAACGTCGTGGCCCAGGATCTGCTCCTGGAGGGTGTGGGTGTGGGTGGAGATCACCACCCGCTCCTGCCGGAAGGCGGCCCGGGCGGCGGCCGGGATCAGGTAGGCCAGGCTCTTACCCGTGCCCGTTCCCGCCTCCACCACCAATCGGCCGCCGCGGCGCAGGTTCTGGGCCACCGCCAGCAGCATCTGAACCTGGGCGTCGCGCTGCTCATAGTCGGGCAGCATGCGGGCCAGGGGACCGTCCGGCCCCAAAAGCTCGGCCAGGCGCTCGGGCGAGTCCTGCGCTGCCTCCCCCTCCCCCTCACCCTGAGATTCGCGCTGGGGGCGGGTGGGGCGGGGCGGCTCGGCGGTGGACACGTTTGGCGCCACGTCTAAGGCGCTGGAGGGAACTCCTGTCGCCAGCGCCCGGCGTACGAAACGGGCCACCGGATAGTCGCTGGCGGCGACCAGGGCCGCCACCTTCGCCTGCACCGGGGCGGGGAGCGCCGCCACCACCCCGATCAGGTGCAGCAGCAGCTGGCGAGTGGCGTCGGCGTCGTCGAGTGCGCGGTGGGGTCGGGGCTGGAGCAGCTTGAGCTCTCGGACCAGCAGCGGGAGGGAATAACTAGGGGCCCCGGGCAGAAAGATCCGGGCCAGATCCAGGGTGTCGAGGATCTCGGTGCCAGCGGGCCAGCGTCCGGCCGCGGTCAGGAAGGCCAGGTCGAGGCGGGCCCCATGCCCGACCGCCTCTCGCCCGGCCATGAAGGCGGCCAGGCGCTCCAGGGCTGCACTCGGGGTGGTGGCGGCGGCCAGATCGGCGGGATCGATTCCGGTCAGCTCCAAAATCGCGGCCGGAACGGCGCGCTCGGGGTTGGCCAGCATCTCCAGGCTGCCCAGCACGCCCTGCGGTGTAAAGGCCACCGCGCCGACCTCGATGACGCGATCGTGTTCGGCGTCAAAGCCGGTCGTCTCCAGATCCAGGGCCACGAAGGCGGGCTCGGCCTCGGGTCCAACCTGGGGGCGGGAGGCCTGGGGGTCGCTCGCCAGCTCCGGAATCAGCTGCGCCATGCCATCGATCGGGTCCTTTTATGCATTGCCTGCCGCTCCCAGCTGAATTCCCAGCTCAACCCCCCGCCGTGAAACAGATCCCGATTCGCAATCATCCCGGCGCCATGTCGGCGTCGGGATGACCGCAATTGAGCCGAAGCCGATTCTATGCCCACCCGTGGTTGCTATATTTCCGACCGAATGCAGCCCGGCATCATGTCCGCCCCCCACTCGCTGGAGGACGTCCACGTCCATCGTGACCTGATTTCCAGCCTTCTCCTGCGCACCCTGGCCATGGCCGACCAGCTCAGCGGGGCGGCGTTAGAGGAGCGGGTCGGGTTGCCGTTCGAATTGCTCCAGCCGCTCATCGACGAGTTTCAACGGGCCCAGTTAATGGACACCGTGGGCTTCGCCAACGGCTCCGACCTGGACGGACTCGCCATTCCTCTGCGCATGGCCTATACGATCTCCAGCAGCGGCCGCCAGCGCGCGGGCGAGATGTCGGCCGTACAGACCCGCTATCTGGGCCCCTGCCCGCTCCGCCTCGACGACTACGTCGAACTGATCGCCTCCCAGCTGGTGGAGCGAACGACCATCACCGACAGCTCGCTGAAGCGTGCGCTGGGCGAGCTCCAACTCGACCAGCAGGTCATCGACCAGATCGGCGGGGCCATGGTCTCCCGTTCCTCGCTCTTCATCTTCGGAGCCCCCGGCAACGGGAAGTCGACGATCACCGAGCGCATGGCGCTGTTAATGGGAGACCCCATCGAAATTCCCCACGCCGTTGCCGTGGGTGACGAGATAATCAGGCTTCTGGACCCCGTCTACCACCACCTCGCCAGCGGCCCTCAGCCCGCCGACAAGCGCCTGGTGCGGATCGAGCGACCGGTGGTGATGGTGGGCGGCGAACTGCGCTTGAATCAGCTCGAACTGACCTACGACGCGGCCAATCGGTATTACGAGGCGCCGCTGCAGTGGAAGGCCAATGGCGGCGTCTTCGTGGTCGACGACTTCGGCCGCCAGGAAGAGCCGCCGATGCGCCTACTGAACCGATTCATCGTGCCCATGGAGAAGAAGGTGGACTACCTGGACCTGTCCGCCTCCGGTCGGAAGATCGAACTCCCCTTCCTCTGCCAGATGGTGTTCTCCACCAACCTGTCCCCCGCCTCGCTGGTCGACGAGGCCTTCCTGCGGCGGATGGCGTACAAGATCGGGGTTGCCAATCCCACCCCGGAGGCCTACGGCCGAATCCTGACCTACGAGTGCGCCAAGCACAGCGTCGAGTGGGTGCCCCAGGCGGTGCCTTTCTTGCTCTCGCTCTACGACCGCGACAAGCGGCCGTTGCGGGGAGCCCATCCGCGACAGATCATCAACCGCCTGGTCGACTTCGCGGCCTACCGCCAGCTGCCGGCCAAACTCTCCCCGCAGAGCCTGGAGGAGGCCTACGAGGCATGTTTCCACGCCGCCCTGGGCGAGGTTGTCGAAGAGGACTGGTCGCAGCCGACCGCCCACGGCGTTTAGCCTGAACGCCTTACAAGACCTGTAGTCAGCCGGGGTCTTTCCCTCGGCGGAACATCATGGGGGCGATGAGGAGGTGCCGCCGTGACCGCCGGGGTAGGGGCCTTGGGATCGGTGGTTGCTCGTCAACGCACCGTCCCTGCGGTCGGCACCAGCGGCGGCGTTCACCCCGCGACGAGGTGCCGCAGTCGCGAGACCTCGTGGTCCCCTGAGTTCGACTTCGATCGGCTCCGCCCTCAGGCACCGCCCGCGCCCGACGGCGGGTCCGGGCCGACCGGTATCTGCTGGCTGGCTTCCCGCACCACCCCGAGCAGCCGCTCTGACCAGCCCTCCAGATCCGCGAACTCGCCGCGCATCGAGGCCGGAAGCAGGTGCGCGATCTGCAACATGACCGCGTCGGCGGCCTCCTGATTGGTGATCCGGCTCCCGTCCGGCCGGCGCTCGGCGATCGTGAAGGGCGATCCAAATCGGACCTCGACGGGAACCCGGCGGGGAAATCGCGACCCCTTGGGAAAGCACTCTCGGGTCCCGACCAGCCCCACCGCCACCACTGGAGCATGGGAATGGCGGGCGATGAAGCCGGCCCCGGCCTCGGGCCGGATCAGCCCCCCCACCTCGACCCGGGTCCCCTCGGGGTAGACGATCAGGGTTCCGCCGGCAGCCAGAACCGCGGATCCGCGCCGAAGGGCGGCGCGGTCGGGCGAGTGGCGCACGATCGGAAAGGCGTGATAGGCGCGCATCAGCCAGCGCAACCGGCGCGAGCCTTCGAAGTACTCCGACTTGGCCATGCTCCAGGTGTCGCCACGAGGCACCAGGGCGGGGATCAGAGGCGGGTCGGCCGAAGAGCAGTGGTTGGCGCAGATCAGGAGCGCTCCCCGCCGCGGGATCGAGTCCGCTCCGCAGACCCGGAAGATCCCAATCAGGTAACCCCGGGCGATGCACCACACGATCCTGCGCATGAGCGCATAGAGGACACCGCTCACGAGGATTCGATTCGGGCCAGGCAGTAATGGACCACCTCCTCCAGGCTCATCTGGTCGGTGTCCACCAGGACCGCATCGGGAGCCGCCCGGAGCGGCGCCACCGCGCGCTCGGTATCCAGCTTGTCGCGGGCTTGAACCTCGGCCCGGAGGCGCTCGGCGTCGCTGCTCTCGCCGCGGGCCCGGAGCTGGGCGGCGCGGCGCCGGAGGCGCTCCTCCAAGCTGGCCACGAGGAAGAATTTGTGCTCCGCTTCGGGGAAGACCACGGTGCCGATGTCGCGGCCTGCCATCACCACCCCGGCCGGCAGCGCGCGCCGCCGCTGCTGAGCCAGCAGCGCCTGGCGGACCCCTGCGATCTGCGCCAGGTGCGAGGCGAGGGCGCTGATGGGGGCGGCGTAGACCCCATCCGAGTAGTCCCGGTCGCCGCCCCGGATTACCTCCGCGTCGACGACAAAGAGCGTGTCACGGGCCAGTTCGATCGCGGCGGCCGGGTCGGAGGCGCTGATGCCCCGCTCCTGGGCGGCGCAGGCCAGGGCCCGGTAGTAGAGCCCCGAATCGACGAAGGGCAGGTTCAGGACCGCCGCCAGGCGCCGGCCGGCGGCCGATTTGCCACTCCCCGCGGGACCGTCGATGGCCACGATCACGCGTCTTGGCCCCCCACCGCGGAGCGCAGCGCGGTCAGTTCGGCGGGCCGCAGACGGCGCCACGCCCCGCTCTTCAGGCGACCCAGGCGAATTGGACCAAAGGCCACCCGGGAGAGTTCTTTGACCGGGTGACCGACCTGATCGAGCATGCGCCGGATCTGACGGTTTCGCCCCTCCCGCAGCACCAGCTTGATCCAGACCTGGCCCGGGGGCGAAGCGGCCAGCTCGACCTCGGCGGGTAGCGTGGTCCGGCCCTCCAGCATGACGCCCTCCCGCAGCAGCCTCAGCTCGCGCTCGGAAGGTACACCCACGATCCGAGCCAGGTACTCCTTGGGCAACTTGTGCCGGGGGTGGGCCAGTTGGTGGGCCAGCGGACCGTCATCGGTGAGCAGGATCAGCCCCGAGCTGTCCATGTCGAGGCGACCGACACTGAAGAGGCGGGGAGCCCCCGGCTCATCGGCGATGAGATCGAAGACGGTGCGTCGCTGTCCGGGGTCGCCGGCGCTGACGATGACCCCGACCGGCTTGTTGACGACCAGGTAGTGGTGCGCACCCACCGCGGGGGCGACCAACTGGCCGTGGACGGTGACCCGATCCAGCTCGGGATCGATCATGCTTCCGCTCGGCTCCGCTCGCCGGCCGTTGATCTCCACCACCCCGCTGGCGATCAGGCGATCGGCGCCACGGCGCGAGCTGACCCCGCTTCGGGCCAGGTAGCGGTTCAGTCGCTCGCTGATGCCGCCTCCCCCGGAAAGGGCAGTTCGTCCACGCTCCCGATACCCAGAACCTGTAGAAAACGCATGGTTGTGCCGTACAGCTTGGGCTGGCCCGGCCCCTCGCCGCGGCCCACCTCGCTGATCAGGTCGCGCAACTCCAAGTTGGCCAGAACGCCATCGCAGTTCACGCCCCGGACCTGCTCAATTCTGGATCGGGGGACGGGCTGCTGGAAGGCGACGATGGCCAGGGTCTCGTAGGCGGCGGGGCTGAGGCGGCCGCTCACCTCCGGCCGCAGGGCACGACGAACCTGGCTGGCGAACTGGGGCCGGGTGGCGAGGTGAACCAGGTCGCGGTGGCGTTGGAGCATCAGCCCGCGCTCAGTCAGCGCCTCGGCCAGCCCCTCCAGGGCCTCCTCCAACTCTTTCCGATTGGCGTCCGTGGCCTGCTGCAACTGGCGCAGGGTGAGGGGGTTGGGGGAACTGAAGAGGATGGCCTCCAACGCCGCCGCCAGGGCGTTCATCGCTCCTCCACCCAGATCGCCCCGAAGCTCTTGTCCTGCCTGATCTTGACCCGGCCCCGGCGCAGCAGTTCCAGCAGAGCGACGAAGGTGACCACCGCCTCCAGCCGGTCCCGGCAGCGAAGGAGCAGTTGGACCAGGTCGAAGGCCCCCCCGCGCAGCTGGCTCTGGAGGAGGTTCAGCCCGTCATCCATGCTCCAGGGCTGGTCCACCACCACCAGCGGTCGGGGGGGCAGGCGAGCCAGCAGGCCATGAAAGGCGACCATGAGGGCATCGATTTGAAGCGGCTCCTCCTGCCCGGCCGCGGACACCTGGCGGGCGGCGGGGGGAAAGGAGAAGCTCTCCGCGACCACCCGCTCGGTCAGGCTTTCGGCCATCCGCCGGTAGGCCTGATATTCGCTCAGCCGCAACCGCACGTCCTCCTCCCAGCCCAGCAGCTCGGTCTCCTCGGGGTCGGCCTCCTCGCCCGGCAGGAGGCGGATCGATTTCAGCAGCAGGAGTCGCGCGCCCAGCCACAGGAACTCGGCCAGCTCGTTCGGATCGGTCCGAGGGGCGGCCGCGACCTGGGTCAGATAGGCGTCGGTGAGTTCGGACAGCCGGATCGTGAGCAGGTCCAGCTCCTCCCTTTCGGCCAGCGCCAAAAGCAGTTCGAGGGGACCCTCAAAGACCGGCGTTGTGACCTCCAGCCGGGGCCTTTCCATCGGGGCCAAATCATACCCGGCGCCACCACCGCCGCCGCTCAGCGGGTGCGGCGTGGACCGCTTCCCGCACCGCCCCGGACGGCTCCGATCAGGATCCCGCCCTCGCCTCCTGGATCAGTTCCAGGGCCCGATCCAGGGCCTTGGCGGTCACCCCACCGCTCATCATCCGGGCCAGCTCGGCGGCGCGCTCCTGCTCGGAGTTCAGGTGTCGAACCCGAACCAGGTTGCGGCCATCGGCGCCGGCCTGCTTTTCCACCACCAGGTGACGGTCGGCGAAACACGCGATCTGGGCCAGGTGGGTGACAACCAGAACCTGGCGCTGGCCTGCCAACCGGTGCAGCCGCAGGCCCACCTGCAGGGCCGCCTCGCCGCCGATGCCGGCGTCGATTTCGTCGAAGACCAGGGTGGAGACCTGGTCGGAGGCCGCCGACACCGTCTTGATGGCCAGCATCACGCGCGAGAGCTCGCCGCCCGAGGCCACCCGCGCCAGGGGAGCCGGCGCCTCGCCCGGATTGGCCGAAAAGTAGATGGCGGCACTCTCCGCCCCCTGGGCTTCGATCTGGCCCCTCGGCTCCAGTCGGACCTCCAGGCGGGCGTCGTCCAGGCGCAGCCCGCGCAGCTCCGACTGCACCCCGCTGGTGAGCGCCTCGGCCCCCGCCCGGCGCCCTTGGGTGAGGCGGCCGGCCAGGCCCTCCAGTTCCGAGCGGCCGAGCTCCACCTGGGCCTGGGCGCGCGCGATCGCCTCCCCCGCCTCCAGCTCGCCGCCGATTTCGAGCTGCAGGCGATCCCGCTCCTTGATCGCCTCCTCTATAGAGCCCCCGAACTTGCGCTTGGTGGAATCCAGCTGTTGCAGGCGGGACTCGATCAGCTCGAGCTGACCGGGATTAACGACCAGCGCCTCCAGGTAGTGGCGAAGCTCCCCTCGAACCCCGTCGGCCTCTTCGGCCAGCGCGTCCAGGCGCCCGGACAGCTCCTCCAGCCGGGGGTCCAGGTCGGCCGCGCCGCGAACCTCATCCTGGGCCCGGGGCAGGCCCTGGTCCCCTCGCATGGCCTCGATCGCCGACTCGACCTGCTCCGCCAGCCGGGTGGCGTGGCGGAGAGCGCCGCGCTCGGCCGACAGCTCCACATCCTCGCCCGCCCTGAGGTCGGCCGCCAAGAGTTCCTCCAGCTGCCAGCGCAGGTACTGGGCCTCGCGCTCGCCGCGCGCCTGCTGGCGCTGCAGCGATGCCAGCTGGGATAGCGCCGCGGTCCAGGTGGCGTGGGCCAGGGCCACCTCCGCGCGCAGCGGCAACAGTTGCGCGAATCCGTCCAGCAACACCGTCTGGGCTTCGGGGTCGAGCAGCGATTGCTGGTCGTGCTGGCCATGGATGGCGACCAGCAAAGCCCCCGCCTGACGCAGCTGAGCGGGGCTGGCGGGACGCCCGTCGATGCGGCCCCCGCCCCGGCGGGCGATCTCGCGGCCCAGCACCGTCGCCCCCGAGCACGGCTCCAGACCCTCCGGCCAAGCGCCCTGGGGGCGGTCGGGGCCGAGCTCGAAGCTGGCCTCGACGAGGGCACGGGAGGCTCCCTGACGGACCTGATCAGCGCTGGCTCGAGCCCCCACGCAGAGCCCGAGAGCGTCCACGATGAGCGACTTGCCGCTTCCGGTTTCCCCGGTGAGGAGGTTCAAGCCGGGCCCGAAAGAGACCTCGGCCTGCTCCACCAGCGCCAGATCCCGAACGCGAAGTGAACTAAGCACCCGGCCTGGTGACACCCGGGGTGGGGACCAGCGGCAGGCCCCAGCCAAGCTTGTTCCGGAGTTGCTGGTAGAAGCGCCCGGGCGGGGTGAATCGAACCATGCCCAGTCGGTTCTGGTAGGCCGTAATCTCGACCGCGTCCCCGACCGCCAGCGTGCGCGTCCGGCCCCCGTCCAGGGCCAGGCTGGCGCGCGTGGCCGGCAGCCCGATGGTGAGCCGCTGATGCGCGGGCAGAACGATCGGACGAACCGTGAGCGCGAAGGGATTCATGGGCACCACCACGATGTCGTTCAGGGTCGGATCCAGGACCGGCCCACCCGCCGCCCGGGCGTACGCGGTGGAGCCGGTGGCGCTGGCCACGATCAAGCCGTCGGCGTCGATCACACCCACCTCCTCGCCCTCCACCTGGAGCTCGAAGCGGCCCAGACCCTCGGGTTCGACGCGGTGCACCACCGCCTCGTTGAGGGCCAGCCAGCGGCTCACCGCCAGCCCCCGCCGCCGTGTCACCTGGAGCACGGTGCGCTCCTCGAGGCGATAATCGCCGGCCAGGAAGCACTGCAGCCCCGACACCAGGTCGTCGGATTCGAGTTCGGTCAGAAATCCGAGCCGGCCGAAGTTCACCCCCAGCAGGGGCAGGTTGCGCGCCACCGCCCGCAGCGAGCCCTGCAGGAGGGTGCCGTCGCCACCCAGGGTGACCATCAGGATGGCGTCCTTGGGGGTGCTCTGTCGCGTCTCCCGGTCCGCCATCCAGACCCGTACCCCGGCCCCTTCGAGGACGCGCCGACCCTCCCTCACCGCCGCCCCCAAGGGATCGATCCGGGGGTGCAGAAAGAACCCCACCGAGCCCCTCACGCCTGACTCCTGAGGTGAACGAACCATTCCTGGTTGCCGTCCGAACCGGTGATGGCAGCGGGTGCCTGGCCCAGCCACTCCAGACCCTGGGGGCCGCACCACTCCCGCAGCCGGCCGAGGGCGGCGACGGTCAGGGCCACCTCGCGCACCACCCCGCCCTTGCCCACGTCCGACCGCCCAACCTGGAACTGGGGTTTGAAGAGGCAGACCATCTCCGCCCCCGGGGCGGCGCGGCAGAGGGCGGGCAGGATCTTCTCCAGTCCGATGAAGGAGACGTCCACGACCAGCCGGGAGACGGGCTGGTCGAAGCGCTCGAGGTTCCTGGCGTTGGTCTTTTCCATCAGGATCACCCTCGGGTCGCTGCGCAACCGCCAGTCGATCAGTCCGCGGCCGACGTCGACGGCGAATACCAGGCTCGCCCCCCGGCTCAGGAGGACGTCGGTGAAGCCGCCCGTGGAGGCGCCGATGTCGGCGCAGACGCGGCCCTCGACCTCGACCCCGAAGTGCTCCAGGGCGGGGTCCAGCTTGTCGCCCCCGCGCGAAACCCAGCGGCGACCGGCGGACACCTCGAGCTTCTGCTCCGGGCGCAGCCGGGCGTCCGGCCGGCGGACGGTTTCCCCGTCCACCCTGACCCGCCCGGCCACGATCAGGACCTGGGCCCGGCTGCGGGATTCGACCAGTCCAGCCTCGGTCAGCGCCACGTCCAGGCGATTCAGAACGGAATCAGCCCGATCAGGATGCCGAGCGCGGCCCCGACCAGGACCTCCACCGGGGTGTGGCCGAGGAGCTCGCGAAGCCGAATCTGCTGGATCTGGTGTCCGGACAGAAGCTCGTTGGCGAGTTGATTCAAGAGCGCGGCCTGGCGCCCCGCCGCCCGCCGCACGCCCTGGGCGTCATACATGACCACAAACGAGAAGATAAGCGCAATCCCAAAACTGACCGAGTTCACTCCTTCAATGCGGCCGATGCAGGTGGTGAGCCCGGCCACGATGGCCGAATGAGAGCTTGGCATGCCCCCGGTTTGGGCCAGCACGCGCAGGTTCAGGCGGTGTTCTCGAGTGGAATAGAAGGTCACCTTCAGGACCTGGGCGATGAACCAGGCCAGTAGGGGCGGGAAGAGGACGCTCAACGGGGGGCAATCCTCGCTCCAGCCTCATCCAGGCGCCTTTGGGCGACCTCGAGCAGTTGGATGGCCCGATTGTGGTCGGCCACCAGCTGTTCCAGCGGCGCGTCGCCGCGCGCGAGGCTCTCCATCAGGGCCTCCAGGCGTTGCAACAGCCGGTCCAGGGGAAGCGCCTCCTCGAGGATGGGCAGCGCCTCGCTCAACGGGTGGCGCTTTCCATGACCCGCCCCAGAACACCGTTCACAAAGCGCCCCGATTCGTTTCCGGAAAAGGTCTTGGCGAGTTCGATCGATTCGTTGATCGCGGCCTTGGCTGGAACCTCGCGACCAATCAGGATCTCATAGGTGGCGATCCGCAGCACGGTGCGATCGACCCGCCCCATCTGCTCCAAACGCCAGTGCTCGGAAGCCTCTACGATGGCCGCGTCGAGGCGCTCGCGGTGGGCGATCACGCCCCGAACCAGGTCCTGCGCGAAGGCCCGAGCCTGGTTTTCGACCCCCGCCTCGGCGCCGAAATAGGCGAGCGCCTCCTCGCAATCAACGTCTCTCAGGCCGTCGTCGACCTGGAAGAGCACCTGAAGCGCGAGTTCCCGGGCTTGGTGGCGCGATCCCCCCACGGCTGGGCCCCCGGCTAGGAGCCGAAGCTGACGCTGGACACGAGCACGTTGGTCTCCGCGACCTCCAGTTCCAGCATCCGTTCGACGGCTTCGATCACGTTCTCCTGGACGCGTTCTGCGACTTCCAGGATCACCGCTCCCGAGCGAACCTCCAGGAAGACGTCAAGGTGGATGGCGCGGCGCTCATCGACCAGAACCCGCACCCCGTGGTGGGCGATGTCGCGCTTGATCCAGTCCGCGACATGACGAGCCCCCGCAGAATCCAGCCCGGCCACCCCGTCGATCTCGCGCGCCGCCATGGCGGCGATGCTGGCGATGACCTCGTTGGCCACCCTCACCCTGCCCGACGCGGCCTGCTGCATGGCCTGGATGCTACACCCGCTCCATGTAGGCGCCGGTTCGGGTGTCGATGCGGATTTTGTCACCGGGGTTGACGAAGAGGGGGACGTGCACCGACGCGCCCGTTTCCAGCCGGGCCGGTTTGGTGGTGCCGGAGACGGTGTCGCCCTTCAGACCGGGGTCGGAATCGGTCACCTCGAGCTCGACCGTGATGGGGAGTTCGACGCCGATCACCGAGTCCTGATATTTGAGCAGATTGACCTCATTCCCCTCCTTCATGAAGGGGGTGACGTCGACCACCAGCCCTCGATCGACGGGGATCTGCTCAAAGCTGGTCGAATCCATGAAGTGGAAGATGTCGCCGTCGCTGTAGAGATAGCTGGCGGCCGATTTCTCAATCCGCACCGCCTTGTACTTGTCGCCGCTGCGAAAACTCTGCTCGAAGATGGCGCCGTCCCGGATGTTGCGGAGCTTGGCCTTGATCACCGCCCCGGCCCGCGCCAGTTTGATGTGCTCGACGTTGACGACGGTCAGCAGCTTGCCGTCCATTTCGAACGCGGTTCCCGCGCGGAAGTCGTTGGTCTCGATCAATCGATCACTCCAAATGCCCCCAAGGGGTTGGACTCAGAGGAGCGAGGCCACCGCCCCGGGCGGCCTCGCGGGGCCTGCCAAGCTGGTTCCCGACCGCCCTCCTTAATCACCTCATCGTAATGCTCGACCCACCCTCCGAAATCGCAATCGGTCCGGCTCACGCCAGGATTTCCTCCAGGACCGGAGCCAGGTGGCGCTCCTCCACCTCCTGACCGACCAGGGCGTGGCCCAGCCTCACCGGCAGCACCCAGCCGATCCGGCCGGCGCTGGACTTCTTATCCCGTGACAACCCGGCCAGGACCTGGCCGGGGTCGACGCGGGGCAGGGGTCCAGGCAGCGAGTAGGCCTCCAGCAGGCGGTCCTGAGCCTGGATCAGGCCCTCCTCACAGAGACCGGAGCGCCAGGCCAGGCGCACCGCGCCCCTCATCCCCATCGCCACCGCGCGGCCGTGAACGGCTGAGTAGCCCGAGGCCGCCTCGATGGCGTGGCCGATGGTGTGGCCGTAGTTGAGGATCGCGCGGGCACCCCGGTCCTGCTCATCAGCGCCCACCACCCCGGCCTTCAGGCCCACGCAGCGGGCGATCAGGAGGGTCAGCAACCCACCGTCGCGGGCGCGAAGGCGGTTCACCTCCTGATCGAGCTGGTGGGCCAGTTCTTGGTCCATGGCCACGGCGTACTTGACCACCTCGCCGTAGGCGGCCAGGTACTCCTCCTCGGTCAGGCTGGAGAGGAAATCGAGATCGCTCAAGACCAGCGACGGCTGCCAGAAGGTGCCGATGCTGTTCTTGGAGTGGGCCGAATTGATGGCTGTCTTGCCGCCCACGGCGGAATCGATCATGGCCAGCAGGGTGGTGGGGATCTGCACCACGCGCACCCCGCGAAGCCAGATCGAGGACGCGAATCCGGCCAGGTCCCCGACCGTGCCCCCACCCAGGGCGAGAACCACCGAGGCGCGATCCAGTCGCTGCTGCTCCAGGAAGTCGAGGGCCTGCGCGAGTCCGGCCGGGGACTTCGACTCCTCGCCCGGAGCCAACTCCAGGACCGGGCAGGCGAACCCCAGGCTCTGGACCTGCCCGACCACCTCGGGGGCCCAGCGGGGAGCCACGTTGCGGTCGGTGATCATTGCCACCCCGCTCGCCCGCAGCGATTGGAGCAGCTCTGGCAGCCGGGAGCGGCAGCCGGCGCCGATCACATCCATGTGTTCGCGGCCCGGAACGGGGATTCGGATCTGCACCACCGACGCTGGGGATGGTGGATCCGCGGGGATGCTGGCCACCTGCTCCTTAGAGGCCCTCGGCGACCCGCGCGACGGGCCCTCCGGCGCCGATCTGGGAGCGCTGGGCCCGGGCCTGAATGAAGATCTGATCGCGCAGTTGGAGGGGCCCGGCCACCTGCTCCAGGGCCTCGGTCCCATCGCTGCCGGCGGCCGCGATGGCAACCCTTCCGTAACCCAGCAAGCGGCCCGCCAGAGAAAGGCTGGTGGAGACGTCCTGGACCCGGTCCAGGGCGATGACCTTGCTCTGTCGCCGCAGCACACCCCGCTCCAGGATCAGCCGCTGGTCGGTGAGGGTGATGCTGTCGGCGGACCAGTTGGCCCAGGCCCAGAGGATCCAGAAGCCCCCCACGAAGAGGATCAGAAGGCTCACCGCCAGCTTGGTCTCCAGGCCCAATGCCCCCACCCCCAGGTCGACGATGATCACCAGCAGCGCCAGCGCCGCGGGTAGCGCCAAAGTCGTGGCCAGGGCCACCCAATGCCGGTTGGCGCGGAGGATCTGCTCTTCACCCGGCAGCAACTGGGTCACCTCGAAATCATATTCAGGCACCGCCGAAGCGATACATGGCCAGCAAAGTTCCGAGCGCCAGGTAGGGGGCGTAGGCGATCACATCGCGCCGGCCGCGAACCCGGATGACGATAAGCAGGAGGGAGATGAGTCCGGCCAGCACCATACCCGTGACGATGGCGTCGAAGACGGCTAGGGGGCCGAGGATGAACCCGCTCAGGATTACGAATTTGGCGTCGCCCAGCCCCAGCACGTCGGCCTTGTAGATCAGGCGGCCCACCAGCACCAGGCCGAGGAAGACGCCCCCCGCCACCAGCCCGGCGAGGAGGGCTCGCTTCCAGCCCAATCCGGGGATGAAGGGGCTCAGTGCCAGCGCCAGCACGGCGGCCGGGAGAAGGATGCGATCGAGGATCAGGTGATGCTCCAGGTCGAAGAAGATGACCTGCACCATGACCACCAGCCATAGGCTCTGCGCCAGCAGGAGCGGCATCCGGGTCTGGCCGTCGCGTGCGGCGAAGAGGGCGAACAGGACCGCACAGAGCAGTGGCGGTCCCCAGCGCTGCCAGTCCCGCCAGCTCCGGACGACCGATTCGAGACCCTCCTGCTGCTCCAGCCAGGGGGAGATCGCAACCACTCCCAGGCCCAGGGCGAGGCCCAGCAGCCCCCACGCCAAATCCATCACGGCAGAGCTCATTGCCCGAGCGCCGCCCACATCGCATCGAGCGGCGCCGCCAACCCGGTCCAAAGCCCAAAGGCGGCCGCGCCCTGGGCCAGGAGTATCTCCCAGCCGTCACAGACCGCCCGGCCGCGTTCGCGCGCCGCCCGCACCAGCGGGGTCCCTCCGCGCACGTAGACCAGATCGATCACCGACCCGGAGCGGGGCAGGGCTGCCAGCAGCGGCCCCGAATCGGTCTCGTCGCGGCCGACCGGGGTGGCGTTGATGAGGAGGGAGGATTCCTGAGCCAGGCGCCCCCAGGAGGCGTCGTCCCAGTTCAGGTAGGTCGCCCCGGCCAGTGGCGACGCGGGTGGGCGGCGCACGACAAAGGTCAATTCCGTCCCGGCCAGGGCCACGGCCGCCGCCCGGGCACCGCCGCCACCACCCAGGATTACGGCCCGACTGCCACCCGCCCAGCCCAAGGTCCCCAGCGCGGCCCTCAGCGCCGCAACATCGGTGTTGTGGCCGATCAGGGCGCCGTCGATCTTGCAGATCGTGTTGACCGCGCCCGAGGCGAGCGCATCCCCCTCCAGCTGATCCAGAAAGTCCATGATCCGGATCTTGTGCGGGATGGTCACGTTGGCGCCCCGGTACTCGGGGCCGCGCAACCGCCGGACGGCTTCGCCGAGGCCTTCGGCGGGCAGGTCAAGGAGCGAATAATCCCAGTTCAGACCGGCCGCCTGGAAGGCCGCGTTCTGCATCGGCGGGCTTGCCGAGTAGCCGATACCCTGACCCAGCAGGACCACTCGGGCCCGACTGGTCACGGTCTGGACCGGGCTACTGGCCGGCCAACCCATACTGCTTCTGCTGCTGGGTGAACTGGGCATCGGTGCTGGAGAAGTGGGTGACGCCGTGGGGGTCGACAAAGTAGAAGAGATAGTCACTGGCTGTGGGTTGGATGCAGGCCTTGATGGATGCGAGCGATGGATTGGATATCGGTCCCGGCGGCAAACCCTGGTGAATCCTGGTGTTGTAAGGCGACTGGACGGCCAGGTCGGCGACGGTCAGCTGATCGGTCCACTTCCCGAGGGCGTATTCGATGGTAGCGTCGACCCCGAGGGGGATGCCCTGGGCGAGGCGGTTGTAATAGACATCGCAGCCGAGTGAGCGCGCGGGATCGGTGTTTATCTCACGCTCCACCATCGAGGCCAGGATGACGATGGTGAAGATCGACTCGGCCGGGCGCGCCGATGTCGGTTTGGCCGCCTCCGCGCGCAGGGCGGGCGAGAACTGCTGACCGAACTCATCCAGCTGGCGCTTGACCAGATCTCGTGCGCTCGCTCCGGGATTGAGCAGGTAGGTGTCCGGAAATAGAAACCCCTCCAGGTTGGCGGGCGCACTTGGCGGCCGGTTCTGGAGGAAATCGTAGTTTGCGAACCAGTTCGGGTTCTGGGCCGCGGCCGAGTAGTCGGGCGCCTTGCCGATGCCCGCTGCCTGGGCCGCCTGAGCCATCTGGGCAAAGGTGTCGCCCTCGGCGAGCCGGACGGCGACCTGGTTGGCGTGGCCATGCTCGAGGGCGGCGACGAGGGCGGGTACCCCCATGTTCTTGTTCAGAATGAAGTCACCCGCCTGCAGCCGTCCCCGGCTTCCGGTCTGCCTCACGTAGAGGTCGAAGGCCAGCGCGCTGCGAATCAGACCCCGGGTCCGGAGAGCGGCGCTGATCTCGCTCGAACCCTCTCCCGGGGCGACGGTGAAGATGACTGGGGCCGAGCGCGACGAGACCGGTGTATTGACGTTGAGCGTCCACCAGTTGCTGCCCTGGCTCAGGGCGAGGACGATCAGGACCAACACCACCACCAGCGCCGCCAGCCGCTTCAAGCCTCCTCTCCCCCGTCCTCTTCATCGAGGTGAGCCATGACTCGATCCAGTTCCTTGCCGCGCAGCGCCTCAAGCCGATCCCCCGCCGCCTTCAGCACCAACACCTGCTGGGGATCGTCGCTGGCCTCGACCAGATAGTAGATTCCGCCCTCCATTTCGAAGGCGTCGTGGAGCAAGAAGACGTGCTCGCGGCCGTCCTCGCCGATGAGTTCAATCCGCTGCGGGGGTTCATCCACCGGAGATTCGGCCCAGGAAACCCTGCAGGATGAGGGTCGCCGCGATCGGATCGGAGAGCTGCTTTCGGCGCGCCCGCGAGAGCCCCGCCGCGAGCATCGATCGCTCCGCCTGAACGCTGGTCAGGCGCTCGTCGACCAGGTGCACGGGCCAGCCCGTGTCCGCGCGCAGGGTGTCGGCGAGGCGACGGGCGAACTCGGCCTCGGGCCCGCGTCCCCCATCCATCAGCCGCGGCCAGCCCACCACCAGTTCGTCACAGCCTTCCGCCTCCGCCACGTCGCGCAGCCTCCGGGCCAGTCCCAGCTGCGGCTGGGCGTCGATCGTGCGCAGCGGTTGAGCGATGATCCGGAGCGGGTCGCTGATCGCAAGTCCGATCCGCTTGGAGCCCAGATCAATGGCCATCAGGCGGCCCATGCTAGGTCGCGGGGGCGCTCGCAGCGGGAGTCTGGCTGACCACGTAGCTGACCTTGATGCGAGATTCGAGCAGGGGCATCCAGGGCAGGTTGAAGGGCGACTGGTCGATCTTGGCGGAGTTGACCGGGAGCTTGCCCAGATTGGCCCGCGCCTGGCTGACGCTCTTGGCCACCAGCTGCGATTTGACCTGCTGCAAATCGAGCTTGTGGGCGATGTTGGTATTCAGCGTGCCGGTGAAGGTCAGGTGGCCGCCGGCGGTGCCGGTCGTGGTGTAGGTGGCGGTGGGGGCGGAGCCCGTCATCTGCTGCCCGGCCGGGATCTTCTGGGCCAGGGCGGAGGCGAAGGCGGTTTGGACCTGGGCCGGCTTGTAGAAGGCGCCCTCCCCCTTGAGGGTCATGGTGACGTTGAATTTGGCCACCTTGTCGCCCTGGGCGTGGTCCGCCGCGAAGCTGGCGGGTTGAAAGACGACCGCGTCAGAGAGCTTCTCGTCGGACTTGGCCTGCTTGGTCAGATCGGCCGCGATCTGGCGCCGCAGGTTCTGATTCATGGTCGCCTGGGCGCCCTGGAGGTCGGTGGCGCTGATCTGGGGCGACTTGGTGGGGTCGGCGCCACCCGATGCCGCGCCCGGGTTGGAGGCCGCGAGGCAGGCCCCGGCATTGCTGCCGCTGATCTGCGTAATTGAGCCGGCCGGCACATTGCCCGCGGGGCCGGCGTCGACGGCGGTGACGGAGATGGGGACTGAGGGGCCGGGACTAACGGACTGGTCGGGGGTGCCGGGGGGGATGGTGAAGAGGACGGAGCCGGGCCCGGCGGTGGAGAAATCCTGGCCCGCGCTGAACGTGAAGTTATTATTCGGATGACAATTGTTCGTCACCTCGACGGTCGCGGTGGCGTGGGTGGCGGGGGTGGTGAAGGTGCCGGTGGCGGGGAAGCTGGTGGTGGCGGTCTGCGAGTCGAGGCTGGTGCGCACCGCCACCGGGCCGCCGCCGGGGGCGGCCTCCACGGTGACCGCGGTGGAGAAGGGCTTGGCCTGCGCGACCAGCGTGACTGACGCCGAGGGCACGTAGAAGATGATGCCCAACAACCCCGCCACCAGGATCAGGAGCGCGCCCACGTAGAGACCGACGCGGCTCGGCCGGGCCGCACTCCAGTGCTGAACGGCGCCGCCGCTGAGGCGAATCCGGGGCGGCGTCGCGGCCGGAGCCACGCTGCCCGCCTCCAGGTCGCCGGCGGCCACCATGAGGGGGGCCACGGCCACCGCCGGGGCTGGGGGAACCGAGCTTGTCCCCAAGCTGGGCAACGCTGTCACCCCGCCGGACCCGCCGAGACCACTCTCGGCCGCCATCTCCTGCACGGCCGGGTCGGAGCTCACTATCGAGACGCGCTTATTGAGCTTGGTGGCGTATTCGCTCAGGAGCTGGAAGTTGAAGCGGCTCTGGCCGAGACGGGAGCGAGCGGGCAGGACCAAGGGCACGTCCTGGCTGGGGCTGCGGCGCAGCCGCTCGATCACCTCCGGGAGTTCTTCGTCGCTTTCGATGTAGATCGGTTCGGCTGCCATGTCGTTTGCTATATCTGCCTCCGAGAAGAGTCCTAGACCTTCATCGCCTTCAAAACACCGCGCATCACGCTCTGGACCATGTCCTTGTCCTCCGCATCGACCCGCAGCGCGTGATTGGCCAGGCCCATCGGACCCACATCACGGGCGGTCTGGAGTTCACCGGTCGAGTCCTTCAGGTTCATGACGTCGTGGGGGCGAAGAAGGCGGCTTTGCGGCGGCCGGGAGAAGGGTAGGCCTTGAGACCAAGCGTTCTGGTTCAACTGCTGTATGACTTCTGGCAGAAGGCTACCCCCACCACAGACAAAAATGCTGGTCGGCAGCACCTGGCCGCGGTTCAGATCGCGCAGGCAGAGGGCCAATCCCTGCAGCAGCACCTCCACATCGGCCGACACCAGCTGCCGCACCTGCCGCTCCTGGTCGGGCGACAAGAGCCCCTCCGAGTGGCGCAGCTTGCGCGCCTCCGCCTCCTCATAGGTGACGCCCATGGCCAGCGCCAGGCGGCGGGTGAAGGCCCGCCCGCCGAGGTTGAACATGCGCGTACCCTCGACGCCGCCCTCGCGCAAGAGGGCCACGTCGGTGGTGCCGCCGCCGATGTCCACGAATATTGCCCCCTGCTCCCAGGCGTCCTTGCCGGCGCAGGCGCGGGCCAGCGCGTAGGGCTGAGCCACCGCTCCCGCCAGCTCCAGGTCCAGTTCCTTCAGGACTGACTCGATGGCCCCGATCTGGGTCATGGGGGCGAAGGTGTTGAAGACGGTGATGTCCAGGTTCTTGCCCTGAAAGCCGATCGGGGTCGAGACCGGGTAGCCGTCCATGCGAACCTGGGTGATGGAGGAATGCACCAGCCGCGCTTCCAGATCGCCGTATCCGCGGTCCAGCTCGAGCAGGTGCTGGGCCTCGCGCAGAGCGCGTTTTTCGACCAGTTTCAAGAGTTCACGCATCTCCCCCCGGTCGACCTTGCCGTCGGGCCGCTCACGGGCGGATTGAACCGAGGAGGAAAAACCCTTGACCAGCTCGCCGGCGATTCCGGCGATGGCCTGACCGGGCACCGTGCCGGCCATGTCCTCGGCCGCCTCGAGGGCGCCGTTGGCGGCGTCGATGACGGCGTCGATGTCGGCGATCGCGCCCCCACTCATGGCGCTCGGGTGCTGGGGGGCGCGTCCCACCCCGAGCACGGTGCCGCTTCCGTCCTGCTCCCGGCGCACCACCAGCACCTTGATCAGATCGGTCCCGATGTCGAGCGCGGTGAAATGACGGTAATAGTCATCACGGCGACGCAGGAGCCTGAACTTGCTCATGCCAGCATCTTCTGCAATTCCTCAAATCCTTCAACAAGATCGCGCCCCAGGCGCCCCTGGGCGAGCTCCGGCCGGCCGCCGCCGCGGCCCAGCGCGGGGGCCAATAGTTGGGCATTCAGCCCCGGAGTCAAATCCCGCGACACCTTGATAACAAAATTCGTGCTGTTGGCGACCGCCACCACCCCGCTCCCGCCCAGCGATTCGAGGTAGCGGTCGGCCCAGGCCCGAAGATCGTCACCGCCCTCGCTGACGACCTGCTCCAGGATCAGCGGCACCCGGGCCGCCCGCCGTTGAACGCCGTCGGCGGACGACAGGCGCGAGCGCCGAACCTCCTCCTGGAGCTGCTCGATGCGCCGTTCGTCCGCCCGCAGCTGCGCCCGCAGCTCGGTCACCCGCTCTGCCAGGCGCTCGACGGGTACTCCCAACTCCTGGGCCAAAGTGGTCTCGGCCCCCAACCTCTTTTCCATCAGCTCCTCGGCCGCCTCGCCCGCCACCAACTCGATCCTTCGCACCCCCGCCCCCACGCTGCCCTCAGACAAGAGGAGCACCGGACCAACCTCGGCGCTGTTCGCGACGTGGGTGCCGCCGCAGAATTCGCGGCTGAAATCCCCGAATGACACCACTCTGACCTGGTCGCCGTAGCGTTCCTCGAAGAGGTGGGTGGCACCGGTCGACACGGCCTCGGTGTAGGGCAGGATCTGGACTTGGCGGGGCAGGGCCCCGCGCACCTGTGCGTTGAGGATGCGTCGAATCCGCGTCAGCTCGGTCCCGCTGAGGGCCCGATCGAAGGCGAAATCGAAGGTGGTTCGGGTGGGACCCACGAAGGATCCGCGCTGCAATTCGCCCTCCCCGGTCACCTCCTCCAGGGCCCGGTTGAGGAGGTGGGTGGCGCTGTGGTGGCGCATGATCTGGCGCCGGCGCTGCGGCTGCACGGCGGCGATGACCTGGTCGCCTCGCTTCAGCCGGCCGATGCGCACCCGCCCGAGGTGGGCGATGACTCCCTCCAGCGGACGCTGGGTGTCGTCCACCTGGACCTCGCCATTCGGCCCTCGCAGCGTCCCCTGATCGCCGACCTGGCCGCCCGATTCGGCGTAAAAGGGGGTGCGGTCGAGGTAGACCTCCACCTCATCGCCCTCGGTGGCGACCTCCACCTCGGCTCCCTGCACGCGCAGCAGGCGCACGCTGGCGGTTGCCTCGAGCTCCTCGTAGCCGACGAATTCGGAGCTGGGGAGCCCGCGCAGGTTGCTCCAGCTGTGCTTGACCTGACCCCGGGAGCGGCCCCGCTGCGCCTCCATGGCGGCCTCGAAGCCCTCCTCATCGACCGACTGGCCGCGCTCTTGGGCGAGCTCGCGAGTGAGCGCCAGGGGAAAGCCGAAGGTGTCGTGGAGCCGGAAGGCGTCCGCTCCCGGGATGACCTTCGGGTTGTGGGCCGCGACCTGCGCGAATATCTCCATCCCACGCTCCAACGTTCGATTGAAGCGATCGGCTTCGGCGCCGAGCGCGGTCTCAATCAGGGAGGCACGCTGGAGCAGGTAGGGATACTGATCGCGCATCGTCTCCACGACCACCGCCACCCCCGCCGCCAGGGGCACTCGCAGGCCGCAGCGGTGCGCGTGGAGGGTCGCTCTGCGGATCAGCCGCCGGAGCACGTAGCCGCGTCCCTCGTTGGCCGGCAGCACCCCGTCGGCGATGGCGAAACTGGCCGCCCGAAGATGATCGGCGATGATGCGTTCGGAGAGCGCCAGGGGCTGGGAGGAATTGGCCTGGACGAATTCCACCAGGGGCCGGAAGAGGTCGGTGGAGTAGCTGTCCGGAACCCCCTGGAGAATGGCCGCGACGCGCTCCAAACCCAGGCCGGTGTCGACCGCCGGGCGCGGCAGGGGCGCCAGCTCCCCATCCGGGCGTCGATCGAACTGGGGAAAGACCAGATTCCAGAACTCCAGGAAACGATCGCAGTGATCGGGCCCGCAATCGGGCTCGCCGCAGCCGTACTGGGGCCCGCGGTCCCACCAGAGCTCGGAATCGGGGCCGCAGGGACCGAATTCCAGCCCCCACCAGTTGCCGCTGTCCTCGTGGACGGCGCCCGCGCTGAGTCCTGCCTCCTGCTGCCAGAGGCGGCGCGCGTCCTCATCGCTGGGATGGATGGTTACCCGGAGCCGATCTGGGGGTAAACCCAAGCCCCGCTCGGGGTCGGTCACGAACTCCCAGGCGAGGGCGATGGCGGTCTCCTTGAAGTAATCGCCGGTGGGTGCGAAGTTGCCCAGCATCTCAAAGAAGGTCTGGTGCCGATCGGTGCGCCCGACCTGCTCCAGATCTCCCACCCGCATGCACTTCTGGGCCGAGGTCAGCCGGGGCGCGGGCGGCCGCTTCAGTCCTTGATAGAAGGGCTGAAGGGGCTGCATTCCGGCCGAGATGAACAGGGTGGTCGGATCGTCCACCGGAATCAGCGACGCGCTCGCCAGCAGCTGATGATCACGGCTCTGAAAATGCGCCAAAAAACGTCTTCGAATTTCGGACCCGGTCACGAGATGGCGTTAGTTTAACCGCCCCACCCGGGTGGTCAGCGCGCGCCCGCCGGAGCGGGTCCCGGCGATCAGGTGGGTTCGGCCGGCAGTTGCTGCCGCAGCTGTTCCAGCGCCGCCCGCTGGAGGCGGGAAACGTGCATCTGGCTGATGCCCAGGCGGCGGGCGATTTCCGATTGCGACATCTCGTCGAAAAAGCGCATCGCCATGATCCGCCGTTCGCGCTCGTTGAGGTGGGCCATGGCGTTCTCCAGCACCTCCCGCATCTCGACCCGATCGAGATTCTCATCGACCCCCCCAATCGACTCCGATAGCCCGCGCCCGCCGGATCCCTCCGGCCCCACGCTGGCGTCGATGGAGAGGGGGACGTAGGCATTGCTCATCTCCATCGCCTCCAGGACCTCATCCGGCTCAACCTCGAGGCGGGCGGCGATCTCGGCCGCGGTGGGGGTGCGCTGGAGCTCCTGGCGCATCTGCTCTTGGACCCGCAGGATCTGCTGATAGAGCTCGTGGAGACGGCGCGGGAACCTGATCGCCCATCCCTTGTCGCGGAAGTAGCGCTTGATCTCGCCCCCGATGGTGGGCGTGGCGAAGGTGGTGAACTCGTTGCCCAGCTCGGGATCGAAGCGTTCGATGGCCTTGATCAGGCCCAGGTATCCGACCTGCACCAGATCATCGAACGGCTCGCCTCGGTTCTGGAAACGCCGGGCCAGGAAGTGCACCAGCCCGGCGTAGGCGCCGACCAATTCGGCCCGGATCTGCTCTCGCCGCGTGGGATCGGTGCTTTCCCGATAGCTCTGGTGGAGGCGACGTAGGTCCTCCCGGCTGAGCGGCGAGGGCTGGCTCAAGAGACCAGGTACTTCACCATGCGGAGCCGGATCCGACCGCTGCGGGCGTCAACCTGAGGCAAGAAGTCGTCGACGAAGAGCCGGATCATCTCCCGGGTGAGGGCCCGCTGAGCTTCGCTCTGGCCGACGGCGGAGCGGGTCGAGGGCGGCTGCTGGCGGGCCAGGCTGGGCAGCGATTCATCGCCACCCGGCGGCAGCGCCTCGACGTCGACGGCGAGGCCGCGGGCGGTCGAACTGTAGGTGAGTTTCAGCGTCGCGCCCTCGCCCCAGGTCTCCTCGGCGGCGTCGATGGTGCTGTCGCAGGCCTGGACCACGGCGATGCCCAGGTCGTCGATCTCCTCCAGTTTGAAGCCCATCTGCACCCCCAAGGAGCCCGCCACCCGTTTGGCCAGCGAGAGGAACTCGGGCTGCGCCGGAATTTTGAGTTCGGCCAGCTGGGCCCGGGCGGAATCAGCCATCGCCTTCCTGAGCGCCGCTGGGGCCGATCTCGGTCTCCAGGCGGGCCCGTCGCCGGCGAGCGGCGGCCACGCCCTCGTGAATGGCCCGGCGCACCTGCTCTTCGGGGTTCTTGACCGCACTCCGGGCGCTGCCCGCCGCCGCCCGAGCGCGCTCTCGCAGCTGCTCCGGATTCGATGTCAACTCGATGGTCCGGCTGCGCAGCCGGTCGACCTCTTCCCGGGCCGGACCGCTGGCCAGATAGGCCCCGGCGATAACGCCGAGCGCCGCGCCCAACACCAACCCGGTGCCAAATCCGCCTCCGCTATCCCTCGACATCGCCGCCTCCTTCATTCCCGATGTGCAGTGCGCGCAAAAGGCTGCGCGCGGTGACGCCCGCGCCGTGCGCCGTCGCCCTCAATTGGCGACTGGCCCGACCCAGGCCAAGGTCGACCGCTTCCGTCAGACGGGCCGCGCCCAAGCTGGCTCCGCGCACCGCCACGTTCAGCCCCGAGGCGATGCCGTTGACGTTGCCGAGCGTGCTCTTCAGTTCCGGAACCATCTCTCTCACCGCCTCGTCCACCATCAACAGGCTCGCCTCCAGAGCACCCAGGGTCCGGATCAGGCGCAGTATCAGCGCGCATAGCGCCAAGGCGACCAACAGTGCTCCCAAACCCAGAGCGAACCAAAGGAAGTTCAGCAAGAATTGTCCCCCTTGGGTAGCGAGCCCAAACTCATCCGCCGTTAGAGCCCCATCTTATGGGCACTCGCTGGGCCAGCGGCTGCAGAGCCAGCGCGAAGATGACGCCGGGGACCAGGTCGGCCTCTCCCCAGACCTTGGCCGGGAGACCGACAAAGCTCCACAGCTGACCCAGCAGAACGCCGAGCAGGGCCATCAGCAGGACCGGCAGATAGGCGCGCCGGCGATAGGGCAGGAATGCGTAGAAGAGCTGGGAGAGGATCAGGGTCAGGATCGCCAGCACGATGATCGCGGGAGGCATCATCGCCTCCCGCGACCGCAGCATCCCGTCGGAGCGAGGATCGTGGGTTGTCCTGGTAGCTCCAGGTGGGTCCCCTGCCAAACGCTTGCCCAAGTCCCGGATGGCCCGGGCATGTGGTCTGCGCTCTGGACGACGGGGTCCCTTTGCGATCTTATTGGGCAACGCGCACGCTGACCCTCCACCGAACGGGACACATCGATCTTACCCGGGCGGGTCACGATCAAACGTCGGATTTGGCCACTAATCCCAACTCCTCCAGCTGTTCCGGATCAACCGGGCTGGGGGCGCCGGACATGAGATCGGCCATCGACTGGGTCTTTGGGAAGGCGACCACGTCGCGGATGTTCTCGGTCCCGGCCAGGAGCATGGTCAGACGGTCGATGCCGAGGGCGATGCCGCCGTGGGGCGGGACGCCGTAGGAAAAGGCGTCGAGCAGGTAGCCGAAGCGCTCGCGGATCAGGGTCGGTGAGAGCCCCAACAGCCCAAAGACGCGCTCCTGCATGACGGGATCAAAAATGCGGAGGCTGCCACCGCCCAGCTCATAGCCATTGCAGACCACGTCGTAGGCATGGGCCCGAACGTCGTAGGGGCGCTCGCCGACAAAGTCCAGGTCGCCCGCCACCGGCCGCGTGAAGGGATGGTGGGCGTAGGTCAACTGGCCCTGGTCGTCCTCCTCGAAGAGGTAGGTGGGGTTGACCCAGAGAAAGCGCCAGGCGTCTTTCGGTATCAAATCTCGCCGTCGGGCGATCTCCTGCCGGATCAGGCCCATGACCGTCTCCGCCCGCCGTCGCCGGTCGGCCGCGATCAGAACACGGTCGCCGGCCTGGGCCCCGCAGGCGGTCATCACCGCCTCGACCTCCGCCGACCGCAGGAACTTGTCCAGCGGCCCCCCCGGCAGCCAGACCAGGCCCTGCGCCCCCGCCCCCTTGGCCAGGGTGGTCAGCTCATCCAACTCCCGGCGCGTCAGGTCGGCGCCGCCCGGTACCGCCAGGCCCCGGATCACACCCCCGCTCTCGAGCACGCTGCGGAATATCCGCGCCTCGCTGTTGGCCAGCTCGGCGCCCAGATCGGCAATGGGGAGCTCGTAGCGCAGGTCCGGCTTATCGCTGCCATAGCGAAGCCACGCATCGCGGATGTTGAGACGCGGGAAGGGCAGCGGAATGGTGACCCCCAGCACCTCCTTCCAGAGCCGGGCCAGGAGGCCTTCGATGAGCCCGAAGACGTCCTCCTCGGTCGGGAAGGACATCTCGATGTCGAGCTGGGTGAACTCCGGCTGGCGGTCGGCTCTGAGGTTCTCGTCGCGGAAACAGCGAGCGATCTGGTAATAGCGCTGCACCCCGGCCACCATGAGCAGCTGCTTGGGCACCTGAGGGGCCTGGGGCAGGGCGTAGACCAAGCCCGGATGGAGACGGCTGGGAACGATGAAATCGCGCGCGCCCGAGGGCGAGGTGCGGCTCAGTATCGGCGTCTCCACCTCGATGAACTCCCGCTCATCGAGGTGACGGTGAATGATCTGATTGACCCGATGGCGGAGCTCCAGGATGCGCATCATGGGCGGCCGCCGCAGGTCCAGATAACGGTAGGTGAGTCGCGTCTTCTCGTCCGCCGAGTCCTGTTCGTCAATCGCGAAGGGAGGCGTCCGGGAGGCGCTGATGACCTCCACCGCGCTCGCCGCCAGCTCCACCTCACCCGTCCCCAGGGCGGGGTTGACGGCGTCGGCGGGCCGCAGAGCGACCCGGCCCGTGACCCGGACCACGAACTCGGCGCGCAACTGCGAGGCGACCAGGTGGGCCTCGGGCGCGGTCTGGGGGTTGAAGACGATCTGAACCAGGCCCCAGCGGTCCCTCAGGTCGATGAAGATGAGGCCGCCGTGGTCCCGGCGCCGCCCCACCCAACCGAACAGCTCCAGCTCGCGGCCGGCATCCACGGCCCGCAGCGAGCCGCAGTGGGGAGCGTCAAAGCCGCCCTTAGAACTCACCCCAGGGCCTCAGGCAACTGATCCCAGTCGAGCTCGCGCTGCTCGCCGCTAACCATGTCGCGCAGGCGCAGGCGCCGGCCCTCCACATCGCCCGCGGCGATCAGCGCCACCCAGCGCACGCCCGCCCGCGAGGCTGATCGCATCTTGGCCTTCAATGAGCGCGGTGAGGCATCGGCGGCGGCGGCCACCCGCTGGCGCGCCCGCCGCGCCACCTCGGCCCCCGCGCTCGAAACAACCCCCTCCTCGATCAGGACGAGGAGATCCAGCGGCGGCCGGGGCTCTCCGCCGAGCTCGCCCGGGAGGTTGGCGATGATGCGCTCCAAGCCCATCGCAAAGCCGCTGCCCGGGGTGTCGGCAAAGCCGAGCGCGGCGGAGAGGCCGTCGTAGCGGCCACCGCCCCCGAGCGCGCTCTGCGCCCCCTCGTCGTTGTCGCGCTGGAATTCGAACACGGTCCGGGTGTAGTAGTCCAGGCCCCGGACCAGGTAGGGGTTGACGCGGTGGGGCACCCCGGCTCCCTGCAACAGCTCGCGGACCTCGGCCAGGGACCGGGCGCAATCGGCGCAGAGGTGATCGGTGATCCTGGGGGCGCGGGCCTTCAGGGCCACACAGCCCGCCTCCTTGCAATCCAAGAGGCGCAGTGGACTCTCCTCCAGGCGGCGCCGGCAGTCGGGGTGAAGCTGGTCTTGCAGGGGCCGATAGTAGGCCCTCAAAAGGTCCAGGTAGGCGGGCCGGCAGCTCTCGTCGCCGATGCTGTTGAGCTCCAGCCCGACCCCCTCCAGCCCGACCGCCGCCAGCCACTCCCAGCCCAGTTCGATGAGGTCGGCGTCGATGGCCCCCGACCCCTCTCCCAGCACCTCGACGTTGAACTGGTGGAACTGGCGGTAGCGTCCAGCCTGGGGACGGTCGTGGCGGAACATCGATCCCAGCGAATAGAGCCGCACCGGCACCCCGCCCGCGCCCAGGTGACCCTCGTGATAGGCCCTCACCACTCCCGCCGTGGCCTCCGGGCGCAGCACCAGCGGAACCGACGCCTCGGTCATCGGCTGGAGGCGATAGAGTTCCTTGCCGCCGGCATCGCTGCTCTCCCCCACACCTCGCTCGATGAGCATGGCCGACTCGATGATGGGGGTCTCGATCTCCTCGAAGCCGTGACGCGCCGCGCAATGGTGGGCCCGCTCCTCCACCTGGCGCCACCGGGCGCGCTCGGCGGGAAGTATGTCCCGCACCCCGCGCGCAGCCCGGATTACGGAAGTTGGAGGCACGAGGGCAAGTTTATGGCCCGACCGCCGTGCCCCGCCCGCCGCGGGCACCGGGCGTCGTCAGAGGTGGGGGTTGTACCGCCGCTCCTGCCCGATCGTGGTCATCACGCCATGGCCGGGATAGACCAGGTAGTCGTCGTCGTAGGCCATCAGCTTGCCGCGGATCGACTCCAGAAGCAGGGCCGGATCGGAAGCGGAGAAGTCAGTCCGCCCGATCGAGCCGGCGAAGAGGGCGTCACCGGTGAAGAGGTTGCGCTCGATCTCCAGGGTGACCCCGCCCGGGCTGTGGCCGGGGGTGTGCACGACCCCAAAGCTGAGGCTACCGGCCAGGTAGGAGGTGCCCTCGACCAGCTCCTCCAAACCAGTCATCGCGGGCAGCGGGTAGGGGAACTCAGAGCGGAGCGGACTCCCCTCCGCCAGCGTCCTCCACTCAGCGGCATGAACGGCGATGGGGAGCGGACCGAGGGCGGCGCGCAGCGCCTCCAGTCCGGCGATGTGATCGAAATCGGTGTGGGTGAGGAGAATGGCCAGCACCCGGCGTCCACTCCCCGCCACCAGCTCCAGGATCTGGCCCGGATCCATGTGCGCGTCGATGATGACGGCATCGCCGGTCTGGAGGTCAGAGACCAGGTAGGAGTTGGTCCCCATCTGCGCATCGGCGGTCGACTCGATCCGGATCCGATCTCCAGAGCGGTTCATCTGTGATACCGCCAGGTGCGGCTGGGGCCCCGGGGGGGCCTGAGAGCGGCCCTCAACTGGATTCGCGGGCCACGGTGTGGACGTCGCGGACCTGCTCCATCCTCTCCATGAGGCGCGAGAGTTGAGCCAGCGAGTCGATCTCGATGGTGGTCGAGACGACCGCCGTCTTGTCGTCGTAGACGTGCACCGACGCCGCCGACATGTTGACGCGCTGCTCGGCCACCACCGTGGCGATGTCCCGCAAGAGCCCGGTTCGGTCCCAGGCCTCGATCTTGATGCTGACCGGATAGAGGGTGGAGGATTCCACATCCCAGTCCACCGGGACGAGGCGATCGGTGTCGGGCGTGTTGACCGCGTTGATGCAATCACGCCGGTGCACGGTGACGCCCTTACCGCGGGTCACAAAGCCGCTGACGGCGTCGCCCGGCACCGGCTGGCAGCAGGCCGCGATGCGAGTCAGAATCCCCTTCTCCCCCCGCACCAGCACCCGCGGCGTGGGATGGACCTGGGGAATGAGGGGAATGGAGCGCAGCACGTCCCCCTCATCGGTGCGGGTCAGGGCCATGCGCATGACCACCGAGTGGGAAGAAACGTCCCCGTAGCCGATGGCGGCGAGAAAGTCCTCGGCGCTGGCGTGGTGATAGAGGGCCGCCATCTCCTCCAACTTGCCCTCGGGCAGCTGCAGGGCGCTGAGGCGGTGCATTCGCATCAGCTCCTTCTCCAGCAGGTCGCGGCCCTTCTGCACGTTCTCCTCGCGGGCCTGGCCCTTGAACCACTTCCGCACGCGCTCGCGCGCCGAGGCGCTCTTGACGAAGTTGAGCCAGTCGCGACTCGGACCGTGGGGTCCCTTGGTGGTCAGGATCTCGACGATCTCGCCGTTCTGAAGCTGGTAGTTGAGCGGGACCATGCGCCCGTTCACCTTGGAGCCCACGCAGCGGTGCCCGACCTCGGTGTGGACGCGATAGGCGAAGTCGACCGGGGTGGAACCGGCGGGCAGGTTCAGGACATCACCGCGGGGCGAGAAGACGAAGACCTCGTCCTGGAAGAGATCGACCTTGACCGCGTTGACGAAGGTCTCGGCGTCGACCACCTCCTTCTGCCATTCCATGAGCAGCCGCAGCCAACCCAGCTTCTGGTCAAAGTGGGGATCGGTCTCGCCCTCCTTGTAGGTCCAGTGGGCGGCCACGCCGAAATCGGCCACCTGATGCATCTGGTGGGTGCGGATCTGGATCTCAACCGGCTCCCCGGCCTGGGAGATGACGGTGGTGTGAAGGGATTGGTAGCCGTTTGATTTGGGCATCGCGATGTAGTCCTTGAAGCGGCCGGGGATCGGCTTCCAAAGCGAGTGCACAACCCCCAGGACGCCGTAGCAGTCCTTCACCGATTCCACCACCACGCGCATGGCGAGCAGGTCGTAGATCTGACTGAAGTCCTTCTTTTCGCGGCTCATCTTCTGCCAGATGGAGTAGATGTGCTTGGGCCGGCCGGAGATCTCGGCCGCAATCTCGATCTTCGTCAGCTCCAGGGAGAGGACCTCGGAGAGATCTGAAACCAGCGTTTCGCGGTCGGCGCGCTTGCTCTTCAAGAGCATCACGACGTCGTGATAGGGCTCGGGCTCGAGGTGCCGGAAGGACAGGTCCTCCAGCTCCCACTTGATCTGCCCGATGCCCAATCGGTGCGCCAGGGGGGCGTAGATGTCGAGCGTCTCGCGGGCGATGCGCTGCCGTTTGGGCGGCGGCAGGGCGTCCAGGGTGCGCATGTTGTGGAGGCGGTCGGCGAGCTTTATCAGCACCACCCGGACGTCCTCGGCCATGGCCAGCAGCATCTTGCGAATGTTCTCGGCCTGGAGCTGCTGGTCCGATCGGAACGAGATTCGGCTCAGCTTGGTCACCCCCCCGACCAGGTTGCCCACCTCCTGGCCGAACTCCTCGCGCACCGCGGCCAGGGTCAGCTCGGTGTCCTCGACGGTGTCGTGGAGGAGGGCGGCGGCCAGCGTGGCGGCGTCCAGGTTCAGGTCGGCCAGGATCGAGGCGACCGCCAGCGGATGTTCCACGTAGTCCTCGCCCGAGAGCCGTCGCTGACCCCGGTGGGCGATGGCCGCCCGCTCGTAGGCGTGTTGCACCAGTTCCCGGTCCGGGCTCTTGAGGTGCTCGGCGATTCGCAGCAGTTCAGAAATGCTCAATGTGTTCCGCCCGTTCTTAGCAGAAATGTTCACGCGTTGGTTGAAACCCGAACCGCGCTGGGGATAGTCCGCCCGCTCCGAGCTCATCATCGACGCCCCATGGCGGTCGGCGGAGGGACCGAAAGGGGCCGGGAGCGGACCGGCCGATCGGAGGGCGCCGGATCAGTAGGAGCGGGCCAGCACCACCCGGAGGCGGCCGGGGCGGCCGCAGACGATGCAGGCAGTTCCCGCCACTCCCCTCGGATCGAAGTTCCGGATCGTCACCCCTCCCGTCTCGGCCTTGATCTGCGCTTCGCACTCTGGACTCTCGCACCAGTCGACCCAGGCCAGACCGGAGCGATCCCGGAAGTGGGCGAGAAGTTCGGAGAGCTGGGTGAACTCAAAACTGTTCTCAGTTCGGAAGTCGAGGGCGCGCTGATAGAGGGCGCCGTGGAAGGAATCCAAGAGCTCGGGCAGGCGCTCTTCCAGGGCGTCGACGGGTAGCGCCAGCTTGCTTCGATCGAGGCGACTGACGACCATGACCTGGTTGGCATCGACGTCCCGAGGCCCCACCTCGAGGCGCAGCGGGACCCCCTTCAATTCGTATTCGGAGTACTTCTCCCCCGGCCGGCGCTCGCTCCAGTCGACCTTGTATCGGACCTTGGCCCGAGAAAGGGCGGGCGCCCAGCCGGCGATGAAGCGCTCGATCCGGTCCCTCCCCTCCTGGTCGCGGAAGATGGGGACCACGACGACCTGGATGGGGGCGATGCGGGGCGGCATGATCAGGCCCGAGTCGTCGCCATGGGCCATGATCAGGCCCCCGATCAGGCGCGTGGAGATGCCCCAGGAGGTGGTGTGGCAAAACTGGCGCTGGTTGTCGCGGCCGCTGAAGGCGATGTCGTAGGCGGTGGCGAAGTTCTGACCCAGGTAGTGCGAAGTTCCGGCCTGAAGCGCCAGACCGTCGCGCATGAGGGCTTCGATGGACTTGGAGTAGACAGCCCCGGCGAACTTTTCGCTGTCCGTCTTCATCCCCGCCAGGACGGGCATGGCGAGCCAGTCCTCGGCGATCTGCCGGTAGTAGTCGAGGATCAGGTCGACCTCGCTGCGGGCCTCCTCGGGGCTGGCGTGGAAGGTGTGCCCCTCCTGCCACAGGAACTCGGCGGTGCGCAGGAAGAGGCGGGTCCGAAGCTCCCAGCGGAGCACGTTGCACCACTGGTTGGTGAGCTGGGGCAGGTCGCGGTAGGAGTGTATGTAGCGCCGCATGATGGTGCCGATGATGGTCTCCGAGGTGGGCCGAATGGCCAGCGGCTGGTCGAGCTCGCCGTGGCTCCCGGCCCTGGTCACCCAGGCCACCTCGGGGGTGAAGCCCTGCACGTGTTCGGCCTCCTTCATCAGGAGTTCCTCGGGGATCAGGAGCGGGAAGTACATGTTCTGATGCCCGCTCGACTTGATCATGTCGTCGAAGGCGCGCTGAATGTTCTCCCAGATCGCGTATCCGTAGGGCCGGATGACCATGCAGCCGCGGACCGGGGTGTAGTCGGCCATCTCCGCCTTGCGCACGACGTCGGTGTACCAACGGTCGAAGTCGACCGACATCTTGGTGATTTCCTTGACGAAATCGGTGGGTTCCATCTGGCTCATGAGCTGGCTTAGTTCATCCTTGCCGCGATTGGCGGCCGGCGGCGAGGCCCACCGGGCATCGTCGGGGGAAGCGCTCCCAAATGGCGCGACCGGCTCGGGCGTACCCGCGGCGCGGCCCACCCCATGGCAGCGATTATCACAGAAGCGTTGGCCACCCGGCCCAGCGGCCCTCCCCGTCGAGACCTCAGCCGGCTTCGCCCGGCCTCGCCCGGGGCCGCCGCCATACGTCATCCTTGGGGGCGGCGGACGGATCGGCGAGGCCTGGTTCCGGGCGGCGCCGGCGTCCGATCGACAAATGCCGTCCGGTCGTATCGAAGGAGGAAGGGAGAATGCGCGCGCTGGTCGCACTGCGTCACGGAGGCCCAGAGGTCCTGGAGTTTCAGCCGAACCTGCCCGATCCCACCCCCGATCCGGACCAGGTTCTGATCGAGGTCCAATCGTCGGGTGTGAACTTCGCCGACCTGAGTTCGGTGCGGGGCACCTATCCCACCCCCCCACCCCCCTTCACACCCGGGTTGGAGGTGGCCGGGATCGAGCGCGGTAGCGGCCGCCGGGTCCTGGCTCTGGTCGCCGGCGGCGGATACGCCAGCCTCGTCCTGGCGCCGCGCTCGATGGTCTTCGACGCCGGTCAACTGGACCTCTCCGAGGCCGGTGCCTACGGCTTGGTCACCATCACCTGCCACCTCGGCCTGTCGGGCATGGCCCACTTGCAGCCCGGCCAGAGCGTCCTCGTTCTGGCCGGCGCCGGAGGCATCGGGTCAACCGCCATTCAGGTCGCCAAGGCGCTCGGCGCCGGCGAGGTGGTGGCGGTGGCTTCCACGCCCGAGAAGCGGGCCTTCGCCATATCGGTCGGGGCCGATCGGGCAATCGGCTACGAGGACGACTTCCCGGCCTGCGATGTGGCCCTGGATGGGGTCGGCGGAGAGGCCTTCGCCAAGGCCTATGCCGCCGCCCCCCCCTTTGGCCGCATCGTCATGATCGGGACCAGCTCAGGCCAGCAACCCGCCCTGCCGGAGCCTGGCGACCTCCGAAATCGGACCGTCACGCTGATTCCGTTCAGCTTCGGTGCGTTGCGCCGCGCCCACCCCGAACTGGTCACCAAGATGGCACCGGCGGCGGTGGACCTGCTTCGAGCGGGCCGGGTCAAGCCCCCCATCGGCCTCACCCTGCCGTTGGCGGAGGGCGCGACGGCGCTGGCCAAGCTCGCCGACCGGGCGACGATGGGCAAGGTCGTGCTCCTGCCCTGAGCCCAACCCCGGCCCCGGCCCCGGCCGACCCGCCGCCAGCACTCCCGCAAAGCGCGTGCAGTCGGGGCGGGCGGGCCTACTCGCCGGTCGACGGCCGGGGCGGATCCCAGGCGGCGGCGATGCCGCTGCCGAGCAGCCCCTCGATCTGCGCCAGGTCATAGCCGGACTCGCCCAAAACCTCGACTGTGTGCTGGCCCAGAAGAGGTGGCGGCAGGCGGATTGAAGCTGGGTCGGCGGACAGCCGGATGGGAGGGGCGAGCTGGGGAATCGTGCCCAGAGTCGTGTGCTGCACCGACTGCACAAATCCGGCCGACACGGTGTGGGGATGGGCGAGCGCCTGCGAGATGCTGAGGACGGGCGCGAAGAGTGCGCCGGCGGCGGCGAATCGGCTGGCCCACTGGGCGGTGGTGCGGGCGGCCAGCACGGGGTTGATGAGATCGATCAATGGGGCCAGGTTGCGGAGCCGGCCCTGGTTGCTGGCGAAGCGAGGGTCGGATGCCAGCTCGGGACGATCGATGGCGGCGCAGAATCGGGGCCAGCTGTCCCCGCCCCAAGCTCCCGCCATGACCGATCCGTCGGCGGTTTGAAAGACCTGATAGGGGGCGTAGGCGGTGTGGGCGCTGCCCGCCGCCTGGGGGTCGCGGCCACTCGCCCAGTAGCTGCCCAGACGGGTGCTGAGCATGGTCATCAGGGCGAACGCCATCGGTACCTCCACCAGCTGGCCCCGCCCCGAGCGCTGCCGTGCGATGAGGGCCAGCAGGATGCCCTGCACTGCGTGCATGGCACCGGTGTGGTCGGCCACCGGCACACCCACCAGCAGGGGCTCGCCACCAGCCTCGCCGGTCACCGACATGACCCCCGAGAAGGCCTGCACGACGGGATCGGTACCGGCAGCCTCCCGCAACTCCCCGGTCGCCCCGAAGGCCGAGACCGAGCAGTAGACCAGGCCCGGATTGATCGCCGCCATGGCCTGGTAACCAATCCCGATCCGGTCCGCCACCCCGGGCCGGTAGTTCTCGACCAGGACGTCGGCCCCCGCCACCAGCTTGGAAATGACCTCCAGGCCCTGGGGGGTGCGGAAGTCGAGGGCGACGCTGCGCTTGCCGCGATTCCAGAGCAGAAACATCGCGCTCTCCTGGCCGACGAAGTCCTTCCCCGCCCGGCGGGTCGGATCGCCCCCCGGCAGCGCCTCCACCTTGATCACGTCGGCGCCGTGGTCGGCCAGCACCAGCGTCGCGTAGGGCCCCGCCATGTGGCGGGTGAAATCGACCACGCGGACTCCGTCCAGGGCCCCCACCGGAGCTCAGTCCGGGGTGCCCAGCCGCAGGCAGCGGCGGGCGTTGTCGGCCCCGATCTGGGCCCGCTCGGCGTCACCGAAGGGCAGTTGCTGCAGCGTCTGGACGTAGCCGGCCGGGTTGACCATCGGAAAGTTGCTGCCCAACAAGACCTTGTCGGTGCCCATGTGGCGGATCGAATCGACCAGCTCCCGGGCCTCTCTGCCCCCCTCCCGGCCGACGTTGCTGAACTGGAAGGAGGTGTCGGTGTAGACGTTTTCGTAGCGCTGCGTGAGCGAGACCACGTCGTCGGTGTAGCCGTGCCCGAGGTGGGCCAGGATCAAGGTCAGCCCGGGAAAGTTTCGCAGCGTGGGCTCGTGATGCGAGGGCCGTCCGAAGTGGTCCTGGCCGGGCCCGGGCGGGGGTCCGCCGCCATCACCCGATTGTGTCAAGACGGGCAGCTGCAGCTCCCAGCAGCGCTGCCAGAGGGGGTCCAGCAGGGGGTCGTCGCCGTACAGCCCCATCGACGGCGGGATGATCTTCACCCCCCGCGCACCGAGGGCCACCAGCTCGTCGATTTCCGCCCGGATCTCATCGGCATCCAGGTAACGGACGTTGATACCCACGAATGGGATCAGGCGCGGATCGCGCCCGGCGGCGGCAACACCCCAGCGGTTGTAATCTCGAATCTCCTGGGCCACCTGGGCTCGGATCTCCGCCTCGGTCGCCTCCGGACGGGTCTGGCGCAGTTGCCGGTAGTGCTCGCCCGATCGGGCGAAGAGCAGGAGCACGACCTGCTCGATGCCCGCCTCGTCGAGGAGTGGTTCCAATTCGCTCAGCACCCCCGCCCGTTTGGGATTCGTCATCCCCACGATCTCCTGCCAATCGAATCCCATCTCCGTCGACGGAAAGGCGTGGACGTGAGCATCGATGTACTTCATGCGGTCAAACTCCCAATGGCACGCGCCAGCTCAAGCACCGCATGGGCACTCTGAGCCATGGCGTAATCGACGAATTCACCCTCCACCATGAGGGCCGCCGAGCCCTCCGCGAGGGCCTGGTTGAAGAGCTCCACCACCCTCTGCGCCGACTCCAGCTCCTCGGGGCTGGGGGTGAAGACGGCGTTCACGGGCCCCACCTGAGCAGGGCTGAGGCAGAGCTTGCCCAGGTATCCAAGCTGGCGCGCGAAGGCCGCCTCGGAGACCAGCCCGTCGAGATCGCGGACGCGGCCGTAGGCGCCGTCCAGCGGCAGCGAGCAGCCCGCGGCGCGAGCGTCCATCAGAACCTTGGAGCGGAGATAGAGCCGCTCCAGGCCGTTCTGGCTCCATTGAAAGCCGAGCGCGCGGGCCATGTCCCCGCCCGCCGCGGTCCCACAGATGAGAGAGCAGCAGCGCTCGCCGGCCAGCGCCAGCTGGTGGGCGTTGACCGCCGCTAGGGGCGTCTCCACCAACAAGAGGGTCTCCACCGAGGTGCCGGCCAGGAGCGATTCGAGGAGCCCGATCTGGTCCGGGGATTGCAGCTTGGGCACGATGATGCCCGCCAATCCGGGCTGCAGGATGGCCTCCAGGTCCTGCTCCAGGCCCGCGCCGAGGGCGTTGACCTTGACCAGCACCGTCCGGCCACCCGATGCAAGGCGCGCGATCGACTCTCGGACCACCTCCCTCGCCTCCGCCTTGCGCGCCTCGGGAACGCTGTCCTCGAGCACCAGGCAGAGTCCGTCGGCGCCACTATCGGAGGCCTTTTCGATCAGATCGGCGCGGTGGCCGGGCGTGTAGAGGATGCTGCGAAGAATCCGCATCTAACCCCGCCCTTCGCTCTGGGCGGCGTTCCGGGTCGGCTTCAAGAAACCCCGCCGGGCGGTCGAGGGAAGGCCAGAAGTCTGGTCAGCACCCGCACATCATCCATCTCCTCGATGCTGAGCACGGCTTCGATGATGCGTTCCACCCGCTCCTTCCAGGTCGGGTCGGCGATGCCCAGGGGATGGGCGAAATCGCGGAACTTGTTTTTGAGGTCGTCAGGGCCCAGGCGGCTGTCCTCGAACCAGGGGTTGCCATACCCGGATTCGGTCTCCTCCCGAAAGCTCGTGCCCCGCGCCGCCACCTCGGCCGCGGCCGGCAGGCGTTTGATCAGGCCGCCCTCGTCGAGGGGTCCGAGATCCTGGGAGCGGGGATCCGGGCGGACCTCGACCCGGTGCCGCAAGGCCACCACGGCCGGGTCCGACAGCGCCCACTCCGAAAACCAGCGGGGGCCGGGCGGGACCCCCAGCGCGATCATGGTCGCCGCGTGCGGGAAGTTGAACGAGCAGGTCACCGCGCCCTCTGGGTCCTGATCTTGGAATCGCGGCGCCAGGCTGCGCGAGTTGGTGTACAGGACCACCTTCTGGATCTCGTTCGAGTCCAGCTGGTGGCGCGCCAACGCCCGCGCCAGCGCGGTCAGCGGCTGGTGCATCCAGTGCTGGCAGGGCCAGCGCTTGAAGGAGCCGTCAAGCGTGTACCAGCGCCGGCCCAGCCCGGCCTGCAGAGCGGCGAAGTCGAACTCCCCGTAGCCCATGGCGCGCCAGAGCCCGTCAGCGCCGTCGAGGAGGCCCCGGTACCCGGTCATGCCGAGTGACGCCAGGTAGGCGGCGGTCACCCCGGCCATGGCGTGCCAGCCGCAGTCCATCGACTTGGTCATGGGGGCAGGCCGGGCCGACAGCCACTTGAGGGGGGGCACGTCGATGTGCGCCCCGCCAATACCGAGGGCGTGCTCGGTGGCGGTGGCATCCAGGCCCAGAGCGCGCGCGGAGGCGGTCGTGGCGGCGAGGACGCCGGCCGGGCCACCCCCCACCCGCCAGGTCGTGCTCTCGCGGCCGGGCTGCGGCCGAGACGCACCGACGGCGATGCCAAACCGCGCCCCCAGCTCGTATCCGGCGGCGATGGAGCTGACCAGCTCGGCGCCCGAGGCGGCGGATCGCTCGCAGAGAGCGAGCGCGGCGAAGACGGTGGAGACGGCATGGTGCGAGGTCTGGCCGGCGCTGGGGAAGGTCTCATCCCCGTCCAGAGCCCCCGCCAGCCGGGCATTGGCGGCGGCGGCGCCGGGGGCGCTGGTCTGTCGGCCACTCCCCAGCACGGTCGCCTCGGCCCCGCCTCCGACCAGATCAACCAGGCCCTGGGCGACGGCCCCAAACTCGGAGACGGTTCCCCCAAAAGCACAACCGATGCTGTCCAGGAGCAGCCAGCGGACCCGGTCCAGAACCTCAGCGGGCAGATCCGCGAGTGAGAGTCCCGAGCAGAACCGGCTCAGGATCGCGGTCGCCTCAACCGGCTCCGCCATCTCTTCCACGACTGGCCCGAAAGCGGTCCCGCTCAGACCAGGGCGGGAGGAGCGGGAGGAGCGGAGTCTCCCTCCGCCTGTCGCTCGGCGACCAGGCTGTCGATCTCCGCCATGAGGACCTTGAGCAGGTCGGCCTGGGGCACCGTACGGTGCAGTTGTCCCTTCCGGAAAATGACCCCCTTGCCCCGACCTCCGGTGACGCCGATGTCGGCGTGGCGGGCCTCGGCGGGTCCGTTCACGACGCAGCCCATGACCGCAACCGTGATCGGCACCTTGAGGTTGGCGATGTACTTCTCGACCTCGCGCACAGTCGGGACCATGTCGTATTCGAGCCTCCCGCAGGTGGGGCAGGCGATCAGGCTGGCGCTCTCATTACGGACGTTGAGCGCCTTCAGGATCTCAAATGCGGCCCGAATCTCCTCGGTCGGATCGTCGGTCGCCAGCGACACTCGGATGGTGTCCCCGATCCCCTCGGCGAGCAGAATGCCGAGGCCGACCGCACTCCTGATGCTCCCCGCCTGGACTGGTCCCGACTCCGTAACCCCCAGGTGCAGCGGGTAGGGCCGAGCTTCAGCGAAGAGGCGGTTGGCCATTACGTTGGTCCACACGTCGGTGGCCTTGAGGCTGACCTTGATGTGCCCCGGGCCGTAGTCCAGCTCCTCCAGGATTTGACAGTGACCGAGGGCCACCTCGACCATGCGCCGGGCGGCCGCCTCGCGATCATCGCGGTCCACCGTCCGCTCCAGGCGCTGGGTCTTGTGCACCTCCTCCGGCAGGGACCCGGCGTTGACACCGATGCGGAAGGGGATATCGCGTTCCTTGGCGGCGCGGACCACCCGCACCACCTTGTCCCGATCGGTGATGTTGCCGGGGTTCAAACGCAGGCCCTGGACGCCGGCCTCGATCGCCATCAGGGCCAGGCGGTGGTCGTAGTGGATGTCGGCGATGATGGGCAGCGGCGAGCCCTTGACGATCGCCACCAGCGCCTCCGCCGCCTCGCGGTCGGGCACCGCCGGGCGCACCAACTCACAGCCCGCCTCCTTCAGTGCAGCGATCTGGTTCAAGGTGGCTCGCACGTCGCGGGTGTCGGTCTTGGTCATGGTCTGAACGGCGATCGGGGCAGCGCCCCCGATGACCACGTCCCCCACCCGGACTGGAATCGAACGGCGTCGCGCAGGTATTGACATCTACTTCATCCCCGGAAACTGGCCGCCGGCCAGCCGTTGTACGTCAAAGAAGGCAATCAGAGCCATCAACGCCAGCATGCCGACCAGGCCGGCGCGCTGGAATTGCATCTCCCGCTCGCGATTGAAGGGCCGCCGCCGCAGCGCCTCCAGGGCCACGACCACCAGCCGGCCTCCGTCCAGTGCCGGCAGCGGCAGGAGGTTGGCCAGCCCCAGCGCCATGGACAGAATGGCGGCGATCGAAAACCAGCTGGTCAGGCCCGCCAGCGCGGCGTGGAAGGTGACGTAACCGATCCCGATCGGCCCGGTCGCCCCGTTGGGCCCGAAGAATCCGCCCGGGATCTGGCCGCGGGCCAGCTCCACCATGCCCCCCACGATGACCCCCGTGGCCACGATCGGGAACTGCGCCCCGGCCCGGAGCGCGTCCACCGGCCCCACCACCGGAGCCCCCTCAATGCCGATCAGGTAGCGGTGCGAGCTGGCGTCGTAGGCGGGCTTGACGGCGACCGGGAAGGTCGACCCGTCGGGATGGCGGACGGTCAGCTGCAGGGTCGCGGTGGGCGCAGCGCTCTCCACATTCCTGATCTGCTGCTCGCTCTTGAGCCCGACCCCGTTGAGACTTACGATCGAATCTCCCGGTCGCAATCCCTGAGCGTAGGCGGGGCCGCTCTTGATCACCGCCACCACTTTGCCCGGATCCGAATTGAGTTGGGTCATGTAGATGCAGACCATGATCACCGCGGCGAGTACGAAATTGACCGCCGGACCGGCAACCAGGATGCCCGCCCGCTGCCAGGCGGAGCGGGAGTGGAAGCCGCCGGGGGCGTCGTAGTCGCCGGGCTCCATGCCCGCCAGCCGCACATAGCCACCCAGCGGGAGGAGGCGCAGCGCGTAGAGGGTTCCGCCCCGCGTCGTCGACCAGAGCTTGGTGCCCAGCCCGAGCGAATACTCGTGGACGCGAACGCCGAACAGCTTGGCGAGCGCGAAGTGGCCGCCCTCATGGGGCGCCACCAGCAGCATGAACATCAACGCCACCGAGATGGCCCCGACCAGATCCTGCAATGCGGGCATACCTAGAGAGTACCGAGCCTTCTCGCTACCGACTCACGTCCGAACTCGTCGGCGAGCAGGATCTCGGCCAGCGAGTCGCCGCCTCCGCTGAACGCATCGAGGGCGGCCCAGGTCGCCGGAACGACGTCAGAGAGCCTCATTCCGCCGGCCAGAAACGCCGCCACCGCGGCCTCGTTGGCAGCGTTCAAAACGGCCGGGTAGGCGCCCCCCCGGCGGGCCGCCTCGCGGGCCAGGTGGAGGGCGGGAAAACGCTTTGGGTCCGGCCACTGCAGCTCCAGCGGCGAGGCCTGGACCAGAGCGGGCTGGGAGACCACCCCGGGCAGGCGCCGGGGATAGCTCAGCCCGAGGGCGATCGGGATCCTCATGTCGGGGTGGGAAAGCTGGGCCTTGATGGAGCCGTCGCAGAACTCGACCATGGAGTGGATCACCGACTGGGGGTGGATGAGGACGTCGATGCGGTCCAGGCCGACCTGAAAGAGGTGGTGGGCCTCGATCAGCTCCAGCCCCTTGTTCATCAGCGTGGCGGAGTCGACGCTGACCTTGGGGCCCATCGACCAGCGCGGATGGTTGATCGCCTCGGCCACCGACACCTGGCCCCAATCGAGCTCGGGGGAGGACCAGAAGGGGCCCCCGCTGGCGGTCAGGATGAGTCGCGCCACGCTCTCGGGCGACTCCCCCCAAAGACACTGCCAGATGGCCGAGTGCTCGGAATCCACAGGGCGTATGAAGGATGGCTGGGCGGCCGCCGCCATGACCAGCCTTCCGGCCATCACCAGCACCTCCTTGGTCGCCAGGGCCACCATCTTGCCGGCGCCCAGCGCGGCCAGGGTGGGGACCAAAACCGTGGCCCCTGGAATCGCCACCAGCACCAGGTCACAGTTGGGTCCAGTCACCAACTCCTCGATGCGAGCGGCGGAATCCGCCTCGGAGGCCCGCAGCACCGGCTCACTGCGCGCCTCCAGTGGCGCCCGCGCCGTAACCAGGCCGGTGACCTCGAAGTACTGCGGGTAGCGATCGATGACCTCCAGGGCCTGCGAGCCGATCGAGCCCGAGGCTCCGAGGATGACGATTCGAAGGCGCTCGCTCATCGCAGCACCCCGGCCAGCGAGGCGAAGAAGTAGACCAATATGGGCGCCAGCAAGAGCGAGTCGATGCGGTCCAGGACGCCGCCGTGGCCGGGGATCAGGTGGGAGGCGTCCTTGACCTTCGCCATGCGCTTCATCTGCGATTCGACCAGGTCGCCAAGGATCGCGCTGAGTCCGATCAGCAGGCCCAGGGTCAGGGACTGGATGAGTTTGAGATCGAGCGCCAGCGCCCCCAGCAGCAGCATCGTCAGCACCGCCGCCGTCAGTCCTGCCAGCGCTCCCTCCGCCGTCTTGTGGGGGCTGATCCGGGAGAAGAAGGGGTGTCGACCTAGCCGGCGCCCGACGAGGAGGGCGGCGGTGTCGCTGATGACGACGGTGAGGATGGTGGAGAGGACCCACTCCACGCCCCGCGGCGCCGGCGCCGAGTAGAGCAGCAGGTAGTAGCTGAAGGGCAGTCCGACGTACACCGCACCCGCCAGCCCCATCGCCCAGCGACCCAGACCCTCGCGCCGGCCGGGCAGGAACAGGAAGACGGTCAGACCTCCGATCAACGCCAGGGCCAGCACCGACTCGGCGCTGACGCCCTTCAGCAAGGTGCTGCCGAAGGCGAAGTAGAAGCCGAGCGGGAAGAGCATCCAGCTCGGCGCGCGGTAGCCCATTCGAGCGGACAGGGAGCGAAACTCCCAAAGCCCGACCCCGCCCGCCAAAACGACCAGCACCCACACCCCCCAGCGACCGCTCAGGGCCAGGCCCACCAAGATCGCCAGAAGCACCACGCCGGTCAGGACCCGCGTCAGCAGGCCCGACCCCTTCGGTTCCGGCCGAGCCGCCGCGCCGACCCCCGCGCTCACCCGCCCTCCGCCGCCGGCCGACCGCCAAAGCGGCGGGTGCGGGATTGGAACTCGGCGATGGCCGCCTTCAGGTCGGGGAGGTCGAAATCAGGCCACAGGGTGTCGACCACACAGAGCTCGGCGTAGGCCGACTGCCAGAGCAGGAAATTGCTCATCCGGCTCTCGCCGGCGGTGCGGACGATGAGGTCCGGCTCCGGAAGCTGGGGGTGGTAGAGGTGACAGGCGATGGTGTCCTCGTCGATCTGGCTCGCCGCCAGCCCCTCGGTCCTGATGCGCCGGACGGCGTCCACCAACTCCGCCCTGCCACCGTAGTTGAGGCATACGTTGAGCACGCCGTTCTTGTTTCCGGCCGTGCGCTCCTGGGCCGAATCGATGCTGCGCCGCATCGCCAGCGACAGCTCCTCGGTTCTGCCGCTGACGACGATTCGGATGCCGCGGGCGTCGATCTCGGCGAACTCACGCTGCAGGGTCTCGTGAAAGAGCCTCATCAAGGCCCTCACCTCGGTCCGTGGACGGCTCCAGTTCTCGGTTGAAAAGGCGTAGACGCTGAGCACCTCCACACCCAGTTCCTCACAGCCGTACATGACCCGTTTGATGGCCCGCACCCCGGCTCGATGTCCGTAGCTGTGGGGCCGACCACGGCCCCTCGCCCAGCGGCCATTGCCGTCCATGATGATTCCGATGTGGCGAGGTACCGAAGGGGTTTGATCCACAGCCTGGAGGCCCCCGCTAGACCTCCATCACCTCGGCTTCCTTGCGCGCCGCGATCTGGTCGATACGAGCCACGTGTCCGTCGGTGATCTTCTGCAGCTGCTCCTGAGCCCGCTTGGCCGCGTCCTCGGGCACCTCTCCACTCTTGCCCTGCTCCTGCAGCCGGTGGTTCTCATCCCGGCGCACGTTGCGAACCGCGATCCGGGCCTCCTCGGCGCGTGATTTGACCAGCTTGACGTACTCCTTTCGCCTCTCTTCGGTGAGGGGCGGGATGGGAACTCGAATCACCTGCCCGTCGTTGGCCGGGTTCAGGCCCAGCGCCGATTCGCGGATGGCCTTCTCGACGATGCCGATCTGGCTGCGATCGTAGATCTGAATCAGCAGCAGTCGGGGTTCGGGGGTTGTGATCTGGGCCAGATCGCGAAGCGGGGTCGGGGTGCCGTAGTAGGGCACCATGACGTGATCCACCAGGGCCGGGTTGGCGCGCCCGGTGCGGATCGTCTGCAGCTCCTGAGTCAGGTGCTCGCTGCTCTTGTTCATCTTCGACTCGGCCTCTTGGAGGATGCCGTCGACGCTCACTTGGGGCTCCCCACCATGGTCCCGATCTCCTCGCCCAGGATCACGCGTTCCATGTTGCCCTCCTTCAACAGATCGAATACCACGATCGGAATTCCATTGTCCATGCACAGGGTGAGGGCGGTGTTGTCCATCACCCCGATGCCACGATTGAGCATCTCCAGGTAGTCCACCCGAGTCAGCTTGACCGCCGACGGGTCGAGCAGCGGATCGGCGGTGTAGATGCCGTCCACCTTGGTGGCCTTCAAGACCACCTCCGCCCCCAGCTCCACCGCGCGCAGGGCGGCGGTGGTGTCGGTGGTAAAGAAGGGGTTGCCGATTCCACCCGCCAGCAGCACCACCCGATTCTTTTCCAGGTGGCTCAGGGCGACCCGCCGGATGTAGGGCTCGGCCACCTGATTCATCTGCACCGCGGTCATGGTGCGGACTTCAAGTCCGATCTGCTCCATGCCCTCCTGCAGGGCGAGGGCGTTGATGACCGTGCCCAGCATGCCCATGTAGTCGCCGGTGGCGCGGTCAAAACCTCGGGTGGAGGCGGCCAAGCCCCGGAATATGTTCCCGCCTCCCACCACCAGCGCGATCTGCACGCCGTGGCCGATCACCTGCTTCAGCTGCCGGCTGACGCTGCGCACCACCTCGAAGTCGACACCGTAGTCGCGTTTGCCACCCAGGGCCTCGCCGCTGAGCTTCAGCAGCACCCGCCGATATTGGACTTGGGTGCCCAACTTGGCCCTAACCCTCTTTGATACTGAAGCGGCTGAAGCGTCTGACGGTGATGTTCTCCTGCAGCAAGGAACTGGTCTGCGCGACCAGGTCCTTGATTGGCGTCTTGGGTTCGCGCACGTAGGGCTGTTCCCAAAGACAGTTGTCCTTGAAGAAGGCTTCGAGCTGGCCGTCCACGATCTTGTCCAGCACCGAGGCCGGCTTACCCTCCTCTTCGGCCCGGCGCCGGTAGAGGTCGCGCTCCGACGCGACCAGTTCGGGGGGGACGTCCTGGCGCCCGATCCAGCGCGGCGCGGCGGCCGCGATGTGCAGCGATAGCTCCCGGGCCAGTTTGCGGAATTCATCCCCTTTGGCCACGAAATCGCTCTCGCAGTCAAGCTCCAGCAGCACCCCCACCTGGGGTGGGTAGTCGTCCGAGGTTCGGTGCAGGTAGGCCTCGACGACCCCGTTGGTGGTCTCCCGGCCGGCCCGCTTGGCGGCCGTGGCGATGCCCTTTTCGCGCAACCAGGTGACGGCCGCCTCCACGTCCCCCTGAGTCTGCTCCAGGGCCCGCTTGCAGTCCATCATCCCGGCTCCGGTCGCGTCGCGGAGCTGCTTGACCAGGTCCATCGACACCTCCGCCATCATCGGACCTCCTCATCGTCGGTGCGGTCCAGGAACTCGTCCTCGGACACGTCCGGGAGGTAATCCTCCTCGTCCACGTACTCCTCCAGGAGGCCCTCGTAGCGCGGCGTCTCAAGAAATTCGCGCTCCTCCATCGAGGGCAGCTGCTCGCCCCGTTCCATGGCCTGCTGACGGCCTTCGAGGCAGGCGTCGGCGGTCTTCGAGGTGAGCAACTTGACCGCCCGGATGGCGTCGTCATTGCCCGGAATCACGTACTGGATCAGATCCGGGTCGCAGTTCGAGTCGGTTATGGCTACGACCGGGATGTGGAGCCGGTTGGCCTCGGTCACCGCGATGTGCTCCTTGCGCGGGTCGACCACGAAAACCGCCCCCGGCAGGCGCTTCATGTCGGCGATGCCGTCGAAGTGGTACATGAGTCGGTCGAGTTCGTCCTGCAGGTGCTTGGCCTCTTTCTTGGAGAGCAGTTCGAACTGGCCCGTCTGCTGCATGCGGCGCAATTCTTGGAGGCGCTCGATGCGCTTTTTGACGGTGCTGAAGTTGGTCAGCATGCCGCCCATCCAACGCCGGTTGACAAAGAACATGCCGCACCGAGCGGCCTCGGTCTGGATCGTCTCCTGGGCCTGCTTTTTGGTTCCCACGAAGAGTACCGGCCGGCCCGTCGCGGCCACGTCCTTGATGAACGAGAGCGAATCGTCAAGGAGCTTCACCGTCTTCTGCAGATCGATGATGTGGATACCGTTGCGGGCGGTGAAGATGTACGGCCGCATCTTGGGGTTCCAGCGGCTGGTCTGGTGCCCGAAGTGGACCCCGGCCTCCAAGAGCTGTTTCAAACTTACCTGGGCCACGTCACAATTCCTCCCTGTTGTTCCTCCGCCCAGCGCGTCGCCTCGAAGGAGGACAGGGGACTGGCTCTGAGCGTGTGTGATGGGTCGCCTCGGCGACCACCGGCCAGTTTACCGAGGCTCGCCTTCAGGCCGTCTTCTTCTGCTGTGGTCCTTTGCAGCGGGGATAGTCGCTGCAGGCTTTGAAGGTTCCGTAGCGCCCCTTTCGCTCCACCATCGGCTTGCCGCAGAGCGGGCAGACCTCGTCGAGAAGCTTGGGCTCGGGTCGCGCCTTGCCGGCCAGATTGGCCCGGTAGTTGCACTGCGGATAGCGACTGCAGGAGAGGAAAGCGCCAAATCGACCCTGGCGCTGGTAGAGTTCGCCTTCCCCGCACTGGGGGCACTTGGTTCCGGTCGGCTCGGCCGCCGCGCGTTCCTCCTTGCGGATGTAGCGACACTCCGGATAGCCCGAGCAGCCAACGAACTCTCCGTAGCGTCCACGCCGCTTCTGAAGCGGCTTGCCGCACTCCGGACAGGTCTCTTCCAGAAGGGTCGGGCCGGCCGCCTCGCCACTGGCGCTGAGGTTCTCTCGGTACTTGCACTTTGGGTATCGCGAACATCCCTTGAAGGGCCCGTAGCGGCTCGCCTTGAGGGTCAGGTGTCCCTCCTGGCACTCCGGGCAGATCTCCCCGGTGTCCGCCGGCATTGCCGCCTCGGCTGCTCCCAGCATCGCCTCCAGGGGCAGATAAAAGTCCCGAACGACGGGAATCCACTCCACCTGGCCCTTCTCCACCTCGTCCAGCCGACCCTCCATGCGGACGGTGTACTTCTCATCCACGATGGCCGGGAAGTGCTCGGACATGATCTTGTTCACGGCCTCGCCAAGGGGGGTCGGATGCAGGCGGCGCTCGAGCTGCTCCACGTAGTGGTGGTCCTGGATGGTGGCCACGATGCTGGCGTAGGTGGACGGCCGCCCGATCCCCCGCTTCTCCAGTTCGTTGATCAACGTCGCCTCGGAATAGCGCGGCGGCGCCTGGGTGAAGTGCTGCTCCGCCTCCAGCCCGTGGAAGTCCAGGCTCTCGCCCGCCTGCAACTCGGGGAGCCGGTGCTCCTCATCGTCGACCTCTCGCTCCCAGATCTTGTAGAAGCCCTCAAAACTCAGGATCGATCCGCTCGCCCGGAGACCGAACCCGCCGGCGGCGATCTCGGCCGTGGTCTGTGAATAGCGCGCCGGCGCCATGCGGCTGGCGACAAAGCGCCGCCAGATCAGCTCGTAGAGACGGTACTGGTCATCCTTGAGGAAAGCCTTGACGTCTTCCGGCCGCCGCGTGGGGTCGGTGGGGCGAATTGATTCGTGTGCCTCCTGGGCCCCCGGGCGTGCCTTCTCCTGGCGCGGCTTGCCCAGAAACTGAGCGCCCAGCGCGGATGTGATCCAGGCCTTGACGCTCGCCTCGGCCTCCTCTGAGACCCGGCTCGAGTCGGTGCGCATGTAGGTGATGAGACCGGTCGAGCCCTCGCCGCCCAGCTCAATCCCCTCATACAGATCCTGGGCCAGGCGCATCGTCCGGCGCGGCGCGTAGCGCAGCCGACTGGAGGCGTCCTGCTGCAGGGTGGAGGTGATGTAGGGCGGCGCAGCGGACTTGGAGCGCTGCTTGGTCTCCACGCCGACCACCTGGTAGCCAGCTCCCGCCAGGGCGGTCCGCGCCGCCTCCGCCTCAGCGCCGGTCTTCAACTCCAGCTTGCCGGCCGGCCCGTTCACCAGCCGCGCCTTGAAGCGGGATTCGTCCTGGTGGCGCGACAAGATGGCGTCGACCGTCCATGACTCCTCGCTGACGAAGTCGCGAATCTCCTGCTCCCGGGTGCAGACCAGACGCAGGGCGACCGACTGGACGCGGCCCGCGCCGATGCCCTTCTGAACCTTGCTCCAGAGAAACGGACTCAGCTTGTATCCCACCAGGCGGTCGACCACACGCCGCGCCTGCTGGGCGTTGACCAGACGCATGTCGATCTGGCGGGGCTGCTCCAGGGCTCGCTTGACGGCCTGGCTGGTGATCTCGTGGAACTCGATTCGACTCGGGTTCTTGAGCTTCAAGACCTCCGCCAGATGCCAGGCGATGGCCTCGCCCTCACGATCGGGGTCGGAGGCCAGAATCACTTGCGCACCCTTGGGTAGGGCCTTACGGAGTTCGCTCAGGGTCTGCTTGCGGCTTTCCACCACCTCGTACTGGGGTTGGAAATCGCGCTCCACGTCCACCGCCAGCGTGCGCTCGGGAAGGTCGCGGACGTGCCCCATCGACGCTCGTACGTCGAAGCGGTCGCCGAGGAAACGCTTCAGCGTTCTCGCCTTGGCCGGAGATTCGACGATGATTAGTCCTTCTGACACAGCCCCCTACCTACCCTTTGGTGGACGTGATTGTTCCGCGGCCGTGCACTTTAACCCACCGGGGATCCCAATTGCCGACTCCGCCCGGCTCTTAACCGGGAACGCGTCAAAGTCCAAAGTCGAGTTCGGGTTCGGCCTGCCACTCCCCGCCCGGCCCCAGGTAGCCGGCCGGCTGGTCGACCTCGTGGCCTAGCACCAACAGGTGGCGGTGGTTTTGGGCCTCCTCCAGCAGTCGAGCCTTCTCGCGCAGCGTGGTCAGAACGTCCAGATCGGCGGCCGGTACCCAGCCGAGGCGCAAATTGGGCCGCAGCGCAACCAGATCCCCGGTGAAGACACAGGCCAGATCAGGCGAGGCACGCACCGTCACCGTCTGGTGGCCGGGGGTATGGCCGCCGGTCAGGCGCAGGATGAGCCCGGGCAGCAACTCCGCCTCGCCGTCGATCAGTTCCAAGAGCCCAGCCTCGGCCACCGGCAGCAGGTCCTCGGTCATGAAGGCGGGCTGGCTGCGGGGATCCGGACTGAGCGCAAAATCCCACTCCCGGCGCTGCACAAAGAGCTTGGCGCGAGGAAAGGTGAGCTGCCAGGCCCCCTCCCCGGCCCGCCGGGTGAGGCCGCCCGAATGGTCCCAATGGAGGTGGCTGGCGGTGACCAGATCAACCTCCTCGGGTCGAATGCCGAGCCGAGCCAGACCGGTCAGCAGCCCGTCTGGCTCCCAGACCCCGAACTGGCTCGCCCGCTTCTGATCCAGCTTGGTGCCAATCCCGGTCTCCACCACGATCACCTTGCCCCGATGCCGAATGACCAGGGCAACGCAGGCGGCCCGGATCAGATTGGAGGCGTCGGCGGGTTTGCGCCGCTCCCAGAGGACCTTGGGAACCACCCCGAACATGGTGCCGCCGTCAGGCCGCCAGCCTCCCGCTGCCAGCAGGTGGATCTCGAAATCACCCAGCCACATAGCCAACATTCTGCACGGCAGGAGCGCCGACCCGGACGCTGGTAGAACGATTTTTGATATCGGAGGGTTGGGCCCCTCCTGGACGCGGGCGATCGATGAACTACCGAGGGAAGTGGGACTGGGGCTCCGATCCGGCCGGCGCGGTATTGGCCATCCGACCCTGCGGTCTTACGCTTACACCCGTGCACGTCGGCCAGTTGGGGATGGCGTTGGAGGGCTTCCCGGAGACGATCCGGCCCATGCAAGCGGTATCTGCTGAGGCCCCATTTCGGTCCTCTGACTACCTCTTCGAGGTCAAATGGGACGGCCTTCGCTGCGTGGTTCACATCGACCCTGAGGGCCGGGTACGGATCCACGACCGCGCCCTGCACGCGGTCACCGACCTGCTCCCCGAACTCGCCCACCTGGGCCGCCAGGTGAAGGGCGGCTGCGTCCTCGACGGCGAGGTCGTGGCAACCGACTCCGACGGCCGCCCCGACCACCTCCTGCTTCGGCGACGGTTGGCCTTGGGCAGCGCCGGCCGAGACCAAATACCGGTCGCATTCCTGGCCTTCGATCTGCTCTGGATGGAAGGCAAACCGCAGATGCGTCAGCCCCTGGAGCGCCGCCGGGCGCGCCTCGCCAACGTGGTCACCGGCGGGGGACACATCTACGTGCCCGACTGCATCGATTCGGAGGGGGTGGACCTGTTCGAGGCCTGTCTGGAACGGGGCCTGGAGGGGGTTGTCGCCAAGCACCGCAAGAGCACCTACGTCCCCGGCCAGCGGTCCCCGTTCTGGCTCAAGGTGAAGGCGGTCAAGAGCGACGACTTCGTGGTCATCGGATACACGCCCGGGGCCCCCTTCGGCGCCCTCCTGGTCGCCTACTGGGAGGGCGGACGCCTGCTCCCCTGTGGCTCCCTCAGCGGCGGCTGGGATCAGGTGCAGGAGGCGGAATTGGCCCAGGCCATGCAGCAGCTGTTGACCGATCAATGCCCGCTCGATCCGGCGCCCCAGTTCACCCGTCCGGTGCAGTGGTGCCAGCCCCAGCTGGTGATCTCGGCGCGCTATTCGGAGTGGACTCCAGACAGCACGCTTAGGTTTCCGATCTTCAACGGCCTGCGCCCCGAGGTCCATCCCGCCGAGTGCGTACGGCACCGACCCCGCGTGGTCGCGGGCGTGAGGACGGCGACCGACTCACCCTCCTACTGGCTGACCCGGTTTCCCTTCTAGGTCAGCGGCCGCTGCCACCGTGCCGGGAAAAGCGAGGGACCCTTCAGTGGTGACCATGCGAGGCCCTCAGACACCGCCGTACATGGCACGACTTGCTCCCAACGAGGCTTCGACCGGAGAGATATCGAGGACTGATCCCGGGTCGCCCTTGCGGCAGTAGTCGATGAATGGGGCCGGTGTCGCTGATCCGCATCGGTAGGGCATCAAAAGCATCGGGAGGGATCAGCCTCACCCACGCAGCCCTCATGACGGCGGCCGTGACGCACGCGGTCCTGTTGGTCGGTGCTCCGCGCGCTCGCCCCGGTCGGGTCACGGCCGACGGTCGGAGTGTTCGGGGTCTGGGATTTCCGGGTCCCCAACCGGACCTCCGTAGAGCCCCCGCACCGGGCCCCAGCTGAGGCGATGGATCGGGCAGGGACCCAGATCCAGCAGCGCGGAGAGGTGGCGAGCGGTGCCGTATCCCTTGTGGAACGAGAATCCGTATCCGGGATAGACCTCGTCGTAGTCGGTCATTACCTGATCGCGGAAGACCTTGGCGATCACGCTCGCGGCCATGATCGAAGCGCAGATGGTGTCCCCCTTGATCACCGCCAGCTGGGGAATGGCGAGATCGGGTACGTCGAAGGCGTCGATGAGGAGGTAATCCGCCTCCACCGAGAGCGCTTCCACCGCCCCCCGCATGGCCCGCTGGCGCGCCCAGGTGAGTCCGTGCCGGTCGATGTCGGCAGCCTCCACCGAGCAGATTCCGATCGCTCGGGCCAGCTTTCGGATCCGGCTTTCGACCGCCGTCCGCTGGTCCGGACTGAGGCGCTTGGAATCGTTCAGCCCGGGCAGGCGCGCCCCCACCGGCAGCACCACCGCTGCCGCCACCGCCGGCCCCGCCAGCGGCCCCATGCCGACTTCGTCGATTCCGGCGATGGCGCCGTACCCCATCTCCCGGGCGGTGATCTCCGAGGCCCAGCGGCCAACCCGCCGCGGTCGGACGGAGCGACCCCGAGGGGCGGCCATGTGTCTGCGGCCTAGGACTCCAGTGGGTCCGAGGCGACAGCCGCCGGGGCCGTCGGAGCCTGGAACTCGCGCCGCTCGCTGACTCTGGCCGCCTTTCCGATCTTGGCCCGAAGGTAGTAGAGGCGAGCCTGACGGACCTTGCCGTGGCGGAGGATTTCGATCTTGTCGATCCGGGGTGAATGGATCAAAAAGGTCCTCTCCACCCCCACTCCGTGGGCCACCCGGCGCACGGTGAAGTTGTGGCGCAGGCCTCCACCGGTGCGTCGGATGACCAGCCCCTCAAACACCTGGATCCGCTCCCGGGTGCCCTCCACCACCTTCACGTGGACGCGCACGGTGTCACCCGAGCGTAGCTCGGGGATGGATTCCTTCTGTTGCTCTTTTTCGAGTTGATCGATCAAATTCATGGGATTAGCTCCGTCATTCTGCCCGATCGGCCGCGCGCGTGTGCGCGCCGCCAACGGGCGATTTCCTGATGATTACCGGACAACAGCACCTCCGGGACCTTGAATCCCTGGAAGTCGGCAGGACGCGTGAATTGGGGGTACCCCCCGGGGCCGGACCCAAACGAATCCTGGGTCAGGGACTCCTCTTCTCCGAGGACGCCGGGGCAGAGCCGGGCGACGCAGTCGATGAGGACCATGGCTGGAATCTCGGCTCCGCTCAAAACATACTCGCCGATCGAGATCTCGCGGTCGGCCAGGCCCTGGCGAACGCGATCGTCCACGCCCTCATAGCGACCGCAGATCAGGATCAGACCCGGCTGGCGGGCGAGATCGGCCGCCAGCTCCTGGGTCAGCGGTTCGCCCCAGGGCTCCAGCAGCACCACCGGTCCGGGGTTGCTGGAGCGCAGGGCGGAGACGGCGGCGAAGATCGGCTCCGGCTTGAGGAGCATGCCTGCGCCACCCCCGAAGGGGGAGTCGTCGACCTGACGATGGGCGTCGTGGGTGAAGTCGCGCAGATCGTGGGCGGCGAGCGTGATCAACCCCTTCTGCACCGCCCGGCCCACCACTCCGCGCTCAAAAACGGGCCCGAACAGCTCCGGGAAGACACTGATGACGTCGAACCGAATCCCCACCTCAGACATCCTCAACGGCCAGCAACCAATCCGCCACGGTCACCCGCCCGCCCGCCAGGTCGACCCCCAGTACGGCTTCGGAAATGGCGGGAATGAGATGTTCGACGACACCGGCACTGGCCACCCAGACGTCGTTGGCGGGGCGTTCGAGGACGGCGGTCAGGGTGCCCAGGTCGACTCCAGCGGCGCTGACCACGTTCAGTCCGAGCAGTTGGTGGTGGTAATACTGGCCCGGATCAAGGGGATGCAGGGAGTCTTCAGCCACCTCCAGGAATCGTCCCCGCAATCCCTCCGCCGAGGCGCGGTCGTCCACGCCCTCCAGTTTCAGGAGCACGTTGGGAGGGCGCACCTTGGACCACTCCACCCGCTGAGGACCGTCCATTTCGAGTTCGGAGCCGGGATCGAAGCGATCCATGAAATCGGTCAGGGGATGCACCTTCAGGGCCCCTTTGACCCCGAAGGCGGTGACCACCCGGCCGACTCGAATCATTTCTGGTCCGCCAGGTCCACGAACACCCGGCGGTGCTCGCGCAAGGACGCCACCCGGACCAGGGTGCGCAGGGCCTCGATGTTGCGACCCTGTTTACCGATCAGCCGGCCCACGTCCGAATCCGCCATCTTGACCTTGACCGCCAGCGTCCCGCGCCCTCGATCGAGCACCGTCACCTGGGCCTCTTCCGGCTGGTCGGCGATCGATTGCACGACGTAGTCGACGAGCGCCCCGTAGTCGATGGCGGGAGGCGCATCCGGCTCGGGGCGTCGAAAGCCGCGGGCGGGGGAATCACCCCGGGGTGGAACCTGGCTGAATCCGGACACCGAGCCGGGGGTTGACCCCATCTCAGGCCTGCCGGGCGGCGGCGTGTCGCTCCAAGATTCCCTCTCGCTTCAAGAGCGTGCGGGCGGCATCCGACGGCTGCGCACCCTGGTTCAGCCAGAGCACGACCTTGGCCTCATCGATCTTGATCGTGGCCGGCTCGGTGAGGGGATCGTAGAACCCCAACTGCTCGATGAAGCGACCGTCGCGCGGGCTCCGCGCGTCGGCCACCACGAGTCGGTAGAAGGGGCGCTTTTTGGCCCCCATCCGACGCAATCTGATCTTTACCAAGTCCAATCCTCCTTCATCGGCCGAAGATCCGGCCCAACCCGCCCGCGCCCGGCAGGGCCATGCGACCCCTGCGGCCGCCGGCGCCCAGTCCCAGCTGCTTGACCATCTGCTGCATCTGCTCGCGCGCTCGCAGCACCCTGTTGACGTCGCTAACTCCGACCCCGCTGCCGCTAGCGATGCGGCGGCGGCGGGATCCGTTGATGAGCTCCGGTCGGGCACGTTCGGCGGAGGTCATCGAAAGAATAATCGCTTCCATGCGGCGCATCTCCGCCTCGGGGTCCGAGCCGGCGCTGGCGGCCTTGAGTTGGGCGGCTCCGGGCAGCATGTCGAGCACCCCGCTCACCGGCCCCATGCCGCGCAGCTGCCGGATCTGCATCAGGAAGTCGTCGAAGGTCAGGTGCCCCGCCCGAAGGTTGCGCTCAGCCTGGCGCGCCTGACCCGGGTCGACGCTGCGCTCGGCCTTCTCGATCAGGCTCAGGACATCGCCCATGCCCAGGATTCGAGACGCCATCCGATCGGCGTGGAAGACCTCCAGGTCAGCCGGCTTCTCACCCACCCCGGCGAATCGGATCGACTGTCCGGTGGCGTGGCGCAGGGAGAGCGCCGCGCCACCGCGCGGGTCGCCGTCGAGCTTGGTCAGGATGATGCCATCCAGGCGCACCGCCTGGGCGAATGCGGTGCCCACGTTGACCGCCTCCTGTCCGGTCATCGCATCGGCCACCAAGAGCGTCTCGGTCAGCGACACCCGAGCCGCAATCCGACCCAGCTCCGAGAGCAGGTCCCCGTCCACGTGGAGGCGCCCGGCGGTGTCGAGAATGACCACGTCCAGGCCTTTCGTGGCGGCCTCCGCCACGGCCTGCTCGGCGCCCCGGTCGGCGGCGACATCGGCCGAAACAAAGGCGATGTGCTGGGCGTCGGCCATGACCCGAAGCTGCTCCACCGCCGCCGGCCGCTGCCGGTCAAGTCCGACCAGGAGGGGACGATGACCTTCGCGCCGGGTCAGCAGCGCCAGCTTGACCGCGGTCGTGGTCTTGCCGGCGCCCTGCAGCCC
>Ga0307372_10000833_pt1 | contig 53963 bp, 50 predicted proteins | sample OX1MG_FD_202533 | JGI IMG/M metagenome (GOLD analysis project Ga0307372, IMG submission 202533) | Soil microbial communities from Risofladan, Vaasa, Finland - OX-1 | ecosystem: Environmental > Terrestrial > Soil > Coastal area > Acid sulfate soil | place: Finland: Risofladan, Vaasa | collected...
CACCGGCTGGCCGTACGGCCCGCCGTGGGCCATGGCCTTTTCCACCCCGTTCTTGACCGCCCCGATGTACTGACGCGGCACGGAGCCACCGACCACAGCGTCGACGAACTCGAACGGGGAGGTCGCCTCGAGGGGCTCGACCTTTACGTTGACCACTGCGTACTGACCGTGGCCACCCGTCTGTTTCTTGAGGCGCCCCTCGACGTCGCAGCCCTTGACGATGGTCTCGAAGTAGGGGACCGGTGGCGGCGCGGTCGTGACCTCCAGGTTGAAGCGTCGCCGAAGGCGTTCCAGCGTGACCTGGAGATGCATCTCACCCATGACGTCGATCACGAGGTGTCGCGACGTCGGGTCAAAGCGAACGTGCAGCGACGGGTCCTCTTCGGCCAGGCGGTGCAGCGATGTCGAGATCTTCTCGTCGTCCTTGCCGGTGCCGATGACGGCCACCGACAGCGCGGGGGTGGGCGCGGGCGCGGGTACCGGCGCGAGGTCGCGACCTCGTCGCTCCAACACATCACCCACTTGGACGTTGGTCAACTTGGCCACGGCCACGACGTCGCCGGCGACGGCCTTGTCCATGGGCACGAGCTTGGCGCCGAAGAGGTAGTTGAGCCCGTGGAGACGTTCCTCGGACCGTGTGCGCGCGTTGGTCAGCGTGGCCTCGTTCTTCACGGTGCCCGAGACAACCTCCATGACGACGATGCGACCCACGTAGGGGTCGACGATGACCTTGAACGCGCGCAGGACCGGGTCGTCGTCGGGGTCGCGAGTGAGCAGGACCTCGTCGCCGTGCTCGAGCATGGTAATGGGTCGGCTCTCGGCGATCTCGTCGAGCAACGTGACCAGCCGGTCGATGCCAATGGCTTGGGTGGCCGAGCCGCACGTCACGGGGACGATACGGCCCTGAGTCATGAGTCCGCTGAGTCCGGACTCGAGCTCCTCCATCGAGGGCACCTCACCCTCCAGGTAGCGCTCGGTCATGGAGTCGTCGCCCACGACGATGGCCTCCAAGAGACTGTCGCGCACCCGCTGTTCGAGTTCGGCGAGTTCGCCGGGGACAGCGCCTCGGCGAGGTCCCGCCGGACCGTAGGAGATGGCTTCGTCGGCCAGCAGGTCAACGACGCCGGTGAACTCGGCTCCGATTCCGATTGGCAGTTCCAGGGGCGCGAGCGAGGGACCGATGAGCTTTTCGAGTGATCCCAAGGTCGTCTCGAAGTCGGCGCGCTCCGCGTCCAGCGCGTTGATGAAGATCACGACCGGGATGCCCGCGTCGCGACAGAGCCGCCACAGCACCACCGTGTCGGACTGGACTCCATCGACGGCGTTCACGACCAGCAGGGCCACGTCGGCCACGTCGAGGGCTCTCTCCACGTCACCGTAGAAGTCAATGAATCCGGGGGTGTCCAGGAGGGTCAGTTTGTCATCGCCCACCCAGACCGGGGCCATCGCGATCCCCAGAGACATCTGGTGCTTTCGCTCCTCGGGCTCTCGCGCGCCGAGGGCCGTGCCGTCCTCAACCTTGCCGGGTCTCTCCAGACCCTTGGTGGCGACGACCATCGCCTCGAGAAGTGATGTCTTCCCCGCACCGTTGCGACCGATCACGGCAACCGTGCGGGCCTTAGGGTGTCCGCGCGAAGCGTCCACTCGACCTCCACTCTTCCAGCTTGTGGTCATAACGTAGTCCGCCCAAACGCTGGTGTCGATGGCCGCTCCGATTGCCTACATCTAGGGCGTCGTCGTCGTCGAACTCGTCGTCACGGGGATCGTCGTGGTGGTCGTCGACGTTGTCGTCGTGACCACATCACCGGGTGAGCCGGTCCAGATTACGCGCTTCCCCGACGGCGTTGATTGGACCGCCAAGTACCGGCGCAGGGCGTGGTTCAAGTTCAGGGCGAATTCGGCCGCGTGGTTGATCGAGTCGCCCCCCTGCTGGCCGAGCACCACCGCGTAGGTGGTAATCGTCACGCCCTTGACGACGTAGCGCACCGCCATCGCGTCGCAGCCGCCGGCCGGGATGGTGTAGCCAGATTTAACGCCGATGACGCCGTCAAAGCCCACGAAGGGTGTGTACGAGATGAGGTCGCCGGCGACGGGGAGCACGACGTGTGGTCGCGAGACGATGCTGCGGACGATCGGTTCGTTGGTCATAAGGTCAGCGGCCAACGCCACTTGATCAAGCGCGGTGGAGCGATCGCCGGGCTTGATGCCGGTGGGATCGACGTAGTGGGTGTTGAAGAGCCCCAAGGACTTGGCGTCACGATTCATCTGCGCGACGAACGCCGTTTCTCCGACGCCGAGAATGCGCAGGAAGATGAAGGCGAAGTTGCCGGCCGAGTGGACGAGGAGACCTTCGAGCAGCATGTTCTCGCACAGTCGCTCGCCTTCCTTCACCGCGGCGTCGGACTGTCCCGTTGCATTGTCGTACTTGTAGACGGCGACGTCGTGGGCGGTGACGGTCACGCAGGGTCCGCGCTGTCCCACGGCGAGGGGTAGGTGATGCAGGATCACCCACGTCGTCATCATCTTGGTCAAACTGGCGATCGGACGGGCCCTTTGGTGGGGTGAGCCCACCACGACCGAAACCTGGGGTACGGCAACGGCCGAGGTTCCCTGGTGCGGCCACGGCAGCGCCGATCCGGCGACCGTGGTCGTCGGCAGCGCAACGGTCGTTGTGGTTGACGAAACCATCGTCGTGGTGGATGACGTATCGGCGGAGCCGGTCGACGCCGACCACCAGCTCAACACGAAGATGATCGTAGTGACGCTCAGCGCGATCCCGAGGAGTGTGGGCACGACCCGGGGGCCCGTGCCGGGGACGGCCGCCATGACCGGAACCCTACATCTCGTCTTTCCGTTGGATGAACGACGGACCTCGCGACATGGGCTCGGTATCTCTAGGCTGCTGCGAAAGGGAAGCGCCGGTCCGGTGAGTGACGCCGCGACGCAGGCAGAAGGGAAGGGACGACGTGGCCGTTTGGTTCCGAGTAGTGGCTGGGGTGTTGGCCCTCCTGCTCGAGCTGCTCGTCTTTGACGCCGCGATCCGGACCTTTCTGCTCCCGCGCGTGGCGAACGTGCGCCTCAGCCGCCTCATCTCCCGGTCGGTGGGCCTGATCTTTCGCATGATCTCCAAGCGCAAGGAGTCGTACGCCGAAAAGGACCGGGTCCTGTCGCTCTTCGCGTCCATCGCCCTGCTGGCGTACCAGACGGTGTGGCTGACCCTTAGTGTCTTCGCCTTCATGTTCGCGTTCATCGCGGCGGGCGTGCCGACCTTTGCGCGCGCCATCGACATCTCGGGTTCGTCGCTCCTGACCCTGGGCACGTCGAGTGGTCACGGCGCGGCCCAGGTATCCCTCGGATTCGTCGAGGCCGCCATCGGTCTCACCCTGCTGGCACTGATGATCGCGTTCATCCCGACCCTCTACGCCGCGTTCCAGCGCCGCGAGATCTCGGTCTCGCGCCTCGCCGTTCGCGCCGGCGTCGTGCCCGCCACCCCGTGGGGGATCTTGGAGATGGCCCAGAGCGTCGCGTCCTACGATCGGCTGGACGAGCTGTTTCGCGAGTGGGAACAGTGGTTCACGGACGTCGGCGAGTCGCACACGACGCTCACCATGCTCAACTACTACCGCTCACCGTCACCCGAACAGACCTGGATCGGGTGTGCCGCCTCGGTGCTGGACGCCGCGGCCCTCTACAACGCCGCGCTGGATATCGCCCCGTCGGCCAGCGCCGGGTTGTGTATCAGGTCGGGCTGGATCTCCTTTCGCCGGTTGGCGGACTACTTTCGCGTCACGTACCCGGTACCCGTCGATCGGACCACACCCATTTCGATCTCTCGCGAGGAGTTCGATACGGTGCTGCGTCGATTGGAGCGCAGCGGGATTCCGCTCCTGGCGGACCGGGAGGCGGCGTGGGGCGACTTCGTTGGCTGGCGCGTCAACTACGACGCGATCATCGAAGCCTTCTATGTTCTCTTCACTTGCCCGCGCACCGACTGGAGAATCGCGATGGATCAGCCGCTCGTGGAGCCCTCGAATCGACGCGGGGGCTGACTCCTTCATCCGTCCGTGGTCACGTCAGGTCCTGACTACCCTGAAGTAATGCCAGTTCTTCAAGTTGTCTTCGTCATGGGATGTCGGATGCAATGTCGGTGAGCGACCGCGTCAGTTCATCTCGCGACAAGCTCGCGGGGATCTTCTACGACATGTCGGCCGAGGACCTGGTGAGGTTTCGCCCCCACGCCACCGACGACGCGGTCGCCGGAATCGTGCGCACAGTGACAGCCGAAGGCCAACAGGCGTGTGAGGAGTTCCGGCGCCAGTTAGGCGACGCAGATCTCCAGACGTTGCGACAGTTCGCCGTGCGACGCGCGGTGCTGGCACGGCGTCAGACGTCGCTGAGTCCGATCTACGAGTCCCTGGACGCTTTCGCGTTGCTCCCTCGCGTCAAGGACGTGCCGTGGGACTCGTGGGTCAAGGCAGACCTCTTCCTCGCCCGGTCCCAGGGCGGCGACCCCGACCTGATCGATCGGCGTTTCCAAGACGTCGCCAGCGAGGACGCCGTCGCACGATGGCACGTGGCGCTGGAGGCCATGAACCGGGTGGAGGTCCTCTCGCAGTGCCGCGTGGCCGAAGTCACGACGACCTACGGTGCCGGAATGCTCGAGTTGATCAACTACGCGGACTCTCCGGGGGGCTTTTCGAGGGCGCCCGCGCTGGGTTTCACTGCGCCTTATGACCCGACGACGAACCTGGCTCAGTTGGCGGTGACCCTCGCCGACTCGCTCGACGCCACCGGCGATGTCCAGACCGGACCGATCACTCAGGACCAGCTGGCGGCGACGTCATTCTCTTTGCACACCTCGGGTTCCTACCTCGAGACCCTCGGGTGCCTCAGCTTCGTCGCTCAGTCCGTCAGCTCCGGTCCGTCGTACACCGTGTACGTGGCGGAGTTTTCGGAGGATGCCGACGTCGACCTCGACGTACTCGTTCACGCGGCGTCGGCGACGAATGGCCAGTCGGCCCTTGGGCAGGCTTACCGTCTCGTCCTTCTTTCCCCTCAGCCCATCTTTGACGAAGAGCTGGATGACGGTGAGGTCGACAGTGACGGCGATGATGACGATGACCGTGGTGAGGACATCGAAAGTGAAAGTGACGATGGTCCCGAGCCTGAATTCGACGACGCGGGTCGTGACGAAAGTGGTGATGTGATCGACTTTTCCCGGGCCGAGGGCTTGGCGCGCTCGGCCCTCGTCGACCCGAACACTCAGCAGGCGGTGACGTGAATCTGGGGAGTGCGGGATTGAGCACCCACCCCGCCGCGCGAATCCATCGCTCCTGCCCGGAAGACGTCGATACCCCGGCGAGCGATTCGGCAGGGCTCGTCGAAGGCTCCGTATGTGAGACCTCGGGGTACGGTGGCGGTACATGCGTTTGGACGACTGGTTTCTGACCCTCGAGGAGCGAGGTAATGCGCACAGCCGGATTGACGTCAGCGAGTCATCGACCGACGCTTGGACGGAGGGCAACCAGGTATCCAGTCTCATCGACGGTGCGGAGTACTTTTCGCAACTCCTGGAGGAGTTCGTGGCCCTGGAGGCCGGCGATCAGGTTCGGTTCACCGACTGGCGCAGCGACGGCGACGAGCGTCTGTGCGAGAGCGGTCCGACCATCAGGTCGCTCGTGGTCGACACCTGTCGGCGCGGCGTGGACGTGCGCGGCCTGCTCTGGCGTTCGCACAGCGACCGATTCGCATTCAGCGCGAAGCAGAATCGACGCTTTGCCGCGGAGGTGATCGATGCGGGCGGCCAGGTGCTCCTCGACGAACGGGTTCGACGCGGTGGATCCCACCACCAGAAGGCGGTGCTGCTACGCCACCCATTGCAGCCCGAGCGCGACGTGGCGTTCATCGGGGGTATCGATCTCAGTCACGGACGGCGCGACGACGGCCGTCACCATGGCAACGACCAAGCGATCAAATTGGACGTGCGCTACGGCTCGCATCCCCCGTGGCACGATGTACAACTCGCCGTGCGGGGCCCCGCGGTCAGTGATCTGGATCTGTCGTTTCGCGAGAGATGGGAGGACCCGACGCCGCTGAACTACGCGGGTCTGGCTCGCTCGTGGACCTCAAGGATTCTGTCGCGAGACCGTGTCGCCGAGGCGCTGCCCGTCGCTCTGTCCGATCCGCCCGTCACCGGTGCGCACGCCGTTCAGGTTCTTCGCACCTACCCAGCGCGCCGCCCCTCGTATCCGTTCGCCCCGACCGGCGAGCGCAGCGTTGCCCGAGCGTTCGCCAAGGCGGTGCGGCGCGCTCGCTCGCTCATCTACATCGAGGATCAGTACTTCTGGTCGATCGAGGTTGCCGAGATCCTCGCGAACGCTCTGCGTCAACAGCCCGAACTACAGCTCATCGCCGTGGTCCCGCGCTTTCCGGATAAGGACGGGCGACTCTCGGGACCGCCGAGTCGCTTCGCCCAGGCCCGGGCGCTGGCCGTCGTGAAGGCGGCGGGTGGCCCGCGCGTGGGAATCTACGACGTGCAGAACGAGGCGGGGACGCCGATCTACGTCCACGCCAAGGTCTGCGTGATCGACGACGTGTGGGCGACGGTCGGCTCCGACAACCTCAATCGACGTTCGTGGACGCACGATTCGGAACTCTCGTGCGCGGTGATTGACTGCGAAAGGGACGCTCGCGAACCCCACGACCCGGCGGGATTGGGCGACGGTAGTCGCAGGTTCGCGCGCGACCTGCGTCTGGCGCTTTGGGCGGAACACCTCGGGTGCTCACCAGATGATCCCAGCCTGCTTCCGCTAGCGGGTTCGACGGAACTGTGGAAAATGGCGGCGCGTGAACGTGAAGCCGGCTCGCATCCGAGCAGTGGCGCGGATGGATCGTCGAGTCGCGTTCGAGAACACGTGATTGCTGCTGTTCCTCGCGGAGCTCGTGTGTGGGCCCAAGTCGCCTATCACCTGATTTTTGATCCGGACGGTCGCCCGCTGGCACTGAGGATGAAGCACCAATTTTGAACGGTGCCGAAGGGGCCGTGCCCGCGCGTTGGGCGAGAGATCGGTCGAACCGCTTGACTGAGGAAGCATTTTCCAAATTCTCAGGATGTTCGAAGTCTCTATCGGGCACTGGACGGCGCCGACACGGCGAGCCGGCGGTAGTGTCGAACGGAGCACGCTTTTCGTCCAGAGGATGATTCCACCGCGAAAGCCCCGCAGCTCAAAGATTCGTCTCGCCCGGCGCGATGATGAGGAGGGCAATGGACCACACGATGGCCAATCGACCTGATCATGCGTGATAACTCCCGCGAACGCACGCCCCGAGGCGGCACCATTCTCGATCCCCGGCCGGATGGCGTGGCGCAGCGGTGGGGTGAGTCACTCGGTCACCGAAACGCCTTCATCGCCTACGTGGTCGTGCTGATCGGGGCCATCGTGGCTCTGTCGGTGGTTCTCGTGGGCCTCGGATTCCTCGTGACCCACGTGATCGAACGCGGGTCCCTCGGTACGTGGGACCATCACGTCAGCGACTGGTTCAGCGTTCACGGTCGCTCGCCGTGGAACGGGCTCACCGGTGACGTGACTCTGGCCGCCGACACGTTCGAGGTGGCGGGCGTCGCCGTCCTGCTCACGCTCGTACTGCTGTTTCGCAAGTGGGGACGTCGTTCGTTCTTGCTCGCCACCAGCCTCGCCATCGAGCTCTCAGTGTTCCTTATTGCCAACACCATCGTCAAGCGGCCCCGCCCGCACGTTCGTCACATCGGCGGCACCCCGTCCACCTACAGCTTCCCTTCGGGCCACACCGCTGCCACCATCGCGCTTTACGCGGGTATCGCGGTGATCGTGTGCGCGGCCACGACGAAGCGCGGCCTGCGGATCCTCGCGTGGACGATCGCCGTGCTGCTCATGATTTCGGTGGGCGTCTCGCGCGTCTACCGCGGCGACCATTACGTGACCGATGTCGTCGCCGGAGCCATCTTGGGCATCGCCTCCCTGTGGTCGGCGGTCTTCATTATCCGCCTCGTCCAAGCCGACCAGACGACAAGGAGAACCGCGCCCGCTGCGCAGGTCGCTGAACTCGCCAGTTCCACGGCGCGCGGTGGCCCGTGACGAAGATCGCTGTCGTCGCCCACCAGGGAAAGCGACTGGGCGGTGGGCTAGGTGAGCTTCGCCGGGTGCTCTCTGCCCGAGGATTCCCCGATCCGCTGTGGTACGAGGCTCCCAGCAGCCGTACGGCGGCCCCGCTGGCGCACAAGGCGGTGACCGAGGGCGCCGAGTTGATCTTCCTCTGGGGCGGGGACGGCACGATTCAGCGGTGCGTCAATGTCATCGCCGGAGAGAAGGTGACCTTGGCGATACTTCCCGCGGGCACCGCCAACCTCCTGGCATCCAACCTTGACGTGCCCAACGACCTGGAAGGTGCCGTGGACGTCGGCCTCAACGGTGATCTGCGCCGCCTCGACGTGGGCGTGCTCAACGGGAAGCGGTTCAACGTCATGGCCGGTGTGGGATTCGACGCTCTCGCCATGCGCAACGCCGATGACAACCTGAAAGAGCACATCGGCCGGCTGGCGTACGTGTGGACGGGCACGAAGGCGACGCAGATGAAGCCCCGGCGTGTCGAGATCAAGGTCGACAAGCAGCCGTGGTTCAAGGGCGAGGCCACTTGCGTCCTCCTGGGCCAGATGGGTTCGATGGGCGGCGGCATCGCCGTGTTTCCCGATGCCCAGCCCGACGATGGGCTCCTCGAGGTCGGGGTCGTGACGGCCGAGAACGCGATGGAGTGGACGCGAGTACTCGCTCGGATGGTTGTCGGCACGGCGGAGAACTCGCCGCTGGCCGAGATGACCCGCGGCCGCCGAGTGGACATTCGACTGAGCCGGCCCACGGTCTACGAGCTCGATGGGGGAGCCCGCAAGGCTCGAAAGCGACTGCGCGCGACGATTGAGCCGGGCGCGATCACCGTGCGCGTGCCCAAAGTGGTGGCGGAGTGAGCACGGCCTCGGTCGTGCCGGAGACCCGGGGACTGACCGGTGACGACGCTCGTCAGACGCTGCGCAGCGTGGGCTGGGGTCGGTTGGCCAAGGACTCCTTCCGCCGTCTGCGAGTGTCAGACGGATTCAGCCACGCGCGCTCGTTGGCCTTCATGACGTCGCTCGTGGCGATCCAGGGCGTCATCGCCACTGTCGGACTCGCCCGCGTGCTGGACAAGGGGGGAGTGAGCGCCGCCATCGACGCCACGCTGCGCCGTGCGATCCCGGGACCGGCCGGACGGGTGTTCACGACCGCGGTCACCCAGGCTCACCACATGGCGGCCGAGCATCGATACACAGCTCTCTACGTTGGCGCGATCGGGGCGATCTTCACCGGGACCGTAGCGATGGGCCAGCTCGAGCGGGGGCTCAATCGGCTCTACGGCGTCGAGCAGGACCGTCCGACGGCGAAGAAGTACGCGCTGGCCTTTGTGTTCACGCTCAGCGTCGGAGCCCTCATCGCGGCGGCGTTCGTGTGCCTGGCCCTGGGCCGCGACCTATTCCCCCTATCGGGCAACAGCGCCGCGGCGACGGCGTGGTCGGTGGCGCGCTGGCCCCTCGGCTTTGGATTGATCGGCGTCGCCGTGACGGCGATCTTTCGCTGGAGTCCGCGCCGCGTGCAGCCCGACCTGTCGTGGTTGGCCTTCGGTTCCGTCGTCTCGGTCGTCCTGTGGGCCCTGGTGACCGCAGGACTCGGACTGTTCTTTCGATCAAGCTCAACCTTCGGGGCGACCTACGGTCCCCTCGCCGGGGTCGTGGCGCTGTTGATGTGGAGCCTCCTGTCGAGCATCGCGGTGCTCTACGGCGCCGCGCTGGCCGCCCAACTGGAGACGGTACGGGCGGGCCAGCGAGCGCCCCAGGACCCCGACAAGGTGGCCGAGTCCGATCCGGCGAGTGACCCCAGTCCCGCGGTGGCGTCGTGAGCGGAGACCTCACGCGACTCGGGGAACGTGACGTGGCGCTCGAGAACACGTCGGCTAACCGGTCGAATCGATGACGACCCTCATCATCACGTTGATCGCGACGGTGGTGCCCGGTGCGGCGGCATGGATTGTGGTCCTGCGTTGGCCTCGGGCGGACCCTATGACGCCGGCGGTCAGTGCTGAGACGGTCCAAAGCGAGGCACGCCGGCACCGACGTGCCTTCGCATACTTCAATTCGAGATTCTCGCCGGAATCCACCACCAGCGTCGCGTTGGGTGTGACGGTCTTCATCGTGGTGGTCGGCGCGGCTGCCGTCGGACTCTTGGTGCTGATGATTCACTCCAACTCGGGCTCTGCGCGCTGGGATCGAAGTGCGAGCCTCTTTGCCGCCCACCATGCGTCGACATCTTCGGACAGATTTCTAAAGATCTTCACGCAACTGGGTGGAGCCTTGGTGATCGTGCCTCTCGCGGTCATCGTCGCCCTCATCGAGACGATTCGCCAGCGAACCGCCCTGGTCGTAATCTTTCTAACCCTGGTGGTGGGAGGGCAGTTCTTGGTCGCCAACATCACCAAGTTCCTGGTGGATCGGGCACGACCCGCGTTCGATCAGCTGACTGGATTCAGCGGCTCCTCCTTTCCCTCCGGACACGCGGTCGCGACCGCCGCCGGTTTGGCTGCTATTGCCCTCGTGATGGGTCGCGGGAGGTCACTGCGAACGCGCGCGATCTACGCGGGACTCGCCGTGGGATTGGCGACTGGTGTGTCGTGCACTCGTGTGATGCTCGGCGTGCACTGGCTGAGCGACGTCGCCGGCGGACTCGCGATCGGGTGGGCGTGGTTCGCTATCTGCTCAGTGTCTTTCGGCGGACGCCGACTTCGCTTTGGCGCGCCGGCGAAGGTCGCCGAAGCAGTTGTGTCAGATCCAGAGTAAGGATCGGCGTCTCACACGTTGGCCAACTGGCATCCGAGATGCGCCTCGAGTCACTCGACTGGCGAGACGGTGAATGAGCAGTCGCATGATGGAGTGCGTGGCGGGAGCGCCGCCGCGACGAATGTAGTATGATTGACGAGAGGACGTCCGGACCCCGCATCCTTCTCCGCCAGCTGTATCCACAGGCCGAGAAGAGGGTGTTCGATGGGTGAAGTCCGTATGCAGTCGCCTGGCGTTGACGTGCAAGCGCGCGCCCATGGCGATGCACTCTGTGCCGATATCGGCGGAGACATCACGACGAGCGACGGCGAGTTGTCTCGCATTCGCGCTCACCAGGTCGCCACAACGCCAGCCGCCTACTTGATGTCGCGCGTCGTCCTACGGCCGAGGCGCGATTCGACGGATCACGCGGCACGACGTCATCTTGGCGGACTCGCTGAACTCACTGATCCGGCCGGTGAGTTCACAACAGCGAAGAGTGAGTCCTTGCGTACGCGCGGAGTGACCCTTCAAGAGGATTCGTCCGACTCCGCGACGACTCGCCTGGCCGAAGTTACCCATCCTCCCAATCGAAAGGAGATTTGAAAATGTTCATCGGAGGCGGTCTTATCGTAATAATCCTGGTCGTGGTGCTCATCGTCTTTCTCATACGACGATGAGGCCCGCCGAAGACAGCTGCGCGGCGCTTCGGGTGTCCGAACATCCGGTACTTCGGCGTTCCGGCTGCGCGTCGCGGGCGTTGCGCCATGGTCGCCGTCGAGTCACAGCTCTTCCGGCCGCGTTGGTGAATCCCTGTCGCGACACTTCCCCCCTGCACTCGAAAGGCAGTTCGTTCACATGACCAAATATGACGTGTCGTTCAAGGGATCCGCGAGTGGTCTCGCCCCGGCGTCCACTCGTCAGCACGGCGCGGGCGATGACGCCCACCCACGTGGAACGTCGGGACCTCCCTCAACGGACTGGCCGCTACTGCCGTGGCCCCGTGGACCGTTAAGTGACGCCGTGATTTTGGCGATGGGCCGCCAGCCTGGGACATTCGAGGCGCCGGGGCCAGTGCCGGGCATCGACGTTCTCACCGATGACGACTTTGGGCTCGCGCTCTACCTGTGTTACGAGCAGCACTATCGCAGCGTGGCCGACCCTGACTGGGAGTGGGACCTGGGGTTGCTGCAGTTTCGTGCAGAACTGGAGAGGGCGTTTTTGGATCGACTCCTCGACGAAGTGGGCTACGACGACCGCGTGATGGCTGGCGACGTTCTCCCGAACCTTGACTGGCTGACCAACTCGTCGTCCGGTCCATCGCTGTCGGGGTACTTCGTGGAGTCGGGGACCCTCGAACAGTTGCGTGAGTTCTGTGTGCATCGATCCGCCTACCAGCTCAAAGAGGCCGATCCGCATACGTTCGCCATCCCGCGACTGACGGGCGAAGCCAAGGCGGCGCTCGTGGATATCCAGATTGACGAGTACGGCTCCGGCCAGGCCGACAAGATGCACTCGTCGCTGTTCGCCGACACGTTGACGGCCCTCGGACTCGATCCCTCGTACGGCTCATACGTGGAGATCCTTCCGGGGGTCACTCTGGCCACGGTCAATCTGGTGTCAATGTTCGGACTGCACCGACGCTGGCGCGGCGCACTCGTCGGACACCTCGCGGTCTTTGAAATGACCTCCGTCGTACCGATGGGTCGCTACAGCTCGGCTCTGGCTCGGTTCGGCATCGGCCCCGAGGGCCGGCGCTTCTATGACGTCCACGTCCAAGCCGATGCGCTGCACGGTGTCGTCGCCCGTGACCGGATGGTCGCGGGCCTGGTGCGTGCTGAACCGGAGCTGAGTGCGGACGTTCTCTTCGGAGCGGCGGCCGTGACGATGCTGGAGAAGCGATTCACCCGCCACCTGCTCAACGCGTGGGCTGCGGGCCGGTCGTCGCTCTCACCGTGGCAGGCCGTCAACCCTGAGCCGAACCTCCCGTGACGCACTAAGGGCTCGGAACTGCCGCCGTAACTGTCGGCTCCGATCGGCGGTAGGCGTCGAGAGTCATTTCGCGTGCTGACTCGTCGTGAGGATCGGGTGAGCGACGGCACCACCCCGTCACCCTCCGGACCGATCTGGCGCGAATATCTGCGGTCGATGGGACCGGGGCTCGTGACCGGATCGTCCGACGACGATCCCTCGGGTATCGCCACCTACGCCCAGACGGGGGCCCAGAACGGGCTGTCGCCGTTGTGGGTCGCCATTCTCACCCTTCCGCTCATGGCCGCGGTCCAGGAGATCTGTGATCGAACGGCCCTGGCGACCGGAACCGGCCTTGGGGAGATGGCGGTGAAGCGCTTCCACCGCACCGCAAATGGGTCGTGGCGGTCCTGCTGACGGCGCTCATCGCGGCCAACCTGCTCAAAGTCGCCGCCGACCTCGTCGCCATCAGCTCGGGGATGAACCTGCTGCACGCCGGACCCGTGTGGATCTGGGCCCTGGTCGCCGCCGGCGTCATCACGGTGTTGCTCATCATGGGTTCATACGCGCGAATCGCCCTCGTCTTCAAGTTCCGGTGCTTGTCGTTGCTGGTCTACGTGGTGGTGATGGTGCTGGTCACCCATTACTGGGGTCATCTGATCGAATACACCCTGATTCCGCACGTGCAGTTCTCTCGGAGCTTCATCGCGCCGCTGGTCGCCATCTTGGGGACCACGATCTCGCCGTATCTGTTCTTCTGGCAGAGTGCCAATCGCCTCGAGGAGATGCGCGACGAACCCGAGGGTGGCGACGACCCGACCCCGTTGAGAGAGAACGGATCTGTCCGCGGGGCGTTCAAGCAGCGTACGAGTCGCTTCGACGTCTTTTCCGGAATGGCGTTCTCCAATATCGTCATGTTCGCGATCATCGCCACGACCGCCGAGACGTTGCACACGCATCACGTCACCCATATCCAGAGCGCGGCCCAGGCGGCCCAGGCACTCAAGCCCCTCGCGGGCGCCTCGCCGGCGACATCTTCGCCCTGGGGTTCATCGGTAGTGGCCTGCTGGCGATTCCGGTTCTCGCCGCGTCGGGCTCGGTGGGGATGTCGGGACTCCTGGGCGAGGACTGGGGCTTTTCTCGCTCGGTACGCAAGGTGCCGCTCTTCTACGTGCTCGTGGTTCTCGGGACCGTGGGTGGTACGGCACTCAGTCTCTTGAGCGTCAACCCATCAAACTCCTAGTTTTGGTGGCGGTGATCGACGGAGTACTCGCGGCGCCGCTGCTCGTCGTGGTCATGATCGTGTCGCGGAGTCGACGACTCATGGGCGACTACGTCAACGGGAAGGCGGCCAACATCCTGGGTTGGTTCACCGTCGCGCTCATGGCCAGCGCCTCGATTACGACGTTCGCATTCGGCGGACTCTTCTTCTAGGTGGAGCACACCACGTCGTAATCGTGGCTCTGGCGCAATGTATGCGGGCTCTTTATGAGTTCAGATCCTGACGAGGCGTGTGTGAAATTGCCGCGGCTTGGCCCGAAGGATCGAACCCCGCACTGGCTCCCGCGTCGCTCACTCTGTCATTTTGGATCTGTCATTGAAGGTGCTGATTTGGATCGTGCGACCTACTTGTCGTCCGCCCAGTCGAACTCGTAGTAGATCCAGTTGGTGTCCTCGAAGGAGAGGTCGACACCTTCGGCCTTCACTGAGTACGAACCGACCCCGCAGTCACCCGTCTGCCAGATGAAGCCATCCTCCAGGACGATCTTGGCGTGGTGCGGCTCGCCAGTCACCGGGTTCTTGAAGGTGTCGCCTGATCCTTGTCCGACCCCTTCGGCGGTAAGCGTGAGCGCTAGCCCGGAGCCCTCCAGCGTGATGCGGGCCTTGATGAGTCCTGCAACCTCGTAGGTCGTGCCCAGAATTGCCCACGGCATGCCACCGAGTTGACCGCTGTAGATCTGCGCCAGGCAGTTGATCTGCTCGTCGGTGGTCTCGGGCTCAACGATGAAGTACGCCTTGCCGCCTCCGTCGTGGATGGCCTTGGGCCAGTCCAGGACCGCGATGGCGTTGACCCCGGTGAGATCGACGCCACCGCAGGAGCCCTCGTCAATGAAGTTCCCCACGAACGCCTTGCAGCTGCCGTCCTTGGAGCTCGGGAACCCCGAGAAGTTGCAGGTGCAGCCCGGCGCGCAGTTGCAGAATTCGTAGCCGCGTCCTCGTAGTCGCCACTTCGTGGCCTGGGTAACCGTCATGTGTCTTCCTTTCAGGTAAGTCGGCCCAACAGGGCCGGGTGAATCACGAAACCAAGACCAAAGGCGAGGAGAGCCATCGCCACCAATCGGGCAATCAGTTCGCCCTGGGGTGTCACCTTCTCGACAAAGATCAGGGCGGCCAGCGCCACCATCCAGGCGATGTTCATGGTTCCGAGTGCCACCAACACCGCCATGAGCGCCCAGCAACAGCCCAAGCACAACAGGCCGTGCTGGGTTCCGGCGCGCGCCGCTCCGTTCACAGTGCGAAGGTCGTGGCGCTGACGCATGAAGAACGACATTGGCGTGCGGCAGTGACGCAGGCACGCCGACTTGTACGGGGACAACTGGTACGCCGCCGCCACAATGAAGACGCCGCCAGCCAGTCGCGCAGCCCACGTCTCGTCGGCGGCGATTGGTCCCTGCAACTCGCGCCAGGCGAAGTAGGAGGGAACCCCGACCGCAGACCACACGATCAGGTAGCCCAACACGAAGGCCGCCGTCGGGGCGACCCGGTGGCGCAGCGCCGCTCGCCGGTAGGTGAGGACGACCGGCAGTACCGCCGGGAACATCATCGCGCCCATCATCGCTACCCACGCCGCGACGAAGGCCGCGAGAGAGAGCGATATGGGCGACATCTGCATTCCCATGGAGCGCCCGCCCGTCATGTGGCCCGCCATGCGCGCTGACCACCACCAGCCAGCAGCCGCAAGGGTGATCAAGACGGCCGGCACCAGCGGACTGTCCGCGACGGGCCGCACAACCCGGGTCGCGCGTTCAAGACCGAAGATGGGCTTGCTCATGGCCTCCCCTGGACCGATGCGGTAGTCATATCACCTGGCCGGGCGCGCTGCACAGGTTCCGCCGGCCCTACCGCGGGCAACCCTCGGCACACAAGGTCGTTTCTATACTCGCGTCGTGCCCGAGGATCGCCCCATACCCGTCGCGGATCTCGACTGGTCACCCGATCGGGCCCGCGCCTTCGCTGACCGCATCGTCGATCTCTACACGGGCTACCTCGAGAGTTTGCCCGAGGCACCCGCGGCACCGCAGGTGACGCCGGCATCGGCACGAGCTGCGTTACGTATGGCCGTTCCCGACGAGCCACTCAGCGATGACGACATCTGCGCCCACCTGCAAGCCCTGCTAGATCTCTCCACCCGTCCAGGGAGCGGGGGATTCCTGGCGTACATTTCGGGCGGGGGCACTGTTCCCGGCGCAATCTCGGATCTGCTGGCTTCTGGTCTGAACGCCAACGTCGGCGGATGGGCGATCTCGCCGGCGGCGTCGGAGGTGGAAGAACAACTCGTGGGCTGGCTCGCCGGCCGCTTCGGGCTTCCATCCTCAGCCGGAGGGATGATTGTCCAAGGCGGGTCGCTGGCCAACCTCACCGGACTCAAGCTCGCTCGAGACCACGCCTGGCCTCCCGGGCGTACCGACGGCGTGGGCGCGGGACCGCCATTGGCGTTCTACACGTCGTCCGAGTCCCACTTCACGATCGAGCGGGCGGCCGATGTGCTGGGTCTTGGCGAGGCGTCCGTGCGGAAGGTCAGCGTCGACGCCGACATGCGCATGCGCGTGGACGAGTTGGAGCGCATGATCGCCGACGATGTGGCGAAGGGCGTTCGGCCCGCGGCGGTCGTCGCGACGGCGGGCACGACAGGCACTGGCGCGATCGACCCCCTGGCGGACGTGGCGGCGGTTGCGTCACGGCACGGGGTGTGGTTCCACGTCGACGCCGCCTACGGTGGGGCCGTCGCGGTCTCCGACACCCTGCGGCCCCTGCTGGCCGGGATCGAACTCGCCGACTCGATCACCTTCGACGCGCACAAGTGGCTCTACGCCCCGTTGACCACCGCGTTCATCCTCGTGCGCGACGCGGCGCTCCTCAACGGATCCTTCAGCGCCCACGCGGCGTACGTGGAGCAGGAGCGCGACGTCATCGAACGAGGACCCGACATGGGAATGGAAGGTCTGCAGCTCAGCCGCAGCTTCTCCGCGCTGCGCGTGTGGGTGGCGTTGTTGGCTCACGGTCGCTCGGCGTTCGCGCGGCGCATCGAGCACGACGTCGATCTCACCAGCTGGCTCGCGCGGAGAGTTGAAGAGACACCGGAGTTGGAGGTGGCTTGCGCACCGTCACTCTCCATCTGTTGTTTTCGCTACCACCCTGATGGCGTTAGCGACGAGGAGTACCTCGACCGGCTGAACATGAGACTGATGACCGAGATCCAGGCCGACGGCGAGGTCTTCCCGTCGAACGCCCAGGTCCACGAGCGCACCGCGCTGCGCTCGTGCATCGTGACCTATCGCACGGAGGCGGTCCACTTGCAGATTCTGATGGATAAGGCGCTAGAGATCGGAGCGCGCCTGCACACCGGCGGCACCCTCGTCACTCCCTGATCGCGTTCCCGGACTCGAGGTCGAAGAATTCGAAGCGGTCCGCGGACACGAAGAACGTGAATCGATCTCCCGCTCGCACTGGGTGTCTCGGTTCGATTCGAGAGACGCAGATCTCGGCGGGCTCGAACTCTCCTTCGCGGAACTCCTCTTCCTCGCCTGTTCGAATGGAACCCTCTGACTGCACGGTACAAGCGTCCGTGCGAAAGTGCACGAGCAACTCTGAACCCAACGCCTCGACTAGCTCGATGTCACCCTTCAGCTCGGAATCCGCTCGCTCCGATGATTCGGCGTGAAGGTCCTCGGGTCTAACGCCGACCGCGACGGAGCGTCCCGCGTAGTCTTTCAGGCCGGGCTGGGACTCGAGCACCTCGGCGGGGATAGGGATCCGCTGGCTGCCGACCGCCACGGAGCTCAGGTCTTGGGAGAGGTCACCTTCGAGCAGGTTCATCGCCGGCGAGCCGATGAAGCCGGCAACGAAGAGGTTGGTGGGGTGATCGTAGAGAACCTGAGGCACGTCACACTGTTGCAGTTCCCCAGAGCGTAAGACGGCCACACGATGGCCCAAGGTCATAGCCTCGGTCTGGTCGTGCGTGACGTAGAGCGTGGCCACGCCGATGCGCTGCTGGACGCGGGCCACCTCAGCACGCATCTGAACTCGGAGTTTGGCGTCGAGATTAGACAGCGGCTCGTCCATCAGGAACACACTGGGCTCCCTCACGATGGCGCGACCCATCGCAACGCGTTGTCGTTGGCCACCCGAAAGTTGCGTGGGCTTGCGGTCCAGCCAGTCGGTAATCCCCAACACGTCCGCCGCGTCGCGGACACGTCGATTGATCTCGTCCTTGGGGATCCTTTTCATCTTGAGGGCGAAGCCGATGTTCTGAGCTACGGACATCTGGGGGTAGAGGGCGTAACTCTGGAAGACCATGGCGATGTCACGGTCCCGGGGCGAGACGTCGTTCATCACGCGATCACCCATCCGGATCGTTCCGCGGGTCACCTCTTCGAGGCCCGCGATCATGCGCAGCACGGTCGTCTTGCCACAGCCCGAAGGACCCACCAGCACCATCAATTCGCCGTCGGCGATCTGCAGGTCGAGCCCCTTCACGGCCTCGTAGCCGTTCGGATAGACCTTCGCTATCCCGTCGAGGCTGATTGCGACCATCTTTTCCTCCTCAGTCTCGGTGCGCCGTGGTTGCGCCAGCGGGCGAAAGTACGTCAGCGACCATCGTGGGCTCCATTTGCTTGAACCCGTAATACCGACCAACCGTCCACGAGCGGCAGGTCCACTTCGAGGGCAGGTCCGAAGCGGTGTTCGACCACCCGCGATGGGATCGGGGCGAAGCGTCCGTCGTCGGCGCCCAACACGGCCGCGTCAGCGTGCCAGCGCTGAGGATTGTCCAACAACACCCGGAGTGTCACCGACGATACAGTTCCCTTTTGCGTCGGCTCCGACCACTTCCCGTTCGCACTCCCGGTGAGGTCGATGACGCCAATTGCGACTCGATCACGCGACGTAATCACTCTCGCGAAGACGGCCCCGCCCACCGGCTCGGGGGACACCGGCGCGGTGGCATCGGCCACGACGGAGCCGTTCTCGTCACCGATCTCGTACCAGCTCGTGTCCTCGCCTTCGAGGAAGAGGTCCCGGCACCGCAGGGCAAAACGTCGCCACCGGATGACCGTGGCCGCCTCGGCGCTCGTGAGTCGCGCGTGCTTAGGGTAGTAGGGGTCGCACAGCGCCGCGGTGCGATCGCCGAAGATCAGGGAGCTCGCGCCGAGGCAGGTGACGATGGCCTCCGTGCTCACCACGGTTCGCAGGGCCGCATCTCGCAAGTGGTCGGGTATCGGACCTTCGGGGCTGTCGATGCCCCACACCGGGGGATAGCACGAGATCGATCCGCGCACGAGCGTCCCGCGCGACGCCGGGCTCAGCATGCCGGCGCGGCCCGAGGTGCGGTCCAGCAATCCCTCGAAGTGACGCCATTGGTCGTTGGGTGGCCAGACCTCGCAGTAACGGAAGCCGGGGCTCGCGGGCAGACGCGTAGCCGAAGGAGCGCCGTCCACCTGGTTGAAGCTCAAGGTGTCGAGGGGTCTCATCTCGCGCAGAAACGTCATGAACGACTCGTACGCCGCGCGCATGTCAATCGCCATGCCGTTCGCGTCGTCGGCGATGCGTGGATACCCGTAGGTGTCGACGTGGAAGCCGTCGAAGCCGATCGCGTCGGCCGCGGACCCGTAGGCGTGCGCGAAGTGGCGCTGCCACGCCGGGTCGCCGGGGTTGGCCAGGATGATCTGGTCGAGGAATCGGATCGCCTGGCCCTTGCCGTCGTAGAGGAGCATCTCGGGGTGCTGGGCCGCGTACGCGTGACCGACGGCGTAGATCGGCGCGTAGGCCAGGGCCACGGCCCCGAGCGAGCGCAGTCCGAGCGCCAGTTCCCGTAGCGCGGTAAACGAGACCGGGCGATGGGACGGGTCCTGCCAGCCCGTCGACGGACCCAAGGGTTCGGTGTAACTCGCCATCCAGTCGTAGATCTGAACGACGGTCGAGCGCAGGGAGCGATGCCAGGCGAGCACCTCGGGACCATCCTCGAGGGAGAAGGAGGTTGCGAAGCCGTGGACCGGTCGCTCGCCGGCGTGCTCGCCGACCGTCATGAACTCCTCGGCGAGGAGTACGCCGGAACTGTCGAATGCGGCGACGGCGTAGGTGCCAGCGGCCAGCCCGCCGAAGTGGGCACCATCGACGAAGTCGGCGTCGACAGACTCACCGGTGGATCGACTCGCGACGACGCGCGTGGTACCGCGCGGAAGCGACGCAACCGTGATCTCTGATCCGGTGCGGTAAAAGGTGTGCAGATCGCTGAAGTTCACTCCGAATGCCTCGTCCGGGTTCGGCTCGCCAGGTGCCATCATCGGATCGCCCCCAGTGAGACGCCCGAGCGGAACCACCGGAGCGAGACCAGGAACACGACGATTACCGGCACGGTAGCGATCACGGACGCCGCAAAGAAGGGACCCCACGCCACCGTGTGCACCCCGATGAAGTCGGCCAGACCAACCGGCAGGGTGTAGTGCGTCGACGTGCTGATCATGGTGAGGGCCACCGGGAACTCGTCCCAGGCCGCGCTGAAGATGAACATCGATACGACGGCCAACGCCGGCAGCGACAAGGGCACGATCAGGCTGGTCAGAACTCGCAGCGTCCGAGCTCCATCGAGGCGGAACGACTCCTCGTACTCCTTTGGGATGGCCTCGAAGAACCCGCGCAGCAAGAAGATCGTGAACGGAAGGTTGGACGACACGTAGAGCAACACCAGACCGAAGAGCGAGTCCAAAAGGTGGAGCTTGTCCATCAGTAGGAATTGGGGGATCAGGAGTAGCAGGTTCGGCACGGCCAGGCTGGCCAGGAAGATGTAGAAAATGAGTTCCTTGAAGCGGAACTTGTACCGGGCGAAGGCGAACGCGGCCAAGGATGCGATGACCACGGTGATCACCACCGTCCCGATCGAGACGATGAGGCTGTTGACGAAGTAGCGACTGAAGCTGTTCTGCGTCCACGCCTGCACGTAGTTCTGAACGGTGGGGTGCGTGGGAATGAGGACGGTTGCGCCGAGGAGTCCTCCGTTGGGCTGGAACGACAACGACACCATGTAGAGCAGTGGTCCGAGCGACAAGAAGGCGAGCACGATCGCGACGACCAATCGCGTACGGTTTCGCCGCCGGATACCGAAGAGCCCCGGGCCACTACCCGAGAGGGCGGACGCCGGACGGGTGTCCTCCACGTTGATCGGCTCATCAACCTTCAGGCTCATCATGCGTCCTGACGTCGCAGTATTCGGATCTCCGCCGCGCTGAAGCCGAAGAGGACAACGGCGAGTAACGACGCCATGGCCGCCGCGTAGCCGAACGCGAAATTGGAGAAGGCCTGCTGGTACATGTAGGTCATCAACGACTGGGTCGAGTTGTAGGGACCGCCCTTGGTGATCTCGAAGATCTGCGTGAACACCTGGGCGCCGCCGATGACCAGCAGCACGGTGACGAAGGTGACGGCTCCGCGGATCGACGGTAGGACCACGTAGCGCCACACTCGGAACTCCGAGGCGCCGTCGATTCGGGCCGACTCGAGCAGCTGGCGCGGGATCCCGTCGAGTGCAGCCAGGAAGATGATGAATGACCAGCCCACGCCCTTCCAAATGCTGAGCAACCAGATGACCCCATTAGCGGTCCACGTCTGGGCCGTCCAGTCGATGCTGACCGTATGGCCGGTGAAGAAGCTCACGACGGCGTTCATCATTCCACCCTGGGACGCGAAGAGGTAGGAGAAGACCCAACTGACGACCACCCAGGAGGTCACGACGGGGACATAGACGGCGGCGCGCCAGAACATGGAGCCGGGCAAGCGGTCAGTCAGGACCGCCGCGGCGAAGAGGCCGATGGCCATCTGGATGGGGACGGTGATGACGATGAAGAGGAACGAGTTGAAGCTCGCCGTTCGCACGACCGGGTCGTGGAAGATGGCGATGTAGTTCGACCATCCGACCGAGGGATTCGACATCCCCGGGAAGATGTGCCAGTTGAAGAAGCTCAGGTCGAACTGACGAAAGATGGGGTAGACGGTGAAGACCCCGTAGATCACGACCGCCGGCAACAGTAAGAGGTAGGGCGTCGCAAAACGCCCTACCTTTTCGATGCGAGTAGAACGTCGCGGAGCGGCACTCGGTGACGATGTCTCCGAGTGCCGCTCCAGGCGTTCTACCGTGCTCACTCTCTTATTTCAGCGCAGCGTTCGCCGCCTGTGCGGCAGCCTGCAGACCAGCGGTGACGGTGATCTTGCCGGCCAGCATCAGCTGAAGCTCATTGGAGAATGCCGTGTCGAGTGCGGCGTAGCCCTGGGTGACCGGACGTGCCCTCGCCGTCAGCAACTGCTTGGCGAAGATGGCGAGCGCCGGGTTTACCTTGATCTCCGACGCGGCGTAGGTCTTGTACGCGGTCATCTGTCCGGCGGCCACCATGGCGAGCTGGGAGAAGGGCGACTGCAGGAACTTGACGAACTTGATCGTCGCGGCCATGTTGGGCGCGTGCTTGGCGATGACGAGGTCTTCGCCACCAACCACGGAGCCCGAACCACCAGGACCGGGCGGGTCAATGACCGTGCCGTAGCCCGTGAAGTTAGCCTGCTTGTAGGTGTTGGTCGCCCACGGACCGTCGAGGTACATCGCGTACTGACCGGTCGGGAACCCGGTCTCGCCGCTGATCGCGCCGGAACCGCCAACCATGTCACTACCGATGACGCCGGTCGTGTCCAGCGTGACCAATTCCTGCACTGCCGCGATCATCGTCGAGCTGTCCATGTAGCCAGTCGCCTTCGTCCACGACTTGTTCGTGAAGTTGGCTCCGGTCGGCCAGACCAGCGGTCCAACATTCCAGATGTCCGTGCTGTCAACGCCCAGCCCGTGCTGGCCCTTGGACGGAACAGTCAGCGTCTGCGCGTCGGAGATCAGCTGGGCGTATGTCGTCGGCGGCGTCAAGCCCGCCGCGGCGAAGTCGGCCTTGTTCCAGAACAGGACCTGAGTATTCGTGTCCAGCGGAATCCCGTAGTACGAGCCCTTGTAGAAGTTGGTCGACAACGGCCCGGGGAATGCGGCCTTCTTCATCTTCGCGAACCACGGCTGTGCGGACGTCTTGAGGAGCACGCCCTCGGAGGCCAGCTGGGGAACCCAGGCAATGTCCGAACGCATCAGGCTTGGCGGGTGTCCCGCGGCCGAAGCGGCGATGAACTTCTGCAGCATGCCGTTGTACGGCAGCGTGTCGTCCACGACCTTGATACCGGGATGCGCGGCTTCGAAGGCTGGAATCACGATCCCGTTCATGACGGGCGTCTCGGTCACACTGTTGTACGCGTTCCAGAAGGTCACGACGACACGGTGATGCGTCGCCGCCGTAGCGGTACCCGACTCAGAGACGCCGAGAATGGCACCGCCACCGAGGAGCGCCGTCAGTGCCAGCGCGATTCGTGGGGTGACCCTCGTCCTTCCTCTGATGGAATGGCTTAGTTTCATTGCAATTCTCACTTTCTTATCTTTCATTTTGAGTCTCGCGGCCGGTGCCGTGTGACCTGGTGTTGGTGATTCGCTGAACCTCGTGGCCCTCGCCCCTTCTCCTCCCCCCTCGGATACCGACTACGTGGTGGCTCGGGTGAGCCATTCGATTCGGATTGTTCGTCGTGTTGATGCGAGGCGCGACGTCACGACGGTGACTTTTCGTTCCTTGATCGTGGCGTCGCATTCGCGCTGGTGGTGCCGTCGCGGGCTTCGAACTCGTCGATGGCCATGGACAACACCACGAACATGGCGTGCGACCACGTCAGGTCCTGGGCGGGTGGTCCCCAGCGGTCGACCCATTCGAGGTAGTGCTGCGCGTCTCGACTTTCACCACCGAACTGCTCGCCCAGCCGACCCAGTGAGTCGAAGTGTGCCGCGACCCAGTCGCGGCAGCGACGTGCCTCGGTCAGGTTGCCAAGCGCGGCGTAGTGCCATCCAAGCGACGCGGTCAGGACCGGCCATGCCCCGCTGCCAAAGTAGGTGTCGGTGGGGTAGCGGCGCAGACCGCCCTCCAACGTCAGCCGGTCTTCGACCATCGAAACGGTTCGCGCAAAGTGCGGGTCGCTGGGAGCAACGACTCGGAACGGCGTTCCCAACCACAGGACACTGGCGTCGACATCCTGGTTCTCGTTCGACTTGGCGAAATGGCCGAGCTGAGCCGCGCTGTCGATAACCTGGGCGCTGATCGACGCGGCCGACTCCAGAAAGCTCTCGTCTCCGACGAGTCGTCCGGCGGTCTCGAGACCACCAACGACGCACGCCAAGGTCGAGGTGTGAAGGGCCGAGCCGCTCTCTTCCCACACGTCGTAACACGGGGTCAGCGCAAAGATGGCCAAGTAGCGGCCGACGCGCCGAATGGCGTCTCGCAGATCGTCGGACAGTTCGACTTTGGGAGCGAGTCGTAGGTGCTGGCCCAACGACCACAACCACGTTCCATATCCGTCGACCTGGAAGCTCGGCCAGCCGTCCACGACCACGGATCCGTCGAGCGCGAAGCGCGCCGGCGGCATGTCCGTGGGCTCGAGCGGACGTCCGCGCAGACGCCGGTCAACTACGTCGTCGATAACGTTGCTGATGTCGCGCACCGCATTGGTGACCCACGCGTGGTAACGGCTCGCGGCGTCGTGCTCTCCCGCCAGGTCGAGCGCATAGGAGACGAAGGAGCCGTCCCGCAACCAGCAAAAGTGGTACTGGTCAAAATCGGGGGAGGCGATGATGGCGCCGTTGGGACTCTGGTTTCGTAAGATCGACTGGACGCTCGACTGCACGCGATCGGTCTGCCCCACCGAGTCGAGGGATTCAACCACGGACGGGACTCGATTCAAGCGCACTATCGGGGAGCGCCGAGTGCGAGCGATTCCAGATCGCGGAACTCTTATCATCGGCACCGGGCAGGTTGAACGACTCGCGCAGCACCAGGGTGGCGGCACCAACCGCCCACGCCTCGTCTCCCCAACTCTGGACCTTGATGTCCAGTTCCCGGCCAAGATCGGCGAAGGTCTGCTCGCGCACCGCGGTGACGATGGGGTTGATGAAGGTCCCTCCGAGGGACGTACCCTCACCGCAGATAATCAGCAGTTCGGGATTCAGGAGCGTGACGACATTGGCCACGGCCAGCCCGAGTTTTCGTCCCGCGCTGTCGACGACTTCCAGGGTCGACGAATCGCCCATCTCCACGAGCAGCTGCAGCTCGTCGCGCGAGACGTCGTGGCCCTTGCGCTCGCCGATGCGGCGCCGAAGGGCGCCCTCGCCAACCATGGCCTCGAGGCACCCGAAGCGCCCGCACTCACAGCGCGGGCCACCGGGCTCGACAATCATGTGTCCGAACTCGCCGCTGGCCCCATGGGCGCCGCGGTAGAGCGACCGGTTGACCACGATCCCTAGGCCTATGCCACGTCCCACACTCAGGGTCACGAAGTCGCTGGCAGTGAGCGCGTCGCCGGCCCACTTCTCGGCCACGGCCAGGGTGTTGACGTCGTTCTCGACCCACACCGGCAGACCCAGGCGTTCGCGCAACGGCTCAGCCAGCTCCACGTCGTGCCACTGCAGAAGGTGCGAGAACTTGCAGACTCCGTCGCTCGTTTCGATGACGCCGGAGAGGCCAATTCCCAGGCCCAGGACTTTCGAGGGCGACACCGCGGCGTCACGCAGGACGCGCCGCGTCTCCTGCTCGATAGCCTCGATCGCTGACACCGGGTCGCCGACGAGGGGCACGTAGCGCTCGGCACTGGCGACGATCTCGGCGTCGAGGTCACAGACAACTGTTGTCAGGCCGTCCCCACGAAGCTTGATCCCGACGACGTAGCCGGCCTTGGGGTCGATGGTGAGCAGCACCGGAGGCCGTCCGCCGCTGGAGGGGGCCGTCGTGGTCTCCACGACGATGCCGCGCTTCATGAGCTGGTCGATGATGGCCGACACCGTGGGGGCGCTGAGCTGGCTCTGGCGAGCGAGGTCGGCGCGAGAGATGGAACCGGCGCGTCGAACCAGTTCGATGAGGAGGCTGACGTTGATGTCGCGCAGCAGTGAACGAGAGGCCCGCGGAAGGCCTGAGCGTGCCGCGGGCTCCCGCTCACCCGTCGTCTCGGGAGGAGCAGCAGAGAAACGCTTCGGTTGGGGCGAAGCGTCAGACGTCTTGCGATCCATGTCCCTCCATCGACGACCTCTTAAGTAAAGAGGGGAACTTACTTAATTAAGTGAAGATACTAAGTAAGGAAGGGGCGAAAGTCAATTCAGGGCCGGAAAGTTGTGAATGGCGCGTTCGTGGGCGAATCTCCTGGTGGTGAGGTTCACTTCGAGCACGCTGGTCCCGGGTGAGCGGAGATATCTGAGTCAAGAAAGAGCGTCGGACAACTATGGAGGCGCGAGTTCGACCGAGATCGGTGGCGACCCATGCGGGTCACCACCGATCTGTCGCTTAGTGAATTAGGACCTTCAGCGCGTCGTACTGGGCGGCGTTGGCGAACACGTCGTAGGCCTCGAGTACCTGGTCGAAGCTGAACTCGTGGGTCACGAACTTGTCGGCGGGCAGTTTGTGTTCGGCGACCAGCTTGAGGAGCATCGAGAGCGTGTTCGTGTTCACGAGGCCCATCGAGATGTCGATGTTCTTGATCCACAGCTCGTTGAGCTTGAGCTCGGCCGGCTTGCCGTGCACACCGATGTTGGCGACGTGCCCGCCGGGCCGCACGACCTCGGTGCACATCGTGAAGGTCTGGGGGATGCCCACGGCCTCGATGGCCACGTCCACGCCCTGTCCGTCGGTGAGTGCCAGGACCTGTTCTTTCCAGTCGGCCTCGCCCGAGTTGACCACGTTGGTCGCCCCGAACTCCGCGGCCCTCTTCAGGCGCGCGCTGTCGAGGTCGATCGCGATGATCTTGGACGGCCCGTAGAGGCGCGCCGTCATGACCGAGGACAGGCCCACCGGGCCCGCGCCGACGACGGCGACGACGTCGCCGGGCTTGACGGCGCCGTACTGCACACCTATCTCAAAACCGGTCGGCAGGATGTCCGAGAGCAGGATGCCTTCGGCGTCGGTGACGCCCTCGGGAACCTTGTAGAGGGAGTTCTCCGCGAAGGGGACCCGCACGTACTCGGCCTGGGTGCCGTTAATCATGTAGCCGAAGATCCAGCCGATGCCGGCAACCCCCTCGGGGTCCAGGCAGTGGCTGTACAGGTTCTGACGACAGTTGGAGCACTTGCCGCACGAGCTCACGCAGGCCAGGATCACGCGGTCACCCACGGCCAGTTGCGAGACGCCCGAGCCCACCTCGGTGATGACGCCGATGCCCTCGTGCCCGAGGACGCGGCCGACGGCCACCTCGGGGACGTCACCCTTCAAGATGTGCAGGTCAGTGCCGCAGATGGTGGTCGCGTCCATTTTGACAATGACGTCCGTCGGGCGCTGGACGACCGGATTGGGAATGTCTGTCCATGACTTGCGTCCGGGACCTTCGTATACGAGTGCCTTCACGGCCGACCTCCTGAGTCGTCTGGTGAAGGAGTCCAGTCACGCCCCGCGTCGCGCGGCGTCGGGTTGAACCCCTTCACTCGAACGCTAGAGAGCGGGCGGGCCTCCTGCGTAGGGTCGAAGGTCACAATTCGTGCGTGGCGGAGTTGGTTCACACACCCAGACTGGAACGCGCCGCGCGCTCGAAGAGTCGAAACGGGATGACACGCTTGCCCACGACGCCGATTCGCTCGTTCCACCTACCGACCGAGATGCGTCGCGGCGGTCGATTGTCGTTGAGTATCTTCTCGATGGCCTTGGCGGCGTCGCGAGGATCGGTGCCCCTCAGCTCGTCGCTCTCCATGAGCGTGACCGCCTTGGACTCGGCCTCGGCGTAGGGGCTGTGCGCCTCGATGGGAACCTTGCGGCGAGCCGCGGTGAACCCGGTCTTGAAGTTGCCGGGCTGGACCAGGGTGACGTGGATGTTGAAGGGCTCCACCTCGTAGGCGAGGGCTTCGGCGTAGCCCTCGAGGGCGAACTTGCTGGCGCAGTAGAAGGCCTGGAACGGGATGCCGATGACGCCCCCGATTGAGCTCACGATGACGATGTGGCCACCGCCGCGCTCGCGCATGGCGGGCAGGGCGGCCTTAACCACCCGCACGACGCCGAAGAAGTTGGTCTCCATCTGGGCCTTGGCGTCCTCGGTCGGAGTGCGCTCGACGGCTCCCGCGAGGCCCCAGCCGGCGTTGGCGATGACCGCGTCCAACTGGCCGTACTCGGTAACGACCTTGGCCACGCCCGACGTCACCGAACTGTCGTCGTCGACGTCCATCGCCAGGGCGTTCCACGGTGTGGGGGAGAGGACCCGACGGCTGGCTCCGATGACCTGCCAGCCCCGCGAGTTGAGATGGTTGGCGCAGGCGAGTCCCAGACCAGAGGACGCGCCGGAGATCAAAACGACTTTGTTTTCCATAGGTTCAGCCTGGTCCAGGACCGCGCGCGGCGTCAAAACGGACGGGGGGTGTCGTTCCGTGATGCCACAATGGGGCCGTGAGCAAGAAGCACCTGCGAGTGCCCGAGCTGATGGTGGGATTTGACACCGAGACGACGGGTCTTGACGTCGCCAAAGAGCGTGCGATCGCCTATGGCTTCTGCGTCTATCGATTCGGGCGGCTCACCAGCACCGAGCACTTCTTCGTCGTCCCCGATCGACCGATCACCGCGGGAGCCCGCCGGGTTCACGGGTTGTCGGTCGAGGACATCGAGGCCAGGGCGCCCGAGTTCGACGTGCTCTCGGTCGAAGCGGGCCTCACCCGAGCGATTCACATCCTGCGCGACCTCCACGCTCAGGGTGCGCACGTCGTCGGTGCCAACGTGGTGCATTTCGATCTCGAGATGCTGCGCCGCAGCGCTATCTCCGTCCTGGGCAGGACCTTGCAGGACGCCGAGTTCGACATTTCGCTCTTGCGCATCATCGACGTGATCGAGCACGACCTCGCGATCGAGCCACGAAATGTCGAGCGCCCGAGCCGACGCCTCAGCCAGCTGTGTCGCCACTACGGCGTGACGCCGGGGGGCCACGACGCCCTCGGTGACGCGGTGGCCTCGGTGGAGGTGTTCCTCGAACAGGTCGTGCGCAACAACGCCGGCCAGATGCCGTTGGCCCTAGCGATGACGCTGGAGGAGATCGACGAAACGGTGGGGCAACCTTGAAGTGTGCGTGAGCAAATGAACTCGGCAATTTCATACGGACGAGTGGATTCTCATCGGCCCACGGTTGGGGAGATGTCAGTTGTAAGAGAACAAGCAGATGGTCCTGCCGTTGGTGGCATTGACTATGACGTTCCAGAAGTGGCCGCCGACACCCCCGACGGGGCCCAGTGAGGGAATGATCACCCCGGACACTCTGACGATGTAGGCCGGTAACGCTTTGGGAATGAAGGACTTGGTTCCAACCCAGTCGTGGATGATTTGATTCTTGTCCACGTAACCACCGAGGGACTCAAAGACGACGCGTGAGTGAGATCCGGCTCCGGCCCGAACCTTCGCGATGCGGGCCGCCTCAGCTGGCGTAACACGTACGCGCGTCAGCTGCGAGTTAGTCAATCGGGTGAATAGGATCTCGCCGTCTTCGAGCATGATCTTTGGCACAAGAACGTACGCGTTGCGGTACGGACTCAGCGATGACGCCGATCCCGTCCCCGTGAGGATGAGCCCCTGCAAGAGCGAGGCGATCACGAGCAGTGACATCATCCGCCGTATCGTGAAATGCTTCTTCGTGCAATTGAGCATAAGTCACGTCACCACGCATCGTCACCACAAGATCCGTGGCGCCCTACGCCTTCCGTGGGGCCAATCTGTCAGTTTGCTTCAACGCAAGTGCGCGTCGAGAGATGATGAGGAAGCTCAAGGAGAAGTACAGAATGGCTGCATAGAGGGGAAACGCCGAATTGGCTGTGGTCAGTTTCTTGGTCGCAAGCAGAACGACAACTGCCCCAACCATGTACAGCACGTAGGCGGTGGCACTCTCTGACGACGGTTCCTTGTACGCCTTGACGAGGGTGGGAAACGCCGCCGCCAGGTCGGCCGCGAGGCTGAGTGCGATGGCGTAGTCACCGTCGCGCGTACTGACCCAGAGGCCAATGGCGACGAGCGAGAGGACGCCGCAGCACACGTCCAAGCGAGTGATCTTCCAGTACGAGGCGCGCCGTCTCACGAGAATGACGAGCACCACAACCGCCGGTCCCAGTCCAGCGGCGAGCGAGAACAAGGACGGTAGGCCTGCATTCTCCGACTCGGATGCAGCGAAAATGATCAGTGGAATGGCGGTCCACAAGTACCACGTCACGCGGTTGGGAACGATGCTGCCCCTCCACGTTGCCGCCGCGTAGATCAAGTTCGCGGAAAAGCCCAGGCACGCGCCAAGAATGGCGAAGTCGCTATTGAGCACGCGACCGCAATAACGATGTCGGTGAAGTCACGCCAAATGCGTACGGAATCGGACTCTGTCCGAGTGTCGAGACCACCTCAACCGACGAGCTCGACCTTCACGCCGAGGCGCGTCAGTCGTGCCTTTTCGTCGGCGGGCATTCCATCGGTGATCACCATCGAGATCCTGGTGATGGGAACGACAACATGATCGGCTAATGCCGCCCACTTCGTGCTGTCGACGACGCAGATCAGGTCACCCCTGGTCCGCTCGATCATCATTCTCGCCACGTCGGCCTCGGCGCCACCGTGGCTGGTGATTCCGCCCTCGGCGGAGATGGCGTCTGCGCCCAGCACCATCCTCTCGGCCCACAGCAGAGCCAGCGACGCCCGAGCAAGCTCACCCACCAGCGAGCACGTGGGTCCCTGCACCGCGCCGCCGATGATGGAGAGGCTGGCACCTCCTGACATCGCCTCGGACGCGGCTGCCAGGTTCGAGGTGAAGATGTTGAGGTCCGGTCGGTCCCGCAGACAACTGACCACTTCACTCGTCGTGGTTCCTCCACCAACGAACAAACTGCCCGACTTCGGAAGTAGTTCCGCGCAGCGGTGGGCGATTCGTCGTTTCGCAGCTCGTTGGTGCAGCCGGCTCTCGATGAACCGCGGGTCCGAGAATGTGGAGTCAACGAGTATGGCACCGCCATGCGACCGCTGCGCCACCCCGCGTTCTTCGAGCGCTGTCAAATCTCGCCGTATGGTCATCTCGCTCACCCCGAACTCGCGCGCCAGGTTCGCCACGATGACCTCACCGTTCTGGCGGAGCCGCTCCTCGACGACGCGCAGGCGCGAAAGGGGTACCGCTTCAACTCCCGTTCGCCCGGGCTTCAGTGATGATTCGCCAGTATCGTGGTGGCTGGTCGTACTCGGCGACGGGGTGTCCTGCGTCGGATTTGTCTTCATGTGCGGTGCACTCCTCCCAGTGACCGAGTGAGCGCCGCGGCCTCCGCAAGGCGCTGCGACGACTCAGCGCGGGCATCGTCGTCCGTGACGTCAACCACCAAGTCCCCCCAGATGGAGCGTCCCGCGGCAAATCCGGCGGCACCCCCCAACAGCGCAACGCGAAGGGTTTCGAGGAACTCCGAGTAAGGAGCGCCGGAGCTCAAAAGGATCCAGGGTGTACCCGCCGCCGCTTTCGTAATGTCCGCTGCCAGGGCGGCCGTCTGCGACCCGAGAGTAAGGGGCAGCTTGAGAATGTCAGCCCCGGTCTTGGCCACCTTTTCGGCGATCTCGGCGGCCGGCCAAGCAGAACCGTCGCTCGAGCCCCCCATGGGTAGGGGCAACGGTTCGACGAGCAGGGGGAGACCCTCGTCGTGGCACTGCTCGGCGACCTGCGTAACGGCTTCGAGTCTCGCGGCGGCGTCCAACGCATTCGGGTGGTAGTAGAGGACGATCTTGGCGGCGTTGGCTCCCGCCCGGCGCAGCCTTCGTAGAAGTTCACGCGACGGAACGTTCGGTGGCGGGCATTCCACGTCGTCGTAATCGAACTCGTCCAAGCCCACGATCAACCCGACGCCCTCGGGAGGGTGCCACAAGGTACCAATCGTTCCGGTCAGGGGAACATCGACCAGTACCGCGGTGCAGTGCTGTGCCAGCAGCCCGAGTACCGCAATCTTCGCCTCGCGCATGGGTCCGTGGTCCGACTCGTCGCCATTGCCGAGCAAGCTCAACAGCGACTGACCGTGATCAATCGCCAGGATGGAAAAGAGCCCCTCGTCCGTGGTCAGAGAGAGCAGTTCGTCGGCCAACTTGCTCGGATGGCCCGGGTGCTGCTTCACCTGCTCTGACACCCCTCAGCACGGACACGAGGGAAGTTGCCCGACGACGACCCACCGAGCGAGCGGTTGGTCACCTGTCGCTTTCGTGGTGGCCAACTGAGCGAGCTTGTCCGAGTGTTTTCACCTTTCATGGCAAATGCACGTTACTCCGGACAGAAACAAACGTCAAACAACTTGCGTTCGTGTCCGAATACTCCTAGCATGAGGCTCGCTCGGTGTTCAGGAAGCTGGGTAACGAGTGCGAGTGATCGCGGAGGGGAGATTCGACTCAAGGCACTCGTGTCGACGACATGAGTGACTTCTGATGACCTGCAGGTGATGGAAGTGCCTGATTGGAACTGCGTGCCCTAGGCACGCTCGGCAAAATAACAGGGGGCAAAATGCCAACAGGAAACGGATTCGAAAGCACTGGACCACGCACTCACTCGCGGCGCGACGTACTTCAGTATTCCTTGGGTGCGATCGCCGCAACGGGTGCTGGAGCGGCCCTCGACGCTGGCTGGTTGGCAACTGGCGCCGCCGCGGCGACTGCCGGCAGGCCGAGAAGGGGTGGCACGCTGCGCGTCGGAATGTCCGGCGGGGGCTCCGGCGACACCCTCGCCGCGGGGCACGCGGCTGAGAACCTGGACTTTGCCCGGGCGGCGCAGCTCTACGACGTGGTGGTCCAACAGGACCTCAACGGCACCTTCTCCAACTCGCTGGCGGCGGAGATGACTCCTAACAAGAACTTCACGGTCTGGACCATCCGTCTCAAGAGCGGTATCACCTTCCACAACGGCAAGACCCTCCACGCCGAGGACGTCCGACACACGATGCAATATATCGTCAAGAACAAGCTGTTCGGGGCGGCCGGCTTCGGCCTCGCCGACGTGAAGAACATCAAGATCCTTGACCCCCTGACCTTGCGGGTGCCTTGTACCGTCCCGTTTTCCACGTTCCCGTACGGCTTCTACAACTACGGATTCGCTGGCATCATGCCCGCGGTCGGCTACAACCCGAACAAGCCCGTCGGCACGGGGCCGTTCATGTTCAAGTCCTTCACCCCCGGCCAGGAGAGCGTCTTCGTCAAGAACCCCAACTACTGGTTGGACGGTGAGGACGGCAAGCCGCTGCCCTACGTCGACGAAGTGATCATCACCGACTACACCGACGAAACCAGCATGGTCAACGCGTTGATCTCCGGAGTGGTCGACTGCATCGCGCCCCTGACGTACGTGAGCCAGAGCACTCTCAAGTCATCTGGAAAGTCGACGGCGGCCTACAACGCCGGCTTCTGGGTGCCCTTTACCCTGCGTACCGATGTCGCGCCGTTCAACAACGTCGACGTTCGCCAGGCGTTCCGACTCATGGTCAATCGGCCTCAGATGCTCGAACAGGTCTTTGGGGGATTCGGTGCAATCGGCAACGACATCTTCAGCATCCAAGACCCGGAGTACGACCACGCAATCCCGCAGCGGGTGCAGGACATCGCCAAGGCGAAGTTCCTCCTCAAGAAGCACGGGCTCGAGGGGATGACGACCACACTCGTCACCGGGCCGATCTTCAACGGATCGGTCCAGGCGGCCACGGTCTTCGCCGAGCAGGCAAAAGCGGCCAAGGTGAAGGTCAACCTTCAACAGACGACGGTGACCGACTACTACGGCCCGAACTACCTGAAGTGGAAGTTTGCCCAGGACTGGTGGGGCCCCAATCCTTATCTCGTCACCGCCAGCCAGGCAACCGCGAATGGTGCACCCATCAACGAGTGCCACTTCAACAACGCGCGCTACAACCAGCTCTACAAGCAGGCGCTCGCGCTGCCCGCTGGGGCCAAGCAGGCCGACGTCATCCACGAGATGTGCATGATTGACTACAACGAGGGGGGCTACATCATCCCCTTCTACGCACCGCTGGTGGACGGCTGGTCGCCGAAGCTCGTTGGTCCAGTCAAGAACGTGATCGGGTCGCTCTCCGGCCAGTACTTCAGGTCGTTCTGGTTCAAGAAGTAGCCGTGACCATCCGGGTCGGCTACGTCGGCGTGCACATCGCCACCTACTACGCCGAGGAGTACGGGCAGTTGACCCGGGCGCGAACAGGTCTCAGGACGCTCGCCGACCAACTCGGCTTCGAGTTGGTCGCACGAGAGGGTGGCGTGATGAACGCCGAGCAGGCGACCGCCATCGCACGCGAGTTAGCGGATGAGCGTTTGGACTTCCTGATCATCCAGACCGCCGCGTGCTGCATGGCCGACGCGCTGTTGCCCTTCGCCGACCTCGGGATCCGTCTGGGTATTTGGGCGACGCCCGAGCCGCGATACGACGGCGACATCCTGTTCAACTCTCTGGTCACGGCGAACATCTTCACGTCCACCTTGCGGCGCTACTACCGCGGCGCGATGCCGTTCAAGTGGTTCTACGGACACGTGGAAGAGGAGTCCTTCCGTCGACGCTTCCAGGTGACGATTGACGCGCTGAAGGGGTGTCGGGCCCTAGCCGAGTCGCGGGTCGCGTGGATCGGCGGCCTGGCGCCCGGGTTTGAGGATCTGCGCTTTGACCAGCGCGACCTGCACGATCGTCTGCACGGCGCCCGAGTACTGCCGCGCGAACTCCGGGACCTGGTCTCAATTGCGCGCGAGTTCACCGACGGCGAGGCCAAGAGTGTCGCCGTCGACATGGTCGCCGCCGCACGAGCGGTCAATGTCCACGACGAAAGCATCGAACGAAACGCGCGTCTCTACCTCGCGTTGCGCGCTGTGTGCCAGCGGGACAACGCGAATGCCGTGGCGCTACAGGACTGGCCGGATATGCAGGACGTCTACGACGTCTCGCCCCTGCTGGCTCTGTGCTGGTTGGCGGAGAAGGACGGCATTCCCAGTGCGCACGAAGGCGACGTTCTCGGCGCGCTGACGATGCGGATGATGGGGGCCGTGTCGGGCACGAAGCCGACGATCATGGACATTGCGGTCATCGACCCAGATCGCAACACGGCGTTGTTGTGGCACTGCGGCGGGTCGCCCCACAGCCTCGCGGACGACAAGGGCGCCACCTATGAGTTCCACTCCACCCTCGGTCGAAAGCAGGCGAGCGGCCCCTTCGGTGCGGTCGTCAACCTGACCTTGGCGCCGGGAGAGTGCACGATTGCCTACGTGTCCGACGATGCGCGATCGCTCTGGAACTTCCGGGCGGAGGTGTTCGCCGACCCGGAGTTCGCGGGTTTTGACGGCGATCGCGGATGGATACGCAACTTCCGGTACGCGGAGACTGAGGTGACGGCCCACGACCTGCTCGACACGCTCCTCACCACCGGCCAGGAGCATCACCACGGTTTTGTCCAGGGGGACATCACCGAGGAACTTAGCGAGTTGGGCGAGTGGATGTCCTGGCGCGAGATCCAACCGCTGCGCTATCGAGACGCCTTGCGGCACGCAGTCCGTCACTAAGAAGTCAACGAAGAGAAGAAAGAGAAACATGACCGGTACCACTATTCCCGACTCACTCCTGCAGTGGGCGAAGAGCGACGCTGACGTCGACGAGAAGCTCACTCAGCTGATGGTGCTGTACGCCGAGGCGCTCGACTGCCAGCGGTGCATCCTGTACTGCCGTCAGCCCGACCTGCACCGCGCGAACACCACACACGCCTGGTGGAGCGACGAGAAGGAGGAGTACGCCGTGACGTGGGAGTCCTGGTTCTCCGACGAGTGGGTCGACGAGGTGGAGCCGAACGCTCCGGACCCCCTGTACTCGGCGGCGTTGGTGTCGCCCGAGGCGATCTTCATCGACGACATCGAGAACGACCCCTCGGGGCTCATCAACGTCCCGTGGGAGGCCGAGACCTTCAAGCACCGCGCGCTCATCCACGCGCCGATCTACTTCCAGGGAAAGTTTTACGGGATCCTGGAGCCGTCCGTCTTCGGCGAGCCGCGGCACTGGAGCGACGCCGACAAGGAGATCACGAGATGGACTCAGGAGCAGCTCGGTCCGATCGTGGCGGAGTACGTCGCGCAGTACGGGCCAAAGTGACTCCTGGGGATCAACCGTCCACGGTTCAAATCGACGATCACGCGATCGCTCGCTTGACGGTTCCGGGATACGTTGACTTTCTCGCGGCCGACGGTCGAGCCGTCTGGGCGACCAACGAAGACCGGGTCGAGAAACTCCAGTTCGATCAACCGGACCCCGTGGCGACGATTCAGATGCCAGGGCCGTGCGGGGGAATGGTCATCTATGACGGTTCGCTCTGGGTTGCCAGTTGCAAGGAGCACTCGGTGTATCGCCTGGACCTCGAGTCCAACGCAGTCGCCGCCAGGATTCCCACCGGGCTGGCGGACCCGACAGGCGAATTGAGCCTGGCCGCCGGGGCGGGTTCCGTATGGGTTCTCAGCGCGGAGGGAGTCCTGAGCCGGATCGATGTCGAACGCAATGAGGTGGTGGCGACGGTTGCGGTCCTACCCAACTCCTACTGCACCGCATTTTCCGATGACGCCGTATGGATCACCAACTCGGCGAGTCCGCAGGGGCCCTCGTCGGGCTCGGTTCAGCGGATCGACCCGAGGACGAACGAAGTGGTCGCGACGATTCCGACCGGCACGCAACCGCGCTTTCTGGCTGCCGGGGAAGGCGCCGTCTGGACCCTGAACTGGGGCGACGGCTCCGTGACGCGGATCGATCCCGCGACCAACGAGGCGGTGGCGAACTTCGCGCTCGGGATGGAGGGCGGAGGTGGCGACATCGCCACGGGCGCGGGTCGGGTGTGGGTTCGCGGTACCGCGGTCCTTCTCGCCTCGATCGATCCCGCGACGAACAGCGTCACGACGATCTACGGCCCCCCAGCGGGCAGTGGCGCGGTTCGTGTGGCCGACGACCTGGTGTGGGTGACGGCCCACGACACGAACACGGTCTGGGCGGTGCAACCGCCCGCCATCGTGACGACGGCTGAATAAGTTGGGTGTGTGCCGAGTATTGAGAGCGAGCATGGTGCCATGGCGGTAGCGACCGCCGTCGCACCTGCCTCTGAGGTCGTCGTCGCTCCCGCGACAGTGCCCTGGCACGCCCGGCGACCCCTGCTCGCGCTCGTGACCCGCCGAGGCCTCGCCGGTCTCGTGACCCTCTTGATCGTCTCGGTGATCATCTTTTTTGCGACGCAGGTGCTGCCCGGCAACGCCGCCTACGCCGTCCTCGGTCGCACGGGAACGCCCGCCCGCCTGCACCTGCTGGAGAAGCAACTCGGCCTCGACCGGGGTGTCTTCGCGCAGTACTGGCATTGGCTGTCGGGCCTGTTCACGGGCCGCCTCGGTACGTCGCTCGCCAGTGGGCAAGGCGTGTGGTCGGTGGTCGAGCCCCGACTCGTGAACTCCGCCATCCTCCTCGTCCTCGCCGGCGCCATCGGCACGATTATCGGCGTCACGGCCGGTGCCGTGGCGGCGCTGCGCAAGGACGGATGGTTCGACCACGTGACGTCGGTGGTCGCCCTGACGGTCACCGCTCTGCCGGAGTTTGTCATCGCAATCGCGCTGATCTCGTTGTTTGCCACGCTGGTCTCCCACGTGCTGCCCGCGGTGTCGATTATTCCGCCGGGCTCGTACGGGTGGAACAACCCGAAGGCCCTGATCTTGCCGGTTGCGACCCTGGTGATCGTGATCGTCCCCTACACCCTGCGGATGATGCGAGCGTCCACTATCGAGGCGCTCGAGTCCGACTACGTGGAGATGGCGCGGCTCAAGGGCGTCAAGTCGTGGCGGATTCTGCTCTTTCACGCCCTACCGAACGCCATCGCCCCGACGATCCAAGTGATCGGGCTCAACTTCCTGTACCTCGCCGGGGGGATCGTCGTCGTCGAGTACGTCTACAACTATCCGGGCATCGGCCAGGGCCTCGTCGACGCTGTCTCTAACCGCGACATCCCGGTCATCCAGTTCATCGTGATCGTGTTGGCCGCGTTCTACGTGATCGTGAACATCCTCACGGACGTGATCGCTCTCCTGGCCACGCCGAGGCGACGGCTGACCCAATGAGCGCTGCCGTCGACTCCGCCGCGCCGCCTCGCCTCCGACGCCGACAGGGTTTCGCTGCCCTGGGCACCGCGGCCCGGACTCCCCGGGGGAGGGTGGGTCTTGGCATCACGGCCTTCGTCGCCTTGGTCGCCGTCATCGGTCCGTTCGTGGCGCCCTACTCGGCGACTTCCTTCGCGAACGTCCCCTTCGGAAAGCCGAGTGGGAGCTCGTGGCTCGGGACGGACACGCTCGGTCGCGACGTGCTGTCACGGCTACTCGACGGCGGTTGGGTATTGATTCTCATGGCGCTCGCGGCCACGATGTTCGGACTCGTCGTCGGTGGGACCGCCGGCATATCCGCCGCCTACTTGCGGGGACGGATCGATGGACTCATCATGCGAACGGTCGACGTGATCCTCGCTTTCCCTTCCATCGTGTTCGCCCTGCTGCTGGTGAGCCTTGTCGGTCCCAAGCTCTGGCTCATCGTCATCGCGGTTGGCCTCACGCACGCACCACAGGTCGCGAGAGTCCTGCGGTCCGCGACGCTGGACATCTCCGAACGCGACTACGTGAAGTCGATCGAACTTCAAGGTGTACGGCCGGCCAAGGTCATGTGGTCCGAGATAGTTCCGAACCTCATCTCGCCGCTCATGGTCGAGGCCGGTCTACGGCTGACCTTTTCGATCGTCATCATGTCGGGTTTGGCGTATCTCGGCTTCGGGCAAGCACCACCCGCACCGAACTGGGGTTACATGATCAACGAGAACCGCATCGGTCTCCAGCTGAATCCGTGGGCCGTGATCGTCCCCGCCCTGTTCATCGCGCTCCTCACCATCGGCGTCAACACCTTTACGGATTCAGTGGCTCGCGTCGCCATCGGAGTGGAGGGCCGAAACGTAGAGGTCGCCTTGATCGGTGCCACCACCCCGGAGGCGTCGTGAGCTCGGACGTACCGGTTCAAGGCCCGGGGGTCACGACGCCGGTCGCCGTCGCCAGTCCCGCCCCGGCTCGGCTCGAGGTGCGCGACCTGGAGATCCGGTTGACGAGTGACGGCTCTGACGTGGTGAGCGACGTGTCGTTCTCTGTTCGCTCGAGCGAGGTACTCGGTGTCGTCGGGGAGTCCGGCTCGGGCAAGACGACCCTGGCCCTGGCCCTGCTTGGGTACGCGCGTCGGGGCCTTCGGATCAGCTCGGGCGAGATCTTGCTCGACGGCTCGAACCTGCTGGCGATGAGTGCGCCGGAGCTTCGCGAGCTTCGCGGAGCGAAGGTCTCGTACGTGCCGCAGGACCCGGCCGCCGCCCTCAACCCGACCCTCAAGATCGGCCGACAGCTCACCGAGGTGCTGACCTCGCACCCGGATGCGGTTGACGGGACTGCCCAGCGGGTGGCCGAGGTACTGCAAGAGGTGCACCTCGACGCCAAACCCGAGATGCTGCGTCGCTACCCGCACCAGCTCTCGGGTGGCCAGCAGCAGCGCTTCGCCATCGCGATGGCCTTTGCGTGCCGCCCCTCGCTGATCGTGCTCGACGAACCGACGACCGGACTGGACGTGTCCAGCCAACGTCACGTCCTCGAGACCATCCGCAACCTCTGCAGCGCCTACGGGGTGGCCGCGGTGTACGTGAGCCACGACCTGGCCGTCGTCGGTGATCTCGTCTCCCAAGTCGCGGTGATGTACGCCGGGCGCGTCATCGAGCTCGGCGAGACCCGCCAGATCTTCACCTGTCCCGTCCATCCGTACACCCGCGGGCTCTTGGCGGCGGCGCCATCGCCGGAACGGGCGGAGGTGTTGATCGGTATTGACGGGCATCCGCCGCGCCCCGGGCGGAGGCCAACCGGATGTTTCTTCGCTCCGCGCTGTTCGTTCGAAGTGGATCGTTGTCGCACCGAGACGCCGATGCCGCAATTGGTCAACGGCAGCCTCGTGCGCTGTCATCGGGCCACGGAGATCCAGTACGTCGAACGAGAGCGGGTCATCGTCCCGGCACTACCGCCAAGCGACGCCAACTCCGCGGTGTCGCTGCGCGGGCTCTCGGCTTCCTACGGCTATCAACGCGTGCTGCACGCCGTCGACCTGGACCTGGAGCCTGAGCGCTGTGTGGCCGTGGTCGGCGAGTCCGGCTCGGGAAAGACCACGCTGGCGCGCTGCCTCGTCGGGCTGCACACGAACTGGACCGGCGAGATGCGTTTCGACGGCGAACCACTCGTTCCCGGGGTGAAGAGGCGACCGAAAGATGTCTTGCGCCGGGTCCAGTACATCTTCCAGAACCCGTATACGTCGCTGAATCCACGAAAGACCGTTGGGCAGATCCTCACCCAACCGCTCGAGCACTTCTTCAATCTGGATTCGCGCGCGTGCGCCCAGCGAGCTGCGAAGGTCCTGGAAGACGTGTCGCTGGGGAAAGATTTCCTCGGCCGGTACCCCGATCAGCTCTCCGGCGGTGAGCGCCAGCGCGTAGCGATCGCCCGGGCGCTGGTGGTCGAGCCGGACGTGCTGGTATGCGACGAGGTGACGTCGGCTCTGGACGTGTCAGTTCAGGCGGTCATCGTCGAACTGCTGCGGAAATTGCAGCGCGAGCAGCACCTGTCGTTGATCTTCATTACGCACAACCTTGCCCTCGTACGCTCCATCGCCCAGACGGCCATCGTGCTGTGCGAGGGGAAGGTGGTCGAGTCAGGAACCGTCAACCAGATCCTCGAGAATCCGACCGATCCCTATACGATCCGGTTGATCGAGGATGTCCCGAAGCTTGCGATATTGGGTGCGCCGCCCCGTAGTGAGTGAACATCGAGCGCCCAGGCGGCACCGGGTTTGACGTTGAACAATTTGCGTGGCCCGCAAGCAGCTCATCAGGCACCGACGGGGGTTACCCCGCAGTCTCTGAGCTGGGTGCGTGCTTGCCGGTCGAACTGGCTCATCGCATCCGTCACACTTTGAGTCGAGAACGTGACGCCCAGTTGGGCAAGGTAACGGTTCAGCTCCGATTGCAGCTGAGCGGTGGGGGCGTTGACGTCCGAGAGCCGAACATCATGAAGCAGCGTGGCCACCTGATTCTGCTGTGTGGAGGTCAGTGAGGGCGCGGGGTGACTAAGGCTGATCGAGATGGCATCCGCGTCGGCGCTTACCACTCTCACGACCGGCGCACAGAACGATCGGGGCCACCTCGTTGTCGGCCAGATCGCCCATGCAGCGCCCCCAATTAGGAACGCGCTGATAACGGCAATCATTACTTTCCGGCGCATACTCACGATGGTATCGACGAGGTTCCTTTGCGTCATAGACGGGACAGTTGGTGGTCCGGTTTAGGACCGCGCTCCGGCACCGTGTCGAACATCTCGCGTTAGAGAATTTCCATAACCGCGTTTACAACGTTGCTCGGCTGCGGAATGAACGCATCCTCCAGCGGGGGCGAGAAGGGAACCGGGGTGTGCGCTCCGGTGACCCTCTTGATCGGTGCGCGCAAACTTGCGAACGCAAGATCAGCAACCTGTGCCGCGATATCCGTGGCCAGTGAGCAGCGCGGATGAGATTCGTCGACGACAACCAATCGCCCCGTCTTCTCTACAGATTTCACGATCGTGCCAGTGTCCAGAGGCGAGTACGTTCGCGGATCGATGACTTCGGCCTCAATACCCCGTTCTGCGAGTAGGTTCGCCGCGTCGAGCGACGTTAGAACCATCTTTTGGACCCCGACGATCGTCACGTCTTTACCTTCGCGGACGATGGCCGCCTCGCCAAAAGGAATGGCGTACTGCTCCTCGGGAACTTCGCACTCCGTCATGTAGAGCCTCTTGTGCTCAATGAAGATGACGGGATCGGGGTCCCGGATCGCGGTGACCAGCAGCCCCTTGGCGTCGTACGCGTTCGACGGGGCCACCACCTTCAGTCCCGGAATGTGCGTGTAGAGGGAGTACAGGGACTGTGAGTGCTCCGCCGCTGCCCGAAAGCCAGCGCCCGACACCGTGCGCACCACCATGGGGACCGAGACCTTTCCGTCATAGACGTACCGAAGCTTCGCCGCATGGTTCAAGAGCTGGTCAAATGACGTGCCGATGAAGTCGATGTACATGATCTCGGCGACCGGACGAAGCCCGGCAATGGCCGCACCGATGCACGCCCCGATGAATCCCGTTTCCCCGAGTGCTGAGTCAATGACGCGCTTGCGTCCAAATCGAGTTTGCAGGCCCTGTGTCACTCCGAATGGTCCACCCCACGCATCGAGCGCAGGGGGATATTGCTCGTCCCTGCCCGCCCCTCCTCCGATATCCTCGCCGATGAGGAACACCCGGTCATCGAGGGACATTTCGGCGGCAAGCGCTTCGTTGATCGCGTCCTTTACATTCATTCGCCGGGACATGTTCACTCCGTCCACTGCGCGTAGACGTCGCGCATTCCGACAGAAACGTCGGGAAAGGGCGCACTCTTGGCCTCGGCAAACGCCTCGGCAACTTCAAGTCTGGACGAATCCGCAATCTGATCAAGTTCCTCGGCGGTGAGCAGACCTGCGTCAGTGGCGGCCTTCCGGAAGGTTGGCAGGGGGTCACGGGTGCGCCAGTACGCAACCTCATCTGGCGGTTTGTAGGTCTGGGTGTCACCCTCGTACTGCCCGCCGTAGCGATAGGTCATCGCTTCGATGAGCACCGGCCCGCCACCATCTCGCGCGTGGCTGATTGCCTGAGTCGCCGCTTTGCGCACGGCCAACACGTCCATGCCGTCGACCTGAACAGCAGGAATCCGATACGAGCCCGTCATGTCCGAGACGCTCTCGGTCAGGAGGTGATAGTCGATCGCGGTCGTCTCGGCGTACAAATTGTTCTCGCACACGAACACGACCGGGCAGTTAAACAGTGAGGCAAATTCCAGGGACTCGTGCCACGCCCCTTGGTGAACGGCCCCATCGCCGAAGAAGGACACCGCCACTCGATGTTCGTCGAGGTAGTTCGACGCGAACGCGGCGCCCACGGCGACGGGCAGCCCACCGGCGACGATGCCCATAGCGCCGATCATCCCGAGGTTCTGATCGGCCACGTGCATGGAGCCCCCCTTGCCGCCGCAGACCCCGGTTGTTCGACCAAAGAGTTCGCCGGCGATGGCTGGCAGGGGTACGCCGCGGGCAATCGCGTGGCCGTGATTCCGGTACGTCGACGTCAGCCAGTCGGTCGCCTGCAGAAGGGGGATGACGCCCGCGGCCACGGCCTCCTCACCCATGTAGGTATGGAGATAGCCTTCCGCCTCCTTGAACTCTGCAATCCGCGATACTTCCGTCTCGAAAGCCCGAATCTGACTCATCACCGTCCACAGGGCCACGGACTCATCCGTCGAGGGCGGGGTCACTTCGGACTTCCTGAGTTTCGTTACCGGCTTTGCCACCTTGCTCCCTTGTCCTTACCTGTAAACCATCAGCCAGACGTCGGCCCTCTCAACTTGAGGTTCTCCACGCGTTCGCAATCACGGCGAACGATCTGGCACCGGGGTCTTCGTGGCCACGCGTTCGATCACCAAAGCCTCGAGCACGGCCCACTCGGGCCACCATCTGCGACGTCGACACTGCTCCCGTTTTCGCCGCGTCCGCAGCGCGTTCAAGCGCAACGGACAAAGTGGCATTGTCGCGAGCCTGCTCCTCTAGGACGTCCACGAACGGATCCAGTGCATCGACCATCGTCGCGTCCCCAGGTGTCGCCCCACCAGCTTTCTGGACCATGTCAAGACCTCGTCGGAACCCTCGCGCCAGGGCGCTGAGTCCAATGGCGTCGTCCGGCTCGAGGGTCGAACCCAGATTCGTGAACAGCACCGCGTAGAGGGTGCCGGACGCCCCGGAGCAGTGACGCAAGAGAGATTGGCCAAATTCGTTCAAGAGGTGACCCGCCGACTGCTCCTCGAGATTGGTCTTGGCGACCGCCGTCTCAAACAGAGTGGCGACCGAGCTGCCGTGATCGCCATCGCCGACGGCTGCATCCAGCGAGTCGAGTTCGCTCGCGGCGCCACGCAACTCCTGAGCGCTTCGCGTCAGGACGTGGGCGACGTCTGAGGCGCTAAGTACGTCAGTTGGCACGGCTCGCCCCCGACATGGTCAAGGCCGGCGACGTGCAGTCCGCGTCCCACAAATCCAATAACTCACTATCGAATCGGCAGATGGAGACTCCTACGCCGGCGGTGGCGAGCGTCGTCGCGTACCGCCCACACCACACTCGGTCGACGACGACGTCCCTTTGATTTAGCCATCGCTTCGCGGCTCTGGCCACCAGCGTCACCTCGAGGACGGACATGGCGCCCGCGTCGTTCACGATCAGCCCGCAGTGCTCTCCCGCCTTGATCTCCAGATCGAGCGCAATCTTCTGAATCAGGTGTTCGGCGATCGAGTCAGCGCTTGTGATTGCGACGATCTCTCCCGTGCTGTCACCGTGAACCCCGGCGCCAACGAGGGCGGTGCCGACGGCGACCGACGACACCGGCTGGCCCGTGATCGGATTTTCGGTACCACCAAAGACGGCGCTCAGCGACCGAATACTGTCCCGGACCTTGATTCCGATCCGCTCGCACTCCGAGAGTGACATTCCCGCTTCGGCCGCTCCGCCGACGATCTTCCAGGCAAAAAGGAGCCCAGAGCCACCCCGCCGGTCAGGACCATGCACGGGCGAGGTGGAGACGTCGTCCCACAGGAGCAGCATGCGACACTCGGGATCTGTCGGTCCTAACATGCCGAGCGCCATTTCGGCGCTCAACACGTCGCCGCTGTGATTCGACACGCACAACAGGACACCCGCGCCGCGGGCGGCCGCTCGGATACCTGCCGCAATATTTAATGGGCCCGGTGCCGCAAAGAGTTCACCCGGAATGTTCACGTCAAAGAGCCCCGGACCGACCAGGCCCAACATTGCCGGCTCGTGGCCGAGTCCATTTCCGATGGCCAGCCCTACGCGCCCCCTCGGTTTCTCTACCGTCCGAACGATCAAGCCGTCCGAGTTCAGTCGGACAAAGTCACCCCACACGCTGACGTACCCATCGAGCAACTCCGAAACCAGTCGTTGGGGGTCATTGACCAGGATGCGACGGGCCTTGGCGGTCTCAGCTCCGTCAGCCGCGCTGTTGTCGTTCACGATCCGCTGAACCCCTCGCTTTCGTCCTATTGAGTTGGATGGTAACCCTAAACGAACAGTAACGCAACTAGCAATTGGCGTTATGGTGCCTTTACATTCAGTCAGTGTGCGTGTTACCTTGTGCTTAGGTGGCGGTTGATGATGGGGGATTCGTTGGCGACGACGGAACCCACGAATGAACGGAGTAAATCAATGAACTCCAACGCTGCGTCCAGTGTGAGTGCGTCCCTTGGATCGCCCCTTTCGCGAATTCGCTTTATCGAAGAGGTTTTGCGCAACGAAGGCCAGGTGAAGGTAAAGAAACTCGCCTCCGACCTCCAGATCAGTGAGGTGACCGTTCGACGGTACCTGGATCAGCTCGCCGAACGTGGCCTGGCGGAACGCTCCAGGGGAGGCGCCATCCGACTGGACGCTCCGCTGTCCGATCCGATCTTTGCGGCTCGACGAGCCGTTCAGCGCGACGCCAAGAGTCGAATCGCCCGGTGTTGCGCAGAGATGATTCCGGACGAGGGGACGGTGTTCCTGGGCGGCGGGACAACCACGTGCGAAGTGGCCCGATTCCTCATGGTGCGACCCGACCTGACGATCTTCACGTCCAACCTCGCCGCGGCCTCACAGTATCGATCCGACGGTGCGACCGTCTTCGTCATCGGCGGCGCGATCCGTGGCGCGTCGTGCTCGCTGGTCGGCGACCTCACTCGCAGCGGTGTGGGGCGCCTGTGGGCCGATTTCACCGTCATCGGGGCGGATTCCATCTCCGCCACGTCAGGGGCCATGACGGACAGCACCGAAGAGGCCGACGTGGCCCGGCAGATGATTGAGAACACCCGGGTAGGGGTGATGTGCGTGGTCGACGCGTCGAAGTGGACGCTTCGTTCCGGGCACGTCGCGGCGTCTCCCAGTGAACTGACTGCGGTCGTGAGTGACCACATTCCGGCGGCGGAGAGCAATGCCCTCGCGAAACTCGGAGTCCAGGTGGTGGATGCGGCGACTCTCTACAACGACGCGGCCTACGCCTCATGATCGACGCGGCCTCGAGAGTCAGTGTCCACAGCGCGCTCTGGGCCAAACAGTGGGGTCAGGATCTGGCCAGTTACATCGTGAAGGCGAGCTCCTTGGGGTACAGCGGGGTGGAGATCTCTCTGCTGGGCATCGAATCATCCGGTCTCGCCGCTCTCGCCGCGACAGCTCGCGACGTCGGTGTGGAACTTAAGTGCACGACCGGACTATCTCCCGAACACGACGTCTCCAGCGTTGATTCCTCCGTGCGGGGCGCTGGCGTTGCATTCATGCGAAGCTGCGCCGATGTCGTGGCGACACTCGGCTCCGACCTGCTCGCCGGTGTGATCTACGCCCCGTGGGGCGTGTTTGGATCACCCGAATCCAGACGAGAACGACTGCATTGGGCCGCCGAGTCACTCTCCACCGTCGCGCCAGACTTTCAGGATCGGGGAATCACGCTGGGAATCGAGGCGATCAATCGTTTTGAGACGGACCTCGTCAACACGGCCAGTCAGGCAATGGAGCTGGCCGACGAGGTCGATGCGCCAAACGTCGGCGTTCACCTGGACACTTTTCATATGAACATTGAGGAGCGGGATGTCCACGCTGCAGTGAAGATTTCCGCGTCGCGGCTCGTTCATGTCCACGTGTCGGGATCCGATCGTGGTCGGCCGGTCACTGATCGATTCCCCTGGGGCGTGTTTTTTAACGCTCTCCGAGAGATCGACTACCAAAAGTGGATCGGAGTGGAGATGTTTGTTCAGGCGGAGATACCCGTGAGCTCCGACCTGAGGATTTGGCGCACGATTGAGGCCTCACCCGACGACGCCGCCGCAGAAGCTCGGAACTTCGTTTTGGAGAGGATCGCTCGTGTCGACTAGCGCATCGTGGGTTGCCGACGCGCCCGTACGAGTGATCCTGGACTGCGACACGAAGAATGAGATAGATGACCAAGTGGCGATTGCGTACGCATTGGGGTGCCCAAGAATTGATGTCGTCGGCGTCATCTCGGTTCAAAACACTCTGGCCAGCGGACCAGATTCCGTTGAGATCTACCAGGAAGAGGCGGAGCGAATCGTCGCGCTGAGCGGGAGGGAGGACGTTCCGTGCTTGCGGGGAGCGAGCAGCCCGATGGAGCACATTGATGATGTGGTCCCGAGCGACGGATTGGAGTTTCTGCTCGCCGCGTGCGAGCAGGGACCGATTGCACTCCTCGGCACGGGTCCAGCCACCGATATTGCCGCGTTTGTGCAGGTGGCCCCGCGAGCCACTCAGGAACGGGTTCAGATCATTTGGGCTGGCGGCTTCCCTGACCCGGAGTCGTGGAATGAGCACAAATTTGGCGAGCTCAATGCTCGCGCGGACATCGCTGCGTGGCGTCGTGTGTTTCAAAGCGCCCAGAACCTCACTGTGCTCACTGGCTGGCCGGCAGTGGAAACAGTGAAGTTGCCCTGGACCCGGTGCGTCGAGAGATTCCGCGAGCTCCGTTCACCACTGGGGAACTACCTTGCCGACCTATTCACCGAATACGCCGCACATGGACGACCAATGGATATGGACGTTCAGCGTGAGGGTGACAAAGTGCTCTGGGACATTGTCAACGTCGCAGCGGTCTCGATTCCTGAGGCGGTCACGCTGACTGAGAGCGTGCTCTCATATGTTGACCCCGCGGGGGTACCCGACTGGAATAGGGCCAACCGAACGGCGCCCTTCGCACTCGAAGTAGATTCCGAAGCCATTCTCGACGACCTTTGGCGGGCACTGGAGCGGCTTCCCAAGGCGCCCAAGGGGTGACGGATTCGATGTAGTGGATTGCCTGACGGCATTTGTCGGCTTGCGCGTGCGACTCGTCATCTCTCAATCAGTCTCACTCATCGGTACCATGCAGTCGTGAGCGACGCTGCGCTGGAAGAGCGGGTTCGGGAGCTCTGCCTGGCGCTACCCGGGGTGACGGAGAGACTAAGTCACGGATCACCCGCCTTCCTCGTCCAAAGGCAGTTCGTGGCTCTGTGGCCGGAGGGCCATCACGACAACGAGTTCCCCCATCTGTGGTGCGCGGCACCGCTGGGAGCTCAAGAGTCGTTGATCGAGTTATCGCCCAAGAGATTCTTCCGGCCTCCTTACGTAGGTACTCGCGGATGGCTCGGCGTACGCCTCGACGGGCGAGTGGACTGGCGAGGTCGCTGCGCTGTGTGAGGACCGTACCGAACGGTTGCCCCCAAAAAACTGATCGCGCAGATGGATGTGGCGAGCCATACGGTCTCTCCGAAGTGACCTGCATTTAGAAGACGCCGGCGAGATCTGCTACGTATCGCTGCCCTTTCGAAAGTACTCGGCGGGCGTGATCCCCGTCTCCTTACGGAACGCGGCCACGAAGGCACTCGCCGATTCGTATCCCACGTCGCGGGCGACGTTGGCGACGGGGCTCTGGCGGGCGAGTTCCTCCATCGCGGCACCGAGTCGCAGCCGCGTCCTCCATCTCCCGAAGGGGAGCCCGGTGTCGGCAACGAAGGAGCGAGCGAGGGTCCGGGCGCTCGCTCCGACCTCCTTGCCCCACTCGGCCAGTGTTCGGTTGTCGGCCGGATCGCGCCTCAAGAAGTCCGCGACACGACACGCCCGCTCGTCCACCGGCAGCCGAACGTCAAATGACACCGACGCGACCGGCTCGAGGAGGTCCACTAGGACGCGCTCAGTGTGGGTGCGACTCTCTGGCGAGAGGTCCTCGCGCTCGAGGCGGCCGAGGAGTTCGCCCATCAACGTCGAGGCGATGACGGGCGTGCACACGGTCCAGGTCACTGAACTGAACGAGGGACGTATGTAGGCGCTGCGCATGGTGGCAGCGCCCTGGGAGAGCGTCTCGTGACGAACCCCCGCGGGGATGAACAGGGCGCGGGTCGTCGGCAGCACCCACGCGTCGCTCTGGCTGCGCACGGTGAGGACACCGGTCGACGCCCAGGCCAGTTGGTGATCCTCGTGCGTGTGCCAGTCGAAGACGGTCCCGGCGGGCATGGGAAACGTACACACCTCCATGCCGACGTCGGCGGGAACTGCGCAGTTCGAAACTTGTCCGTCTGGCGACATCGAACGTCACTTTACGGTCTTGGTTTCTTGCCGCGCGCTCCCTAGCCTCACGGCATGAACGAAAATCACGCGAAGCTGTGTCCGAGCCCCGAGTGGGCCGAGCACATTCAGGCCGATGTCTTGCCGTTCCTTTCGTCGATCGCTGAGTTTGGCGAGAAGATGCTCGAGCTTGGGCCGGGTCCGGGCGCAGCCACCGACTGGCTGCGTCGACGGGTTCGCCGCTTGAGTGTGGTCGAGAACGACGAGGTTGCGGCGAAGGCGCTCTCTGGGCGCTTTCGTGGAGACAACGTCGATGTCATCGTCGGCGACGCGACTCGACTAGAGCTTGGCGACGATGCCTTCGACTCGGTGGGGTCCTTCACGATGCTCCACCACCTGCCAACGTCGCAACTCCAGCAGCGCCTGTTGAGCGAGGTGCATCGCGTGTTGCGGCCCGGCGGAGCGTTCGTCGGCTCGGACAGCCTGGCCAGCGCCGGGTTGCACGAGTTCCACGAGGGCGACACGTATAACCCAATGGACCCTGCGTCGTTCCTCGTGCGCCTGCAGGCCGTCGGCTTCGTACGGATCACGCTGGTGGTCGACGACATCTTGAAGTTTGTCGCCCACAAGCCGGACCTCCGAGACACCCTTACAAATGACCATGACTCGACCCGAAAGGACCTCTCATGACCTTGCCATATCAAGAACCTTTGACGCCGCGCGCCCCTGGAGTACGCGAGATCCCCGAGCCGCCACGCCGCGGTGAACCGGGCGGAGACCCGTGTGGAATCTGTGGCGGCCAGGCCACATCGGCGGTCTGGTCCAACGAGTACTGGTCGCTGCATCCGCCCGTCGGGGGGAGCTTGCCCGGAGCCGTGTGGCTGGCGTCTCGTGAGCACGCGGACTCCTTCAAGGACCTGTCCCCTGAGGCGGCCGCCGACTTCGTGCGCGTCATCGCTCAAGTCGAACGGGGCATCCTGTCGCTCGGTGACGTCGCGCGCGTCCACCTCTATCGGTGGGGGGATGGGGGATCCCACTTCCACGTGTGGATGATTCCGCGCCCTCTCGGGATGCTCGAGGCGAAGGGAATGATGCTGCCTCTGTGGGAGGACGTGTTGCCCAATGTGTCCGACGAGGAGTTGCTCGCGGCGGCCGAGAAGGTAGCCCTCACGATGGGGGAATAGAAGCGCCCCGTGTCGACCGAATCGACGCCAGTCCCTGCCTATCCAACAAGAACGTCGTGAAGGAAGTCGAGAGTCCTTGGCCAGGAGTCAGCTTGAGCGGCGGCATTACCTTGGAGGCTGCCGCCTAGTGCAATGAGCTCATGGTCTACCGGGTGCGATACGACGAGCGGGCTCGGTAGCCCCGGGGCCGTCGCGCAAAAGTGTCCGGCGTCGGGGTAGCGCAAGTGAATCAGACGGTGGACGAATCCGTGCGCGTGAGCGCGCTTCTCGGCGAGTTCGGCCAAGGTGGTCGAGGGCCACAGCGCGTCGTCCTCTCCCGAGATCATCATGATCGGGCACGACGCTCGCTCAATCTTGATCTCCGCCTTTCGCGCGGCCTCGACATGTGAAAGATCGGCCAGGGCTCCCGGAGTGCACACGAGCGGGCTGCTCTTATAGACCTCGGCCCACTCGGGTGAATCGTCATTGGTGGGCAACCACGGTACGGCGCGACCATCCAGCGTCCAGGCCGCCGACTCGGGACCCGCGCCCGGCCCGAAGCCTCCCCACACGACCCCCGAAGGCACGCGAGCGACCACCGCTCCGATCTGAGGAAACGTGGCACCTAACAGGAGCGCCAACTCTCCGCCTCGGGATTGGCCCAGCACTCCAACCCGGCCTGTGACTTCCGGTCGCGCCTGTAGCCAGCGCAGGCCCGAAGCGAAGTACTCGAGAGGCACGTCCACGAGTCCGTTCGGGAGCCCCGGCAACCCGAAGTAGGCGAGTGCCAGGGTCGCGAAACCCCGAGAGGCAAGGAGCCCGGCGGGCACGTCCGCGCCGTTGAAACCACCGCCAGACCCTCCGACGACCATGACCGCTGGATGCGAACCTTCACCTTCGGGACGGAAGTACATTCCGACAAGGCCGCCTTCGCTCACGGATGTGACTTCAACGGTCGGGTCGGCGAAGTGTCTGGTGATTGTTGCATCGGCGCGTTCCGTGTCCGTTGTGGCACTCAGCGTCGTGACGATTGGATCAAGGTTGGTATGTGCAACGTCACCTTCAAACCCTGCCGACCACCACAGACCACGGGCATCCACTCCCCGATAGGTGCCGCCGAGGCTGGGATGTTCGCATGGCGATACGACGCCGCGGGCGTCAGCTTCGAACAAGCCGGAAGACTCAAAAGCAACTCCTGCAAGTTCCCAAGAGGCGACGAGTCGAACCTCTTGGCCCGGCTCTAGCTCGATGATTCGAAACGCGACGGGATCATCAATGAGGGGAGAGCGATCGTCAATCGCAAATTGCATGTCCGCCTCCTCGGATGACCGTCGAGTTGGTAACTATCGAAGACGATACAAATTTGCGACGCGCTCGACCTGGTTTCAGTGACCGTCATCAGACCGTCCTTGGCGAAGGCTCGCCCGGGCGTTGCCAGACCACGGTAGTAAGGCGGCTCCCCTAAGGGCCGTTGGCGCAGTCGGGTAGCGCGCTTGCATGACACTGAGCGTTCACTGCCTACGAGTCTTCCCCGCTGTCCTTCTTCGCACCTATCAGGCTAGTATGCTAGACTGATAGGTGCAAAAGTGCGAGACCTGCGGAGACTGCTGCAACGTTCGGGTTGCGTTGAAGTCCACCAGACGATCTCACCTGATTGTGAGGTGTGGAACTTGCCAAGGTGTTGTTCCAATACCCGCTGGGGCCTTCCGAAGGGACTTCTCCGTTCAATTCAGCGAGATCTCGCGCCTTGTCTAGGAGAGGATTGGATTCGAAGTGGCTAAGACCCAAATCTTGAATACTCGCTACCACGCGACCTTCGAGCTCGACGAATCCGGAAACTGGATCGCTGAGATTGATGAGCTTCCTCAGGTACACACTTTCGGCCGAACCCTCGGGAAGGCTCGTGAGTATCTGGTTGATGCACTTGCTCTTTGGCTCAATGTTCCGATTGACGATGCGAAGGGTGCAATCGACTTTCGTGCGGTAGCCCTGCCAGAGCAGGTGCAAAGTTCAGTCGATCAAGCGATTGCTTCGCGCGCAATCGCCGAGGTTGCCGCTGAAAATGCAGGGGCGATGATGTCAGATGCCGCGCTGGCACTGACCAAGGTTGCTCGTCTCTCGTATCGCGACGCTGGCGAGCTTCTCGGCATCTCTCATCAGCGGGTGCAACAACTTGTCTCTGAAGTTCGAGGCGGCAACCCTCTAACGAGTAGCGGTACTCAGGGCGTGGCTCAAGATATTGCTCATAATCTCAAAGAGATCTTGCCGGGGGCTCGAGAGAGGACTTGGGTGCGCTGGTAGCGGTGGTCACATTTGGGGTCGCCATTGCCTGGTCCCCAGCACGCGAGTAGCCGACAAGAACGCAACAATCTCAATGGTAAGGTTGCTCGCCTAGGGGCCGTTGGCGCAGTCTGGTAGCGCACCTGCATGACACGCAGGGGGTCGCAGGTTCAAGTCCTGCACGGCCCACTGCACGGCCCACATTGCACGGCCCGCATGGTGCCTCGGGTGCAACAACTTACATTGGCCGCTAGGTCCCAATGGCTACTTAGGCGCAATTGATGAATCATCCAGGCCGACGGCGACGATCTTCGCGACGCGGCTCAGATCAGCGTCGGCGGTCAAAAGTGATGCACCGTGCCGGCGCGAAACTGAGACGATCATGCAGTCGACCATGCCTCGGGGGGTGACACCCGCACGGCGACATTGCCGATAGATACTCACGGCAGCATCGAAGTCTACGGCGGCGTCGAAACTCAGCAGTGGGAACCGCAACAGTAAGCGGCGCAGATCCACCTCGCGTTCGTCGGTCCGGGCTCCCGCCACGATCTCCATGATCACGGGTTCCGTGACCGCCAATGGACCGTCCTCGCCGATGAGCTCGACGAGGCGCTGGTCGACTCGGCTGCCCGTGGCTCGGTCGTACTCCACCCAGGCCGAGCTGTCCGCCAAGATCACGACGCGGAGGGACCGGCGTCGGTGGGAATCTTTCCGATCGCGCGTGCCCCACGCATCGCCAGCGCCTCGTCATGGGTCATGGGTTGCCCAGCCAGATGTCGCAGAGCCAGATCGACGGCATCAGTTTTCGTGTGTATGCCGTAGCGATCCATGATCGTCCGGAGGTAGTCGTCCTCGATCTCGATGTTTGTCCTTGTTTTGCTCATACAGTAAGTATACACGTTACGTGTATAGCCCGTGTATGAGCGCGGTTGACTGGGCCGGAGTCGCGATCTGACTCTGCGAGCCACTGCGTCATTGGCTTCCGTTCTCCCCATCTGTCGCCTTGGGCGCCGAGTCGAGAAGCGAAGATGCGACTCCTTGCATGACACGCAAGGGGTCGCAGGTTCAAGTCCTGCACGGCCCACCGTTACA
>Ga0307372_10000835_pt1 | contig 53916 bp, 52 predicted proteins | sample OX1MG_FD_202533 | JGI IMG/M metagenome (GOLD analysis project Ga0307372, IMG submission 202533) | Soil microbial communities from Risofladan, Vaasa, Finland - OX-1 | ecosystem: Environmental > Terrestrial > Soil > Coastal area > Acid sulfate soil | place: Finland: Risofladan, Vaasa | collected...
GGCGAGGGTCGGAGCGCAGCCGCCGAGACGGACCTTGCCGGCATCGGCAGTGGCGAGGGTCGGGGCGCAGCCGCCAAGACGGACCTTGCCGGCATCGGCGGTGGCGAGGGTCGGGGCGCAGCCGCCGAGACGGACCTTGCCGGCATCGGCGGTGGCGAGGGTCGGGGCGCAGCCGCCAAGACGGACCTTGCCGGCATCGGCAGTGGCGAGGGTCGGAGCGCAGCCGCCGAGGCGGACCTTGCCGGCATCGGCGGTGGCGAGGGTCGGGGCGCAGCCGCCGAGACGGACCTTGCCGGCATCGGCAGTGGCGAGGGTCGGAGCGCAGCCGCCGAGACGGACCTTGCCGGCATCGGCGGTGGCGAGGGTCGGGGCGCAGCCGCCGAGACGGACCTTGCCGACATCGGCGGTGGCGAGGGTCGGAGCGCAGCCGCCAAGACGGACCTTGCCGGCATCGGCGGTGGCGAGGGTCGGAGCGCAGCCGCCGAGACGGACCTTGCCGGCATCGGCAGTGGCGAGGGTCGGAGCGCAGCCGCCGAGACGGACCTTGCCGGCATCGGCAGTGGCGAGGGTCGGAGCGCAGCCGCCGAGACGGACCTTGCCGGCATCGGCGGTGGCGAGGGTCGGGGCGCAGCCGCCGAGACGGACCTTGCCGGCATCGGCAGTGGCGAGGGTCGGGGCGCAGCCGCCGAGACGGACCTTGCCGGCATCGGCAGTGGCGAGGGTCGGGGCGCAGCCGCCGAGACGGACCTTGCCGGTGTCAGCGATAAGCGCAAGGCTGGCAGAGGATGAGAGAAGCATAGGTCCGACCCTTCCTTCGATTGTCTCGATTGTGTTTCAGTGCGGGGACGATTATCCCTCGCATCAACGTGACGCCGATATTTCCATATTGAGGATTTTTTATCGTTGATTTAACGTTACCTTGCCGTCAATTCGTGAAATTCGTACTGATGGATGAAGTGGGGGTCTCTTAGATCTGGAAAGGTCGCAATTGTTGGGTGGCGTTTTGTTTCTTGAGATTGATGGCGTCCTGCTTAGCCATTGCCCTGCCGGTTGGCTCGGGCCTCCAATTTGAAACCGGTTCAATCGCCGCCGCCTGAAAACGCGCCGGACGAGGCGGCATCCGGATCAGGTCATCAGACGGCCGGCGTGGCGGCCGGGGTTGTCGCGGCGGCTACCCAACCGACGGAGGCCAGTGGCTGCCGCCAAACTTAACTTCCAGTGCCGCTCGGAGGCTCCCCAATGGCAACCGAATCACAGATCGCCGCCTGGCTTGCGACGCGGCAGGAAGCCATGCTCGCCATGTTGCGGGACATGGTCGATACCGACAGCGGCAGCTACAACAAGCCGGGCATTGACGCAGTCGGCGCCGTGATCCGGCGATTCCTGGCGGCGCACGGCATCCCGGTGGAGACCATCCGCCAACCGAAGCACGGCGACTGCCTGCGCGCGGCGGTCCCCTGGGACGGCCCGGCCGGCAATGCCGGCGGCAACGTCGTGCTGATGGGCCATCGCGACACCGTGTTTCCCGACGGCGAGGCGACGCGCCGCCCGTTCACCATTCGCGACGGAATCGCCTACGGCCCCGGCGTCGCCGACATGAAGGCCGGGCTGGTGATGAACTGCTTCGTCCTGGCCGCCTTCGCCCATTGCGGCGGCGCGCCGGCCCCGCTGGTCGGGCTGTTCACCGGCGACGAGGAGATCGGCAGCCCGGAAGGCCGCGCGGCGATCGAGGCCGAGGCCCGCCATGCCCGCGCGGTGTTCAACAGCGAGCCCGGCCGCGTCTCCGGCAACGTCGTCACCGGGCGCAAGGGCGGCGTCTTCATGAGTTTCCGGGTCACCGGCAAGGCGGCGCATTCCGGGGCGAATTTCGCCGACGGCGTCTCCGCCATCGAGGAGCTGGCGCGCAAGGTGCAGGCGGTCCACGCGCTGACGGACCTGGAACGCGGCGTCACGCTGAATGTCGGGCTGGTCAGCGGCGGACAGAGCGTCAACACCGTGGCGCCCTGGGCGGAAGGTCAGATCGACCTGCGCTACGTGGACCCGCCCGACAAGGACGATGTCATGGCGCGCATCGGCGCCATCGTCGAGCGCAGCTTCCTGCCGGGCACCAGGTCGGAGCTGACCGTGCGCGGCGAGTTCCTGCCGTTGACGCAGAGCCCGTCCGCCCGGAAGCTGTTCGAACTTTATGTCGGGGCCGCCGCCGACACCGGATTCGCCACCGATGGCGAGTTCACCGGCGGTTGCGCGGATTCGGGGTTTACCGCCGCCGCCGGGGCGCCGACGCTCTGCGCGGTCGGCCCGGTCGGCGGCAAGGCGCACAGCCCGGACGAGTTCCTGCTTGTCGCCAGCCTGATTCCCCGCGCGCAGGCCTGCGCGCGGGCGATCCTGCGGCTGCACCAGGCCGGCTTGTAGCGCGGATTGCGCCGCGCTTTGCCGTCCTGCGACCGTGGTCGATGCCGCGTCGCCGCCGGCCTCAGCGATGCCAGCCGCCACCCCCGCCGTGCCAATCGCCGCCGTGCCAATCGCCGCCGTGCCAGTCGTGGTCGCCCCAGCCTCCGCTGCCGCCGAACGTGACGTATCCGCCGGCCGGGTATCCATATCCAGGACCATAATAGCCGTAGCCCGGATACGCGGGGTAAGCGACGCAGCCGCCCAGCAGCGCGGCGATGCCAAGCATGGCGACAGCCGGCAGCGCCACTCTGCGGAAGGAGTGCAGCGCCACTCTGCGGAAGGAGTACGGGTGGGTTCGGGTCATGGTGATTGCCTCCTGGGTGGCCTCGACCGGCCGAGACTATAACTGGGTGTGCCGCGCGACGGTTTGATGGCCTCACCGGGGCGCTGCCGTGTCCGATGCTTGCCGCAATTGCGACCGAGGTCGTCGCGCTTTAGCCATGTTCCTGCACAAGATGGCCTGGCAGTTCGGCTGAAGGAGTATCCCGATGCGCCCGCACTCCCTGGTCTTCCGCCTGAGCGCCGCCACGGCTGTCGCCGGGCTGATGCTGGCACAGGTCATGCCCCAGGCCGCCCTGGCGCAACCGGTGCCGCCAGGCGCGGCACCGGCCGTGCCTGGCCAGGAGGCCGGCAACCCGCCGGAACGGGCCGGATGGCTGGCGCAGATCGCTGGTGCCGTCTCTTTCCACACGGCGGACGCGGACCAGTGGAGCCCGGCCGGGATGAACTACCCGGTCGCATCCGGCGACGCCTTCTGGACCGAACCGGACGCCTCGGCGCGCATCGTGGTCTCCGACAGCCGCATCGCGCTTGCCGGTGGCACCGAACTCGACGTCGGCACGCTCGATGCCGGCGGGCTGCAGGCGACCGTGCCGCAGGGCGAGATCTATTTGCGCCTGCGCGACCTCACGCCGGGCGAAACCTGGTCGGTGCAGACACCGCGCGGGCTGGTGACCATTTCCGGTGCGGGCCGCTATGACGTCGCGGCCGGCGACACGCAAGATCCGACCCTCGTCACGGTGCTGGATGGCGTTGCGCAGGTCACGGGTCCCGGACTGTCGCTCCAGGTGGGGCCGGGCCAGACCGCCACGATCACCGGGACGGACACGTTCGAGGTCAGCGTCGGGCCAGCCCGGATGGATGGGTTCCTGACCGCCATGCTGCGGGCCGAGCGCCCGCCATCCGCGCCGGCCAACGCCCCGCCGCCGGTGGTGGCGCAGATGCCGGGCGGCGATGACCTCTCCGCTTACGGCACATGGTCGCAGACGAGTGATTACGGCGATGTCTGGTATCCGCAGGTCGCTCCCGGCTGGATGCCGTATCGCGAGGGCCGCTGGGCCTATGTTCGCCCGTGGGGCTGGACCTGGGTGGACGATGCCCCGTGGGGCTTCGCGCCGTTCCATTACGGACGCTGGCTCGAGGTTCGCGGCCGCTGGGGCTGGACCCCCGGCGTGGTGGCGGTCGCCGGACCGCCGGTCTATGCGCCCGCACTGGTGGCCTTTATCGGGATCGGCGTGGGGGTCGGCATCGGGGAGGCACTTGCCTCCGGCCGTGTCGGCTGGGTCCCGCTCGGCCCGCGCGAGGCTTACCATCCATGGTACCACAGCTCGGAGGCCTATCTGCGCGCGGTCAACCGGCGCGACGTCACCAATGTCACCGTGATCAACAACCGCAACGTCACCATCAACAACTTCGTGAACCGTGGCGCGGCGACTGTGGTACCGGCGAGTGCGATGGCGGCATCGCGCCCGGTGCGCCAGGTCGCGGAGCGGGTCGATCCGCGGATGCTCGCAACAGCGCGGCCGGTGATCGGGACGTCGCCGATCCGCCCGACCGCCGCAACCGCCGGGATCACGCCGCGGCTGGCGCGGCAGATGCACCTGGCGCCGGCGCCGGCCGGGGTCGCCGCGGTGCCACGCGCGGCGCCAGGTCCGGCGATCCATGCCGTCCCGGCACAAGGTGTCGCCGCGCGGCCGACGCTGCGCCATGCCGCCGGGCGCCCGGGCGTCGCGCCGGAGCATGGCGGCGCGCGGCCGGGCGTTGTGCCACCGCCAGCGGCGATGCCGATACTGCGCACCCCAGCCGGGCGCGAAGGTGCTCCGCCGCCGATCGTGCACGCCGCGCCGGGCCGGGAGGCCGTGACGCACGGGGCGACCTCAACCGGGGCAGTGCGGCCAGGATTGGCGCCAGCCGGTTCCCTGCGTCCCGGGCCAACCGCACCGCTCCGGCCTGCCGAACCGCAAGTCGTGCATCCGACCGTTGCCCCGCCGCGACCTGTCGAACGTCCAGTGCTTCCGCGCGTCGAGCCACGGGCGGTGACGGCCCCGGCGCCGCGGGCGCCCACGGCGCTGCGTACCGCCCCACTGCCGCAGGTGCATTATCCCGCGCCGCAGACGCATGCCGTTCCACGGCCACAGGTGCATGCTCCTGCACCGCAGATGCATGTCGCCCCACTGCCGCAGGTGCATGCTCCTGCACCGCAGATGCATGCTGCCCCACGGCCGCAGGTGCATGCCCCGGCACCGCAGATGCATGCCGCCCCGCGGCCGCAGGTGCATGCCGCCCCGCGGCCGCAGGTGCATGCTCCCGCACCGCAGATGCATGTCGCCCCGCGGCCGCAGGTGCATGCTCCCGCACCGCAGATGCATGCCGTCCCGCGGCCGCAGGTGCATGCTCCCGCACCGCAGATGCACGCCGCTCCGCGGCCGCAGGTGCACGCCGCCCCGGCGCCGCATCCGGCACCCGCCGCACGTGAGGCGAAGAAGCCAGGAGAGCATTAGTTCGACTTTGGCAAATTCTTCCTGTTTCCCGGGCCCGGCAGCGTGGCGGTCATGCCGCGGCAATCTGGTGGCGCGGGCCGGACCGGTGCCGGCTCTGGCGGTCCGCCATGCGGCCCGTGTTCGTGGCGTCCGGGAAGGACCGATCGACCCGGAAGCGCTGCCTCGGCATGAAGGGCCAGGCGTTCGGGTGGCGTTTCGGCGGCAGCGCCGTTCCGCGCCCCGTATCTCGCGGCGAACAATGAGATGCCGGCAATACGCGGCGGCTTCCTCGCCGTCGCACAGCCACGTGCGTTGGCTCGCCGCGCCTGCTGTCGCCCAAGATGACGCGCTGCCAGGCGGTTGAGGGAGGCTGCGCCGGCCACTGGTCCACACGGATGCCAGCAGCCCGCTCCTGCAATCGTCCCGCTGGCGGCCGCGCCTGCCGGTGCGTCCCGACATATGTCGCCGCGGAACGGCAAGGCGGATGATCCGGCTCCGGTGAGGGTGATCGGGTCGCCCCGCCGGATGTCCACCCGCACCACTCGCGCATCCTGACCTCTCCCGCGCGGTGCGGGAGAGGTTGGACAGGCGTCGGTCAGGCCCAGTGGCCCTCAAGCCAGACCCAGCCGCCGCTCGGCTGCTCTGCCCATCGGCCGGGCACCCAGGTCGTCGCGCCGGACGGTGCCGGAACGTACTGGCCACCCTCCCAGGCCCAGGGGTTGCCGGCCATGCCGGTATAGCGCCAGTGGCCCGGTTGCCAGACTTCCGGCCCGGCACCGGGCGGAGGCGGCGCCACCAGTTCGGCGTGCGGCGGCGGCGGCGGCATGGGCGCCACCGTCGCTGCGGCCTGCACCTGCGGCGCCGGCTGGACGATCACCTGGGTGGTCTGCGGCGGCGGCGGCCCACCGCATGCGGCGAGCGTCAATAGCCCCGGCAGCAGCAGCCAGGCGTGATGCGAGCGGATCATTGCACTCTCCTGCTCAGCCGCGCCAATGGCCGTCAACCCACACATAGCCGCCGGCCGACTGCTGCGCCCAATGCCCGGGTTCCCACACCGCGGTCGCCTGCGGACGCTGCGCGTAGCGGCCATCGTGCCAGTCCCAGGTGGTGCCGTTCCAGGCCCAATGGCCGGCCTCCCAGGTCATCATCTGCGGTTGCGCGCCCGGCGGCGGCGGGATGGTTTCCACCCGCGGCGGCGGCGGCGCGCTGGGAGCGATGATCACGGTCGAGGACTGTGCCGAGGCCGGTACGACCGCGCCCCCGACGGCCAGGGCGATCAGCGCCGGCACGGCAAGAAGTGTCAGCTTCGGAACAGACATGATTATTCTCCTTTGGTGTCGATAACCAGAAACAGAAAATATATGCCGAACCTGTGATTTGGTTCGGCTATACAACATGGTTCCACACAATTGGGGCAATACCTGGACAAAACCAGCAATGTGCGCTTCACAATTCATTGATATTACGATCCGGATCGGATTGTTCACGCGAGGGATACCGAGGGCAAAGATAGTTGATCTGGTCAATCAATCGGGCCAGGCTCTCGCGCATGAGTGATCTCGCCCCGCTCTCCGCGATCGACTCTCGCATCGCCGCCGTTCGGCGGTTCAGCCGCTTCTATACCGGCGTCATCGGCGCCTTGCAGGAAGGGCTTCTGCGGAGCCGCGTCTCCCTGACCGAGGCGCGGGTCCTGTTCGAACTGGCCAACCGCCAGGACACGACCGCGAGCATGCTCGGGCGCGAATTGGGGCTGGACGCCGGCTACCTCAGCCGCATCCTGCAGCGCTTCGCCCAGGAACGCCTGCTGGAGCGGGCGGTTTCCGAGGAGGACCGGCGGCAGAGCGTGCTGTCGCTGACCGATGCCGGACACGCCGCCTTCGCACCGCTGGACGCGCGCTCGCGAGAGGAAGTTGGCGCCTTGCTCGCCACGCTGCCGGAGCCGGCGCAGGCGGAGGTGGTGGGCGCCATGGCGCGGATCGAGGCGCTGCTGGGCGCCGCCGGTCCGCCACCCTGGCGGCTGCGCGACCCTGTGCCCGGCGACATCGGCTGGGTGGTGGCGCGGCACGGCGCGCTCTACGCCCAGGAATACGGCTTCGACGCGCGGTTCGAGGCACTGGTGGCGCGGGTCGCCGGCGGCTTCCTCGCGAGCCACGATCCTGCGCGCGAGCGCTGCTGGATCGCCGAGCGCGACGGGATCAATCTTGGCTCGGTGTTCCTGGTTCGCGTGGACGACGAACTCGCCAGGCTGCGCCTGCTGCTGGTCGAGCCGGCGGCGCGCGGGCTGGGCATCGGCAAGCGGTTGGTCGCGGAGTGCATCGCGTTCGCCCGCGCCGCCGGCTATGGGCGGATCACGCTGTGGACGAACGACGTGCTGGTGGCGGCGCGCGGGATATACCGGGCGTCGGGTTTTTTGCCCGTGGCGAGCAAGCCGCACAGTGATTTCGGTCTGGCCTGCGTCGGTGAGGACTGGGAGTTGGGACTGTAACGGCTGCGCCTGCCCGGCCTCCGCGCCGCTGTCCAGCAGGGTGGTGCGCAAGGGTTGGGGCGTTCCCATATCAGGCGGGTCCATGCGATTACGAAACGGCAGGGTCGCGCGCTGGTTGAATGCCGATGGCGCGTCACCGGGCAATCGCCTGAACGGCAGCGACCGGCGGTTTGCATCGGCCGGCTCGTACCGGACCTGCGCGGCGCTGTTCTTCTCCGAGGCCCTTCGTTCCTTTTCCGCGTTAAATACCTGTTGCGCAGGCACGTCTATTCATGGCCATGCTCCCGCGCGTTGTTGCGGCCGGGGTCAGCGATTGCCCTGTGTCGCTCGTCCAGCGGCACGCCCGGGCAGCACGCCATGACCGCGCAGTTTGACATTGTTCGATCTGTCTGCAAGCGTGACGTTGCCGGGACGGCTGCAATTCGCGGGCAGAGATCATCCCGCTGAGCCTGTCTGGGGAATGTCGGCGAAGGCAGTGCTGTTTGTTCGCCATCGTCAAATTCGGCGACGTTTATCCGGGGCAACCGGAGCGGCTGCCGCGCGCGACTGCTCCCAGGTCCACGTACCTCGTCGGCCTGTGTCGCGGCCTCGTCAGAAGTTTTTTTGGTATCGGCGACGACCCTCACCCAGGCAGCAACGGCTCGACTTCCTGTTGCGCTTGCTTGGTGAGCCTGTCGATATCGTCGTCGGTCAGGCCGCGGGGATGACCAGCTTGCGTCACTCGCGGCGACTCGGAATCAGTTCCAACTCGATTGTCGGCGTCACCCGTTCGTCGGGACCAGCACCCTGACGCTGAAGGTCCATCGCAACCTCTTTGGCGGCAACCTTGATGACTGTAGGCGGTGGCATAATCCTGTGTCCCTCGCGGAAGCCGACGTCGCCTGATCCCCGCCTGCCATCTCCGTGACGGTCACCGGTTTTCCAGCCCGTACCGCGTTTGCAGTATAGCGCGGGGAGAATTTCCTTACGCAAATATCCTGCCGGATCACGAGAGGTACGAAACCCCTCACAGGGCGCGACAGCCCTGCGCCGTGTGTTCGCTTCGGGTCGAATGCGGCGGTTCAGGTCAAACGATCCGGCGACCGCCGTTTTGGGCCGGCAGGTGAACCCACCGACCACCCGATGGTCCTATCGAGTGACTCGTCGGGCATCGCATCAGCCCACCCCCCCCCCCGCCGTCATGGCCGGCCCCGACCGGGCCATCCGTGCAGCCTCGGTGCCACGATAGCTGGCCGCATCAAAGCCGTGCCCCCAGGCGCCTGCCGCCCGTCAGAATATTTTCCTTGCAACCCTAGCCAAAATAACCTATAATCCACCAATGACCAGCATCCAAACCCCGCAAGATCCAGACCCCACCCAGCAACTCTTCGCCCAGACCTACTACCACCTCATCCACACCCTCTGCGCTCTGCTGCCCCCGCCGCTCATCGACACGCCGGACGCCCTGCTCGCCCGCAACGACGCCGCCATCGCCAAGGTCGCCGCCCTGGCGCCGGTCAACGCCGACGAGGCCGACATCGCCGCCCACTGCGTCGCCGCCAGGGCCCAGGCCGAGGACGTGCTGCGCCTGACCCGCCGCCATGCCGGCGACATCCTGCTCCTCATGAAGCTCAACAATCAGTACGCCCTGATGGAGCGCACGGCGGTCTCCGTCCGCAACCAGTTGCAGCGCGTGCAGACGGCGCGGGACAAGCGGGAGAAGAGCAGCGGCGCGGCCAATAGCGACGAATGGACGCGGCATATCGCCACCCGCCTGATGCAGCGTGCGCTGGAACGAGCGCCGCCGTCGCAAGTCCCGATCGCGGAGCAAAGCGGCCCGGCACTGTCCGGCGAACCGCCGGCGGCGCCCCTGGCGATGCCTGCGGCGGGCGAACCGCCAGCGGAACCGACCCTAGCGCCGGCGGCACAAGTCCCGGTCGCCGCACCGTCCCCGTCGGCGCCAGCGCCGGTCGCGGCGCCACCGCGGCGCCAGCGCGCGTGCACCGCGGCAGAGGCCGACGAACCCACCCGCGACCTCGCCGCCGAGGCCGAATACTACGCGCACGTCTATCCGCAGCGCGCCCGGTCGATCCGGCAACACGGCGGTCTGCCGCCCGATTGCAGTTTCGGTCCGCCCGATGACGACCTGGTGCACGCCATCGTCACCGGCACCAGCCCGGTCTTGCGCGCCCTCGACGATCCGGTCGCCGCCGTAGCCTGAAATCGCTCCCCGTACCGATGGTCCGTGCGGGATGCGGTATCGCCAGCATCCACCGCGAAGGGCCAGATCGGCCGAAGGCGCCCGAGCGTTCCCAGTGATCGAGCGGCCAACGGGACGACGCTCCGGCCGGCGCAGCCGACACCGCCGCATGACGCCCCGCCTCCTGTGGTTCTCCGCCGCCCGCCACCCTGTGGCAAATTCATGCGCCGCCGCCGGCAGGCTCCGGCGGTTGGTGGGTTCCCGCAACCGGTCGGGCGCCCGCGCTCGGCCACCTCTCATCCCATGCGTCCCGATCTCCCACCCTGCGAAACGAGACGCCCATGAGACTTCTGGTGCATTCATGTGCCGCCGCCGGCAGGCACCGGCGATCAGCGGACTCCCGCGGCCGGTCCGGCACCCGTGTTGCCCGCCTCTCACCTCACGCGGCATCGTCTCCTTCCACACGAAACGAGACGCGCATGAGACGCCGCCTGCCGCGCGCGCTGCATCTGCCATCACCGCCAATCGCCCGGCGCTTGCGCCGGCCACGTTCTTCCGCGCTGTCGCAGGATGCCGCGCCTTCATCTCGCCGGGCAATCGGCGCGACGCCAAAGCCCCTGGCCATTGCTCCGTTCACCCGGTTGCCCCGCGGCCGACAGTACATCCCCCGACCCGGGTTTGCCGGCCGGAGCGGCACACCATATCCTGCCACCATGGACCTCGACTTCAGCGAAGACGAAATCCGCCGCTACTCGCGCCACATCCTGCTGCGGGAGGTCGGCGGCACCGGCCAGGCGAAGCTGAAAGCGGCGCGCGTGCTGGTGGTCGGCGCCGGCGGATTGGGCTCGCCGCTGGTGCTGTATCTCGCCGCGGCCGGCATCGGCACCATCGGCATCGTCGATGACGACCTGGTGGAGCTCTCCAACCTGCAGCGGCAGATCGCGCACAATATGGCGAGCATCGGCACGCCGAAGACCGAATCCGCCGCCGCCGCCGCCCACGCCATCAATCCCTGCGTGACGATCGAGCCACATGCCACCCGGCTGACCGCCGCCAACGCCATGGAACTGTTCTCCCGCTACGACATCGTGTGTGACGGCACCGACAATTTCCCCACCCGGTTCCTGGTGGCGGACGCCGCCGTGCTGGCCCGCCGCACCCTGGTCTCCGGTGCGGTGCTGCGCTTTGACGGGCAGCTTTCGGTGTTCCGCCCGCATCTCGGCGGCCCGTGCTACCGCTGCCTGTATCCGGAGCCGCCGCCGCCCGGCCTGGTGCCGAGCTGTAGCGAGGCCGGCGTCCTGGGCGCCGTCACCGGCGTGATCGGCACGTTGCAGGCGACCGAGGTGCTGAAGGAGATCATGGGCATCGGCGACTCGCTGGCCGGCCGGCTACTGGTGTGGGATGCGCTGGCGACGCGGTTCCGCACGGTGAAGCTGCCGCGCGACCCGGACTGCGCGCTATGCGGACCGCAGGCGACGATCCGCGACCTGTCGGCGCATGCCGAAGCCGGGGCGCATGCCCCGGATCGTGGTCCGGGCCAGGCCTGTGCCGTCTGAGCAACTCGGCATCCTGCTGCTGTCCGGCGCGCACGATCGCGCGCATTACGCGTTCGTGCTCGCCTCCGGCGCGGCGGCGTTGGGGCGGCGGGTGGTGCTGTTCGCCACCAACGCGGGCTGCCACGCGCTGTTCTCCGATTGGTCCGGGCTGGCGGATGCGGCGCGCGACGGGCGCGTGCGGGCGGCGGGCGTGGCGGGCCTGGCGGAGCTGCGTGCGGCGTCGCAAGAAATGGGCGTGCGGCTGATCGCTTGCGAGGCCGGGCTGCGGGCCGAAGGCCTGGCCGCCGCACAATTGCTCGACGGCGTCGAGATCGCCGGCGTGGCGACGTTCCTCGAGGCAGTGGGCGCGGGGCAGGTGGTCGCCATTTAACAATCGCCCGCGCCACGCTCGGCCGGGTCAACGCATCGCTGTCTTCGAGGTTTGGACTATGTCTGGCCACCGCCTGGGTCACGGCGCCAGTGGCCCCGGAGGCCCGCACAGGGGAGAACCAATGCCGGCCGGCGCGATGGCATCCGGTGTGCCGGCGATGCCGCGAGCGAGCGGGTGCGAAACGCTCTGGCGGCCGATTGAGGGCGTTCCTGGTTCTGTTGGTGGGCGCAGTAGGACTCGAACCTACGGCCCGCTGATTAAGAGTCAGGCCCATCCCCCTTTCCCCGCCGCCGTGTCCGCCGTGTCCGCGCATGGTCCCGCGGAAAACCGAGGAAACCCGGCCATAATCGCGGAAGGCTGCTGATAGCCCTTGCATGGGATTGAACGCCAGCGCATATTGTCTGCGGACACCACGCGGACACGGGGATCAGTGCGATGGCGGACAAACCGAACTTCAAGGCGATCGACCGGCTGGTGCGCGCGCTGCCCAGGCCGGCCACCGGGAATAAGAGATACAGCGTAACCGATCTGCGGCAGCGCGGGCTGACCGGCCCGTGGGTGGACGGGCTACAGGTACGGGTGACGGCCGCGGATGCCCGGGCCTGGGTTATCCGCTACCGGGCGGAGGGTATCGAGCGGCTGCATAGCCTCGGCAGCGTCGAAGCGTGGCCGGCGGAAAAGGTATGGCCCGCGGCAGCCGAGCTGCGCCGGCTGATTGATGAGGGCGGCGACCCGCGGGCCGAGCGGAAGGCCAAGCAGGAAGCGCCGACCATCGCCGACCTCGCCGACCGATTCACAACCGAGCATCTCCCCCGGCTGCGGCCCGCCACGTCCCGAGATTACACTTCATTGTTGCGTATGTACGTCCGGCCGCAGTTGGGGCAGATCAAGGTGGCCGCGCTGCGGCATAGCGACGCGCAGCGGCTGCACGACAAGGTGGCCGAGACCGCACCGTACCGCGCGAACCGCTGCATGGCCGTGCTGGCAAAGATGATGGGCCTCGCGGTCAACTGGGAAATGCGGCAAGACAACCCCGTCCGCGGGATCGAACGGGCACCCGAGCAAAAGCGGGAGCGGTTCCTCACGCCGGCCGAGATCGCCCGCCTTGCCGACGTGCTGGCGACGCATCCAGAACGCACCAGTGCCAACGCGGCCCGGCTGCTGCTGCTGACCGGCGCGAGGAAGGGCGAGACCCTGGCCGCCAAATGGGCCGACATCGACATCGGCACCGGCACATGGTCAAAGCCGGCCAGCACGACGAAAACCGCGAAGCTGCATCGCGTGCCGTTGAACGCGCCGGCCATGCAACTGTTGTCGGGCATGAAGGCGGAGGCCGATCAGGAAAACGCCCGGCGGGATCGGGACGGACTGCCGCGGATTGAGTATGTCTTCCCAAGCGTGAACGGGAAATCGCTAGGTGATATCAAGCACTTTTGGGTGGCGGTTTGTAAGAAAGCCGGCCTGTCGGGCGTGCGCGTGCATGATCTGCGGCATACGTACGCGAGTATCTTGGCGTCATCTGGGTTATCGCTGCCAGTGATCGGCGCGTTGCTGGGGCACAGTCAAGCGCAAACCACGAATCGTTACGCTCACCTCATGGACGATCCGCTGCGCGCAGCCGCCGAACGGGCCGGCGCTGTCATCTCCGGTGCAGGAAAGCCGGCGGCCGAGGTGGTCCAGATCACCGAAGGCCGGCGGGCGTGACCCGGCAGGAAGCCCAGGGCCGACTCAAGCGCGCGATAAGCGATTGGCAAGCCGACAACCCCGCCGACCGCGAAGCGATGGCGGTATGCAATCGGCTGACTGATTCCGAAGCCGCAATTTCATTCGCCGCCGTTCGGCCGGACGGGACACGATGGGAAATCCTGCTCGCTGATTGCATCATTGCCGAGCGCAAGATGCGGTCGCTCTGGCAGGAGGTAGCTGGGGCAGCCGAAGCGGAACGGGAAGCCGCTGAGGCCGCGGCGGCACTCGACACGCTAACGAAAACCCTAACGCCGCGCATCGTGCCGATCTCTGGCCAGCCGGATGTCATCGCCGCCGCGCTCGGGGTGGTGGGCGACGCCATATACTCCATGCGGCTGAGCGCGGCGCGGGTGAGGAAAGAACGCTCGCGGCGGGCGGACGAAGATGCCGCAAGATCGGCGGCCATCGGCTGGCTCAGGGAAGCGGTGCGGCAGGCGTCCGGCGCCAAGAACCACGAACATGTGCGCGTGCTGGCCGAGGCGGCGACGGGGCATCCCGTCACTCTCGCGTCGGTGCGCAAAGCCGTGATGCCGAGCTACGCGCTGTCCTACGGCTATTCCACCGCTAAGGCAGCAGTGACCCATTCGCTGGAAAACTAGACGCTCTATGGGTGACCGCGCATAGCGTGGAGAATGCAAGAACGCCCCTGCACTACGCAGCAGGGCACTCAACGGATGTCCTGCAACCCTTACCGCAGGACGGTCGATGAAAGAACCGCTTTCCACCACGGCGCTGCCGTCGGTTGACGATCCCGAAACCGCCGCAATCCGCAAGGCCATGATTGGCGATCGCGTCACGCTGAAGGCGACCGCGAAAGCAATGGGCGTCTGTGAGCGCACGCTCTATTACGCGGTCCAGCGCAACCCGGCACCATACATCGTCGTGTTCGGCAGGCGGTTCTACGAACCCGCCGACCTGGCGCGGGCCGTTGTGGCCGAGCGCAACGCGGAGAAGCGAGGCCGTGGCCGGCCACGGAAGAACGCCGCATAAGACAAACCCCTCGACGCGAGCGCGCGAGGGGCTGTCAGGTCGGAAAATCATCGGCGGCACCGATGACTTAGCCGATCCGGCCAGCAATCGCAAGCGCCGCGTCCATACAACAGGACGCAATTATGAAATCCCCAGAGTGCATCGCCGCGCCCGTCGTTGACGAGTTGCGGACCAACGTTCGGGAGCGCGAGCCGCGCCAGGAAGGCCGCGCTCAATTCCCCCGCACCGAAGCCGCGTGCCTAGCCTCCAGCGAGGCGATGACCTTTGAACATTCGGCGACAACCCGCCTCGACCGCATTCGCGCCGCCAACGCATCGCGTCGCGCCGACCGCCTTGCGGTCGCCGCCTATGGCGAAGAACTGCTGCCGAAACTATTCGGCGGCGGCTGGCACCTGTCGCGCCGTAACGCGACCTTCCCCGCCGGCATCCTGACCCCGCGGCGATACATGTGCCAGATCAATAGTCATACGTGGTTCGACCATCCGTTGGTGTTTCGTCAGGATGGCACGCGCGGCCCCGACAGCCCAGCCAACTGCGTTATTGTCGGCATGCCGTATGGGGCGGTAGTGGACGATGAATTATCCACTTCCGGCCGGCAGGACGCGGAGATGCTTGGCCGCCTAGGGTGGGGCATCTGGTGGCGGCCGGACCTTTCGACGCACTACCCCGGGTGGACGCAGCTTGTCGTGGCAAAGCACGGCCTGCTGGCGTGCGCCGCGTCGTCCGGCTTCCGGCCGATCGTTTCGCCCGCCGCTCGGCTACGCGGAGGGCACCGAGCATGAACGCGACCGCCGCGCTGGGAAGCGCCGCAACCATCCCCCTTACCGTGTCGTGGTTTCCGACCGCGCTGCCGACCGGCCCCGCCCTCGGCGATCCCGAGCGCACTACCTGGGGCGAATTCGCGAGCGTGTTCACGTGGCGCCGTGAAGGCCAGAAGGACGGACCGAATTTCGTTCCGGCCCGGTTCACGCTGGAACCGGACGGCCGGCATGTCCGCCGCCTCAAGCGGAACCTCACCGCCCGGACCGCGATCGCGCTGGACGTTGAGACCAACAAAAAGACCGGAGAGATTCCCCCGCTGTTGACGGAAGCGGCGGCGCGCATCACCGCCGCCGGTTGGGCAGCCGTTCTCTACAGCTCGCACAATCATCATCCGGCCGCCCCGCGCTACCGCATCATCCTGCCGCTGTCGGAGGAGATCGACCACGATCTGCCGGCAGTGGAGGTGGTCGCCGAACTGCTGGGCCTTCGTGGCGTCCTGGACCAAAGCAAGGTCGGCGCTGCGTCGTTGTTCTACTGCCCGTCGAGGCCCCAGGGCGGGGAGGATCACCACCACACCGAGATCATCCCCGGTACCTCCATAAACGCCGCCGGGATGCGGGAGGCCGCTGGCGCCATCCTGGCCGAGCGGCAGGCCGAGGCGGACCGCGTAGCCGCCGTGGCCCATGCCGAGGCCGCCGCACGGCGCGATGCGAAGATCGCCGCGGGGTTCGATCCCGATGACTCATTGATTGAGAAATTGCGATCCCGCTTCGACCTGGACGACGTGCTGCGATCTCATGGGTATGACAAAGCCGGTACGAAATACCGGCACCCGAACAGCACCAGCGGCAGCTATGGCGCCGATATCAAAATCTTCGGCGGCATCGAGCGGGTCTTCAGTCACAACGGCACCGACCCGTTGCACGGGGGCAACTTGCCCTCATGGTGCGGCGGCGTGACCGCCCTCGACGTGATCGACGTTGTTACGATCCTCGATTACGGCGGCAACCGCCCGAAGGCCCTCGCCGATCTGGCGCGGCGATTCGGATTAACGAAAGCAGCCGAGCGGAAGGCCGTTGCTGGGCTGCTGTTCCGCCTTATCCGCAGTCGGGCGACGCAGGAGGAAATCGAGGCCGCCGCGTTTCAGGAAGGCGAACGACTCGGCTTGTCGCGAGCGGAGGTGGTCCGCGTCGCGCAGTGGGTGGCGTCGCAGCCCATGCAGAAGGAGGCGGCATAATGGATGGCTTCCCAAACTTTGACGCGGCGAAGGACCGCGCCCGCACAACCGACGCCGGCGCCACATTGGAATGCGTCACCATCCCGGCGACCGGCGCGCCCAACATCCCGCCGCGCCCCTGGGCCTACGGCCGCTTCCTGCTGTTCGGCAGCGCCGCGGTGCTGGGCGCGGTCGATGGCGGCGGCAAAGGCGCCATCGCCACCGTGATGGCACTCGCCATGATCACAGGTGAGCCGCTGTTGGGCGAGCGGGTCTGGCGCCCCGGGCCGGTTGTGATCGTCAGTTACGAAGACGACGAAGACGAATGGCACCGCCGCGTCGCCGCGGCATGCATCCATTACAGGTGCGATTACGCCACCGTCCTGGCAGGTATCCATTTCGTCAGGAAGCCGGGGCACCGCGTTTCGTTCGGCACCATCGTTGACGGCGCGATCCAATTCCCCGACAGCGCGCAGATCGAGAAAAAGATCGCCGAAATCGGCGCCGCCCTCCTGATCATCGACCCGTTCAACCATGCCCACAATCTCGATGACGGCAATAACAACGTCATGGTCGCAAAAGTGGCCGGGGAGATGGCGCGCATCGCACGCTAGACCAAGGCCGCAGTGCTGGTGCTCCACCACCTTCGCAAGGGCAGCAGCGGCACCACCGACGACCTCATGGGCGCAACAAGCCTGCGCGCCACGTTCCGGTCCTGCCGCATCCTGGCCCGCATGGATGCGGCGCTGGGGAAGCAGATGAACATCCCCGACCCGTGGCGCTATTCTTGCATCGCAGGCAGCAAAGAGAACTACGCTCCACCGGCGGAAAAGGCGACGTGGTTCCGCCTCGTCAGCGTGGACCTCGGGAACGGCCACGTTGATCCCCTCTATCCAGAGGGCGACAACGTGGCCGTGGCGACCACCTGGACGCCGCGCAAGCTGTTCGAGGGCATGGACACCCCAACACTACGCGCCGTGCTCGATTGCCTCGGCACGACGCCACACAGTCCGCACAGGCAGTCCAAGCGCACACCCTGGGCTGGCATCCCGCTGGTGAAGATCGGCGGCCGGTCCGAGCGCGAAGCCGCCAAGATCATTGCCGCGTGGGGAGAGGAAGGCGTCCTCACGACCCAAGAAACGTACGATCCAGAAACAAAGAACAAAGTGGACCGCGCCGTCCTCAACGGCACAAAAGCAGCCGCCATCCTAGCCACGTTGGACATCGGAAACGCATTCCCGGACTAGCCCGAGATGCCCAGAGACATACGGAAGACATACGGGAGACTAACGGCCGTAGGTCTTCGTTTTCCCTAGTAAAAACTAGGACACATACGGGAACGGGAGACATACGGGACACATACGGCGGCGAGGGTGCGGACCCGAGGGTGGTGGGGCTGCGCCGAAGCACGCAGCACCCACACCACACGGGACACGCGGTGTCGTTGGCGAGAGAAGAACGGAAGAACGGGAAGCCCCCGAAAGCGGCAACAGAGGGCGCCCAATGCCGGGGCTGGCGAATCCGACACCACCCGATCCGCCGATGCTTCCGGGGGCGGAAGCGGTATCCCGTTACCACATTTCTCTGCCCCGCTGATTTCCAATCAGGCGGCGGCCCACGGAGAACCCCTTGCACGGCAACGATTTATGGGCGTATGAGGCAATTCATGTCCGCACAGTGTCCGCAATCGATGGCTGATTCTCCCCGGCCGCCCAACCCCTGGAACGCTCGCGGCCTGCTCCCGTACAGCCGCCCCGCCGCCCTGGCGAAACTGGACCAGCGCACACGCGAAGCCCGCTTGCTGCGCGAGACTCGCGCCGAACTTGTGCGGCACGTCGGCGGCACCCCTTCCGCCACCCAGCGGGCGTTGATTGACCAGCTTTGCCAGCTTCGCCTGCGTCTCGCCACGATGGACCGCAAGTTTGCCGACTCCGGCGCCCAAACCGACCATGACAGCCGCACTTATTTGGCCTGGGCGAACAGCTATGCCCGGTTGCTGCGCCAGTTGGGGATGATCGGCGCACCGCAACGCACCAAGACCCTGGCCGACCACCTCGCGGAGAAAACCGCCAACGCCCGCGCCAGCGCGGCGCCAGCAGCAGCCGCCGACCCCTCGCGCCACAGTCGGGCACCCCAACGCCCGCGCCCGCCCTGCGCGTTCCTGGCGCCACTGGCGAGGCAGTCTGATGGATGCCGGACCCGACATCATCGCGGCACTCGCGGACCCGGATTTGTTTGGTCCACACTTCCGCCCGCACGCCAAGCACGGCGACACCTGGACCCGATGGCGTTGCTTCTTGCGCGCCCTGTTCGCACTGCCCCCCGAGCCGGGCGACCTGGAAATCTACATCGCATGCACCGGCCGAAGAGACTGGCCTACGGAACCAGCAACCGAGGCGGCGCTGATCGTTGGCCGACGCGGCGGCAAGAGTCGCATCCTCGCCCTTATCGCGGTGTTTCTCGCGACGTTCCGCGACTACAGCGAATACTTGGCCCCCGGCGAGATTGGCGCGGTCGCGGTCATAGCCACCGATCGGAAGCAGGCCCGCGCCATATTCCGTTTCGCGCATGGTCTGCTGAAACACACCGAACTGCTGGCGCCGATGGTCGCGGACAGCAACACCGAATCGATCACCCTCACCAACCGAACGATGATCGAGATCGGCACCGCGTCGTTTCGGTCCGTGCGTGGCGCCACGCTGATCGCGGCGCTGTGCGACGAAATTGCATTTTGGCGTACCGACGAAAGCAGCAGCAACCCCGATACCGAAATTCTACGCGCCTTGCGTCCGGCGCTGGGCACGATCCCAGGCGCAATGTTGCTGCTGGCGTCCAGCCCCTATGCGAAGAAGGGCGAGTTGTACCGGACGTTTCGGCAATACTACGCCCAGCCAAATGCTGACGTTTTAATATGGCAAGCCAGCACCGCGACGATGAACCCGGGCTTTCCGGCGAAGACCTTGGAGCGGGAATATGAGAAAGACCCGGAGAGCGCGCGCGCAGAATACGGCGCAGAATTTCGCGATGATCTTGTTGACTTTATCTCCCGCGAGGCTATCGACGCCATCACGGCGACCGGCCGGCACGAATTGCCCCCCGATGCTGGCACCACCTATGCCGGCTTCTGTGACCCGTCCGGCGGATCAAGTGACAGCATGACGCTAGCGGTGGCGCATCTCGACGGTGACCTAGGCGTGCTCGACGCCATTCTAGAAATTCGTGCGCCCTTCGACCCTGACGTGGCAGTGACAGAGTGCGCCGGGCTGCTGCGCCGATACAGCATCTCGCGCATCGTTGGCGACCGCTATGCTGGTAATTGGCCGGTAGCGCGGTTCGCGGCGCACGGAATTACATTCGAGCAATGCGCGCGACCAAAATCAGACCTCTATCACGACTTCCTGCCCCTTGCGAACGCGAGGCGAATTGAACTGCTAGACTTGCCTCGCCTGACCGCACAGTTGACCGGGCTGGAACGGCGAACGGCGCGCAGCGGAAAAGACAGCATCGACCACCCCCCCGGCGCGCACGATGACGTGGCGAATGCCGTGGCCGGCGTGCTGACGCTGCTCGATCTGGACCGGCGGCCCGCATTGTTGCGGCGGCAGCAGTTGCTCGTTGACGACGCCCCGGTGCCGCTGCCGCGCGGGCCGCAAATGGTCACGGCCGTTCTAATTGTGGCGCTATCCGGCATCGCCGCTGTTGCATATCTTGCGGACCTCGACGGGGCCGGTCTCGTGCTTTTGGACTTTGATGTTGGCCCGATGACCGGCGCCACGTTCGGCGACGCCGCGCGCCGGCTGCAAGAGCTGTCGATCGCCTGCGAGACGCAGTACGGCGGCCAGCTTTCGGCGATCTGGTGCGCGGAACCGTTGCTGCCGCAACTGCAACACCGCGGCATCCCCTGCGAGGCAATACCGCCGGAATTGCTGCTGGACCCTGCCGCGCTGGCACTGTCGGCGGCCGGGCATGTCGCGTGCGGCGACGTGAAGATCGCGATGCCGGCACACTCAAAGGCAAAAGACTCGCCGCTGGCCGGCGCGCTGACTTTCCGGGCTGGCGAGGACATGGCGGCGGACCCGTTGCGGATGGCGCTGCTGGCCGGCATCGTGATCGGGCTTGACCCGCGTCGGATGGCGCTCGCTGGCTAGGCCGCCGTGCCCCCACCCGTAAGTAATGGTCATAGTTGTGCATAGTTGTTCATGAATGTTCGCTGGCATACGTGACGATTTGTGTTGCAGGATAGGCAGTAATACCCTATATACAGCGGTATGAATGCTTCGCCCCGAATTCCGGTTTGCGTTACCCTTCCTCCCGACCTCATTGCGCGGGCCGACCGCATTGCCGAGGCAGAGGACCGATCGCGGTCCTACATCGTCACTACGGCACTGCGGACATTCTGTGACCAGATCGAAATCCCCGGCGGCGAAGTCATGCCCGCCGCCGCGGACGCCGCCGCCGACCCGGTTGCTCCGTCCCGGGTCGGCGGGGGCACCCCACCCGGCACCGCTTCAGCCGCGGTGACGCAAACTGCCGGTCCGTCCGGCACCGCCGCCCTTCACCTCGACGCGCTGCGCCGTTGCGCGGCCGTGCATGCTGACCGAGCCGCCACCGCCGCGGAACACCGCGCGCGCGTTCTCCACGAAACTGCCGTCGCAATGGAAGGAACTACGCCGGAATGAACGCTACCGAACACGCCGCACAGCATGCCGAGGCGCAGCGCCGACTGGCCGACGCCTGGCACCGTTTCGCCGCCGAGCCGACCGTCGCCGCCCAAATGCGCGCCCGCGCCACGGAGGCGGCGGCCAAGAGCGATGCGCTGACCCGCGCGGCCCAATACCACCGCGACATCACCGAGGTTGGCCGATGAGCGCCGCTCTGGACCTGGCCAGACTCAACTACAGGGCTGTGCAACTCGGCCAGCGCATCGCTCCCCTCACCGGCGAGGACGTTGTCGCGCTCGATGCCGCCCAGCACCGCGCCGATGCGGTTCTGGGCCTCTGGGGTGTCGCGACAACGGCGCCGGTTCCTGGGGAGCGGCCCCAGGAATACCGCCAGCGCATGCTGGCGGCCGTGCAGGAACACGCGCCGAAATTCGCGGGCCGGCCGTTCGGGCATATTCCGGCGTTAATGATGGACACGGTTGAGGAACGAGTGTACGCCGACGCCGCCACCGCGGCGCTTGATCCTTCGACGGTGCCCGCCGGGCGGATGCGCGTCATTCGCGAGCGCGACGGCGCTGGGCGGCTGGTAACAAAGTGGATCGGCCAGGATTATATGGCGGGCATTTGGGATTCGTTCACACGCCCCGGCGCGGCCGGGTTGATCAACCGACACATGGCGGAAAAATCGCAATGATTGATGATGCGCTGAGCGCGTTTGACATTCCGCGCCTCGATCGGTTGCACCAGACGTATCTGGCGCGGCAGGACTCCGCCAGCGCGGCGCGGGTGAAGGCGGCGATGGAGGCGAAAGGGGGGCGGCAATCGACAGAGTTGGCGAACGGCGGGCGACTTTATGCGCACACGCATAGCGACCCCGCCGGCCGCACGATCACAACCTGGACGGGCGACAACATGGCGTGGATGCAACTATTCATGACGCCCGGATGCGTCGGCAAGCTCGACACCGACCTCGCGCGCGAGGCATCTCGGATGCAGGAGCAGGCGGCGCGCGAGTTGAGAGGACAATAGCATGCCGCTGATCCGCATCACCGGCGGCCTGCCCGGCGAGCCGGTCCAGGCGACGGCGGGGGGCATGACGATTGACCGCCGCCCCGGCGAGGCTCTTCGGGAATTTGAAGCGCGCGCCGAAGCCACCGCCGCTGCGCTCGGTGCCGACACGGTTGTGATAGGCGGCCTCCCGGACGATCTGCCCGACGCATTCGCGCTGCGCGGCCGGTTGCTGGAAGCCCTCGCTGGCCCCGTTGCAGCCTATGCCGAAGCCGCTGGCGTGCCGCCGCATGTTGCCGCTGGCGTGGCATCGGCCATGCTTTTCCAGTACGCAGACCAGTTGAGCGTGCGCCGGGCGCAGTGAGGTACTATGACATAAAAATCCAGCCGCCCCCCAAACCGGGTGCAGCACCGGGCGCGGCCACGCTGCATTATACGAGCTATCCGGGCGGCATCGGCGGCGGTAACTCTGGCGCCGCACTGCTCGGCGCGCCGTTGACCGCGTTCGGCATTCCTGGCGGTGGCACCAGCCCCTATGATCCTGGCGCTCTAAATATCGAATTTGACACTTTCGTCTTTCCGGCGGCCACCCCGATGGGCGGCTCTACGGTCCGGATCGAAGGGATCAGTCCGGCGCTGCTGACCAATGCGCAGCAGTTCGCCGGCCAGCTTTTGACGTTGCGCGCCGGCATGGGGCCAGGACTGCCGCTCGCCAAACCACAGCAAGCCGGCTTGATCCTGCAAGGTCAGGTTTTGCAAGCTTATGGCAACTGGCAGGCGACCGAAATAAACATGAGTTTTGTCGTTTACCCGGCTATTTACACGCTGGCCGCCCCTGGCAACATCGTCCTGAATTGGACTGCGGGAACCACGCTCAAGAGCGCGCTGCAAACGACGCTGGCAGCGGCCTATGCCGGAGTCCCGATCAATATCAGCATCGCCGACACCGTGTTGTCGCACGACGAAAAGCACGTCGCGTCAACGTTATCCGGTCTCGCGCGGCTGCTGAATGACATCGTGCCAGGGACGCAGATCGTGGCGAATGGGGACACGATTCGCGTGTTCGATTCGACGTACCAGCCAGCGCCGAAGCCGCTGCTGTTCGAGGACATGATCGGCCAACCAATGTGGATCAGGCAAGCAACGATCCAGGCTAAATTTGCCATGCGCGCCGACATCCAGGTTGGTGACACCATAGAGTTTCCCCAGACCAGCACGGCGATGCCGGGTTTTGTCCAGACCGCGCGGGCGGCGATCCCGTCTGCGCCGAATTATCAATCCGCGATTAAGGGGAAGTTTGCCGTGCAGTCGATCCGGCAGATCGGAAATCTGCGGCAGCCGAGCGGTGATGCCTGGTGTACTCTCGTAATTGCGGCTACGCTGAACGCAACCCCGATTGTGAAGCCGGCATGAGCGGCGTGACGATCCGCGAAACCGGGACGGTCGATCGGTTCGCGGTCGATCGCGGGTTCGGGTTCATTCGCTCTGACTTCGGCGGCGGCGCCGTGTTCTTCACTGCTGCCGCCTTGCCGCCCGGCGTGGCGGTCTCGGCCGGCGACGCGGTTCGGTACACGATAGTGGAGGACACGCGCGGCCCTCGCGCATTGGCCATCGAGGTGCTTCCATGAGCGTAACGAGCAAATCCTCCCGTCGCGCATGGCGGGCTTGGCTGGCCGAGGCCAAGGCGGGGCGGATCAAGCTGGCGCCGAAGCCGGTGCCGGCGCCGCCCGTCCGTCCTGCGGCCGCGGCGCCGCGGCTGGCGGCTGGCGAGCGAACATGATCGAGGCCACGTCCCCCCCGCGCGCGAGTGCCTTCGCGGCGGCCCATCGTTGGCAGCCGGAACCGGCGCCGGAAGCGCCGCCCGACCCGGTGCCGGCGACGACGGACGTTGCCCTGCGGCTGCTTCACCAGATAGCAGAGGACCCGATGCTAAGGCCGAGCTACCGGGTTGCCGCGCGGCGCCACCTGCGGCGACTGGCCGAGGCCGAGGCTGCGGCGGCAGAGGCGTGATCGAGGCAGAGGCGCTGCCTCCCCGCTTCCGCCCGCCGGCCTGGGCGGACACGGCCGCCCCCGAACCGGGGCAGCGCTGTACCACATGCTGGGGCCGCTGGTGGTGGATCGAGCGCGACCGCCCGCGGGGCTGGCGCTGCTGGTGCTGCATCCCCGCCCCGGGCGGGCTGCCAGTGGCGGAGATCGAGACATGAGCGCCGCTGCGCCACCGGACGTTGGCACCCGGTTGTCGGGGCGCCGGCTGGCCCCCCCCCGGGCGGCACACTCCTAAGCCGCGAAGACAATCTGCTTGATTTTCCGGGATAAGTGCCCATAATGCCGGTTCACCCGCCGGCAGCGTGCTGTCGGCTCAAGGGCCGCAAGAGAGCGATCTCGGGCGGCCTTTGCTTTATCTGGCCATCTCCTTGCCCATGCGCACCATTATCTATGTTGATGGCTTCAATCTGTACTACCGCCTCCTTGATAAAAGGCCGGCGCTCAAATGGCTCAACATCAAGACCCTGGCCGAAAAACTGCTGAAGTCCGACAACCACGTTACGGGCGTCCGCTATTACACGGCGCACGTCTCCGGCCGGATCGATCCGACAGCGCCCGCCCGCCAGCAGATTTACCTCGATGCGCTCCGGACCGTGCCGGAAGTCAGCATCCATCTGGGCACCTTCCTCGTGTCCGAGAAATTCTCCGGGCTAGCCAAACCGCCAGACTTTCGCCCACGCCTGACCCTGCCTCAACCCTGGCCGGATGTGGTCAAGGTCGTGAAGGTGGAGGAAAAGGGGTCGGACGTGAACCTGGCCTGCCACCTGCTGCTCGACGCCTTCCAAGGCAATTACGACGTTGCCGCCGTCATCTCGAACGACAGCGACCTGGTGGAGCCGATCCGCATTGCCACCCAAATCCTGCACAAGCCGGTCGGTCTGCTCTCGCCGGTTACCAATCCCAACCCCGAATTGAGCCGGGCCGCGAGCTTCATCCGCCGCATCAGCGTGAGCGACCTAGCGGCATGCCAGTTTCCCGATCCGATCATCCAGGCCGACGGCACACCGATCGCCAAGCCGGTGAGCTGGGTCTGATCGCGGGAGACAGGGCCGGCTGGACCCGCCCGGTCGCCGCGACCCGGAGCGGTTCCATATATAGGAGCCAGAACTGGCGGCCGAGCTTCGCCGCGTCGCGCATGATGCGCAGCGCCGGCCGCTGGATTGAGCGCCGGCCCCGCACCCGCCGCTGATCCGGCCGGCGCCGCGTTCTGGGCAGTGCTGCGCACCGTGGCGGAGGAAATGCCGTGCAGTACCGCGGCGACTGACCGGGCATGGTCCCGATCTGGACCGGAGGAGTAGTCCGGTCCAGAACTATCGCCAGCCTACCCTCGGGGCACCTGTAGCGTTTCCTTCACTAATATGCGGTAGTGTCCCATATTGTGCCTAGGAGTGCGCCCCATGCAGACAACCGTCGCCCCCGGTGCCCGTCACCCGGAACTTAGCTTGATCTCGCTTGCCTCTCCCGTGGAGGCGGATGGGCGGTTGCTCCCGCGCGGCGCGACAGGGACGGTGGTTCATGTCTATCAGGCCGAGCGCGCCTACGAGGTGGAGTTCCAGGCGCCATTCCATGCGGTTGCGACGGTGGAAGCGGCGGCCGTTGCTGAATGAGCGGGGCGTTGCTGCCCAATGCCTACGCGGCGATGGTGGCGGCAGCGAAGGTGCGGGACTACCTGCTCGATCCTGCCCATCCCGGCAATGGCGGGAAAGCGGCGTTTTTCAACGCCTTCGGCTTCGATAGGCTTCGCTGGACCGAAATGCGGGATGCGCTGTTAGGCCACCCGCGGGCGAACCAGGTAGCGCGAGTGCAGCCGACCTCGTACGGCACGAAATACTGCGTGCGCTGCACTCTCTCGACGCCGGACGGCCGGAACCCGTGCATCACGACGGTATGGGTTATCGACCTGCCCAGCGGTGCCCCGAAATTCGTGACCGCCTTCCCGTAGGTCTGGACACGGCTCGGCTCCCCACGATCACGCGACGCTGCGCGCGGCGATCGGCGATCTGGACGGGGGCGCTGGTTGCCGACAGAGCAGATCACGGTTTTGTCGCCGAGCGGCGTTTCGCGTAGGACCGTGGCGGAACGGGCGATGTTCACGCGGAGAAGGAAGGAGGCCTACGAGGCGCTGCATCCGGAGACGAAGGCGCACGTTGCTGGTGGCTTGGCGCGGCAGGGGTCAGCAAGCGCCAACTTGGCGCCCGCTTTCACCGCCGACACAGCCGCCCGCGCCGGCCGAAGCGAGCGATGCATCCGGAGACGAAGGCGGGACATGCAGGCGCGGAAGTCCGCTGGAGTGCAGTCGCCAACTTGGCGACTGCATCAGCTACCGCCGCCCCCCGCTTCACCGCCGACACCGCCGCCCGCACCGGCCGAAGCGAGCATTGCATCCGGGGACGAAGCATGGAGCGACTGGCGGCACGAATGCCGGGAAGTCGCGGAGCGAGGTCGCCAAGTTGGCGACCTCGGTTGACCGCTTCACCGCCGACACCGCGGAGTGCGGCGGCCGAAGCGAGCTGCATCCGGACGAAGCATGGAGGTGAGAGGGCAAGTGGCCAACTTGGCCACTTGCGGGGGTCATACCCAGAGTGGCCAAGTTGGCCACTCTGCCCCCCGCGTTCACCGTCGATACCGCCGTCCGGACGGGCCGAAGTGAGCGCAATGTCCTGCTGCCCGCATGGAACCCCCGCGCCGGACCGGCTGCTGGCCGAGTATGACGCCGCGATGCCGGCGCCGGACCTGCTACGGATCACCGCCGCCGGCCGCCCCCCCGTATGCAGGCCGGGCTGACGGGGCTGTGAGCGGACCCGGTTGCGGACACGGGTGCGGACACAGCGCGCCGCGCCCGTCCGCCGCGCTGGTGCTGCCATGGCCCCCAAGCGGCATCGACGCCACGCCAGCCCTGTCCTGGCACACCCTGACGGTGTTACCGCCCATGCGTTAGCCAAAGCGGCCACAACGCGGCCCGATCTGCGGACACCACGCGGACATTATTGGGGGGATATTCGGGAATTTCCGGGGACGGAAGGAAAAAGCTAGGTTTTTCAAGGGGCTGTTGGTGGGCGCAGTAGGACTCGAACCTACGGCCCGCTGATTAAGAGTCAGCCGCTCTACCAACTGAGCTATGCGCCCCCAGCCGGCCCCGATCCATCGGCCAGCCACCGGCAGGGGCGGCGCTATAGCAACCCCCGCCCCAACTGGCAACTCGGCGGACCAGGCCCCGCCCTATGCCCCCGCCAGGATGGCGTCCGCCACCTTCTCCGCCGTCATCAGCACCGGGAAATTGGTGTTGGCGCACGGCACCACCGGAAAGATCGAGGCATCCGCCACGCGCAGCCCCTCGATCCCGCGCACCCGGCCGGCCGGGTCGGTCACCGCCATCGGATCGTCGTCGGCGCCCATCCGGCAGGAGCAGGAGGCATGCCAGACCCCGACCGCCGCCTTGCGGACGAAAGCCTCCAACTGGTCGTCGTCACGCATCAGGTCCTCCAGCGTGACCCCTTCCATGATCAGCTTGCGGATCAGCCAGGTCCGCAGGCTCGCCGGACCATCCAGCAACCGCGCCATTGCGTCGGTGAGCAATTTGTTCTTGCGGTTGATCAGGCCGACCTGGCGCACCTTGTCGCTATAACTCGCGGGGAACGGATCGGAGGTCACCGCCTGCATCTCCGGCGTCAGGTGCAGCGCGCCGAACCGCCGCACCCCGTCCATCATCCGCTCCAGGTCGCGCGGGTCGGACAGCAGGTTGAACTCCACCACCGGTTCGTCGCGCGGATCGGGCGAGGCGAGCCTCACCTGCCCCGTCTCCGAATACGTCTTGTACACCGTGATGATGAACGAGCCGATCTGCTCTCCCACCGCGTGCCAGGACGTCTTGTTGGTGACGACGGTGAACATGTCGCCGGGCGGGATGCCGTCCAGCCCGGACGAGTAGCGCAGCGCGGTGTAGATGTGCCGCCGCGTGTAGTCGTGGATGATGCGCGCGTGCGGCTTGATGAACGCGGCCACCGCGACCGCCGGATGGTCCTGCAGCCGCTGCCCGACTCCGGGCAGGCTGGCGCGCACCGCGATCCCCATCTCGCGCAACGGGCCGGCCGGACCGATCCCTGCGCGCAACAGATGCGCCGGCGAATGGATCGCGCCGCTGGACAAGATGATTTCCCTCCCGCGGAATTCTGTTGTCCGCCCGCCGGCCCGCGCCTGCACGCCGGTGCAGCGCTGGCCCTCGAACAGCAGCCCAAGCGCCTGCGTGTCGGTGGAGATCGTCAGGTTCTCGCGCATCCGCGTGCCGGGATCGAGATAACCGATCGCCGCCGACACCCGCCGCTCATAAACGTTGGAAATGGTAATGGGGAAATACCCGTCGCGGAACTCGGCATTCTGATCGGTCAGGAACTCGTAGCCCGCCTGCCGGAACGCCTCGCCCGCGGCCTTCGCATGTTCCGGCCACAGATCGGGGAAGATGCGGCGCACCGGGATGCGGCCCTCCTTGCCGTGCCACGGGCCGTCGAAATCCATGTCGCGCTCGACCTTCTTGAAGAACGGCAGCACGCTGTCCCAGTTCCATCCGGTCGCGCCGCGCGCGTGCCACTCGTCGTAGTCGGTCGGCGCGCCACGGTTCGCCAGTTGCCCGTTGATCGACGACCCTCCTCCCAGCACCCGCGCCTGCTCGTATTTGCGTTGCGGCGGACGCGGTGCGTCGGGGCGGTTGTGCGGAATGACCTCGGTGGTGACCTTCAGTTCCGTCCAGTGGAAGCGCGGATCGAGATAGGCGGTGCCGGGATAGGAATCGAGAATCTCCTTCGGCACCTTGCCATGCGGCGTGTCCTGCCCGGCTTCCAGCAGCAGCACCTTGTTGGCACTGCGCGCCGACAGCCGGTTGGCGAGCACCGATCCGGCGGAGCCTCCGCCGACGATGATGTAGTCGTACGTTGTCATTTCCTCCCCCTCCCCTTGAGGGAGGGGGCTGGCGGGAGGGGTCGGCACGAATCGCACGAACCCGTCTCCCCAACCCGCTCCCTCAAGCGGAGGGGAAATAATGCTGTGCCGGCCATGGTGATCACCGCGTCTCGGTATGGAAGGTCTTCGACACGATCTTCCAGCCGTCGGCCAGCTTCGCCAGCGTGAGGTAGTCGGTGAAATAGCGCGGCGGAATCTGGCACTGCACCTTGGCGAACGCGGTGGTCGGGCCGGAGCGGTCGATCTGCACCACCCAGTCGCGCCGCGCCAGGTCGCGGCTCTGCGCCGACTGGCGCCCGCGCACCATCTCGATCCATTGCGCGCGCGGCAGGTCCGCCAGCTTGCCGTCCTCGACGCTGAACAGGTGCGCCACGTCGTGGAACGCGTGCCCCAGCTTAGTGGTATCGCCTTCGTACAGCCCGTCGAAATAGGTTTGCAGCACATGCTCTATGTCGACCAAATCGGTTGGCATGGTGTTTCCTCCCGTTCACAACCAGGTTTCACGACACAGACACAAGGAAGTCAGGCCGGCGCGGCGCATTTGGAAGGTCCTTGCGGCTCGGTGTCTTTGTGGCGAAATCCCACCGCGTTCTCTGTCGCGCCTGTCAGCACCCAAGCTTCCCCGCCATGTCCTCGATATCCGTCGCCACAACATCCCACTCCTGCTCCGCCGCATAATCCCGTTTCTGGTGCGGTCCATATTCCGTCGGTCGCGGAAAGAACCCGGTCATCAACCCGCATTTCCGCGCATTCGCCAGATCGCCGTTGTGTGCCGCCCCCAGCATTACCTGGCCCGGCTCCAGATCGAGCAATCGGGCAACGCCGAGATAGGTCTCCGGATCGGGCTTGAAATGACCGAACAGGTCGGAGCCGAACACCATGTCCCACGGAAGGCCCGCGTGCTTCGCCATGTTGGTCAGCAGCGACACGTTGCCGTTCGACAGTGGACCAATGATGTAGCGGCGCTTCAGCCGCGTGAGGCCAGGCACCGAATCCGGCCATGGCGTTAGCCGGTGCCAGCCGCGGTTGATGTGCTGCAGGTCGGCCTCGGTCAGGCCGGAAATGCCGAACTGGACCACCAGTTGGTCGAGCGACGCGCGATGCAGGCGATCGAGCGTGGTCCAGGGTTGCTCGCCCTTGCGGACCCGGTCCATCGACGGGTGATAGGCGGCGCGCCAGGCATCCACCAAGCCGGTCCAATCGCCTGCGATGCCGCGTTGCCGGCCGAATTCGGTCAGCTCGGCGATCAGGCTGCCCCGCCAGTCCACCACCGTTCCGAAGGTGTCGAACACGATCGCCACCGGTTGCTTCGCCGCCATGGCCTTGTCCTCCCGCTTTCCCGTGCAGCGAAGCCCCCGCCAAGGCCGCGGTCAAGCGCGCCCGCCCGTCATTGCGAGGCGCTCGTCGCAATGACCGGTTGACCTGCGCTGCTCAGTGACACAGCGATAGAACATAGTTGAGACGCAAGATACCCCGGTCTAAGTTGCGCACCAGGCCGGACAACGGAGGGTGCGATGGGACGGGACATTTTGGCGGAGCTGGCCGCGGCTTTGGCATCCGGTGCCGTGGAAGTGGTCGATCTGGCGCAACCGCTGGAACCGGAGACGCCGATCATCAGCCTGCCGCCGCCGTTCGGCCAGTCCGCGCCCTTCAGGATGGAACGCATCTCAAACTACGACGACCGCGGCCCCGCCTGGGCGTGGAACAACATCTCGCTGGGCGAGCACACCGGCACGCATTTCGACGCGCCGGTGCATTGGATCACCGGCAAGAACCTGCCGGACAACACGCTGGACAAGATCCCGTCGCGCCGCCTGGTCGCCCCGGCGAACGTGATCGACTGCACCGCCGCATGCGACGCCGACGCCGATTTCCTGCTGACACCGAACGGCATCGCCGACTGGGAAGCGCGGCATGGCCGCATCGAGCCGGGAAGCTGGGTACTGCTGCGCAGCGGCTGGTCCCGCCGCACCGATACCGCCACCTTTTTGAACGCCGATGAGAATGGCGCGCACTCGCCAGGTCCTTCGCCCGAAGCGGTCAGCTTCCTGGTGCGGCAGCGTGACGTGATCGGCTTCGGAACGGAAACGGTCGGCACCGACGCCGGCCAGGCGTTCCGCTTCGACCCGCCGTTCCCGTGCCATGCCGGCATGCACGGCGCGAACAAGTTCGGTCTTGCGAGCCTGACGAACCTCGATAAACTGCCGCCCAAGGGCGCGATCCTGATCACCGCGCCGTTGAAGATCGCGGGCGGCACCGGCAGCCCCTGCCACGTACTGGCGCTGGTGGCGCGGTAATGGCCGAACGATCCTTCAGGAAGGAGGTCGGGCAACTTCGACTCAGGGCGGGGCAAGAGTTTCGCGGCGAGGGCATCCTGGCCGTCACGAAGGCGCTGCTGCAGTCCGGCGTGTCCTACGTCGCCGGATACCAGGGCGCCCCGATCTCGCACCTGATGGACGTTCTGGCCGACGCCGAGGACATTCTCGACGAACTCGGCGTGCATTTCGAAGCCTCGGCCAGCGAGGCTGCCGCCGCGGCGACGCTGGCGGCCTCGGTGAATTATCCGCTCCGCGGCGCGGCGACCTGGAAATCCACCGCCGGCACCAACGTCGCGTCCGATGCGCTGTCGAATCTCGCGTCCGGCGGCGTTACCGGCGGCGCGCTGATCGTGATCGGCGAGGATTACGGCGAAGGCAGCTCCATCATGCAGGAGCGCACCCACGCCTACGCCATGAAGTCGCAGATCTGGTTGCTCGATCCGCGGCCCAACCTGCCCAGCATCGTGCGGATGGTGGAGGAGGGTTTTGCGCTCTCCGAAGCGTCCAATACGCCGGTGATGTTGGAGGTTCGCATCCGCGCCTGCCACGTGCACGGCCGCTTCATCGCCAAGGACAACGTACGCCCAGCGTTCGGCCTGAAAGACGCGATGGAGCACCCGCGCCGCGACGTCAGCCGGATCGTGCTGCCGCCCGCGAGCTACACCCAGGAACAGGAGAAAATCCGCGACCGCCTGCCTGCCGCGCGCAGGTTCATCGTCGAGCATGGGCTGAACGAGACGTTCGCGGACGGCGCGCAGGACGTCGGCGTCATCATGCAGGGCGGCATGTACAACGGCCTGATCCGCGCGCTGCAGCTCATGGGCTTGTCGGATGCATTCGGCAACAGCCGCATTCCGCTCTATGTGCTGAACGTCACCTACCCGCTGGTGGACGCGGAAGTGACGCGCTTCTGCGCCGGCAAGCGCGCGGTGCTGATGGTGGAGGAAGGCCAGCCCGAGTTCCTCGAACAGGCGATCAACGTGATCCTGCGCAAAGCGGACATTCAGACGCGCGTGCACGGGAAAGACCTGCTGCCGATGGCGGGCGAATACACCGCCGGCGTGGTGCGCGCCGGGTTGGAATCGTTCGTCGGGCGCTATCTGCCCGGGCTGCGGCCGAACACTGTGCAGCCGCCCGCGCCGGTGCAGCCGTCCGGTCTGGAGAAGCACGTGCATCCGCGTCCGCCCAGCTTCTGCACCGGCTGTCCCGAACGGCCGATCTTCACCGCCATGAAGCTGGTGGAACGCGAGCTTGGCCCGCATCACGTGAGCTGCGACATCGGCTGCCACCTGTTTTCCATTTTGCCCCCGTTCAACATCGGCGCGACTACGATGGGCTACGGCCTCGGCTGGGCAGGTGCCGCGGCGTTGAATGCCAAGGATGCCAACCGGCGCACCATCAGCGTGATGGGCGACGGCGGCTTCTGGCACAACGGGCTTGCCTCGTCGGTCGGCAACGCGGTGTTCAACAAGACCGACAACGTGCTTGTCGTGGTAGATAATTTCTATTCCGCCGCCACCGGGGGCCAGGACATTCTGTCGTCGCGTGCGTCCAGCCGGCGTGGCACCGGCAATCCGATCGCGCGCGCGGTGCGGGGGGTCGGCGTGACATGGGTGCGCGAGGTCACCCGCACCTACGACCTGGCGCGGATGCGCGACGTGCTGAAGGAGGCGCTGACCACGCGGGAAAAGGGACCGAAGGTCATCATCGCATCCTCCGAATGCATGCTGAACCGCCAGCGCCGCGAGCGCCCGCTGATGGCGAAAGCGGCAGCGGCGGGAAAGCGCGTGGAGCGCGACCGTTTCGGCGTCGATGGCGACACCTGCACCGGCGACCGTTCCTGCATTCGCCTGTCCGGCTGCCCGTCGCTGACGGTGAAGCCGAATCCCGATCCGTTGCGCCAGGACCCGGTCGCCACCGTGCAGGAGAGCTGCGTGGGCTGCGGGCTGTGCGGCGAGGTCGCGCATGCGGCGGTGCTGTGCCCCTCGTTCTATCGCGCGCGGATCGTCACCAACCCCAGCCGCTGGGAACGCTGGCGCGCGCAGGTCGCCGCCGCGGTGATCGGCTGGTTCGCGCCGTCCGCCCATGCCTGAAGCCCCGCTGCCGCCCGAGGCCGCGCTTGGCACACGTGCCATCACCGTCGCGATCCTGGCGATGGGCGGCGAGGGCGGCGGCGTGCTGGCCGACTGGCTGGTGGAAGCCGCGGAAGCCAGCGGATTCGTTGCGCAATCCACCTCGGTGCCCGGCGTGGCGCAACGCACCGGCGCGACGATCTACTACCTCGAATTCTTCCCCCAGGCCGAAGCGGGTGCCTCGGCCGGACAGCAGCCGGTGCTGGCGCTGATGCCCGCCCCGGGCGATGTCGATCTGGTAATCGCCTCGGAACTGATGGAAGCCGGCCGCGCGATCCAGCGCGGGTTGGTAACACCCGAGCGCAGCACATTCGTGTTCTCGACCCACCGGGTTTTCGCGATGACCGAGAAGATCGCGATGAGCGACGGCCGCGTCGATGCGCCTCCGCTGCTCGATATCTGCCGAACGGCGGCGCGCCGCGTGGTCGCGGCGGACATGCAGGCGCTGGCCGAGGCGAGCGGCGCGCATCTCAGCGCCGTGCTGCTTGGCGCGGTCGCCGGATCGGGCGCGCTGCCGATGCCGCGCGCCGCGTTCGAGGCGGCGATCCGCCATGCCGGCCTCGGCGTGGAGGCAAGTCTCGCGGCCTTCGCGGCAGGCTTCGATGCGGCACGCGAGGAGAAAAACGGGGCGGAGACGGGCGAGGGCAGCGGGAACGAGACGGGGAACGAGACCGGGACAGGGAAGGGGACTTCGACTGCAACCGCTGCCAATGCCATCATCGAAGAGGGTGTGCGGCGCCTGACGGACTATCAGGATGCCGCCTACGCGCAACTCTATCGCGACCGGCTGGATCGGTTAACCCTCGACGGCGTGCTGCTCACCGAAACGGCGCGCCACCTCGCCCTGTGGATGAGCTACGAGGACACGATCCGCGTCGCCGACCTGAAGACCCGCGCCAGCCGCTTCGACCGCGTGCGCGCGGAACTGCGGGTGAAGCCCGGCCAGCTCCTGCGCATCACCGAGTTCATGCACCCGCGCGTGCAGGAAATCGCCGACACGCTCCCCGCGCCGATCGGCCGCTGGCTGCTGCGACCCGGCCCGCCGCGGCGACTGATGGAAAAGCTGACCGCGCGCGGCCGGCACGTCGAGACCACCGCGATCTCCGGGTTCCTGCTGCTGCGGAGCATCGCCGCCCTGCGCCGATTCCGCAGGCGCACGCTGCGCTTTGTCGAAGAGCAAGCGCGGATCGAGGAATGGCTTGGGCGGATCGGTGCGGTTGCGCCGCGCGATCCCGCGCTGGCGCTGGAGGTTGCACGCTGCCAGCGCCTGGTGAAAGGCTACGGCGATACGCACGACCGCGGCTGGACGAATTTCCAGCGTCTGATGCAGGAGACCGACCGGCTGGCCGGCGAACCGGGTGCGGCGGCGCGGCTTGCCGCGTTGTGCCAGGCGGCGCTGGCGGATGAGAACGGCCAGGCGCTGGCCAAGGCGTTGGAGGCAGCATGAACCGGTACCGCGACGACCCGGCCGCTCTGCGCGCGCTGGTGCGCGACGACGCGGTGCACCGCGACGTGTATATCGATCCCGACATCTTCCGCCTGGAGATGGAGCGGCTGTGGGCGCGCACCTGGATCTATGTCGGGCACGCCAGCCAGGTGCCGGCACCGGGCGACTACGTCACCTGCGACATCGCCAGCATGCCGGTGCTGATGATCCGCCAACCGGATGACGGCATCCGCGTGCTGCGCAATCGCTGCGCGCACAAGGGCGCGAAGATCGTCTCGGAGTGGTCGGGCAGCGCCGGGCGCTTCATTCGCTGTCCGTATCACAATTGGAGCTATCGCACGGACGGTTCGATCGCCGCCATTCCGCTGCGCCAGGGCTATGACGGCACCGACTTTTCCCGGTGCGAGGCCGCGCGCGGATTGCGGCCGGTCGCCACCGAAACATATCGCGGTTTCGTCTTCGTTCGCCTCAGCGAGGACGGACCGGATTTCAAGGCGTATTTCGGCGAGTCGCTGTCTTCCATCGACTACATGGTGGACCGTTCGCCCGCGGGCGAGATGCAGATCGCCGGCGGCGTGCTGCGCTACATGCACGACAGCAACTGGAAGATGTTCGTCGAGAACCTGAACGACGCGATGCACCCGATGGCGGCGCACGAATCCTCGGCGGGAACGGCGAAGGAATTGTGGAGCGACCAGCCGGACGATGCGCCGAAGCCGATGGCGATCGAACAACTGGTGCCGTTTGCCGGCAGCTACGACTTCTTCGACAAGATGGGCGAGCGCGTGTTCGACAACGGGCACTCCTATTCCGGGGCGCATTTCTCGATCCATTCCGCCTACGCGGCGGTGCCGGACTACGACGCGGCGATGCGGCGCGCCTATGGCGAGGCGCGGGCCAAGGACATCCTGGGAACCGTGCGCCACAACACGGTGTATTACCCCAGCCTGACGATCAAGGGCGCGATCCAGACGATCCGCGTGGTGCGGCCGATCGCGGTGGACAAGACGCTGATCGAAAGCTGGAGCTTCCGCCTGAAGGACGCGCCGGACATCTTCTTCAGGCGCAACGTCACCTACACCCGCCTGATCAACTCGCCGATGTCCGTGGTAGGGCACGACGACCAGCAATGCTACCGGCTGATCCAGGAAGGCCTGGCCGCCGGCGGCAACGAGTGGGTGAATTTGCAGCGCGACTACCGGCCGGAGGAACGCGGCGCGCACGACCTGACGGTGAACGGCACCAGCGAGCTTCCCATGCGCAACCAGTTCCGCGCCTGGGCCCATTTCATGGGTGCCGCATGACCGACCCGGAAATTGCGCGGTTCATCTACCGCGAGGCGCGGCTGTTGGACGAGAAGCGCTGGGATGTGTGGTACGCGCTGTTCACCGAGGACGGGCACTACTGGGTGCCGCTGACGCGCAACCAGCCGGATGCCGAGATGCACACCTCGCTGGCCTATGAGGACAAGCTGCTGCTGCGCCTGCGCATCGAGCGCCTGCGCCGCCGGCCGCCGTCGCAACGCCCGGGAAGCTGGAGCCAGCATGTGCTGCAGGCGCCGGAGATCGAAACGGCGGACAGTGGAACCTGGCTGACCCGCACAGCCTTTCACTATGCCGAGGCGCGGGGCGATGCGATGCAGACGCTCACCGGCGTAATGCTCCATGAACTGGTGCGGCAGGACAGCGCGCTGCGCATCCGGCTGAAACGGGTGGACCTGCTGAACTGCGACGCGGCACTGCCATCGATTCAATTGTTTCTGTAGATGGCGAGTGACCCGGCAAAAAGGCCGCGCGCGGCGAACCGAAGGCGATGCCGCAACGACTGGGGGGTGCAGCCAGGCTGCGTGGACACGCGCGGGCTGAAACGGTGGTGACCGCGCATTCCTACGACGGCGTCGCGCTGTGCTGTCCTGTAACGGAGCCTTATGTCCGCCGCTCGGAACACGGTGCCGCATGGTTTCTCGCGCGCGCACTGCGCCGCCTTCTCAATGCGGGCAATCTGACGAAGCCGGACATCGACGGGCTTTGCGTCTCCAGCTTCACCCTGCATCCCGACACTGCGGTCGGCTTCACCCAGTATGTCGGCATGTCGCCGCGCGTCCTGGAGTGGCTGCCGATGGGCGGCGCCTGCGGCGTGATCGCGCTCCGGCGGGCGGCGCGCGCGGTGCAGGCGGGGGATGCCGAAATCGTCGCGTGCATCGCCGGTGACACCGCGAACGAAACCAGCTTTCGCGCCCTGCTGGCGGATTTCAGCAGCTTCTCGCGCGATGCGGTGTATCCCTACGGCGCAGGCGGTCCGAATGCGAGCTTCGCGCTGATCGCCGATGCCTATATGCGCGCAACCGGCGCCACACGCGAGGATTTCGGCACCATCGCGGTGGCGCAGCGTGCCAACGCACGGCGCAATCCGCTCGCGCTGTTGCGTAACGAGATGACGATGGCGCAATACCTCGCCGCGCGCCCGATCGCCGAGCCGCTGCATCTGTTCGACTGTGTCATGCCCTGCGCCGGCGCCGACGGATTCCTGGTGATGCCGGAGGCGCGGGCGCGCGCCCGCAACCTGCCGTTCCTGCGCGTGCTGGGTGCGATCGAGCGGCACAATGCCTTCCCGGACGATCCCGTTCAGTTGCGCGGCGGCTGGGCGATGGATCGCGACGCCCTCTGGGGCCAGGCCGGGATCGGCCCGCGCGACGTGCGGCTTGTCGAAACCTATGACGACTACCCGGTGATCTCGATGCTGCAATTCGAAGGTCTCGGCTTCTGCGCACCGGGCGACGGACCAGGCTTCGTGCGCCGGCACGACTTCACGATCGAAGGCAGCCTGCCGCACAACACCGGAGGCGGCCAGTTGTCGGTCGGCCAGGCGGGCGCGGCCGGTGGCTATCTCGGGCTGGTGGAGGCGATGCGGCAATTGCTGGGCGAAGCCGAGGGGCGGCAGGTCGCCAACGCGCGCCATGCGCTGGTCAGCGGGTTCGGCATGATCAACTACGATCGCGGCCTGTGCACCTCCGCCGCCGTGCTGGGGCGCGCATGATCCGGCTGCAACGCTGTGCCGATTGCGGCGCCGCGCAATATCCGCCCCGCGAGGTCTGCGGCGCGTGCCTGTCCGATCGGCTGGCATCGGACAGTGCCGACTCGCTACCCGCCCGCGTGCTGGCCCGCACGCGCTTGCACCACAGCAACGAACCGCGTTTTCGGGCCCGCCTGCCGCTGACCGTCGGGCTGGTGCAATTCGATGCCGGCCCGGTGGCGGTGTGCTTCCTCGCGGAAACGGCGGCACAAGGCGATGCCGTGCAGGTGCGGATCGGCGCGGACGATTTGCTGGAGGCCGCGTGATGCGCGCCCTCTCGCTCGCTGGTATTGGTGCGGGCAATCGGGTCGCCTCGTTGCCACATCGTGCGGTACCGAAGGTTGGCCATGAGGCACCCGCTTCACCCTCACCCGTCGCTTCGCGGCGACCTCTCCCGCCTCGCGGGAAAGGCTTGCTTTCGCGTCACAAGCGCGACCCGGCCTCGCGCAGCAACGGCAGCACCGTCTCGATGAAATACGGCAGTTCGGCCTTGTAATTCACAAACGACAGCGCCACACCCACGAATCCCACCCGGCTGATCGCCGCCAGCTCGCCGGCGATGCGTTGCGGCGTGCCGATCAGCGGATAGGTGCCCGCGCCACCGATGAACCGCTTGCGGTGCAGCCGATACGCCGCGGGATCGTGCGACCCGGAGAACTTCGCCTTGTTGCCCATGTAGTGGTCGGCGCCCGCGGCCTGAATTCCGCGCCAAAAAAAGTTGGGTTCCCCGTTGGTCCTGAAGAATCAGGGAGATAGTCCGGGTTTGCGAATCGAGGACCATCACCAACGGGGTGCGGGATGTTGCCACAGGGTGTGCTGGGCTTCCAGTACGAAGCCGAACGCTCAAGCACCGGGGTCACCTCGCTGGCGGGCTTGCCGCTATATCTCGACCTGATCCACCGCAGCGGGCTGGCCGCGGCGATCCGCCAGCATGTCCAGGTCGCCGGCCGCCAAGGGTGGCTGGACCTTCAGATGGTGCTGGCGGCGATCGAGCGGGACCTGCTGTCGCGCGCCGAGCGGCGTTCGCTGAAGCAGCGTTGGCGGCGCGAGCGCGAGCGTGTGGTGCCATCGCCCTCGGCGCTGTCGGCCTGGCTGGAGCGTTTCCATGACCCGGCATCGCCGAAGGCGGTTGCCGGCATGGCGTTCATTCCGGCGGTGACGGCGGCGTTGCAGGGGGTGTGGCGGGCCAACCAGGCACTGTTGGGCTTCATTCAGCAGCATCACCCGGCGACCGCGGCCACCTTGGACATGGATGCCACTTTGGTCGAGACCCACAAGCGCGACGCACTGCATTGCTACAGGGGGCTCAAAGCGTATCAGCCGCTGAACTGCTGGTGGGCGGAGCAGGGCACGATGCTGTACTCGGAGTTCCGCGACGGCAACGTGCCTGCCGGGCACGAGCAATTGCGGGTGCTGACGGACAACCTGCGGTACTTGCCGGCGAACGTGACCAAGGTGTCGCTGCGCTCGGACACGGCGGGGTACCAGGAAGAGTTGCTGCTGTATTGCGGCGAGGGGAAGGACAAGCGGTTCGGGGTCATCGACTTTGCGATCGGCGCCGACGTGACCGAGGCATTCCGTGCGGCGGTGCTGGCGACGGCGGAGACCGAGTGGAAGCCGTTGATCCGGATGGTGGACGGCAAACCGCAGCAGATCGACCAGGAGTGGGCCGAGGTCTGCTACGTACCGAATTGGGCGGGGCACAGCCGCAAGCGGGCGGATTACCGGTTCCTGGCGATCCGCGAGCCGCTGCGCCAACTCCCACTGGGCGACGCGGCGCAACTGCCGTTTCCGACGCAGGAGTTCGTCAGCAAGGGCATCTACAAGCTGTTCGGGGTGGTCACCAACCGCAGGGACGCCGGCGACCGGGTGATCTGGTGGTTGCGCGAGTGCTGCGGCAAGAGCGAGGAAGTCCATTCGGTGATGAAGAACGACCTGGCCGGCGGGCAACTGCCGTCCGGGTTGTTCGGCGCCAACGCCGCATGGTGGGCCTTGATGATCCTGGCGCACAACCTGAACGCCGCGATGAAACGGCTGGTGCTGGGCAAGGAATGTACTGGGCAAGGACTGGGCGACGAAACGGATGAAGGCACTGCGCTTCCGGCTGATTGGTTTGCCGGGCCGCGTGGTCAGTCATGCGCGCAAGCTGATCATTCGCCTGGGCGCGAGCGCTGAAGCGCTGGCGACCATCGTCACCGCGCGCCAGACGATCCGGGCGCTGGCATGCGGGCCGGCCGGATGAACAGCCGCAGCCGGCTACTCCGCATCTTGGGTTCTGCCACCAGCCACCGTATCGGGAGGCAGCGCCTCTCCTTGTCCGCAGCTCAGGCTTCGGACTCGCGGTGGTTGCACAGCCTCAAGACAGGACTCGCCCATCGTGCAGCCGCACACGAGGCAGAGGCAATCTCGATGCCGCACTGAGCCGGAACTGCCGTATCGCCTGAATATCTGCCTGTCACTCGGCGCGTTCGTCAGTTTGTTCGGGAATCCTGGCAGCACGCGCCGGTTGACATTCACGCCGCGAACCGGCATTGGTTGTCCATGCTTCATGTGACTCGCACGGACATCGCCGCCCGCCGACGCCGCCGTTCCTCGACGGGGGTGTGGAGTCTGCGCGTGCTGTAAGCGAGTTAGCGGATCGATCACAACGGCCCCCGTCGGCAGCGACGGGGGCCGTTGTGCATTTTGGGTCTCCGTCGCTCCTTTTGCCAACAACCAGGAGGACATGATGACCAGTACAACCAACGCATTCGCAGCCGAACCGCGGCCAGGACCGTTCGACGCGGTGATGGATATCACGCCGCGGCCACAGATGGTCTTCGTCGCCGGCCAGGGTTCGTGGCTGACCGATAGCGAAGGGCGTCGCTATCTCGATTTCATTCAGGGCTGGGCGGTGAACTGCCTGGGTCACTCGCCGCGCCCGATCATCGACGCGCTGGCGCGGCAGGCCGAGCGCCTGATCAATTGCAGTCCCGCCTTCTACAACGACCAAATGATCCGGCTTGCCAATCTGCTCTCGCTCCATAGCGGGCTGCACCAGGTGTTTCTTGCCAATAGCGGTGCCGAGGCGAACGAGGGCGCCATCAAGCTTGCGCGCAAATGGGGCACGCAATACCGCGACGGCGCCTGCGAGATCATCACCATGGATCACGGCTTCCATGGCCGCACGCTGGCCACGATGTCGGCTTCCGGCAAGGCGCAGTGGGAGCAGCTTTATGAGCCGAAGGTGGCCGGCTTTGTGAAGGTACCGCTCAATGACCTTGCTGCCGTCGAGGCCGCGATGACGCCGCGAACGGTGGCCGTGATGCTGGAGCCGATCCAGGGCGAGGCCGGTGTCTTCGAGGCGACGGTTCCCTACCTGCGCGCGCTGCGTGCGTTCACCCGCGATCATGGCATGTTGCTGATCCTTGACGAAATTCAAACGGGGATCGGCCGCACCGGACGCATGTTCGGCTTCGAGCATGCCGGCATCACGCCAGATATCATGACGCTGGCCAAGGGTCTCGGCGGAGGCGTGCCGTTGGCGGCGCTGGTCGCCCACCGCGACGTCTGCTGCTTCGATTATGGCGACCAGGGTGGAACGTTTTGCGGCAATCCGCTGATGGCGGCGGCGGGGTGCGCCGTGATCGAGGAAGTCACGAAGCCCGGGTTCCTGGCGCGCGTGGCGCAAGTCGGCGGTTATCTGGCGGAGCGGCTGCGCATGCTGTCGCGCGAGCACGGTTGCGGCGCGGTACGCGGCAGAGGTCTGCTGCTGGCACTCGACCTCAAGCGTGACATCGCTCCGCTTGTCGCCGACTTGGCGCGGGCGCGCGGATTGCTGGTCAATGCGCCGCGTGCCGATTCCCTGCGTTTCATGCCCGCGCTCACGGTCACCGACGCGGAGATCGACCGGATGATCGACATCCTCGACGCCGCGTTAGGGGAAATCGTGCCGGCCTGACACGGCCGCCGCATCCGTCGTGACGGACCCCCGGGGGCAAGCCCCGGGGGCAAGCTCTGTCCCGCCATCGATGACTTTGCGACCGCCTCAGCCGTCGCGTTCGCGCTCCCGCAGGAAGTCGATGAACGCTGCCGCGAGCGTGCCGGTCTTCGCCTCCCAGCCGGAGAAATCAACGTCCACGTCCACGTCGTCGCTGAGGATCTCGCGATACGTGCTGTTCGGCAGCAGCCGGTGCGCGGCCTGGCCCGGCGCGCGCGGATGCACCAGGTCGTTGCCGGGGATGATGATCGCCGGCAACGTCATCCGTCGTAGCTCGTCAGGCGTAATGCCGGCGACCGGATTGCCGGAGTCCTTGTTGAAACCGGCCAGCCAGCGCTGCATGCCGGCGACGAATTTTTCAACCCCCATGCCCAGCAGCGTCTCGCGGTTCACTGGATTGGCCTGGATCATCGCGGCGAAATGCTCGGTCTGGCACACCGCCTCGATGCCGCCTTGCGCCGCGGCTTCGAGGAATTGTTCGTAGTAATTCCACGCGAGGCGCCTGGCCGCATATGGCCCGCCGGTGACGCGCCAGAGCAGCAGCGCCTTCACCGCATCGGGATGGTGCAGCGCCAGCAGCAGCGACATGCGCGCGCCGGACGAGCATCCGCAGACATAGGCCGGCCCGGCATCCAGCGCCTGCAGCAACCCATGAAGATCCTCCGCCTGCGCCAGGCTTTCGTTGTCTCCGGCAAGTGCGATGCCGGAGGCGCCGACATTGCGGCGGTCGTGCAGCAGGACGCGAAAGCCGGCCTCGGCGATCAGCGATGCGAGCGCATGCTCTGCCATGATACCGCGCCGGCCGCCGGGCGTGAGCGTGACCCACGGGCCGCTGTGGCCGACCACTTCATAGACGAGGTCCACTCCGCGTATGCGCTTGACCGGCATGTTCGCCTCCCGTTGAGCGTTGGGGGTTGTTGCTACGCCTGAATCGACAGCCCGGGCAATTTCCATCCCACCCATTCGCACAGCGCGCCGCCCATCACCTGCGCCAGATCGGGGCCTGACAACCACGGCAGTTCCTCGGTGAACATGGTGACGCATTGGCGATACGAGCAGGGCATGCGGGTGATGTCGGTGCCCCAGAAGCTGCGCTGCGGACCGAAGGCGTCGAAGATGCGGCGGATATGGGGATGGATGTTGCGCCACGGATAGGCTTCGCTGGAATAGCTTGGCGCACCGGAAAGCTTCACGGCCACGTTGGGGTATTTGGCGAGCGCCAACAGTTCGGGCAGGTCGGCGAAGGCCGCATCGTCGGCGGTGCCGCCGCCGCGGCCCATGTGGTCGATGAGCATGCGCAGGCCGGGATGATGCTCGGCCACGCGCGCGACGGCATCAAAATGACCGCCGGCGAGCAATCCGATCGGCAGTTCGGCGCGTTCGGCCGCGGGCCACAACCAGTCGAGCGTGCCGTCGGTCCACCAGCTTTGCTGATGCGGCTGGTTGAAGGTGAAGCGCAGCCCGAGCATGCCCGGCTGCTGCTTCCAGGTGTCGATCAAAGCGCGGCTTTCCGGCTTTTCGACCGGGAAGTGGCCGAGAATAGCGAATTTGTCGGGATGCAGCCGCGCCGCCTCGATCGCGGTCGGCACCGTTTGCGGCAGCGAACTCGGAGGATGGATCAGCGCGGCATCGACGCCGGCCGCGGCCATTTCCTTTAGGGCGTCATCCTTGGAGTAGGTGGGTATCTGACGATGATGCCCGCTCATCCTGGCGTTCTCCCAGATGTGAATCTGGGAATCGACGATCAGCATGGGTGTGATTCTCCTGTTCAACCTTTACTCCCCCTCCCACAAGGGGAGGTGGAATCAACTGCCTCACTCTACTGCCTTGCCCAGGCGCGATCACTCCGCGGCGCGCGCGGGCGCCTGGTCGGAGAGCAACGGCATGACCTCGTGGGCGAAGCGGCGCATGCTGCGGCGGCCGCGCTCGCCGCCGCCCGAGCCGCCGCCGTTGATCAGCACGTAGCCGGCGCCGGCCTGTTGCAGCGCTTCGAGTTTGCGCGCGATCTCGTCCGGATTGCCATAGATGGCGCTGTTGACATTCACCGCCCGCGGGTCGCCGCTCGCGCGATCCGGGCCGCCATGCACGGTGCCGTCCGGCCGCGTGGCCAGCTTCAATTGCCGCATGCGGTTCTGCAGCCGGCGCTCCAGCGCGGCGTCGCGTTCGGCATCGTTGTCGGCGACGAAGAAGGCGCGGGTGATGCCGACCTGCATCGGATCGAAGTGCCGCCCGCTTGCTTCGACGGTGGCCTTGAACACCGCGATGCTCTGCGCAACGTCGTCCGGGGACGCGTACTGGCCGAGCAGAAGATTGAAGCCGCGCTCGGCAACGTTGCGGATGGAACGGGCGCTGCCGGCGCCCATCCAGACCGCCGGGTGCGGCTTCTGCGCGGTGGGTGGCTCGACGACGATGTCGTCGAACCGCCAGTAGTGGCCGTGATGCGAGAAGCGTTGCTCCGAGGTCCAGGATTTGAGGATCACGCCGATTGCTTCCTCGAAACGGGCGTCGGCTTCTTCCATAGGCACGGTGAAGCCGGCGAATTCGTTGTAGCGGTAGCCCTTGCCGATGCCGAAATCCAACCGTCCCCCCGACAGCAGATCCAGCGTCGCCGCTTGCTCGGCCAGCAGGACCGGATTGTGCCATGGAAGAACAATCACCGCGGTGCCGAGGCGCAGCGTGCGGGTGCGGGCGCCGAGCCAGGTGAGCAAATTGAGCGTGGCCGAGACCTGGCCGAAGCCGGTGAAGTGGTGCTCGACGACGAAGGTGCCGTGGAAGCCAAGGGCCTCGGCTTCGACGTTGTACTCGATGAAGTCGCGGAAGCCTTCCGCGCTGTCGAACTCGCCGCCGCCGCGGCGCGCCGCCGCGCTGCCGAACAGACCGAACCGCATGCTGTCGCTCTCCTGTCGCCGCCGCCCTGGCGATGGAGGCTAGACGCGAGGCCGCGATGTTCCAAATGCCCGTTTTTGATCGGCGGCATAGCGGTGCGGCATGGGTGAGGGTGGCGTGAGCCGACCCGTTCACCCTCACCCGCGTCGCTTCGCGCCTCGACCTGTCCCGCGCGGCGGCAGAGGCTTACTCAATCTCCCGCCGGCGGCGTAGTCGGCGACCAACTTCGTCACCGTCTGCGCCACGGCCTCACGCGCGACCGAACTGGCGCGGCTGGCCGCAACTCCCAGCGCCAGCATACGGAATATTCCGCTGACCGTCAGGCGATGCGCGTCGGCCAGGCCGCGCGCGCATTCGCCGGCCACCGACGCGTGCGGCAGGATCGAGGCGCCGACACCCTGCTGCACCATCAACCGGATTGTCTCGTGGTCGTTGAGTTCGACCTCGACCTTCAGCTCGATGCCCTGCCCGGCGAGCAATGCGTCCATTGCCGCGCGCAACCCGTCGCCGAGGATCAGCGTTGTGCGACGCAGCTCGGCGGCGGTAACGACGCCTGCCGCGCGTGTGCCTGGCCGCGTTACCAGGACCATCTCCTCCTCGGCAAGCCGGGTCGAAACGATCAGCCGGCTACGTGACAATTCGGACAACAGCGCCAGGTCGATGCGGCCGTCGATCAGCATCTCCTCCAGGCGCACCATGCCGCCATGCACGACCTTCAGTTCGATCTTGGGAAACTGCTGCCGCATCCGGGCGAACAGCTCCGGCACCAGCACCGGGCAAAGCGTCGGGGTCACGCCCAGGATGATCTTGCCGCTGGGAAACGCGTCATGGGCACGGATTTCATCGCTGGTGCGCTCGACATCGCGCAGGATGCGGGTGGCGCTGTCGAGCAAGCGCTGGCCGGCCTCGGTAAGGCGGACGCCGCGATTGACGCGGGTAAACAGGGCGGCGCCGAGTTCTTCCTCCAGCCGTTGCACCTGCCGTGTCAGCGCCGGCTGGGCGACGTGCAGATGCGCCGCGGCGCGGGTGATGCTGCCGAGCTCGGCGATGTGGACGAAATAGCTGAGACCGCGCAGTTCCATGTCGCCGGGACTATACGCCAGCCCATGCCGGCACGATATGGCGCGGATACACATTCGGCATTTGCTTGATGGCAGGGCAGGACCCTAGCCTTGCCTCACTGTCGTTGCGAGGCGCGGCCTGACCGTTATTGCGAGGGGTGCCCTGACTGTCATTGCGAGGCGCGAAGCGACGAAGCAATCTCCCGGCTGGCGACCGGCGGTTACCCAGGCGGAAGATTGCTTCGTCGCTTCGCGCCTCGCAATGACATGGTGACGAGTGACACGTTGATCGGGCAGCACGGGACATGTCCATGGAATTTGGCTGGTACGTTGAGTTTCACCGCCAGGTAGCGCAGCAGTCGGACACCGACGCCTTCGCCCAGGGCCTGGCGCAGGTGGAGGACGCCGAGCGCTGGGGGCTCGACGCGATCTGGCTGGCGGAGATCCACCAGCAGGCCAACCGCTCGGTGCTGTCGGTGCCGATGACCGTCGCCAGCGCGATCGCCGCGCGCACCAGCCGCATCAAGATCGGTACGGCGGTGCAGGTCCTGCCGCTGTGCCATCCGCTGCGGCTGGCCGAGGAATCCGCAACCGTCGATCAGATCAGCCGCGGACGGCTGCTGCTGGGCGTCGGGCGCAGCGGCAACCCGCGTGCCTATGCCGCTTACGGCGTGCCCTATTCGGAAAGCCGCGAGCGCTTCTACGAGACGCTGGACATCCTCAAGCTGGCATGGACGCAGCCCAGCTTCTCGTATGACGGCCAGTTCCACAGCTTCACGGACGCGCGCGCGGTGCCGCGGCCGTATCAGCAGCCGCATCCGCCGATCCGCATCGCCGGCGCCAGCGAGGACACCTTCCCGGTCCTGGGCAAGCTCGGCTACCCGCTGTTCGTCGCGGTGCGCAGTGGGTCGCTGGCCGGCCTGGCGCCGGACCTGCAAGCCTATCGCGAAGCCTACAAGGCGGCCGGGCATCCCGGCAAAGGCGACGTGCACCTGCGGCTAACGCTGCATGTCGCCGAAACCGACGCCCGGGCGCGCGAGCAAGCCGAACCGAGCATCATGCTGGGCTATCGCAAGCTGATCACGCAGCTCGAGGGTTCGCCGAACAAGCGGCGCCGTGCCGAGCTGGAGGACGTGCGCACGCTCACCTATGCGGACGTGCTGCGCGACAAGGTGGTTGTAGGCGGTCCGGAGCATGTTGCCGGCCGGCTGCGGCAATTGCAGGAGGAGCTGGGGATCGACGGCATCCTCGCCGAACTGAATTTCGGTGGCACCGTTCCGTCCGAACAAATGATGCAGTCGCTGCGGCTGTTGTGCGAGGAAGTGCGGCCGCGGTTGGTGTGACCGGGCACTGGCACGAACCCGTGAGATGACGCCGCGGCGACAATCGCGGGCGCGGCTGATCCGATCCGAACGCTGCTCCGAGTTAAGACTGTGCGCCGGCTGAACGGCACCTTGCAGCAGCAGCCCTTCCCAGCGCGATCCGCCCGTTCCCTGATGCTGGCCGCGGTGGCGCCGTCGCTGGCGCTGGCCGTCGCCCCGCCATCGCGCAGACATGCCGAACGTCATGCAATCAAACGGCGTCATTCAGGTCGTCACCTCGGTTCTGCTGCCGAACTGACGGGTCTCGCGGGTCGCAGGTGGAGGTGTGACGCCGCTTCCGGCTGTTGGGCCCAGCACAGGCCCCGCGTCATGCTCGGTGCGGCATGTGCTTGCCGGTGCCGACGGTCTGGATCGCTGGCTGCAACGCGCGATCATGCCGCGCCAGGCATTGGCACAGGAATACACGCTATGCAGGGCCGGGATCCGGCTTGCCCCCGCCCCGGCCAAACGCCATCTTTCGGGCGGAGGCCCGCCATGATCCGACTGCCCGAACCCAAGCAGGACGTGCTCGACCGCCGCGACGCCATCATCGCCGGCCTGTGCCCGTTGCTGGCCGACGAGGCTGTGATCGCCGAGCAAAACCTGCTGAAGCCATACGAAACGGACGGCCTGTCCGCCTACCGCCAGGTGCCGCTCGCCGTGGTGCTGCCGGAGACCACGGAACAGGTCGCCGCGGTGATGCGCTTTTGCCACGCGAACGGCGTGCGGACGGTGCCGCGCGGCGCCGGCACCTCGCTGTCCGGCGGCGCGCTGCCGCTGGCGGATGCGGTGGTGGTCGGGCTGATGCGGATGAACCGCATCCTCGACATCGACTACGCCGACCGCTGCGCTACGGTCCAGGCCGGCGTTACCAATATCGGCATCACCAACGCGGTGGCCGCGCACGGCTTCTTCTACGCGCCCGACCCGTCGAGCCAGCTCGCCTGCATGATCGGCGGCAACGTCAACATGAACTCCGGCGGCGCCCACTGCCTCAAATACGGCGTCACCGCCAACAACCTGCTCGGCCTGAAAATCGTCACCGTGGACGGCGAAATCGTCACCATCGGCGGCGAGCATCTTGACGCCGCGGGGTATGACTGGCTCGGGCTGCTCACCGGCAGCGAGGGTATGCTGGCGGTGGTCACCGAGGTCACCGTGCGCATCCTGCGCGGCCCGGAAGGCGCGCGCGCCATGCTGGCGGCGTTCCGCTCCAACGAGGTGGCTGGTGCGTGCGTGGATTCGATTATCTCCTCGGGCATCATCCCGGTGGCGCTGGAGTTCATGGATCGACCGGCGATCCATGCCTGCGAGGATTTCGCGCATGCCGGCTACCCGCTGGATGCGGAAGCGATGCTGATCATCGAAGTGGAGGGCAGCGCGGAAGAACAGGACGACCTGCTGGCGCGGCTCAGTGCGATCTGCAACCGGCATGATCCGATCAGCCTGAAAGTATCGCAATCGGCGGCCGAGTCGCTGGCGATCTGGAAGGGGCGCAAGGGTGCGTTCGGCGCGGTGGGGCGGATTAGCCCGGACTATCTGTGCATGGACGGCGTGATTCCCACGTCGCGCCTGCCCGACGTGCTGCGGCGGATCGGCGAAATGTCGGATGCGTATGGGTTGAAGGTCGCCAACATCTTCCATGCCGGCGACGGCAATTTGCATCCGCTGATCATGTTCGACGCCAACGACGCCAACAGCTTCCATCGCGCCGAGGAATTTGGCGCCGAGATCCTGAAACTGTGCGTCGAGGTGGGCGGCTGCCTGACCGGCGAGCATGGCGTGGGGGTGGAGAAGCGCGAGCTGATGCCGGTGCAGTTCGCCGCGCACGAGCTGGAGCAGCAGCGGCGGATCAAGACGGCGTTCGATCCGGGGTGGTTGCTGAACCCGCACAAGGTGTTCCCACTTGTCAGCGCCTGATCGCAATCCGATGGCATTGCGAGTTGACCACCGGCCGGCGGCGGCGGCCGACCCACCCTGGATGAAACCGCGCCGGTCGCAGGAAGCAGGAGGCAGGAGGCTCCCCCTCCCCTTGTGGGAGGGGGTTGGGGGGAGGAGTCGGTCGGAGGCTCGCACCGACCCCTCCCCCCAACCCCCTCCCACAAGGGGAGGGGGAGTCTGTTTCTTGTCGGCAGCGCAGCGACGAAGCGATCTCCTGCCCGGCCAGCGATGGCTCCGCGCGCGGAAGATTGTTTCGTCGCTGTGCGCCTCGCAATGACCTCGGTCGTGAACGCCGTCGTGTCGAGTTCCGTGCTATCAACCCAAGCTGATGCTGGCGAATCCGCAATCGCCGCCGCCGTCGCCGACGCCGCCTCGACAGGCGAACCGCTGCTGGTCTGCGGCAACGGCACCAAGCTCGGCATGCTCCGCCCGGTGCAGGCGGCGCGCAGCCTCTCCACCCGCGACCACGCCGGCATCACGCTCTATTCCCCCAAGGAACTGGTCATCTCCGCCCGCGCCGGCACGCCCTTGCCGCAAATCGAAGCCACCCTTGCCGAACGCGGCCAGCACCTGATCGCCGAGCCACCCGACCTGGGCGTCCTGCTGGATTCCCCTGACCGGCCGCAGACCATCGGCGGCATCGTCGCCGCCAACCTGTCCGGGCCTCGCCGCGTTGCCTGGGGGGCGATGCGCGATCACGTGCTGGGCATCCGCTTCGTCACCGGCCGGGGCGAGGTGGTGCATTCCGGTGGCCGCGTGCTGAAGAACGTCACCGGCCTCGACTTGTGCAAGTTGCTCTGCGGCAGCCACGGCACGCTGGGCGTGATCACCGAGGTCACCTTGAAGGTGCTGCCGGCGCCGGAAGCCACCGGCACGCTGGTGCTGGCCGGGCTCGACGCGGTCGCCGGCGTGGCGGCGCTGTCGGCCGGACTGGGTTCGCCGTTCGGCATCTCGGCCGCCGCCTGGCTGCCCGCGGCATCGGCGGCCCTGGTCCCGGAACTCGCGCCGTTCGGCGGCGCCGTCGCGCTGCTGCGGATCGAGGATTTTCCCCCGTCGGTCGCCTATCGCACCGCGAAGCTGCGCGACATGCTTCGTCTCCAGCCGGCCGAAATCCTGGACGACGCCACCTCGCGCGCGGTATGGCGCGCCGTGCGCGACGCAAGCCCCCTGCAAGTATCGGCGAACGACGCGGTGTGGCGCGTCTCGGTGCGGCCGTCAGCCGGCCCCGGCGTATTGCGCGCCGTCGCCGGCGCAGGCGCCGGCGGCTTCCTCGACTGGGGCGGCGGCCTGGTGTGGCTGGCCGGCCCGGCCGATGCCGCCACACATGAAGCGGTCGAGGCAGCCGCGCGGACGGCACAAGGCACCTGGACCCTGCTGCGCGCACCGGAACCGCTGCGTGTCGCGGTGCAGGTGGTGCCGCCCGAACTGGCTCCACTTGCGGCGATCACCCGCCGGGTGAAGGCGGCGCTCGATCCGCGCGGCATCCTCAATCCGGGCCGGCTCTACGCGGGGCTGTGAGCATGGTGCCGACCACGGTCATCATCCTTCTGTTCCTGGTCGCCTTCTTCCTGGTCACCTGGCAATACGTGCAAATCGACCCGAGGCGGCGCATCCTGAACGTCCGCTTCGCACTGATGGCAGGCGCTGTCGTCACCGATGTCGGCTATCCGATATTCACCTTCGAGGCCCCCGGCGACCGGCTCGCCTCGTGGCTGTTCCTGGCTTTGGGGCTGTTCTGGCTGGCCAGCGCCTACTATCTGTTGCGCCGCATGCCGCCGCGCGAGAACTACTGAGCCGATGGAGACGAACTTCACCGCGGAGCAATTGCGCGACCCGGACACCGCCGTGTCGAACCAGGTGCTGCGCACCTGCGTGCATTGCGGCTTCTGCACCGCCACCTGCCCCACCTTCGTATTGCTCGGCGACGAGCTCGACAGCCCGCGTGGCCGCATCTACCTCATCAAGGACATGCTGGAGGCCAACCGGCCGGCGACGGAAGAGGTGGTGCTGCATATCGATCGCTGCCTGTCCTGCCTGTCCTGCATGACCACCTGCCCGTCCGGCGTGAACTACATGCACCTGGTCGATCACGCGCGGAACCACATCGAGCGCACGTATCGCCGCCCCTGGCACGAATGCCTGCTGCGCGGATTGCTTGGCACGCTGCTGCCGCGTCCCGGGCTATTCCGCGCCGCGTTGCTGGGCGCCCGGCTGGCACGGCCGCTGGGCCGGCTGGTGCCGGGCCGCTCCATGCCGGCGCAACGGCTGCGGGCGATGCTGTCGCTGGCACCGCGACACCTGCCGCCGCCGGCCGCGCCGGAGCGCCCGCGCGTGCATCCGGCGCTGGGCGAACGGCGCGGGCGCGTGGCATTGCTCGCCGGCTGTGCCCAGCAGGTGCTGGCGCCGGAGATCAACGCCGCAACGATCCGCCTGCTGACCCGGCTGGGCGTCGAGGTGGTGGTGCCCGCGGACAGTGGCTGCTGCGGCGCACTGAACCACCACATGGGCCAGCACGCCGCCGCGATGCGGCGCGTCCGTGCCAACGTCGCCGCCTGGAGCGCCGAGATCGAGGGCGACGGGTTGGACGCGATCGTCATCAACGCGTCCGGTTGCGGCACCGTGGTGAAGGACTACGGTTTTCTCCTCCGCACCGACGAGCCGTGGCGTTCCCGCGCGGAGACGGTGGCGGGCCTGGCGCTCGACATCAGCCAGTTCCTGACGCGGATCGGCTATGCGCCGACACGGGCCAAGCCGGGCCTCACCGTCGCCTACCATTCCGCGTGCAGCCTGCAACACGGCCAGAGCATCACGGCCGAGCCGAAGGCGCTGCTGGCCCGGGCCGGTTTCACCGTGGTGGAACCCGCCGAACCGCATCTCTGCTGCGGCTCGGCGGGCACCTATAACCTGCTGCAGCCGGCGATCGCTGAGCGCCTGCGTGCGCGCAAACTGGACAATCTGCGGGCGACTCGGCCCGATCTGGTCGCCGCGGGCAATATCGGCTGCATGACCCAGCTTGCCGGCGGCGGCCTGCCGGTGGTGCACACGGTCGAACTGCTGGACTGGATGGCGGGCGGGAAGCGGCCCGCGGCGCTCGCGGCGCTGTCGCCACCGGTACCCGCATGATGCTGGCGTGCCGAATGCGCCGCCGCCATGGCATGCGGCGTCGCGTATTCGCTTTGGCGGTGTGCGCTCTGCCCGGACTGGCCCTGGCCCAAAGCCCCGGGGAGAAACGCGCCGCGACGAACCAACTGCTGGATGCGCTGAAGAACGCGCCAAGCGAGGCGGCGGCCGCGCCGCTCGAACTGCGGATCCGCGAGCTCTGGGCGACGGCCGGCACGCCGGCGGTGACGCTGCTGATGAGCCGCGGCCTGCGCGAGTTGCACGCCGGCGCGGACGCCGACGCGATCGAGGATTTCGGCGACGCCATCACGCTGGATCCGACCCTGGCCGAAGCGTACCATCAGCGCGCCGTCGCGCGCTATCAGGCCGGCGACACCGCGGGCGCGATCGCCGACCTGGAGGCAACGGTGCGGCGCGAGCCGCGCGACTTCGCCGCGTTCGAGACGCTGTCGCGCATCGCCGAGGCGAGCGAGGACTGGAAGGGCGCCTATGCCGCCTGGCAGAAGGTCATCGAGATCGACCCGAAGACGCCGGGCGGCGAGGACCGGCTGAAGGAGCTGAAACGCAAGGCGTTCGGCGAGGAGACATAGGCCGCACCTCTTCCGCGCGGCGCGCGGGAGAGGTCGCGGCGCGAAGCGGGGAGGGTGATCGGGTCGCCTCACTTCGTTGTATTGCGTTGCTTTGGGTGAGGGGCGGCGGAGCGACCCGATCGCCCTCACCCGCGGCGGTCACGCGCGTCGCCCCCGCCTGGTGGGCGAGGTGTCCGGGCTGGCTCAACCGCAGGCGTTGCCGCGCAACGTGTAGGATTTCACGACGCCGCCCGCGACGGCGAACGTCGTCTCGCAAGTCAGGGTGACCACCTGTGGCGGAAACCCGCCGCCATATCCGCCATAGGCCCACCATGGCCCCAATCCATAGGGCGGCAGCGCCGGGACGAAGGTCACCCTGCTCTCGTCATAGGCGAGGTATTTCACTCCACCGGTTTCATAGCTCCGGTTCGGCACGCCGAGTTGCCGCACCAGTTCAGAATCCGGACGGCCAACGAACGGGTTGAGGAACGCCTGGCGTTGCGCGAGCTGATTGACGCAGCCGCCTACCAGCACGGCCAGGATGAAAGAGACGGAACGGCGCATCGGACAGGCTCCGGGATGTCGGTTGGGGACTCACGCAAGCCCACCCCGCCATTGCTGCCATGCGGCCGGCAGATGACGGAATGGTTGCGGGCACTGCTGCTCCGCGAGCCGCGTAACCTCGCCGACGTGGCACGCGCCGACAAGATGGCGCGCATCTGGTGTGGCTAGCTCGTGATCTGTCCGGGTTTTGTAGCTCGTGAAGTGTCCGGTCCTTTGGCCCCCAACGAATGGGGGTTTGCATGGACCGGGCACGGATTCACGAAGGGATACGCCGGATGCGTTTC